>Ga0214917_10004844_pt1 | contig 14717 bp, 17 predicted proteins | sample LL_1208_BB_MetaG_FD_177983 | JGI IMG/M metagenome (GOLD analysis project Ga0214917, IMG submission 177983) | Freshwater microbial communities from Lake Lanier, Atlanta, Georgia, United States - LL_1208_BB | ecosystem: Environmental > Aquatic > Freshwater > Lake | place: USA: Georgia | collected... | reverse complement strand
TCTTCATTCCATTTATGAACAGGTAATATGATAGTTATATTTTTCATTGTGTATCTATATTTTCTTCTTTTAGTTTATCAACCGCATTTTTGATATTATCAATTCTTTTATTAATAAACGAATCAAAAATGTTTACAATATTATTTTTAGTGATATCTGTTGAATATGGTAATAAGGTATCTTTCATTTTTTGTTTAACATCATCATTAATTTCAACACCTTCTAACCAAGCGGTAACATATGTACCTAAGATTTCAACAATTTTAGATTCGTCGTAAGTCCACATTCCGTTTTCAGATAACCAATCAGGTTCATTTTTTGGTATTTTCCCAATTATTGGCACTTCACATTTCATAGACTCTAATGGAAACGTCCCAAAAGTTGAATCATCATCGACCCATACGGATACCATACATTCTTTTAATCCATTTGAAAAATCAACATATGACATGTTTATCATGTCTCTAAATGTAACCCATCGTAGGTGTGGATATTTTATATAAAATTCAGATATTATCTTTTTATTTATGGACCTGTCTTTACATAAAATAGCAATTACTGGTTTTGGTAGATTTTCATTTTTAGAAAATTCATCTCCGATAATTGGTGGAATAATATGAACTAAACATTCGTTAAATAAATTATTAATATATTTTTTTGAAAATTCAGTAGTTGTAATTACCCTATCAAATCCATAGTCAGACCATCTACTACCAATTGGTAGTGTTTCAAAAATATATTCTTTTTGTTGAACTAACATAATTTTCACACATCGAATATTCGCCAAAGATTCTAAAACATTTGAATAGTATTCAGGGACAACAATTATATCCTCAATTTTAATTTCAACTCTGTCATCCTTAATTGTTACAACCTCTAAATTTGAGTACCTGTCACCTAGCCACTCAGAAACACCAGTGTAGGTTTTATCTTCTACTAAAATTTTTACATTAAAATTTTCATTTTTTAATGTAGACGCCAAATCATATATGTATTTAACAGATGCTCTTGGGTTATTTTTAGTATCATAAACTAAAAAATAAATGACGTTTGTTTTATTATATAAATTTTCTAGCGAACTAGATAGTTTTTCAATGTTTTCGTTATTTTTATTCATCTTCTGATATTAAGATATCGTATTTTATTAGGGTGTTAAATGCTATTTTAAATGACAATGTTAAATTGTTTTGAGCGAATGGTCCCAACTCATCATCAACTTCTGTAAATTCACTCAAAATTCTTTCAACACAAGATTTTATTATTTCATATTTAAATAAATTTATTTCCAAAGTTGTAGTGCCATCTTCATTTGTGACGTGATTACCTGTTTGGCATTTTTGACTAATTCCATCAACGTCGATAAAATAGTTTTTTCCGAGTATTTCAACCATATATTGTTTATTTCTGATAATTTACCAATTTCTAAGTTAATTTTGTAGTGATTATTGTAATATGTATTAAATTTAATAACTTTTTTGTTTGTTGGACATTTATCGATAATTTCAAAATTTTCAGTTATCCATACATCACATTTTTTCCATAAATTTTCAATTTCCAAGTCATTTGAAAAAATTACTTGGTCCATCATTATTCCGTTTTTTGAAATAAAGAAAAGTGAAGCGGATTTTGCTTTACCTTTTTCATTTAAACCAACCAAAGTAAATCGAGAATTTGGGTGCTCAACAATTAACTTATTTAAGTCAGTCGCTGCTTGATTATAACTCAAACCGGCGTGGCCAAAAATTTCAATAGGAAAATCAAAGTAGAGAAATTTATTAAATTCATCTACCGACTGAAAAGAATACGAATCAATTATTTTTTGAAAAGAAAGTGGTTTAGTTTTTACTTTATATTCAAAAGTTTCGTTTTCTGTTGATTCAGTGTTTAAAAAATAGTCTTTATAATGATAATCAAATTTTTGAATAGTATTACGAAGGACACCATCAATACTTACAAATATTTCCATAACATATAATATAATGTTAAATTATATTTATGTAAAGTTTAATCATATCTCCTTAATATTTCAGTTATTATTGGATTTCTAACAATATCTTTATCATCAAATTCAAAAATACCAACATTTGGTAAATCACCTAATTTAACCTTTGCGTCATATAGACCCGTTTTTGTCTTATCCCTAAATTTATCTGATTGTTCTAAGTCGCCAGAAATAAAAAATTTAGAGTTAAATCCAATCCTTGTTAATAGAAGTTTCATTTGAGAAGGTGTTGTATTTTGTGCTTCTTCAAAAACTAATATTGTATTATCAACGTTCCATCCTCTCATATAGGCCAATGCGGCAATTTCAATAAACCCCTCGTCTTTTAATTTCTCTCTCGCATCTTTACCTATTATTTTATTCAACAAATAATATGAAGGATAGATATATGGGTCTAATTTTTCTTCCAATCCCCCTGGTAATGAACCTAATTTTTCTTCCGCCTCAACCGCGGGCCTAACAATAATTATTTTTTCGTATTTATTTCTATCGTCCCACAATAAATCAATTGCTCTTTTCATTGCAATATACGATTTACCCACACCTGCCGGACCAAAACATAATGTTATTTCATTATTAGTCAATATTTCCCAATACTTTTCTTGGTTTTTTGTTAAAAACTTTTCTTTTGGTTGTTTAATAATATCCCTAATTCTTTGTTTTTTAGGTGTTTGTTTATCTTCTATGTTTACCGGTATTTTTAATACTGACTTTCTCAATTTATTAATATTTTATATTTTAATCATTTATTTTCCTGTACTTCCAAATCCACCATCACCTCGTTCTGATTCCGATAGTTCATCTGACTCAACAAAAGTAACAGAGGGATATGGTATAATCATTATTTGAGCAATTCTGTCTCCAACTTTATAATCCATTTCATCTATTCTAACATCGTTTTTACCAAAAACCTTTTTAAATGTTGCTTGAATTTCACCTCTGTATCCACTATCAATTACACCAACACAATTGGTTAAGGATAAATCGGTTTTTCTTATCGATGACCTTGGAAAAACTAATCCAACATAACCTTTTGGTATTTCCATCGCAATACCCGTTCCATATGTTACATCAAATGTGGTATTCGATATTATCGTAGTTGCAACTAAATCCATTCCAGCATCCCCATCCTTTGCGTACTTGGGAATCACGGCATTTGGATTTAGTTTTTTTACTTTTACTTCAAATTTATTTACGTCTTGTTCTATTTGTGATTTTATGTCTCTACCAAGATTAGATAAAAGGTTATCTAAATCATTCATAAAACTTGAATCAGTTTGTTCTTCTCGCAAAATTTCATTTTCTAAATCTTGCAATTTTTTAATATAATCTTCAATTTGATTTTTGTGCATTTTTTTCTTCTAAAATTGCTAATTCAAATCCGATTCTAACCACATTAGATAAATTAGATGCTCGGTATTTTATTTGTTTATCTTCGGTATCTCTATCTGAATTTAAAATTGTTTGAAACTCTTCTTCAGATAATTGAATACCAAATCTTAAAATATAATGAACAGACCTTTCATTTGATTTCAATGAAACTTCACTATCTGTAAATTCATACATCTTACCTAAATTTTTCCTGTGCCACTCACTCGGATTTGGTTTAAACAAAAAACTTTTCCCAATTTGTGATAAAAACACACACTTCAATATTGAAGATGGAGATTGTTTCATGTTATCAGGTAAAATATCATTTGTTTTAATTGCATATTTTGCTGCTTTAAAACATACATTTAATAGTCCACCTGGATAACATCCAAACATGTCTAAAGACATGGAAGATGGGGATAGAAAAAATTCATCACCTAAAAAATCTAATAATTCTTGATTAAAAAGATTATACTTGGCGTTTGTTTCTAAGAATTTCTTCTTATTTGATTCGATTTGTTCTTTGTTCAACATTTTTTTTATTTTTTATAGTATTCGGGAGTGTTTTTTTGGTCAATAACACATTCGATTGGCATTTTTACAATTGCCAAACTTTCTGAAGCTCTCATATCACCAGACCTGTATTTAGAAACAACAAGAGTTGCTTCCTCAACAGAATCCGCTTCAACAATATACTTTAGTTTTTGTAATCTTGGATTACCATTTCTGTCTAAATTTTCGGTTTCATAACCGACTGTTACTAAGTAGTGCATTTTTTTGTTTTTTTTTGTTTTAAGTTTAAATAATTGATTTGAAAAATTCTGTTCTGTCTTTACAAACTTTTTGTAAAGAATAGTTGTCTTTTACGGTTTCATAAAGTTTGTTACCTAAATCTTCTATCATGTTTGGATTTTCAATTAACAACTTCATATATTTTGCCCAAAGTTTATGTCCTTTTTTTTGTGGTACAGTTAATGCGTTTCCTTCCTTAACAAAATTACCATCTTTATACGCATTTTTTAAATCAAAAGTATATGGTGCGGTTTCACTTGCAATGATTGGTTTTTTATGGAAACCTGATTCGATTACTTTTAATTGTGATTTATTTGCGTTAAAATCCGACTCTAATACAGGAGCCAAAGAAACATCAAATAAATTGTAGTTATTACCATAAGTGTTAATGGGTTGGGTCCATACCCTTCTATATTTTTTATTTGATGAATCAACTTCAGGTGATTGTATAAAATTCATTAAATACGATTTATATTCATTATCAACACTTCTATAGTTATTTGTAAAAACCTTCTCATATTTAAACCATACAGTTTCCTCTGGTTTAATTGGTCTTGTTCTTTTTTCGCCCGTTTGTTGGTTAAACTCAGTTACATTCCCTCTTAGGTCAAACCCACATAATACGAACTGTACGTTATCGTAGTTGGTTGAAATTATTGATATACCATCATTTAAAAGTTCTATGTCATGTAAGTGACTTGACCCACCCAACCATCCAAATCTGACTCTATTTGATTCTGTTGGTTTAGGTTGAAATTGAGTTTCGTTGGAATCTATTGCGTTTGGGAAAACAAATACATTTTTATTACCTGTTTTAGTTTTTATACTATTTGCGAAAAAATCGGTAGTACAAGTAACGTAATCTGAAATTTTCATTAGTTCCAATTTCTTTTTTGGTAACTGACTTTCTTTAATCGCCAAATACATTGGATGCCTAAAATCAGGAGACCAATAGTCGTCAATGTCCATGACTACTTTTATTCCTTGTGATTTTAAAAATTGAATTCGTTCTATATTTTGTTCATGCGTATTTTGATGTATAAAACTATGAAAAACAACTATATCGTAATTTTTAAAAAAATCGTCACCTTCTGTTACATTAAAAGTAATGTCAATATGAAATTCATCGGAGTAATTATCACCAATAAATTTAAAAGGGTCAAGTATTCTGTATTTACCGACACCATGTGAGTCGGGTGCTACTGCTAATATTCTTACTTTTTTCATTTATATTTCTCTATATGGGAAATATAAGAAAAAAAATCAAAAAAACAAATTATTTTGATTTATTTACCCCTGTAATTTTTCCTTTGAATATCGAATCACCAACCTTTAATACTAAACTCTCATTAATCGATAGTGTTTGTTGTGCGGTAAGTATCTGATTTAATTTTGAATCTAAAATTTCAGTTACGGTTTTTCTAACCACATTTTCAATAATTGGAGTTAGTTGTTTAATTAAATCAGGGTTACTTGTTTGAGTTGATTGTGTTTTACTGGTTTTTGTTGGTATACCTTGTGATTCCATTAATTTTTTTGTTTTTTCGACAAAATTTAAGTCTAAAGAATCGTTTAAACTAATCTGTGGAATTGGGTTTTCAATCATCGCTTTTTTAATTGCATCGGGTAATTTTGATTCTTGAATTTTTTGTAAATTAGGAACGGGTGGATTTGGATTTTGTGACCAAGTTTGTTGTGGTAATTGATTTTTTATTAATTCTTCGGGGTCACTTCTTAAAATATCTTCATTTACAGAACCCTTTTCAAAGTCACCGGTTTCTACTTTTTGCATTACTTTTTTGGCTTGTACTAACCTTTGCATTAAATCGTTTGTACTTATTATACCATTTCCTCTATGTTCCATAACTATAATATAATTATTTTAAAAAAAGATTAAAGTCTTAATTCTTGAAATTTGTTCTTGTAATGGAATTGCGGTTTCGTCTTTTTTTACCTGTATGTTGTTTCTTTTTAAAAGTTGACTTAAATCAAATTCGGATTCTTTTTCAAATTTTCTTCTTGTACCTTCCCCTGGTGTGGTATTTAATCCCAATTCTAATTGTGTCCTTTTCCAATCTTCAATTCTTTTTTTGTATAAATCATCAATTCCCATTTTAAAATCATCCGGTGTTAATATTTTTTCATTATTAACCGTTTTTACTTTTTTTTCTAAATCACTGAAAATTTCATTTTCTCTTTTGAAATCTTGTGTAGGTACTGATGTTGGTTTTTCTTTTGGTTTTGGTTGAGGTAGTTCATCTTTTTGTGGTTCAACAGGTTCTCTTGTTGGTTCGGATGTGGGTTTTTCAATTTTAGGTTGTCTAATTGTCCCCCAATCACTTGTTACATATGTTACCGAAAAACTGCCATCATCACCCTCTTTGTAGTCTGGTCTTTTTGATGAAAATTGTTCGTCCTCGTAAACAATTAAAGAACCCGTAGAAATTCTATCAACTAAAAAAGTTCTCCATCCGTGTTTTTGAAAACCTTTTTTAGATGTTGATGGGGGTTGAACCCATCCTCTAACCGCCAAATTTCCCTTTTTTGTTAATCCCGATGCAACTAATTCAACTTTTACTCTTCGACCAGCCAAAACATCTTTGGTCGGACCTCTATAATAAAAAGAAACAGGGAGTCTATTTTTTATTGCGTACTCTAATCTGGCCCTAATACTTGACTTAGGATTTGCTTCTAAAATAGATATTAAGGATATACCATTGTTCATTAAAAATCGGGATATGTTTTTGTCCCTCCGTATTTATTTTTAGATTGTAGACCTATCCTTTCTCCAATATCGGTTCTTGTACCCACACTGGTATTAAGTTCACCCCTACCCTTTTCATCCCCATCTGATAATGCATTTTTATTCACAGAAGAATATTCATTATTTGGCCCATATAAATTTCGAGCCTGTAATGTTTTTCTTTCAGAAATATCGGTTTTAGTACCCACACTTCCGTTATTTTCTCCCCTACCCCTATCATCACCATCCGATAATGCACCGGTATTTGATGAATCATATAAATCACCATAATTATATTCATTTCTGGCCAATAAAATATTTCTTTCTCTATCGCCAATTGTTTCTAATTGTGTTGCCATACTAATAAGTTATTAATTTTTTTATTTTGTCAAGTTCTTCAAATAATTTTAACGAGGATATGCTTGTTTTATTTGAATTACTTTTTATTAAATTTGTTGGTATTCTAAAACTAAATCTTTTTTTGTGTTTACTTAAATGTGAATTTTTTCTTTCGCCATTCATATCAATCATGTCATCTGATTTCATTTTTGAATCTTTTCTATTAGAAATCAAATCTCTTTCTCCTTTTAAAAATTGAATCGCCCATTTTTCCATTAATTCTCCACCACACAAATCATATTTTAATTTATCTTTTATTTTATCAATATTTTTTATATCGTGTATTATTCTTTTTAATTGTCCGTATTTTACTTTTTTATCCGATAAAAGTTTTTTTGCACGTTGAATTCCTCTTACATTTTTTCCATTTAAACCAGTGATGGTATGGTTTATTGTTTTTAAAATGTCTTGAGGAACATCAAAAACCCTATCTTTTAAATCTTTATTCATCGTCTTTGTTTAATAATTTAAGAACATCTTTTACTGAAAGATTATTCTTAACTAAAGTTTTTTTAAGTGCAGACACTTGTTTTTTGATTATTGGTTGTAGTTCGGAATCGACATCTTCTGTTTGGTCTTTTTTAACTAAATCACTATTTTGAGTTCTTTTTGATAAAACACTTTCAACATAGTCCTCAACATATTTTTTAGGGTTTTCAATTAATCTAACTTTATCCCCTTTTAGGTCATCATCATACCCGTATGAAGATAATCTCTCCTCCGTTTCTTTATCGTCTAAACCTAAATTATCTTTAAAATAGTCTTCAGCATTCTCAATATCCGCATCTTGACCTAATGTTTTTTTATATCCTAACGCCTTACTCAAATCGGACTCCGCCCAATATCTTAATGAAGTGTGTGTACCATGAACACCATGTGTTCCCATTTGACCTGCAGATGTTTTAACCGATTGGTCTGTTGTTGTTTTGGATGCACCTTTACTATCTTTGGTTTTTGGTATTTTATTTACACCGATATTCCCTTTTAAATCAACAATTTCTTCAACTTCTTTTTCAACTTCATCTGGTAATTTTTTAAAATCAGTATCACTAGAAAATTCTTTAGCCCATTTTGACCATTTTTTTCTTTCTTTTTTGGGAATAGATTCGTCCGACGCCTTTGCATAAAAATATCTTTGTTGTTTTTTTGATGCAAATTTTTCCTCAATTATTGATTTTATATAGTTATCCATATAATTCTTACTTTAATAATAAATATCAAAAGAAAGGAAAGATATTTATAATATAATGAATACTCAAAATATACTTAAATATTGGGGAACCAAATTAGATATTCAACTTGATTCGTCGGAATATTATGATTATGAATTAGCAAAGACCGAGGTTGATTATGATGAATTAGTTTTAGATTTAGAAAATTCGATACCATACACGTCTTTAATTATTAACACAACAGGTTTAACAAATTCAAATTGTACCAGAGACACAATAACATTGGTTGAATACGATAATACCATCAATGATACCGGATACACATATTCGGCAATTACTTGGACACTATCCTATTCGGCCTTTACCTCTACTTTAGGAAATTCCGATATTATTTTACAAAATGATGTGTATTCTTATGAACTTAATGGTAACACTCACTATTTGAGAAATAATGGGTACAATAATGCAATATCCAACCCATTTTCACTTAGTACTTCAGGATTCACATCGGGTATAACTGGTGCGTCTTATGTGTGTGTTGCCAAATTGGCTGATACAGATAATTGTTGTCCTCAAGATTCGATACCTGAATCAAAACCGTGGGCATATCAAATTAGTCATGGAGGTGGTAATGATAATTGTTCATATAAGGTTAAAAGAAGAACAGAAAAAGGGTGGACAATTGATTTGGTTCTTAATCGTAATGATAACCCATGGTCAAGTGGTAAAACAATTTATTATTTGGGTGTGAGAGGTGAAAGTGGTGTTAAAAATTACGCAGATAATAATTTATCTTTTTCATTTACAAACGATGGTAGAATACAATGGAGAGCAGTAAGATATTCGGGTGTGTGTTTAAGTGATAGTGGATACACCGAATCTTATTATACATCATCAGGACAAACACCGGTTTTATGTACGAGTGGAACATCAGAAGATTTTAACATTACCATTTCATTTGAAAGAGATAAACATTTTATTGATTGTGGATTAGAAAATGATGGAGGTTGGAATGATTTAATCACAGGAAGAACGTTAACAAGTTCAATTAGTGATTGGTTAACAGGAGCAACACCATCTTACGAGGATATTGAGGTTTTAAATAAAAAATGGGCAGAAGAAAAAAGTAGAAGATTGGGAACTTTGAAAATATATTTAAATGGTAAAAAAATATATAAAATAACTAATTGGGAGGAGGTGATACCATCAACAAGAGGTTACCAATCCATGGTTCAATCTTGGGGTGGTGGAACGGAATATTCGGGAACTCTACATAATTCAGGTATTTCTTGTTTTATTTTTAAAAGAATTCAATATTACGAGGAACCATTAAATTATGTTAGAGTCAATCACCATTATTTAGTTGATACTAAACCAAACTATAACATTGTAGAATGTAATGAAGAATGTGAAGATTCAACAACAATTATAATATCACCACCAGAGAATGATATACAATACGAATATATATAATAAAATAATAATATAATGCCATCAGGAATAAGAATATCGAGTGTTAACTTAAGTGGTAAAACCGCTAGTGTAACTTTTTTACCATACACAGGTGGAACAATTGATTTAGGTGAAAAAACATTACCATTTGAATATACTTCAAGTTACCCATATGGTATATATGAATTATATTTTGAACTTTATAATGAGACATATGAGGTAAATGCAATTTTTCCTTCACCGTCAATAACACCAACAATAACAAGAACACCTTCTATTACGCCAACAATAACAAGAACTCCTTCTATTACGCCTTCACCCACATCTAGTGCAATTATAGAAGATTTAAATTTTAATGGTTTTATTAATTCGGGTTCAATTATTATAACATATATTATAACAATACCGACCGCAGTTGATTTCGATGTCACTGTTGATTTTGTTCAAGAACTTCCCATAATAGGTGGCGGAAGACCCTTTTATATAAAAGGCAATGTGATAATACCAAGAGGTTCTACTCAAGTTGGTGCAAAATATTCGTCATCAGAAGAGTGGGCCGATTATAGTAAATTATCGGGTGTTAGTGTTTTAACAACAACGGTGACAACACCAGAAGGGTCGAGACAATACACTGTAAAAGAACTTATAAAATTTGGTAAGGAACCTCCTGATATTGGTTCAATTCCCGACTATGCAATACCTGACCCAAATTCTATTTCAGTTAGTCCAACTCCAAGTAGAACAATAACACCAACACCAACAAGAACAATCACACCAAGTATAACACCAACAAGAACAATAACACCAAGTATAACACCAACACCAAGTCAATTACCTTGTCCGTGTAATGGTCCCGTTGGTATTCCTTTTGCGAATACACCAGGTAACCCGATACCAATAACAATAAGAGAGAGTATCGATGGAAATACAACAGGAATGTATCGATATATACAGGGTTGGTTATCTAATTTAGTCGATGTTTGTGGTTACCCTAATGGAAATATTAGAGAAGTATCTAATTATAGACCAAATACTTTTTCTTCAGGACAAGGTAGTATGTACAGAACTGTAACGGATAGTTTTTATACCAAATCTTATTCGTACATGTTAGCGATAAAAACTGTTCCATTTGTTGCCCCACATCTTACAATTCCTAATTTTAAAATAACCATAGGCACCGGTGTTAAAGGTGATTGTTCTTTTGGGACATATGTTATTAATAACCCATCTCTTAATACTTGGTATGTTATTAGGGTTGATGTAAGAGATGTCACCTTGTATGGTAGCGAAATTTGGGCTCACGTGGTTCAAGAAGGTAATTCAAGTTATTATTTATGTTCAAATCCAGGTGATGATTCATGTTGTTATGTAACCACATCAGGTGCTGATGTTGGTTCAAATGATTTACCATACAATCATCCTTGTCCTTGTTCTGTAACAAGTTGTCTTGATTTAGGTACAGTCCCACCATTTCCAATAAATTTTTGGTGTCCAAATCCTTGGGATACACCAGTGTGTACATTAACACCAACACCAACAAAAACAATTACACCAACAAGAACACCATCAATTACCTCAAGTGTAACACCAACAATTACAACATCAATTACCTCAAGTGTAACACCAACACCATCAATTACCTCAAGTGTAACACCAACATCGTCAATCACACCTTCTGTCACTCCATCTATAACACCAACTAGTTCTCTTACACCATCGGTCACTTCATCTATTACACCAACACCAACACCATCAATTACCTCAAGTGTAACACCAACACCATCTGTCACATCTAGTATTACACCATCATTAACACCAACACCATCTGTCACACCTAGTATTACACCATCATTAACACCAACATCTTCTATTACACCAACACCATCTGTCACACCTAGTATTACACCATCATTAACACCAACATCTTCTATTACACCAACACCATCTGTCACACCTAGTATTACACCATCAGTAACACCAACATCTTCTATTACACCAAGTATAACACCAACAAGAACAATCACACCAACACCAACACCATCACCACAATATGTGCCATATTTATTTTGTAATTGTCTTGACCCATATAACAACTCGGGAATTGTTCCACCATTAGAAGTTGGTGTAAGTTCTAGTTTTACAATACAATCTGGCGTACAATATGGATTTATTCATACGGATGGTTATTGTTATTTTAACTGTGACCAATGGTCTGGTTATACGATGACAAAAGACACATTAACAATTAATCAATGTAGTACCGCGTATTGTGTGTCGTTACCTTATCCTCAACCACCTAATCCTTAAATTAATTAAATGGATACCTTAAGAATTGTTTCAACAAACTACAATGGTCAAACCGCAGTAATCACATATTATCCTGATACTGGTGGTACTATTAATCTTGGCACCCAAGTATTACCCTATGATTATGTTGCGTCTTATTTTTATGGAACCTATTCTTTATTTTTTCCAACTTTTGGTAGTACTTGTACATTATATGTAGAAGATTTGTCAGGTAATTTCTTGTTACAAGAAAATGGTGATTACATATTCCAAGAAAATTATTCAAAAATTATTATTGAATCCGCACCATCACCAACTCCAACAAATTCCTTAACCCCGTCAAGAACACCATCAATTACACCAACAAGAACACCTTCACTAACACCAACACCATCACCTATTTACAATAATTATTTATTCACAAGTTGTTGTGGTTTTGACCAAATAACAGTTGCAGTTGCGTCGGGCGTTAACGTACCTCAAGATGGTGGTTTAATTTTTGAAGAAATTTGTTATTATCTCGACCAAGTAAGTTTTAATAGTCCCGACACTTATATAGTATCTCAGGGTCAAGTTGTTGAGAATATTTGTAATCAATCAGGTTGTTTGTGTCCAAGTGTAACACCAACCCCAACAGTAACACCATCAAGAACTTTAACACCAACCCCAACACCCACACCAACTTGTCCTGGTATTCAAGCAAATTGTTATGGATATTCTTTAGATAATACAGGAGGTAGTTCACAACAATGTTGGGAGTGGTATAATTGCGAAGGTATTATACAAAATTATTGTATTCCAGCATTTGATTCCTATTATATTACATGTGCAAGAGCAGGGTCTGTTAATAAATTATCCGGACCAATTGGGCCTTTCCCTGGAGAAGATTTAAACCCATGTGGAACATATTGTGCACCATCATCACCATCAGTTACACCATCAATAACTCCATCAAGAACTTTAACACCGACCCCAACACCATCCATAACACCATCAAGAACCTTAACACCAACCCCCACACCAACATCATCAAGACCCGCGTACACATATTATAGATGGAGAATCACCGATTCAAAAATTAATCCACCAAACGCTAATGCTGTTCAATCGTCGGAATTTGTGTTTCAAATAGGTGGTGTTGACCAAAGTATGGCCGGTGTTACTGTGACGAATCCTGGTGGTAGTAACCCTGTTGGTGAAGAACCATCTAAATTGGTTGATGGTAGTTTATCAGTTAAAGCCTTAGATTTAAATTTTGTGTCAAACGGATTTACAAGTTTTGTATTCCAATTTGGGAGTGCAAAATCATTTAATGGTTACAGATGGGCTACCGCTAATGATGAAGAAGGTAGAGACCCAAAATCTTGGACTATCGATGGAAGCAACAACGGAACAACATGGACAACGTTACATACGGTTACCGGATTTAGTGCAACCGCGACGAGAAATTCTTGGCAAACAGCACAAACATACTAATTTGAAAAAAAGAGTATTTATAAAATAGAATGAATTTACCTATATCCCAATTACCAGAAATTACCACAGGTTTAACCGCTAACGCGGAATTTGCGGTTGCTCAAGGTGGTACCACATATAAAGTTAAAAGTGGAAATTTATCATACGGTAAACCATATCTGAGTGCATACCATATTCCAACACAGTCGGGATTTACCGCAAATACTGCGTATTCTATGAGTGCATCTACAGTATCTGAAAGTTATAACATCTCAGTGGTAGATGGGTGTAAATTTACTGTTGCAAGTGGGGGTACATACAATTTACAATTTTCGGCACAGTTACTTAAAACACAAGGTGGTTCTTCAGCGGATTTTGATATTTGGTTATCAAAAAATGGTGTTGATGTTCCATATTCAAACACAAATACATCAGTAAATAGTAATAACGAATTCTTGGTTGCTGCGTGGAATTTTGTTATATCATTAAACGCTGGTGATTATTTAGAATTAAGATTTGCTGCAACATCCGAATATTACATAATATATGGTGAAGGTGTTCGTTCTAATCCCACAAGACCCGCAATTCCATCTGTGATTGTTACAATGGTACAAGTTTAATATTTATCGTTATGGAATTTTTTATAAGACAAGGTGCGTCTGAACCAATATTAAAAATGAGACTTATCGACGATGGAAAGAACGATAAGTCGGGATTTAACGACATGTTAGAAAGTTGTGATATTACTTTTGATATGTACGACGTAGAAACAGGTGAACCTGAAATTTTAAATTCTACGTGTTTAATTACCACAAGAGATAAAAAATACAATCAAACAACTGACGAATATTATATAACTCATCAGTTTACCGAATCTCAAACCGCAAGGGTTGGTAAATATGAAGGTAAAATAACAATTCAATTTTTAGACACAAATTTAGACCCAACAACTAAATTAATTTTACCCATCAAGGAAAAACTTTATATCACAATATTTTGATTTTTGATTTTTTTTTCGTATACTTTAAGTAAGACAAACTACAAT
>Ga0214917_10004843_pt1 | contig 14730 bp, 14 predicted proteins | sample LL_1208_BB_MetaG_FD_177983 | JGI IMG/M metagenome (GOLD analysis project Ga0214917, IMG submission 177983) | Freshwater microbial communities from Lake Lanier, Atlanta, Georgia, United States - LL_1208_BB | ecosystem: Environmental > Aquatic > Freshwater > Lake | place: USA: Georgia | collected... | reverse complement strand
ATAAGAGTTTCCGCTATAGTTATCATTAGTTATGACCATTATTCTATAATTATCGATAATTCGACGCAGGATTTCGAATTCTCTTTCCATGGTTTACTCATCATGCTTAAACAAAGCCACTTGTAAATACAACTTTTCTCCATCCTTTTCTGCAACGAAATCGACTTCATGGGAGCCGAGAACCCCAACTTTCACTTGATAGCCTAAAAACAACAAATGATTATAGACTGCATTTTCCAAAATTTTCGCTTTATCTTCAATGCTATAACCCCAAAGAGCGTGTCGAATCCCTAAATTTTCAAAATAATATTTATCCCCCACTTCGAATAAGCGTTTACCAATACTATCAAACCGGGGAACCCCATGGATTAAAAATGCATTTACTAAATGCTGCATATATATTTGAACCTGATTGTGGGGTATTTTTGATTTTTGGGATTTTAAAAAATCACTAATCCTTTTTTTTGGAAAAAATACTCCCAATATTATTTGCCAAAAATTGCACCAGTTGTTCCATAAAAAGAACATTTCGTATAGCGTACCTTTGTATAATATCTTTGTAAATAATGGTGCTATAAATGTTCCTAAGATATTCAAATACGATACTTTCCTCTAAAGATAAATGCTTTAAATTAGGTAAGCCACCAAATTTCAGGAAAACATCTAATGATTCGCCGGCATTTTTTAGTTTATGAAAATTCAGAAATTCGATATAAGCTAAACTATAAACCGTTATCTCGATATATCTGCCGCTTAAATATCCAGCTATATCGGAAGACAACATATTCGCATTGCTCCCAGTACAATAAATATCCATCTGTGGAAGCTTTTTTCGTTTTTACGAATTCATTTAAATCCAAAGATGTTTTTAGCGTTGAAAAAGCAAGGTCCTCTTTATTGATGTAAATAATTTTCGCTTGTTCATCCTGCTACAATATATGTTGAATAATTTGACACAACAGATAGCTTTTTCCGACATGACGCTGTCCAATAAAGACCTTTATGATGCTTTTATCCAAAAAAGGCACTACCCTATTCAGGTAATGGGGTCTTTTAATTATATTTTTAGGAAGATCAATCATTTATTGTAGTTATATCTAAAAAAGTATGCAAATATTCCATTTGTTTAAGATATAACTACAATAAATAACATAACATTGAAACCTGCAGAGAAAAGACGCTCAGTGTTCTTAGCCTCTACTTTTTGGTTCGCGCTTTTGGTTTTCCTGTCAATTGATAGGCAAAGGAAAGAACATTACACCTTACTATAATAATGCCGGGTGAAAATCTCCTTTTAATCCTACAGGCGTGGCATTTCGTATGGCATATACAGTATCTATGGAACTGCGCGTATCTTCGAGACTAAAACCGTTTCCGCCGAGCACTTCCCTGTAACTGATAGTATGTAAATCGGTAAAACCTTCACTAAATTCAAATTGCTCTCCTCCAATCGTAATGGCCCTAAAAGTGCGCATTCCCTTAGATTTAAATTCCTCTGGAATGGTATTGTAATCGATACTCAGGAACCAGCGAACCCGTGCATTTTCAAATTCTAAAAATCCTGCCGCCGTGTTATGTGTATGAACATGCACAATGTTTTCCTGAACATTTCCGAATATCCAGCTTAACATATCAAAAAAATGAACACCAATATTGGTTGCAATACCCCCAGATTTAGTTAATTCGCCCTTCCAACTAGTAAAATACCAGTTTCCGCGTGAGGTTATATAGGATAAATCTACCTCCCATTTTTTATCCTTTGGTTGTTGATGAATTCGTTCCCTTAAGGCTATGACGCTTGGATGAAGGCGCAATTGTAAAATGGTATTGACCTTTTTTCCAGTCTCTTTTTCTATCTCTTGAAGCGCATCAATATTCCATGGATTTAACACAATCGGTTTTTCACAAATTACATCAGCACCTATTCTGAGTCCAAACCTGATATGGGCATCATGAAGATAATTTGGCGAACAAACACTTACGTAATCTATTGGTTGTTTATCTCTTTTAAGTTTTTCAACGTGTCTGTCAAAGCGCTCAAATTCTGTAAAAAACTGGGTGTTTGGAAAGTAACTGTCTATAATACCGACAGAATCAAATTTATCCATGGCAGCGACCAAGTCATTTCCCGTTTCTTTAATGGCTTTCATGTGTCGTGGCGCAATATATCCAGATGCACCTATAAGGGCAAATTTTTTCATGTGTAGAAATTTAACTGCCAAAGTTATTCTTTTTCGGGAATAAATGCGGCCGTTATTTCGTCCATCTTCCTCAATTTTGCAGAAAAATCTCCCTTTAATTTATTTCGAAGCGCATAAAGGGCATGCAAAGATTCGTCTATTTCAGCTGGAATGATGTCTTCAAGCCACTCACGCATTCTTTTGGCAAAAGTGGGGGATTTTCCCTGCGTTGATATGGCGATTTTTAAATGACCCTTGGTTACAATTCCACCTAAATAAAAATCACATAAGGCTGGTGTATCTGCAATATTGACTAATATACCTTCTTTTCTCGCATCGGCTGAGACCTGTTTATTTACCTCCTTATCGTCGGTGGTGGCTATGACTAACTGATGGCCTTTTAAAAAGAACGGCTTGTATTTCTCATTGATAATGGTAACCTCTTTATCTGCAATAAAATCTAATGTTTCCGGTCTTATCATGGGTGAAACCAGTGTAACAATGGCCTGAGGGCTGGATTTATACAAAAAGGTAAGCTTCTCTAAAGCTACATTTCCACCCCCTATAATCAATATACGAATATTTTCTGGTTTGATAAATATGGGATATAGTGTATTCATCCGTGAACGTAGTCTAAGTTAACCTGACTTTTTAATGCAACAAAATCTGAATGCAAAACAGGCCCAAAAATTAGAAGAGCTGGTGCCTCCATTTTATTTTCCTCTATTTGAAAGGCTATATTTTCTATGGTTGACAGAAGGGTTTTCTCTTCCGGCAAAGTACCCTTTGATATGACAGCAACTGGATAATCAAGTGGTTTATATTGCCTAAAAACCTTACAAATTTCTTTTATTTTTCCAAGTCCCATCAAGACAATGACCGTTGCAGTCGATCTGGCCGCATGAAGAATATCACCTGAGACTCGTCCGTCTGCTGTTGTGCCTGTGATAACCCAAAAACTTTCCGCAATTCCACGTTGGGTCAAGGGTATTTTATGTCTTGAGCTTATGCCACTAAAAGAGGAAATACCAGGAATTACGCCCGTTTCAATGCCAGCCATTCTTGCCATACTTAATTCTTCACTGGCTCTTCCAAAAACAAAAACATCGCCTCCTTTAAGTCTCACCACTCGTTCCCCTCTACCTGCTAATTCCACCATTTTCAAGGAAATTTCTCTTTGTGTAATGGAGTGTAACCCTGCTCTCTTCCCTACGAAAATTTTGATTGCAGTTCGATTATATTTTAATAAATCCTTATGAATTAGGGCATCATATAAAATATAGGTTGCCTGTTTAATTGCTTTAATTCCTTTCAAGGTAATTAATTCAGGATCGCCAGGTCCTGCACCTACCAGTTGAATATTACCCCTAATTAACTTGTTCATTTCGCTGATTTTTTATCCAAAGGATCGAATCTTTGGCTATAGTTAAATAGCTTGACGCAAAATATTCACTTGGTTCCTCTTTATTAATTTTATCTATATTTTGTAGAAAGGTAATTCCCTTTTCGATTGAATAATTTGGAAAATAAGTATCAAAACTTTGAATGATGGATTCATGGGAGTTAGTAGAAGCGTTTTTAGTGGTCAAAATGGCTTTCGCAGCCCTTATTTGAGCGGAAAAAGCATGATAAATGGAATCACTCCAACGCTGATTTTCCAAAGCAAGCATGGCACATTCCAATAATTCTTCTGCTTCGAGGAGCAAGGTTTGTATTAAATCAATCATCACTCCTGCACATTCTCCTACCCCAATGGCTTTTTCATATTGTGCATCATTTCCCCAATCAATAAAATCAATAGGTTTCAACTGGGTGATATCTGAATATAACTTTAGGTGCTGGAAAAAATAATCCGTCGATTTACGATCATAATAAGAATTAAAATCTTCATTCTCATAATGATTTGCCATAAAATCGTTCAGAATCCACCGCAAAACATTGGGAACTCTTCGCGAAGGTACCTTCAACACCTTATCGGCAAACCTACCCAGTCCGTTTCCTAACAATCCTCCACCAAGCAGGACCTGAGTAGCTGGTGCAACATGATCCCCTTGTTGAATGGTCATTCCTTGAAAACCAATATTTGCAATGGTATGTTGCCCGCAAGCATTCATACAACCACTGATTTTAATAGAAATATCATGATCCGTGATCACATCTACGTATTCCTCCTCAATCACATTTTTCAAAACTTCAGCTAAACCCATACTACTTCCAATCCCTAAATTACAAGTATCAGTTCCCGGGCAAGCAACTATATCGTTGATTCTATTAAATCCTATTCTGGCCAATCCTATTTCTTTCAATGCATTATAAATAGCTGCTAAATTCTCTTCAGGAATATGGCGAAGCAAAATACTTTGGGAGGGAGAAAAACGACTGTCGTCTCCGGCGTACATTAAGATAATATCGGCTAGTTTTCTCGCAACATCAGAAGAAAAATTTCCATTTTCTATAGGGATACCCACAGCGAATAAACCCGTTTGTTTTTGTTTAAAAACATTGGTGATTAACCATTTTTCATAATGTAAATCGATTGGGGGTGATAAGGGGAAAAGATGAGATGGGGGAAAAGTTTTTTCCTTTTGTCTTTTAATAGCTGGGATTTCATTTATTGCTTTTTTTTCTACAGCAACCCATTCCATAAACTGGGCAATTCCAACCTCTTTTATTAAAAACTTTAATCTGGCTTTATTTCTCCTGTTTCGTTCTCCATATCGATCGAATACTCGTATAATGGCTTCAGAAATAGGCAATAGCTCATCTAATTCTATAAAATCATATAATATATCAGCACTTCTGGGTTGTGCTCCGATACCACCACCGAGTAGCATTTTAAAACCCCATTTACCTTTTTCTATAACAGGAATAAATCCTAAGTCGTGAAAAAAAGTATAAGCAGTATCGGCATTTGAACATGAAAAAGCCACTTTTATTTTACGCCCCAATTCCTGGCAAACTGGATTTCTAAGAAAATGGGTAAAAAAAGCTTCTGCAAATGGGGTAACATCAAATGGCTCCTCTGGATCAATGCCTGCAAAAATGGAAGAAGTTACATTTCTAACGGTATTGCCACATGCCTCTCTCAGGGTTATTTCATCCTTCTCAAGTTCTGCCCATAATTCAGGAGCTCTATTTAACTGAACATAATGCAATTGAATATCCTGACGCGTGGTAATATGCAGATTCCCGGTAGAAAATTCATCTGACACATCAGCTATCCTCTTCAACTGCCTTGCAGTAAAGCGCCCCATCGGAATTTTTATACGAATCATCTGAACTCCGGGTTGTCTTTGTCCATACACCCCTCTTGCCAAACGCAGACTTCTAAACTTTTCCTCCCCTATTTTACCATGTTGAAAGGCGTAAATTTTTTTCTCCAAGTCGATGATATCCTTTTCAACGATAGGATTTTCCAGTTCTGTTCTAAAACTCTGCATTTGATTCGGGTTGAATGAGAAGACAAAAATAAATATTATTTCTATATATTCTATATAATTAGTAGAATTTTATAGATAAATAATTTAAGCGAGAAATGCCTAAAATTTCAAAACGACAGTAACCATAACATAATTATTTTTCCACAAATGTTAAAGACAAAGCACGCATCGTCTTTTCTATGTTCCAATAATTATAAATTTTCAATTTACCTTACTATCAGAGAAATCCAGAAAAACATTTTTACAGAGCTCCATTTATGTATCCCCTATTTTAATACTTGACAAAGGGTAAAATGGCTTCTTTTATTCCATTATTGCATTGAACATAATAATAGCCGGATGCCAGGTGTTGAATGTTGATTTCTTCTGAAATAATGGGTCCAATTCCATGATGGATGGTTTGTTGGTACACTATTTTACCGTCTGCTTGAATTATTTTAATTTCAACTGGATGGCAATCTTCATATATTTCAAGGTGCAATAATTCAGAGGCAGGATTTCCTAATATACGAAAAAATGGGACATTTTTTGATGCTATTTGCCTGGTTGCTGTTTGAACATTGGCAGAACTAAACCTACACAATAATGGATAATGGTCAGACGTCGTGGTTGCATATTGTGGAATCCAGTTAATTATATCTTCTAATATTTGTACACTTCCTTCCAAATACCGGTTCTCTAACTCATTAGAAATGATAACGTGATCGACTACATCATTATACCCTATCACAGAATTATATTTTGCGCGACTTAATGGCATACTTATCGAAATATACCTGTCTGAATCAGTTGAATCTTTGACAATGTCGTCGTAGGAAGATAAATTGGATGATATATCTTTTGAAATGGTGACGTCTAAATCATCATTAAAATCACCTATTAGGATGAATTGTGATTTACTGAATTGATTGTCCAGACTATCTTTCAATTCCTTTGCTGCAGCTTTTCTTCTCATATGATCTTGAGCTGTATCTCCCGATTTTCCATGCAAGCCAAATAAATAAATTGGCTCCTGAAAGCCAGAAAAAGTATTCGAATTTTTAATTTTTGCCTCCATCATATAAGGAAATCTTCCACTTGCCCAATTCGCGTAAGCGATACTGCTACTCCTTAATATTCCTCGAAATTGAATTGCCTCAACCATCGTGTTTCGATATACATAAGCAATTTTTTGACCTGAAGCATAACCCGAATTTAACGTATCCGTAGCGTTAGAACAGAAATCAGCAATAGATACACCATAGCCTCCAATATCATTTATCATTCTTCTAAATCTATGTAAATCAACTACTTCTATAAAAACATAAATATCAGCATCTAACCTTTTCATAGCCTTTTTTATGTTTTGTTCTGCTAAATCATCATCGGCGGGTCCAAATCCGCTTGATGGATTTCCAAACCAGTTAATATTCCAGCTAACAATATCCAGTGTATTTTCTGTCGATACAGAATTACCAACGGTATTTATGATTAAAATTTCCGTACTATCTGATTCAATAACCACTTTTCCCTTATCTACTGCGTTATTTATCCCGGAATGGTATCGAATGAAGAGGTTTAGCAGTTTACCCTTGACATCAAAATTATTTAATTTAATATTTCTTGAAAATTGTTGATTATCAAGAGAAATTTCAAAATATGCTGTTGATTTAATATTTATAATTGACGGTGTATTCAATAGTTGAATTGGAATTTGCTTTGCTTCTGATGGTTTTCCTGATGTCGCATTATCAAATATAAGTAATTCATATCCTTGTAATATTCCTAAAGGTTTTGAAGGTTTTGACAGATTATCGATGGTTATTTCATCCAGAAATACTTGCGATGCACCTGCTTCAAGTGAAGCATTATATTGAAAAGCTATAAAAGTGTTAGCCGATTTAAAGGCAGATAAATCAAGATGAGAAATCAATATCCAGTCTTCATTTTTTGGATTTGGAAAAATGACCTCTAATTCTTTCCATTCTACAGACCCAGCTTCAGGTCTAATAAGCTGATTTTTAGCTACATAAACTTTAAGTGGAAGTCCTTTAAATTTTGTTTTTATGGCAAATGACAAAGTCGGAATGGTATATAAAGCTAAATCTAAAGCTGGAGAAATAACCCAATCCTGGTTTTCCCTTCCCCCTATACCAGGTGTAAATCCATTTATTATAAGACCTCCATCTCCATTATACCCCTCTGAACTGCATCGCCAGGTACTGTCACCTTTCAAACTAAATGGAACCCAATTTCTAGTAAGTTCATTGTTACATTGCTGAAAAGAATATTGATAAATTGGCCATGCATTGGTGGTAAAACTCCAGACATCCTTACTTTTTATTCCAGCAAATGGATTCCCTGCAAAATCTGTGACATAGCCTTCTGGAATTTCAATGTCGTAGGTTGTAGATAATTTTAGGTTTTCAATTTGAAATGTTGCAGTGTTCCCATTTATCGACAACCTATTTGCGGGAATAACCGTTATAACCTCCCTATTGTCTGTTTTACGGACAATCAAATTTCCATTCCCGATTTTTATAGACTTAGAGAAAGAAATATTAAATGCTGCACTGGTGTTAATCCCAACTGACTTATTTGAAGGAGAAAGGGAGGTTATTACAGGAGGTTCACTTTCAGTAGCACCTAAGGTTACTTCCATTTTAAAATCATCTAATCCCAATCCGTCATCAGCACCCGTTGCATTAAAGTCTTTCCATCTAAGAAAAAATTTTTGACCAGGTTCAATATTTAAATCCTTGATAAGGTAGGTAATAAGCACTTTATTTTCTGGCAAATTACCATTTAAGGGACCTACTGTCCCTGCTTTTACCGGAGCAATCAAATCAAGAGAATCGATATCTTTCCAGGTTCCATTTGAAATATTTGTTGCATCGGTGCTCATCTGAAAATCCAGTCTGTCCAATCTGTTTATTGCCCCTAAGCGCCATTGTTCCCCTATGTAGGTTATTTTTATTGCAGAAAAAGAGGCATTTGTTGTATTTGTAAATCCTACACCAAAGGCAGGAATGAGTGAACCAGATTGCAAACAACCCAAAGATCTTTCATCATCATCAGTTGCTCCAAAACTGTATGTATCTCCAGCATTAGGGTTGCCATTACTGGCACTGTAGAGATTATTTGCATTTGTACCCATCTCTTCCATCAACCAGCCATCGGGAAGAACATTACTATTCCCAGATTTTGCCAGCGTATTAAAATTTTCACTATATGTAGAACCACCCAGCTTTACTTGTGCCATCACGGAAAAACTACAAAAAAAAATTAATTCATTTATAATCAGTATTCTAAGAATAGATTTCATGATGTTTTTTCAATTATTTTAACACTTTACGAAGATAAAATATGTTAATGGATTCAACATACCAGAAAGGGATCATTTTCATAAATATTTTTATTACTCAATAAAATAAATTATTTTTAGGTATAAAATATTAAGTCATGAGAGGTCAATTTATATTTTTTGCTCTTTTATGTATATTTAAAATGAGCGCGCAGATTCCTGAAAAAGCTTATGCTAAATTTGATTTTATCCCAGGAGAAAAGGTTTTGTTTGAAGATAACTTTCTCAGTGAAACACCAGATGAAATTCCTTCCTACTGGGAAGTTACAGGTGGAAGAGTAGAAACATCTCTAATAAATGGTGAAAAAGTAATAGGGTTTTTAGATGAAAATGGCAATGCTAATCTAAGATTAAAGAAAAATACCGTTCTAGGAAATCGAACTACTTTTGAATTTGAATATTTGTGGCGAAATAATAAAACATCCTGGATTGATGCCTATCAAGCAGGGGTTTTTTCTGGGGAAAGAATTTTAATCAATTTTGCAAGTCCAGATGACCGATATAACCTTGGAGATGAACTTGGAGATTTATATAATACCGTTTATATTTCCTACAAGGGAGAAATTGATTTTGGCAGTTTTTCTGGAAATTATAATACTGGAAAACTAATGCCTGAAACCAGTGATATGTTTGAAGATCTTTGTGATAAATGGGTTCGGGTCTCCATATCTGTAACGGAAAATTCATTGAAAATTTATCTGAATGCACAACGAGTTTTAAATGCTCCTATAAAAAGGGGGAAATTGAGAAATTTTCATATCGAAGGTGATGGGGTCTCCGTTGAAGAGAATGGAAGTCAATTATTTATTAGGCAGGTCAGATTAGCTGAAGGAGGAGCAGATCCATATAAAACATTATCGGTTGACGGTAAAATAATTGCCCGAGGTATTAATTTTGAATCTGGAAAGTCAACATTAAAACCAGAAAGTATGGGGGCCATAAATAATATGTTTCAAATTATGATTACTCATCCGGATATCAAATTTGAAATTTCTGGTCATACTGATAGCGATGGAAACGATGCTTTAAATCTCAAGCTTTCAGCAGAAAGAGCAGATGCTGTTAAAAATAAACTGGTCTCTTTGGGCATTTCCTCTGAAAGATTATCAACTAAAGGGTATGGAGAGAGTAAACCTATTTCAGATAATTCCACTCCAGAAGGAAAAGCTAATAATCGCCGTGTTGAATTCTTAAAAATATCCCAATAGTAACTTTTTCCTTATTCTGGCTCAATATGAATTAATACATGACCTAATTGAGAGATTTTATCTCTCAAGGAATCTTTCAGATGATGTGCCAGGTTATGGCCTTCTGAAACAGAAATGTTTCCATCAACTTTAGCGTGTAATTCGACATGATAAATCATTCCAACTTTTCTGATAAAGCATTTTTCGGTTCCTTTTATTCCTTCTACGGTTATGGAAATTTTTCGAATATCCTCAACCAAATCATCGTAAAAATGCTCATCCATTATTTCTCCTAAGGCTGGTCTGAATATTAAATAGCTATTGTATAAAATAAAAAATGATGCAAATAATGCAGCAAAATCATCGGCTGCTTCATATCCTTTACCTAAAAACAGGGCGATTGAAATTCCTACAAATGCAGCAATGGAAGTAATTGCATCACTTCGATGATGCCATGCATCCGCTTTTAAAGAGGAGCTATTTGTTTCTTCACTCTTTCGAATGATAATTCTAAATGAAAATTCTTTCCAGATTATTAATACCAATAAAACAATCAAAGTCCATTTTTCAGGTAATTCATGGGGTTTTTGTATGTTTTGGATACTTTCATAGGCGATGACAGTAGCCGAAACCACTAAAAATCCTACAAGCAAAAATGTTACTAAGGGCTCAATTTTTCCGTGCCCGTAAGGATGATTTTTGTCAGCAGGTTTATTCGCATATTTTAAACCTAATAAAACCAATAGGGAAGAAAAAATATCCGTTGTCGATTCAATGGCATCTGCCATTAATGCATAAGAATTTCCAAAAAAACCAGCTAACCCTTTTATTACAGCTAAAAATCCATTCCCAACAATACTGAACAATATCGTATTTATGGCTTTTTTTTCATTGGAAATGCTTGCACCATTCATAAAAGAGCTGATGATACATCCCTTTTAAGGGATAATTTTAATTATTTGTTTTCCTGTTCAGGAAAAATTCCCCCCAAAGAAAAAGATAATTCAGGGAAAATTCGAGAAATAAGGGTGTCGGGGGAATGTACTGCAGAAAGACCAACAAATTTTCCCTCTTCGTTGAGCAAATACGGTAAAACAAAGGAATCAATGGGATGAAAAATCCAGTATTCCCTAACCCCTGCCAATTCATACACTTCAAATTTGTCCTTCATATCCCTGCGGCTATTTCCTGGCGACAGAATTTCCACCACCAAATCGGGAGCACCTTTTGCTCCTCTTTGATCCAATTTTTCCTGGTCGCAAAATACGGATAAATCGGGTTGAACCACGGTAGTATATTTGCCTTTCTTAATACCAACTGGTAATCTGACATCAAAGGGCGCGGGATAAAATTCGCAAGATTTATATCGAAAAAAGACGGTAAAAATGTAATAAAGATTTTTAGCAATTATTTGATGAATCCTATTTGGCGCAGCCATGGGTAAGACCTTACCAAAAATAAGTTCCACCCTTTCGGTGAATAGCCAATCGTAATAGTCATCATACGTGTATTCAACTGTGCTTTCACAAACCTGGCTAAGCTCAGTGACCTTTTCTTTTACTTCCTTTACATTTTTCATTGCTATATTTTCAGCAATGTAACTATAAAAGAATAAGAAGTCAAGGACAGTTTACAAACAATAAAATTTAATTATCTTTATGATTTTCATCAGGATTCTTCAAATTTTTAGGAAATCTTCCTGCTTTCTTCAATGCCTGAGAAATGATATACTCCAGCTGACCGTTAGTGCTTCTGAATTCATCCTCTGCCCATTTTTCCAAAGCATCGGAAATGGCTGGATCGATTCTCAAAACAAAAGCCTTTTTTGTAGCCATTTTAATGAAGTGTCCCTGTGTTTATTACTGGTTTAACCGAATCGTCAGCACATAAAACAACTAATAAATTGCTGACCATTGACGCTTTTTTATCATCATCTAATTCAATAACATCCTTTTCCTTAAGAGATTCCAATGCTAGTTTAACCATTCCAACAGCTCCTTCAACAATTTTTTGTCTGGCTGCGATAACAGCAGTAGCTTGCTGTCTCCTCAACATAGCACTGGCAATTTCTGGTGCATAAGAAAGATTAGAAATTCTGGCTTCAATTACTTCAATACCAACCAAAAGCAATCTTTCTGCTATTTCTGTTGCCAATGTATGGTTAATTTCATCAATACCTGATCGCAAACAAATAACATCAGGTTCAGACTCGTCAATATTGTCGTAAGGATAGGTATGCGCTAATTTTCTTAAAGCTGATTCCGTTTGGATTTTAATAAATCTTTTATAGGATTCTTCGGGATTTTTCTTACCAACGCCAGTTGTTGGATTAATATCCTTCAAGGTTTCAAGGTCAAATACCGATTTATATGTATCAATAACTTTCCAGACAACTATAGCGCTAATTAAAATAGGATTCCCTTGCTGGTCATTAACCTTAATCACCTCCGACTCTAAATTTCTAATTCTCAGGGATACCTTTTCCTTTGTATAAAAAGGATTAATCCAGAAAAAACCATTTCCTTTAACTGTTCCTACATATTTTCCAAAAAATATTAATACCCTGCTTTGATTTGGTTCAATGGTAAATAACCCGGTTAACCATAATATACCAACGATAGGCATTAAAAACAAAACGTGTATTTCTCCAGTAAAAACCATAATTATGGGAGAAATAATCATGCCTAAACCTAAAAATAGGTGCAAAAATCCGTTATTCGCTAATTTTAACTCTTTTTCCATTTTGATATTATTTTGATATCACAAAGATATTAAAATAATTTTAAAAATGCTACTTATAATCTTCTCTCGAGGGAGAAAAAGTATCCATTATTTTACAATGGGTCAAAGCCCTTCCTCCATGTTCTACAAAGGAAGGAATCACCACAATACTTCCAGGAATACAGTGATGCAATACACCTCCTACCGATAATTCAAATTCACCTTCTAAAACTTGCGTAGTTTGTTCATGAATATGGGAGTGCATGGGTAAAATTGCCCCTTTATCAATTTCCCAAAATCCGATGGTCAAATTTTCCGTGTGTATGAACCGACCATGAAACCCATTAATTATCTCCTTAGAAGGTAAGGATGCGATTTCTATTTTCATAAGATTTCTAATATATTAAAATGAATCATTAAAATTATTTAAATTTAGGAACGAAGCACCAAAAAACACCTTCAATGTTAAATAAACCAACAGACCGTTATCTTTCACTGGATGTATTCCGGGGATTTATCATGTTTTTATTAATAGCTGAATTTACGGGAATATTTGATTCCCTTATCGATAAAGAAAATCCTATTGGCTGGTTAGCTGCATTTGGTCACCAATTTCACCATCATCCATGGCATGGGCTATATTTTTGGGACTTGATTCAACCTTTTTTTATGTTTATGGTGGGTGTTTCCATTCCTTTTGCCGTGAAAAACAGGAAAGAGAATGAGGAGACCAACAAGGAAATATGGAAACATGCGCTTCAGCGAAGTTTTTGGCTTTTATTTCTGGGTTGGGCTCTATATTGCATTGGTCCGGGAAAAATCGTTTTTAAGTTCCAGAATGTTCTGGCACAACTTTCCTTGACCTATTTATTGGCCTTTTTATTAAAAGATTTCAATAAAAACATACAATTAATTTTTTCAATATTGCTTCTTGTTATTACAGAAATATTATACCGAAACTGGCAAATAGAAGGATTTAATGAACCATTTACTCCAAGTAAAAATTTTGGCACTTGGTTGGACTTACAGTATGGTGGCGCAGATATAAGAGGCAGCTGGGTTTCATTCAATGCTATACCTACGGCGGCTCACACTATTTGGGGAATGATGGCAGGAAACTGGTTATTGCAAAATCCACCTAAAGGTTCGATTTTAAAAAATCATCTGCCCTTAATCGTTGCTGGATGTTTTTTACTTATTGCAGGATATTCTGGCGATTTCTACACCCCCATTATAAAAAGGATCAGTACTTCTACTTTTGTTTTGGTCAGTGGAGGATATTCCCTTTTTGCCCTTGTATTTTTTGACTGCTTAGTTCGATCCGTCGATTGGAATTCTTCCTTTTCTTATCTGCAATATATTAGCATGAATGCCCTTTTCATCTACCTATTTGCCCATATTGGTGGAGGAGAGTTGATTGAATCCTGCATTCTGCCTTTTTCAAATGCTTTATTAAAATGGAGTGGTACCTGGTTTAGTGAACTTGTTTTACAATTATTGGTTTTATCCGTTTTTGTTCTTATTTGCCAATGGATGTATCACAGAAAAATATTTTTGAAAATATAGGAATGACAAAGATTAAGGGTGTAAAAAAGAAGTCGGCACCATGCCCATAAGTGATGTGGGAAGTTACGAGCCAGTATCTGTATGCAAATTAACTTTATTTCCTGCTCAAAGAAATCATCTGTAATCCTGTAAATCCTGATTCAATACCAGGTGAAAGCGGGTTAATATTATATGAAACCAGTTTGGGATGGATAATCTGAAATTGGAGTCTCATTTTCCCATAAACAGGGGAATGTATATGTCTCGTAAAAGGGCTAATGCCATTCGGCCCAACAATGATGGTAAAATATCAT
>Ga0214917_10004839_pt1 | contig 14734 bp, 15 predicted proteins | sample LL_1208_BB_MetaG_FD_177983 | JGI IMG/M metagenome (GOLD analysis project Ga0214917, IMG submission 177983) | Freshwater microbial communities from Lake Lanier, Atlanta, Georgia, United States - LL_1208_BB | ecosystem: Environmental > Aquatic > Freshwater > Lake | place: USA: Georgia | collected... | reverse complement strand
GCGATCAACCCGGCAGCAGCCCCCAGAATCGGCACGGTGGAGCGGTAATTGCTCTCCAGCCGCACCGTCTTCGCCCCCGGAAAATCCCGCTCAAACCGCAGGATGTTCTCAATCTCCGCCCCCCGCCAGGAATAGATCGACTGATCATCATCCCCCACGCAGCAAATATTTTTCGAGGCCTGCGCCAGCAGCCGCAGCCATAAATACTGCACCGTATTGGTGTCCTGATACTCATCCACCAAAATATACCGAAACAGCCGATGATATTGCGCCAAAATTTGCTCATCAGTGCGGAGAATTTCCGTCACCAGCAGCAGCAAATCGCCAAAATCCACGGCATTGAGCTGGCGCAACCGTTCCTGATAATGGGCATAAAACTCCATCGCCCGATTATTGGCGAAATCAGTATCCTCCGCCGGGGTCACCCGCTCAGGCGTCAGGCCGCGATCCTTCCAGCGCTGGATGATCGCCATCAGATTGTTCAACGGCCAGCGCTTGGTATCCAGCCCGCCCGCCTCGCAGACCTGTTTCAGCAGCCGGTTCTGGTCATCACTATCCAGAATGGTGAAATCCGAACGCAGCCCCGCCGCCTCGGCGTGCCGGCGCAGCATCCGCGCACAGAGCGCGTGAAACGTCCCCAGCCACAGCCCCTCAGCCGGCTGGCCCAGAATCGCACTCACCCGCTCGCGCATCTCGCGCGCCGCCTTATTGGTGAAGGTCACCGCCAGCACCTGCCAGGGCTGGGCGCGGCCGGTCATCAGGATATGGGCGAAGCGGGTGGTCAGCACCCGCGTCTTGCCGGTGCCCGCCCCGGCCAGAACCAGCAGCGGCCCATCCACCGCCTCCACAGCCTCGCGCTGCTCGGGGTTGAGGCGGGAGAGATATTCGGGGGGGAGAGGTGCGGAGATCACACCGCAGTCTATAGTCCAGCCACAAAAGGGAACAAAGCTTGCACGCCATCCGCCCATTTCTGGAGGCCTGCGCCCGGCAGGGGGCGCGCATTCTGGCCATCAGCATTTTCATCGGCCTGGCCGTGCCGCCGCTGGCCGGGCTGTTCCGCGATGTGGTCACCATCACCGTTGCTGGCCTGATGACATTGGTGCTGCTGCGGGTGGATTTCTCCCAGGTGCTGGCCTGGCTGCGCCGGCCATTGCTGATCGCCGCCCTCTTGGCCTGGCTGCTGCTGGGCTGCCCCATTTTGGCCTATGCCGCAGCCTCCTTGCTGCCGCTCAGCCCGGGCTTTGCCGCGGGCCTCGTGGTGCTGGCCACCGGCTGCGCCGCCACCTCCAGCCCCGCCTTCGCCCGGCTGGTGGGGTTGGATGGCGAGGTCGCCTTCGTGGTCTCCATCCTCTCCACCTTCCTCGTGCCCTTCACCGCGCCACCCATGGCGCTGGGGCTGATGCATATCGACCTCGCCCTGAGCCTGGGCGGGCTGATGACGCGCCTCGCCCTGCTGGTGGGGCTGCCCATGGCGCTGTCACTGGTGCTGCGCCGCATCATCCCAGCCCCCGCCCTGGCGCGCGAGGCCCGGGCGGTTGATGGCATGGTGGTGCTGCTGGTCGCCGCCTATGGGGTTGGGGTGATGGATGGCGTGCTGGCGCTGTTCCTGGTGGCGCCCATGCATGTGCTGAGCGGCGTGGCCCTGGCCTTTGGCGGCTGCCTGGGCCTCAACCTCGCCACCGCGCTGGCTTTCTCCGCCGCCGGCCCCCGGCTGTCGCTGGCCGCCGGCCTGCTCTCGGGCAATCGCAATATGGCGCTCTACCTGGCCGTTCTGCCGAAGGAGACAGCGCCGGACATCCTGCTTTTCCTCACCCTGTGCCAGTTTCCGCTGTTTCTCTCCCCCTTCCTGCTGGGCCCGGTCTATCGGCGGCTGCGCCGTGGCTGATTTTTCGCACGAGATCGCCGCTGGCGGCCGGGTGGCAGGGGTGGATGAGGCCGGGCGCGGCCCGCTGGCCGGCCCTGTCATGGCCGCTGCCGTGGTCTTCCCCCAAGGCGTGCCCGCCCCCCTGGCCGCCCTGCTCGATGACAGCAAGGCGCTCTCCCCCCGCCAGCGTGAACTTGCCTTCACCGCTCTGGTCGCCGCACGGGCTTCCGGCATCGCCGAATATGCGGTGGCCGGGGCCTCGGCCCGCGAGATCGCCCGGCTGAATATTCTGGGCGCCACCCACCTCGCCATGCGCCGCGCCATACTGCGCCTGCCATCGCCGCCCGATCTGGCGCTGATCGATGGCAATCGTCCCCCCGCCCAGGCCCCCTGCGCCACGGCCTGCCTGGTGGGCGGTGATGGCCTCTCGCTCTCCATCGCCGCCGCCTCCATCCTGGCCAAGGTGCTGCGAGACCGCGCGATGACACGGCTGGATGCGCGCTGGCCCGGCTATGGCTTTGCCCGCCATATGGGCTACCCCACGGCGGCGCATCGCGCGGCCCTGGCCCAACTCGGCCCCAGCCCGCATCACCGCCGCGGCTTCGCCCCGGTCGATGCCGCCTGGCGGCAGGCCCAGGCGGCGCGCGGGCCATGATCGCCGCCCTGCAATCCTGCCTGCATGACCTCTCGGCCCTCGGCCCGGGCGGGGTTCTGGCCCTGGTCTCGGCACTCTTCCTGGCCGGGCTGGCCGGCGGTGCCACGCATTGCGCGGCGATGTGCGCCCCCTTCGTGCTGGCGCAGCTGCGCCCCGATGATGCCGGCGGCGCCATGCTGCAAAGGCTGAGCGGCGCGGCGCTGCTGCCCTATCACGCCGGGCGCATGCTGGGTTACGCGGCCCTGGGCGCCCTGGCCGGGGCGGGGGCGGGGCTGTTCAGCCAGATCACCGGCCTGCGCTGGCTGCTGGCGCTGCTGCTGGCGGGTGCGGCCCTGCTGATGGCGGCACAGGCGGCGGAAAGGCTGGGTTTGGCGCGGCTGCACTTGCCGGCCCTCGCCCTGCCGGCAGGGCTCAAAGCCCCGCTGCAGCGCCTGTTGACGCAACCCGGCGGCAAAAGCGGCTTCGCGCTGGGGGTGCTGCTCTCCGCCCTGCCCTGCGGCCTGCTCTACGCCGCGCTGGCCGCCGCCGCCGCCTCAGGCTCGGCCCTGGGCGGGGCCCTTGGCATGGCGGGTTTCGTGGCCGGCACCATCCCCGGGCTGGTGGGCGTGGCACTGCTCGGCAAACTCTTCGCCCGCGCCGGCGGCCCGGCACTCAGGCGCTGGGGCGCGGCACTCTTCGCGCTCAACGCGCTGCTGCTGGGCGCCATGGCCGCCCGAATGCTCAACTGACCTCCACCAGATCACGATAGGCATGCCAACTGGCATGGCCGATCAAGGGCATGGCAATGACCAGCCCCAAAAAGAACGGCACCAGGGCGAGCCCGGTGAAAACCACGATCAACCCGGCCCAAAGCGCCATGGCGCGCGGATTTTCCCGCACCACCCGCAGCGAGACACTCACCGCCTCCAGCACGCTCACATCACGGTCCACCAGCATCGGGATGGATATGACCGAGACCGCAAAACTCCCCGCCGCGAGCAGCGCACCAAAGCCGGTGCCCATGATGAAAAACGGCAAAAACGCCTCCGCTTGCAGCAGCCGCAGCGGCAATTCCACCAGGCTGGGGGCAAAATTCAGCCCAAAAAACAGCGCAAATAGCAGCCCGGCAATGCGCACCCACACGAGGTTGATCAACAGCAGCACCACACCCATCAGCGCAATCTGCCCGCCATTGCGATGAAACGCCGCCAGGGCCTCGTCCAGCCCGGTGTCCAGCCCCTGCTCCCGCCTGCGGCTCACCTCATAAAGCCCCGCCGCGGCCAGCGGCGCCAGCATGAAAAACCCCGCCACCGCCGGCAAAATCGCCCAGGCCAGGCCCAGCTGCAGCATCACCCAAGCCAGGACCCAGCCCAACACCGCCAATGCGCCACCATAAGCCAGCCCCACACTCTTCTGCGCCATCAGATCCTGCCAACCCAAGCTCAGCCATACCCAGGGCCGCTCCCTCGCCACCTGGCGCAGGCGGATGCGCGCCCTGGTCTGGGCCGGGTTGGTGCTGTCTGAAGGCATCGGCGGTCTCCGCATAGGAATGTGAGAATACAGCCCTCGCGCCGGGTTGAATTTGACCTGTGTCAAAGACGCGCCCGCGCGGATGCCTTTCCATGCATGTCAGCATTGGAGGGCCTGGAATGCCGGCGCGCAGCGAGATCGATTATGTGGAGGCCCCCATTCGCGCCTTCGCCATCGCCACCATCTTCTGGGGGGTGGTGGGCTTCCTGATGGGCGTGATCATCGCCTCGCAACTCGCCTGGCCGCTGCTCAATCTCGACCTGGAATGGACCAGCTTCGGCCGCCTGCGCCCGGTGCACACCTCGGCGGTGATCTTCGCCTTTGGCGGCAATGCGCTGCTCGGCACCTCGCTCTACATCGTTCAGCGCACCTGCCGGGCCCGGCTCTTCGGCGGCAATGACATGGGCTGGTTCCTGTTCTTCGGCTACCAGTTCTTCATCATCACCGCCGCACTGGGCTATGTGCTCGGCGTCACCCAGGGCAAGGAATATGCCGAGCCCGAATGGTATGTGGACCTGTGGCTCACCCTGGTCTGGGTGCTCTACCTGGCCGCCTTCGCCGGCACGCTGATCAAGCGCGAGGAGCCACATATCTATGTGGCCAACTGGTTCTTCCTCGCCTTCATCATCACGGTCGCCATGCTGCACATCGTGAACAACCTGGCCCTACCGGTGGGCGAGGGCTCCTCGCATTCCTACGGCCTGGCCGCAGGGGTGCAGAACGCCATGATCCAATGGTGGTACGGCCACAATGCCGTGGGCTTCTTCCTCACCGCCGGCTTTTTAGGAATGATGTACTACTTCATCCCCAAACAGGCCAATCGTCCGGTCTATTCATACCGCCTGTCCATCGTGCATTTCTGGTCACTGATTTTCCTCTATATTTGGGCCGGCCCGCACCACCTCTTCTACACCGCCCTGCCCGATTGGGCGCAGACGCTGGGCATGGTGTTCTCGGTGATGCTGTGGATGCCCAGCTGGGGCGGCATGATCAATGGCATCATGACCCTCTCCGGCGCATGGGACAAATTGCGCACCGATCCTGGCCTGCGCTTCTCCGTCACCGCCGTTGGCTTTTATGGCATGAGCACCTTCGAGGGGCCGGTGATGTCCATCCGCGCCGTCAATTCCCTCAGCCACTACACCGATTGGACCATCGGCCATGTCCATTCCGGCGCCATGGGCTGGGTGGGCTTCATCACCTTCGGCGCGCTCTACTGGCTCTTCCCGGTGCTGTGGAAAAAGCCCCGGCTCTATTCCGAAAAGCTGGTCGCCTGGCATTTCTGGATCGCGACGCTGGGCATCGTTCTCTACATCACCGCCATGTGGGTGAGCGGCATCATGCAGGGGCTGATGTGGCGCGCCTTCGATGAGAACGGCTTCCTGCAATACAGCTTCGTCGAAACCGTCGCCGCCATGCACCCCTATTACGTCATCCGCTGGCTGGGCGGCGTGCTCTACCTCAGCGGCGCGCTGATCATGGCCTTCAACCTGTGGAAGACCGTCACCGAGGTGGAAGCCAGCCAGCCCACCACCCTGCCCGCCCACGCCGCAGCAGCAGAATAGGGGCCCCAAAATGTCCAAAAAATTCTCCCACGGCCCCATCGAGCGCAATGTCCTGCTGCTCGGCGTCCTCACCCTCATCACCGTCTCACTCGGCGGCCTCGCCCAGATCGTGCCCCTCTTCACCATCGAAACCACCATCGAGCGCGTGGCCGGCATCCGCCCCTATACCCCCCTCGAACTCATGGGCCGCGATATTTATGTCCGCGAGGGCTGCTACGCCTGCCACAGCCAAATGATCCGCCCCTTCCGCGACGAGGCCGAACGCTACGGCCACTACTCCCTCGCCGCCGAAAGCATCTATGACCGCCCCTTCCAATGGGGCAGCAAACGCACAGGGCCAGACCTCGCCCGCGTCGGCGGCCGCTATTCGGATGATTGGCAGGCCGCCCATCTGCGCAGCCCCCGCGCCCTGGTGCCCGACAGCATCATGCCGCCCTACGCCTTCCTTGACCGCCCGCTCAACACCGCCCGTGTCACGGCGTCCTTGCGCACGCAACGAAGCCTCGGCGTACCCTATGGCGATGCGCACATCACCCAGGCCATGGCCGATCTGCGCACCCAGGCCAACCCCGATGCCGACCCCACCGAATTCAACCGCCGCTACCCCGCCGCCCGCCAAGGCGTCTTCGACGGCAACCCCAGCCAGATCACCGAAATGGACGCCCTCATCGCCTATCTGCAAATGCTCGGCACCCTCGTTCAGTTCCGCGACGTCACCCCCGAACAACTCCGCCAGCAGTGAGAACCGCCATGAACATCGCGCAATATCAATGGCTCTTCTCCACCCTATGGGTGAGCTGGTTCTTCATTCTCTTCACCGCCATCCTGGTCTGGGTGCTCCGTCCCTCGCGCCGCCAAACCCTTCAGGCCCACGCCCAAATCCCGCTGCGCGACGAGGCTTGAAACCATGGCCCAGATCGAAAAAGACAGCCTCTCCGGCACCGACACCACCGGCCATGAATGGGATGGCCTGCGCGAACTCAACACACCCCTGCCCCTGTGGTGGCTCTACACCTTCTACGCCTGCATTGCCTTCGCCGCCCTATGGGTGGTGCTCTACCCTGCATTGCCCATCAGCGGCGCCACCGGCCTGCTCGGCTGGACCGCACGCGGCGCCTTCCCCGCCCAACAAGCCGCCGACGCCGCCCAACGCGAACCCATGATGGCCCGCCTGCGCAACACCACCCCCGCCGATATCGCCGCCGAGCCGGCCTTGCGCAGCTACGCCATCGCCGGCGGGCGCATCGCCTTCGCCAATCATTGCGCCGCCTGCCACGGCGCCGGCGGCCAAGGCGCCCCCGGTGGCTACCCCAGCCTCGCCGATGATGACTGGCTCTGGGGCGGCGACATCGCCGCCATCCACACCACCATCACCCACGGCATCCGCAACCAGGACAGCGACGAAGCCCGCCTCTCCATGATGCCCGTCTTCGGCAACGGCATCCTCACCCCCGCCCAGATCAGCGACGTGACCGAATACGTCCTCGCCCTCAGCCAAGGCAGCACCAACCCCGAAGCCGCCACCCGCGGCGCCACCCTCTTCACCGAAAACTGCGCCGCCTGCCACGGCGAGAAAGGCCTCGGCAACCCAGAATTCGGCGCCCCCAACCTCACCGACCGCATCTGGCTGCACGGAAGCCAACGCAACCAAATCCAAACCTATATCAGCCGCCCCCGGATGGGCGTGATGCCCGCCTTCAACCAACGCCTGGACCCAGCCGTGGTGAATATGCTGGCAGTGTATGTGCATAGCCTGGGTGGGGGGCGGTGAGCGGTGGTGCTAGCTGCCCGGGGGAGGACTTTGCCCTCCCCCGATACCCCCACCCACCAGGGGCCAACGGGCCCCTGGACCGCGGGGTTAAAGCCTGGGTGAGGGAGGGGGGCGAGATGCGCAACCCTGCCGGCAGGCGCAGACTGCCCCCCTCCCTCACCCAGGCTTTCTCATGGGATCCAAGGGCCTCTCGGCCCTTGGCGGATGGGGGAAGGGGGGAAGGCAGAGCCTTCCCCCGGGCAACCAGCGCAACATGACCCTCTACGCCCCCCACACCAAGGTCCAGCCCCGTGCCGTCCAAGGCCGTGTGCGGCGGGTTAAATGGCTTGTGCTCTGGGTCCTGCTGGGCCTGTATTATGTCGTGCCCTGGTTGCGGTGGGAGCGTGGTGCGGGCGTGCCCAACCAGGCCGTGCTGGTCGATATCGCCCATGCCCGGATATTTTTCTTCTGGGTCGAGTTATGGCCGCAGGAGGTGTATTTCCTCACCGGCGTGCTCATTCTGGGCGCTATAGGCCTGTTTGCCGTCACTTCGCTGTTCGGCCGGGTCTGGTGTGGCTTCACCTGCCCGCAGACGGTCTGGACCGATCTTTTCATGTGGGTCGAGCGAAAGATCGAGGGTGACCGCAATGCCCGCATCAGGCTCGATGCCGAGCCCTGGACCCCACATAAGCGCCGACTGCGCCTGACCAAGCACGCCGCCTGGATTTTTATTGCCATGGCAACCGGTGGCGCCTGGATCATGTATTTCAACGACGCACCAACCATCTTGCGGCAGATGCTCACCCTGCAGGCCAGTGCCACGGTCTATTTCTTCTTCGGGCTTTTCACCCTCACCACCTATACCCTGGCCGGTTTCGCCCGCGAGCAGGTCTGCACCTATATGTGTCCCTGGCCGCGCTTCCAGGCTGCCATGCTCGATGACCAATCGCTGGTGGTCAGCTACCGCGACTGGCGAGGCGAGCCGCGCGGCAAGTTGAGGGAGGCGGGCCATGGCGATTGTGTCGATTGCGCCGCCTGCCTGCATGTTTGTCCCACCGGCATTGATATCCGCGATGGCCAGCAATTGCAGTGTATTGGCTGCGGCCTTTGTGTTGATGCCTGTGACGATGTGATGCGCCGGCTGGATAGGCCACAGGGCCTGGTGGCCTTCGAAACCCTCGCCAATCTGGCCGCCAGCCAGGCCGCCACAAAGGGCATGGCGGCCAATGCTGCCCGCCAAAACGCCGGCATGGCGGTGCGGCGCATCCCCCGCCTGCTGCGGCCGCGCACGGTGATGTACACCGCCGTGCTATCGGCGGTGGCAGCCGTGATGGTGGCGGGCTTCCTCACCCGCGATACCCTGTCGCTGTCGGTTCTGCGTGACCGTGCACCGCTTTTCGTCCCACTCTCCGATGGTAGCGTGCGCAACGCCTTCACCATCAAGCTGGTGAACAAGACGCATGAGACAGCGCGCTATGCCCTGGTGCTGGAGGGCGCACCGGGCGTGACCATCCTGGCCCAGGGGGCGCAGACCGACCGCCAGGGCCGCCCCATCCTCACCACCCGCCCCGATGGCATCACCGAATGGCGCGTGCTGGCCACCGCACCGGCCGGGCGGCACCTGCCCGCCAACCTGCCCATCTCCTTCCATCTCCACGACCAGGACGGCCATGACGTGGCGCATGCCCAAAGCGTCCTGCTGGGGCCGGCCCCATGACAACACAGCCCTTCGACCCCCGGCGCAGCCGATGGATCCCCGGCGTCTTTATCGGCCTGATGCTCTTGGTGGTGGTGGTGAATGGCAGCATGGCCTGGCTGGCGCTGCGCAGTTTTACGGGTGTGACCACGCCGCGCGCCTATGATCGCGGCCGCACCTACAACGACGTTCTGGCCGAGGCGGCGCGGCAGGATGCGCTGGGCTGGCGGGCCGACATCAGCCTCGCCAATACCACGCTGCATCTGCATGTCACCGATGCCGCCGGCAACCCTGTGGCTGGGCGCCTCGAAGGCCTGTTGCAACGCCCGCTCACCGCCCAGGCCTATCCGCTGGCATTCCGCCCCGCCGGCCCGGGGCGCTGGCAGGCCGAGGCCTTACCGGGCCTGCCCGGCCAATGGGAGGCCCGCCTCACCCTTTTCGGCCGCGAAGGCCCCTTCGACATCCGCGCCCGCTTGCTGCTGCCATGAACGCGCTCACCCCCCTCACCCCAGCCGCACCCGCACTCACCCGCCGCCCCTGCCTGCATTGCGCAGCAGCCCTCCCTTCCGCCCTCCCCTCGGCCCTCCCCTCCGGGGCCAGCGCCTATTGCTGCGCCGGCTGTGAAGCCGCCCATGCGCTGGTGGCGGGCCTCGGCCTCGATGCCTTTTATGCCAGGCGCGAGGCTGCCGCCGGCGAGTTGCGCCCCGTGCCCCCGCCGCCGCTGGATTTCGTCAGTCGGGCGGAACCCCTGCCCGGCGGCGAGCACCGGTTGGAATTGCTGCTCTGCGGCCTGAGTTGTGGCGCCTGTGTCTGGCTGGTCGAGCAGGCGCTGGCGGCGGAGGCGGATGTGCTGGCCGCGCGGGTCAGCCTCACCACCCGCCGCCTCACCCTGCGCTGGCGCGGCCCGGCCGCACGCGGCAATGAACTGGTCGCCCTGCTGGCCCGGCTGGGCTTTCGCCTAGCCCCCTGGTCCCCCGCCTGCCTGCGCGCCGCCGATGATGCCGAGGGCCGGGCGCTGCTCCGCGCGCTTGGCATCGCCGCCTTTGGTTCAATGAATGTCATGCTGGTCTCCATCGCCGTCTGGGTGGGCGGCGATATGGGCGCGGCCACCCGCGCCCTGATGCATGGGCTGGCCATGCTGATAGCCCTGCCGGTGGTGCTGGTGGCGGGGTTGCCCTTCTACCGCTCGGCCTGGGCGGCGCTGCGGGCGGGCCGGCTGAACATGGATATGGCCGTCTCCCTCGGCGTGCTGGCCACCACGGCCATGTCCGTCTCCGAAACCCTGCGCGGCGGGGCCTTCACCTGGTTCGATGGCGCCACCACGCTGCTCGCCTTACTCCTGGCCGGGCGGGTGCTGAACCATGGAGGCCGCCGCCGCGCCCGCCAGGCCAGCGCCCAGCTTCTGGCCCTGCAACAAGGCAGCGCCACCCGCCTCAACCCCGATGGCAGCAGCCAAACCCTGCCCCTGGAAGCCTTCCTGCCCGGCCAGCGCATCCTGGTCGCCGCCGGGGAGGCGCTGCATCTCGACGCCGTGCTGGAAGACGCCACCGCCCTGCTCGACACCGCCACCATCACCGGCGAGAGCCTGCCCCGCCCTTACACGCAGGGCGATACGCTCCCCGCCGGCGCCACCAATATGGGCGCGCCCCTCGTGGCACAGGTCAGCGCTAGCCTCGCCGAAGGCTCCCTAGCGGCCATGGCCCGCCTGCTGGAACAGGCCGAACAATCCCGCAGCCGCATCACCAACATGGCCGACCGCGCCGCGGCCATCTACATCCCCGCCGCCCATGCCATTGCCGTGGCCACTTTCCTCGGCTGGTGGCTGCTGGCCGGCCAGCCCTGGCAGGGGGCCTTGGTGCCGGCCGTGGCGGCGCTGATCATCACCTGCCCCTGTGGCCTGGCCATCGCCGTCCCCGCGGTGCAGGTGGTGGCCGCCGGCGCGCTGTTCCGCCAGGGCGTGCTGCTCGCCCGCCCCGATGCGCTGGAGCGCCTGGCCAGCGCCGACCACGTGGTCCTGGACAAAACCGGCACCCTCACCCAAGGCCGCCCCACCCTCATCCCCGGCCGGCATAGCGAGGCGGCTATGCGCCGCGCCGCCGGTCTCGCCGCCGCCAGCCGCCACCCGCTGGCCCGCGCCCTGCACCGCGCCTGCCCCGATGCCGCCCTGGCCGATGGTGTGCAGGAATTCCCTGGCCAAGGCCTCGAGGCCCAGGGAATGCGCCTGGGCAGCGCCCAATTCCTCGGCCTGGAGCAGCCCGATGCCGGCATGGCGCTCTGGTTCGCCGCCCCCGGCCAGCCGCCCCAATGTTTCCGCTTCACCGACGCGCTGCGCGGCGATGCCCCCGCCGCCATCGCTGCCCTGCAGGCCCAGGGCCTCAGCCTGGAAATCCTCTCCGGTGATGCCCCCCCTGCGGTCGCCGCCGCCGCCGCCACTCTCGGCCTCGAACACTTCACCGGCGGCGTCACCCCCCAAGGCAAGGCCGCCCGGCTGCAGGCCCTCGCCGCCACCGGCCGCCACGCCCTGATGATAGGCGATGGCAGCAATGACGCCGCCGCCCTCGCCCTGGCGCATGTCTCGGCCTGCCCCGCCGGCAGCACGCAATTGGCGCAATCCGCCGCCGATATCCTGCTCACCGCCGAGGGCCTCGCCCCCATCCCCACGGCCATCGCCATCGCCCGGCGCGCCCAGCGCATCGCCCGGCAGAATATCGCCTTCTCGCTGGCCTATAACGCCCTGGCCGTGCCGCTCGCGGTGGCGGGTCTGGTCACGCCGCTGCTGGCCGCCGCCGTCATGGCCTCCTCCTCGCTCATCGTCATCCTCAATGCGCTGCGCGCCGGGGGGCGGAGATGGACGCGCTGATCCTGCTCATCCCCATCGCCCTCTGCCTCGGCCTGCTGGCCTTGGGCGGCTTTCTCTGGGCGCTCAGCGCCGGCCAATATGATGATCTGGACGGTGCGGCCGCGCGCATTCTCTTCGACGACACCCCACCCCGAAAGGACCCCTGACCCATGCCCGCATCGCGCGTGTTCTTTTTCGGCCTCAGCCTGCTCATCGGCGTGATCGGCCTGCTCGCCGCCGCCTGGGCGGAGGATTACCTGCATGGCTTCGGCCTGGCCCTGCTCGGCTTCGCCCTCTTCTTCGCCGCCCATACCGTCAAACGCCATTTTGACGAGCAGGAGGGCCACTGACCCACAGGCCAACCAAGCCCCACCTTCACATTCACGCCATGCAACTTGAGTAAGCCCCCCCGCGTTCGCTATCCTACGCATAGATTGAAGGAGCGGTGCCGGTGAACCCACTCGACAGCATGGCAGGCCAGAAAACGCTCCACGATGCCGCCCCCCCCTGCGCGCGCTGCGGCAGCCGGATCGCGGGCATCTGCGCAGCGCTGGACATGGCCGGCCTCGACGACATCGCCCATGACGCCCGCCGCACCCCGGTGCAGGCGCGCGAAACCCTGTTCCGCGAGGGGGACCCCACCAGCACCGTCATCATGCTCGTCAGCGGCATGGCCAAGCTGTCACGCCTCATGGCCGATGGCAGACAACAGGTGCTGGGTTTTCGCTTCGCCGGCGACATGATGGGCTTCACCCATGGCCATTCCCACGCCGCCGATGCCGAGATGCTCACCGATGGCATGGTCTGCCGCATGACCCGCGGCCAACTCGACGCCATGCTGCTGCGCTTCCCCGCCGCCCAGCGCCGGCTGATGGACCTCTGCGTGCAGGAATTGGCCCTCACCCAGGACCAATTGGTGACGGTGGGCCGCCGCCATGCCGAACAACGCGTCGCCGCCTTCCTGATATCCCTCTCCGTCGCCGCACGCCGCCGGGCCGAATTCTCCCAGCAACTCGATATGCCCATGACCCGCGCCGACATTGGTGACCTTCTGGGCCTGGCGCTGGAGACGGTAAGCCGCGCCTTCACCGCCCTGCGCAAGCGCGGCCTGGTGATCGAGCACCCCGGCCATCGGGTCGAATTGCCGGATCTCGAAGCCCTGGCCCTGGTGGCGGATGGGGTTTAGCGGGCTGCGGAAAAACGAAAATTGGCGGGAAACAAGATCGAGGGGCAAAGCCCTTTCGCCCTTTCTTTCCCCCCGCCATCAGCGTGTGTCAGCCGCCTGCCCCCCAAAAAACGCCATCACCACCGCCACCGACTCCTCTGGCGCCTCCTCCATCGGCACATGCGCAACCCCCGGCAGCAGCACCAACCGCGCATCGGGAATCTCACGCAGATAATCCCGCGCATTGCTCGGCGGTATCATCCTGTCCTGATCGCCCCAGAGCAGCAGCGTGGGCGCCTGAATGCGGCCCAGCAATGGCTCAGGCGGCAGCAGGATATGGCCACCCGTGCGGTCCACAATCGCCTGCCGCACCCCCGGCGCCAGCATCATCGCCCGGTAGCGCTGAAAAACCTCCTCCGGGATGCGCTCCGGCTGGGCATAGGCCGGCGCAATCGAGGGGCGCAGCATGGCATCGGGCAGCACATAGGGCAGCGCGCGCAGCATCAGCGGCACCTTCCCCGGCCGGCCATATTCTGTCCCGGGGCTGGCAAAACCATCCGGCGCCAGCAACACCAGCCGCTCCGTCCGCTCGGGATGGGCGGCGGCAAAGCTCCAGGCGATGCGCCCCCCCATGGAACTGCCCAGCAGCGTCGCCCGGCGGAGCCCCAGCCGGTCCATCAGCGCCATCACAATGCCATGCGCCCGGGCATCGGAATAATCCGCCGCCGGGTCTGCCCCGGTCAGGCCAAAGCCCGGCAGGTCAAAGCGGATCATCCGATAGCGCGCCTCCAGCGCCGGCGCCCAACCCTCCCAGGCATGCAGCGAGCTGGCAAAACCATGCAGCAGGATGATCGCCGGCGCATCGCGCGGCCCGGTATCGCGCAGGTGCAAGCGAATGCCCGCCACCTCGACGAATTGCGAAGGCGCGCCCGCCCAGCGCTGCTCCAGCCCCGCACGATCCTCATCGGGCACGTAAAGCCACCAGCCGGCTGCCAGCAGGGCAAGCAGCAGAAAAAGCAGGATCAACCAGAAGATGCGCATACCACCTTAATCGGCAGCTTCACCGCGCCTGTCCACTCAGCGCCCGAGATCAAACCGGGTCTTCTCCGCCAGCGTCGCGCCGAACCAGGCGTCAATCCCGGCCGCCAGATGCCCCATGGGCTGGGCCATGCCATCGGCGCCCAACACCATGGGCACATCATGGCCGGGCATCAGCACGCAACCCGGCCGCGCCGCCCATTCCGCCTTGAGCCGGGCGATGGAGGCCGCCGATTGCGCGGCATCGAGCGTCATATCCGTCTCGCCCGTGGTCAGCTCCACCCGGTTTTTCGCGCAATCCGAGGCGAAGATGGTGGCAGGCGCGCCATCCAGCGCAAAGGCCACATGATGCGGCGTATGCCCAGGGGTGGGGAAGGAATGAATGCCGGGCAACACGCTCTCCCCCGCGGCAAAACGTCGCAGCCGCGGGCAGGCCGCCATGGGGTGCACCGCCTCAGGCACCGATAGATGCCCCGGCGGCAGGGAAAGCGCCCAATCCAGCTCCTGCGTCTCGGCATGGATCGTCGCCCGGGGAAACAGCGTCCAATTGATGCAATGATCATGATGCAGATGGGTGATGAGCAGGTCGGTCACATCCTCCACCCCCAGCCCCTCGGCGGCGAGGCCGGAAAAAATGTTCCGCCGGGCGGGAA
>Ga0214917_10004838_pt1 | contig 14735 bp, 2 predicted proteins | sample LL_1208_BB_MetaG_FD_177983 | JGI IMG/M metagenome (GOLD analysis project Ga0214917, IMG submission 177983) | Freshwater microbial communities from Lake Lanier, Atlanta, Georgia, United States - LL_1208_BB | ecosystem: Environmental > Aquatic > Freshwater > Lake | place: USA: Georgia | collected... | reverse complement strand
CTTTAGCTCCTTCCGTTGCATACTTATGGGTAAGCACCAAGTTACGAATAAGAGCGGGAGATATTTTTTCTACGCCTTTTTGATAGTCGCCGTTTTTAAATGCTTCATACGCATCCGCCCAACTTAACACCATATTTACACCAGCACCGGCTTTTTCTATGGCAAGTTGTAGAAGTTCTTCTCGTGCAGTGCGCGTTTCTTTAACGTCTCTAAACCAAAGATCATTTAGCCCAGTGCGTGAAGATAGGTCTAAACCACTAAGTGCGTTAAGTGGGCCGCGCTCAATGATGTCACTTAACTTTTTACCGCCAATGGTTACATCCCCAATTTGTTCAGGTAAAAATACAGTGCGGAACCAAAGCTCAAAACTTAAGTCTTTTACATCTTTAGGCTTCTCATCGTCATCAAACATACTCCATGCCAAGCCAATTAGCCCCATCATAGTGCTAAAGGCTGGAAGCCCAGCAGCACCAGCAAGCATCCACGTTGTACCTAACGTACCAAAAAATATTTTTGCGGCTTCTTTTTTACCTTCTTTATTTAAGAAGGGAATCATACGCTTGAAGTTTTTAAGTAGGTATAACGTAACGTGAAGCGGATACATCTGAAACTGCAAAGCTATCTTACCGCCTGAACTCCGCATGACCATAGGGCGATTGTATTCACCGTAGTTGCCAAGCGAATCATTAGTATCCTGCACGGCTTGGTTGACTGCTTCTTGATGAGACATACCGTTTTTGCGAGACAGACGGTACGAAGCTAAATATATAATTTCACGGGAAATTCTTTCTGTGGAGTGCAACAGTCCTGCTACAAGAAGATTAGCGTAATGCTTACCCCGTTCTGGCACTGTTCCATATTTTTCAGTAGGTAGATTTTTGTAGTCAAACAAAGCCCGTGCATAAGTGTTTTGGGTTACGTCCCTAGCTAATAGATCCTGCACGGCTCGTTTTTCGTCTTCTGTTAAGCCAGAAGCATTTAATATGGAAGGTGGCGACAATACTGACTGACCTGTTGCGGTCTTACGCATAACTCCAAAGGTATCCCACACTTTCATTAACTTCGCTAACTCCGCAGCAGTCTGCGTGTAACCGTGCCGAGCGCCAAGAATGGGGACGCCTGTTTGAAAGATACCCAGTGGTTGCAGCAGTGCAGAAGACGCACCCGACAAGTAATGGATAAACGACAACTTATTAACAACAGAAGCAACCGTGTCGGCGGCGCTTGGTGGTCTTGGATTAAGCGTGTCGTTTACCCGTCTTTCTACTTCGCTAATAAACGGCTCAAGCTCAGGTCGGCCCTCAATTGAATTTCGTGCGGCACTAAGAGTGTTTCTCAGTTTCGGGGCATACTTTAGCCGTGCAAGCTGCATCGCCATCCTGAGCGCCGACTCGTTAAAGTCCCGCAACAGATCCGTCCTAAACCCTGCGTATCCTTTGCGCTCAAGAAACTGTTTACGGAAAGACTGCTCTGGCATCGTGCGTAGATACAACTGATACACAGCATCTTTCATTTCTTCACGGGTATTTAGATCCGTGAAGTTTGCGTCATCAATAATTTGAAACGTGGATTTGAGTAAAGCGCTTGGATCGCTAGAAGCCATACGCATAGTGCGTATGTCATTGCCCATCTCAATTCGAGATGTGTCTTCTAAATCATACCCTCTTTCAGTAGCTATTTGAGCAGCAACCGCATCGCGCTCTCCCATCGAGGGGGACATATAAAATTCTTTTTGCCCGCGCCTACCACTATAAACTGCAAGCCAATAACTGCCTTCGCGCATCAGCGGGAAGTATGGGTTTAGCCGATCAGAAGTTTCATACATTTTCTTTATTGTGGCTAACAATTTCTGTTTTGCTTCAGGCGATATGGGTGCTTCATTAATCTGCTCGTCAAGAAGTGACTCATACAGATCAGCCATATCATCGTAATACGTTTTAATATCTCGGTATACCTTTTGTCCCTTTTGCCCTAACTCTTCATACATTCTTGTAATCTGAGGATTGGCGTTACCGCTGGTTGGATCGACCTGAGCAAGCGTAGTAACTTTGGCTATCTTTTCAAGTTTGGGGCGCAGCGAAGGATCTTCGCTAAATGCGTTGTTTATTTCCCTAGACAAGTCCGCAGCAGCACCCATTAGCTTTTGCGACATACCACTTAGTTGCTGCAATTGTGTGTTGACTGTCACTAAGCGGGGAATATCATTACCACCCCACTCAGTCAGAAAATCATTGGTAGGCAGTTTTACTAGCTGCCTACGGATGTTGTAATTTGTACCGCGCCATATAGCTGCAAGTGCGGGAAATAGATTTTCTCTGTTACGTAGTTTGTACAGAAGCCCCGCACGTTTAGCTATTTCCTCGGCGTTCTTAGACTTTTCAAATTTATCAAGCGCCTCGGTAACGTCTCTGTCTATTTCTGTTTGGGTTCGTTCTGCTCGGCGTGCCGCATTTTGACTAGAAACTCCGGGAGGGAGGCTGACCGATTCAACACCTTGAGCGCTTTGCCGAGCGCCTCCGGGTACGCCTTGTCGCCCTTCTCCTCTTCCGCCAGTGCTTTCCACTGACTCAGTAATGCGCCCATCTCCGACTTGTTCGTTGCTAGCGTCTTGGAAGCGGCGTCCAGCAGATTCAAGATTTCCACTACGAAACTCCTTGTTTAGAAATTGATAGATGTCCATGTTCTTGGTTAAGAACTTAGCAAAACTATTTTTTACATCTGCTAAATCAAACCCAGGCATTGTGCTTAGGTAAGTAATATCTCTTTGCATTTCTTTAGCAAAGTCACCACCATGATTGCGTATTTTAAAATGCGCTAGTTCATGGATCATCGTACCAATCATAGCAACAGCGGTTTGTGCAGGGGTTCCTTTATCTTCAAACTCAGTAGATGCAGGGTTTAAAAACGACCCGCTGAACGGGAGTCGTATACTTACCCCAAAGTATTTAATATCAAAACTTACACCAATTGCTTCTTTTTCTAAGTCAGCATAAGACGGGTCAGACATTACTAACACTTCACGCAACTGCATAAATACGTCGCCTACTTCCTTCAAATAAGCGTCAAACCGAGCGCCAAATTTTTCTCGTGCCAATGAGGTAAACGGCACTTTCCCAGAAACTATGGCCCCCGTAGCGTCTTTTTCGTACGAGATTACTTCTGCTCGTGGGATAGACGAAGCTTTAAGTTCATCTGCGCTTAGTGTTTTGGTAACGTTGTCATGCACCATGACCCGTTTAGAATCAATTTTATCTTGTGGTATTTTTAATTCGTCAACATCAATCTTAACTTTAGACAAGTCATCTACAGTTAATTCTGGTGTTTGCCTGTTATTGACGTACATAACACCGTCTTTAACTTCTACTTTATCTGTTGGCTTTATTAATGTAAGCCCTGTAGGTGCTGCCGGAACTTCGGGTTTAAGTTCTTCAGGGGTAGTTAGTTTCCCATCAGAGTCTATGTACTGCACTGATCCAAAGCTCGCAGCATCTTTACCGTATTCAGCTTGAGCAAAGGTAAGTGTTATATAGTTAAAGATGTTATCAAAATCTTTTTGTGCGATAGGGGAAAACCGTTGACGGTTTAAATCAAACGGATACCCAGGATCTTCAGGTTTTACGTTTTCGTTTGGCGATACATCAATGTAAAACTTTCGTTTTATAAGTTCACCATCATATCCAGGTTTATCGTTAATAGTAGTACCAAACTGATATAACCCATTACTTAATACATAGGTATTGTTACCATACATATATTTTTGCTCTTCTTTTTGGATGTATATCCGAGCTTCTCCCCAGTTAAATTTAACTTTAGAAAATACAGTGTACTCATCTATAGGGAAATTAGTACCTGCTTTTATTGGAACTTCACCATAGCCAATATCGACGTATACATCAATGTTTTCAAACAAGGGACTATGTTGAAGGGCATCAGAGTTTTTTAGCTCAAATCGGTCAAAAGGCACTTCTTTTGTTTGACCTGTAGATTCATCAATGTATGTCTCAGGGACTACAACACGAACCATCGTGCCATGCCCTTGTGGAAATAGTGTCTTTTTATATTGATTAACAACTTTAGGGTCAGAAGTAATTTCTATTTTTGGTGCAACTGATGCGTCGTCCATAGAATCTTTAAGTTGTTCCCCACTTGTAACCATTCGGGAGAGCACGCCGTCCCGCAACGAAACAACTTCAAGCTCATTGTTTTCAAATAAAAATAACATCTTGGCTACGCCAAGGCCACCTGATGCACGTTTTGTTTCTTTTACTGTACCCGCAATCTGTAAAAACTCGTTGCCCATTACACTCGATGGCATCCCAAGCCCATCGTCTATGATGGATATAGACCGATTGTTTTCGTCTATTTTTATAGATATTTTTCCTGACTTTAATTGACCTTGATCAATGGCACCTTTAATCGCGTCAAATGAATTTTGGAACAGCTCTTTTATAGACACCGGAGCTATTTTTTCTGCGGACCCATACAACTTACCCCCTAACATTTTTGCCATGCGTTTTTGATTTACAGAAGGCTTGGCCGTAACTGTCTGAGTGATTGGTTGTTTTTTAGTTAGCGAAGGTGCCTTTTGCTTTGCACGTTGTGCAGCAGTCTTTAGACCTTTACCACGCAGTGCAATAATTTCTTGTGCAGGGCGTACTTGTGTAGCGGCAATTCTGTCCGTGATGTCAAACAGATCAGCCAACGCATTGAACTGATTGGGTGCAAAGCCGAGAAGTTTACGAACCGCTTCAACAAACTTAGTAAACAGCGTCTTGTCCCTGCCGGTGGAGCTGTATTTTGCGGGAGTCCGCACCGACTTTAAGAAACTAACAAACGCTGGGTTCGTTGTGCCGTACGCAGCAAACTCACGGGGGTTACTAAATACGTCGATGGTCTGCCCAAGCTCAAGCACTTCTGGGTCAATTGAGCCATCTTCTACCATCTGGTCATAGGCTTGCTTGGCAAGCATGATGGTTTCTTCTAGTTCTCTATACGCTTGAACCAGCGAGTCCTTCTCAAGCCCTTGCACAACACCCTGCGCTGCCGCCATATTTCCAGCAGTGATGAGCTTTTTATCTAAGGCTGCATGTGCAGCTTCATGGAGTGCGTCTACGTTATTAACACTTTGCCGTTCGCCAAAGGAAGCACCGCGCAAATAGATCGTCGGCTGACCAAACGATGGGCCAACATACATGGCATTGGCTACGTCCCAGCTATCTCTTACTACGGGGTTGTTCGCAATCTGTGGAGGAAGTTTGTCGCCTTTTTCAAGAACAACCACAGGCACATTAGTTGCTACAGACTTAAACCTGTTAGCCAATAGCTTCTGTAATTCGTCGCCAGTTTGAGTAACTACGGTCATAGCCTGTACAGCATTACTAACTCTACTTAGTCGCTCATTAACAGGAGCGCTGCTTATTGCTTTACTAGGCGACGGAGCCGAAGGTATGTATATAAATTGCTGACCCGACGCTGTTTTAAAAGTAATACCGTCGTAGCCCTTATCTTTTGCAGTCTGGATTAATGACGATATTTTTGCAGATTCAGGTAACCCAAGCTGCACTTTTGCTTGGTTCATCGTCGGCGCAAACAGCAATTTATCAAAGTCTACTGTATCTGATTCAATAGCTGCATCGCCCTCGCGTCTAAATTGTGCAGCTTGTTCTTCATCATTCACATAGACAACACCCCCCGCAATCCGTTGCGGTGTGGGGTAAAGATCTAAAGCCATCGCACCGGACTTAATCCGGTCAAAGGTTTCTTCAAAATCCTTTACCGCTTCTTCAAGCGCTTTGTCATCTGCAAGATATTTTTCTAAATCTTCCTTATTCAACTCCGGGTCAATAGAGTCGGCAAAATTTGTAAACTTATCTGACTCTAGTTTCCGAGCTTCGGCTGCAATATCTGCAAGCCGCTTGATGCTTTTAGCTCTGGAAGTTTCTGCGGCAGGTTCTGCCACTTCTGTTCTTTCAGCAGGCGCTGCTGCTCCCGCTTCTTTTGTTTCGACGGTTTCGGTGGGCGTAGTGGCACTGGGAGCTTCCTCTTTCGGTATGACTATATATTCACGGCCATTGGTGGTTATAAAAGATACACCGTCATAGCCTTGATCTCTAGCAGCATTAACAACATCTGCCATAGACCTATTTCTACTAAGACCTAAAGCAGATTTAGCTTCAACCCATGTAGGCGCATCTAGTAGGTTAGTAAAGGTAACTGTCTGTTCTTCTACCCTACCTTTTTTCCCTGCATACATTGCTGCAATCTTGCGGTCAGGGGACATGAACCGCCCACGACCAACAGTAGGCGCACCCTCTTTACCTTCCTGTATACCTCTGTAAAGTGTTATGGGTTTATTCTCTAGTTCACCAGATGGTGCCTCTTCTCCTCGTACAGTTGGCTCAGCAGGTGGCTCAGCGCCCTCCACTCCACCGGCGACAGGTGGCTCAGCTCCAGCGGTGGGTACTGACTCTCCGGGTCCGCTAGGAACTGAAACGCCTTTTCCACGATCTGTATCGGGAGGTCCAACATCACCCTCTCTACTTGTTGCATCTTCAGCCTCCTGTTCCGCTATAAGTGTTTTGGCTAGTTGAATTGCCTGAACTTTGCTCGTAGCAACATTATTATCAAGCAACTCCCCTGCAAGCTCCTGCACTCTTGGGTCATCGTCAGGTATTTCTAATCCTGTCCGTAACTTGGTTTGTCTTTCGGCCTCGGCTTCATCCGCGTCTTTCGCACTTTGTGCTTCTAATGCACTCACACGCCGTGTAGCTATGCTACGGGCATCGTCCTCTGACATGCCACGAGTCTGGACAAGCTGTTGAGTTATAGCTTCTATCTGAGCATCACGCGACGGAGTCGGCGCACCTTCAAGTCTAGGTTCCACGCGCTCTCGTGGGGTAACGTCTGTTTTAAGTGCTGGCTCTTTACGTTCTAAATCTGCTGCGGTGCCTTGCACTTCTACATCTACGGGTGCACGAGCAGCCTCAATTGCTTTAGCTTCACGCATCGCCCCCCTAGCTTCTAGGGGCGCAGTAAATGTTTCAGCAATACCTTCTAATAAAATATCAGCGGGTTTAAATTCTTCTCCGGCAACTTTCTGAGCAAGTGCTTCCCCACCTGCACCGCCCCCTGCTTGGAGCGCTAGTTCTTTTGCCCATGCCGAAACCGTTGCTCGTTTAGCAGCATTACCTGCAAGTTTCCCTTCTGCAATTAATTGTCGTGCTGGTTGAGCAAAGCGCCCAGCAAACCCGGCCGTTAACCCATCTACTACACCAATAACCAATCCACGTTTTGCAGCTCTATCCCGCATCTCCGATATAACTTTTGGGTCAGAAAGCGCTTTGCCAACCTGCTCGGCGTTGAGTAGATCAACTCCTTTGTCTTGGAGTACATCAGCCATCACACTGCCGTACTCAAGCCCACCCGATCCAAGCCCTGTTACAGCCCCTCTAGTAACAGCCGAAGCCCCAAGGAACGGAGCCATAGCAGCCATGCTCGGCGCAGACACAAGCAAAGAATCCACAAGCATCGTAAAAGTAGCTCGTGGGTTTAACGCTAAATTTGCTGCCGCTTCTCCAAATGTTTTGGAGTCGGCAATCTTCATCATGTCTGTTTGTATATCCGCTTCGGGGGCGGCAGCAGCACGCTGCTTCGCATTTCTAGCTATTAAACGCCCTGCGTCATCAGGATCAATTGCACCTGTTTGAAATAGGTAACTTGTAGCTACATCGTTAAGGCTAGCCCCAGCGCGTTTAAATGTATCGGTTACTGCTTTAACTGTACTTTTTTCTGGCGACGGTTTAATTTCCCCGGAAGGCGCAGATACTATCCGTTCACTTACCGGAATCGTTTCTGTTTTAAAGTAATCACTGCCACGAGTCTGTCCGTGTTTAATGATGTCAGGCCAACTAATACCTGCTTGTTCAAATTTTTGTTTTACTAAGTTAGCCGGAGCGCCTTCTTCAATTAAATTGACCGCGTCATCAAGAGCTTCTACTTTTGACTTGTAGGGTACTGCCGTAGGTGCAGGTTGTGTTGGGGATTCAATTAATGAAGCTACGCCCGCAGTAGGCTCGTCTACGACCCATTGATTGTTGACTAAATAAGCTTTAGCGCCTGTTTTTGGGTTAGTAGCAGTTTGAGTTATGGGCACCCATTGGTTACCAACCAATGCAACGCTTTCCCCTGTTTGAGGATTAGTAGCTGTTTGAAGTGCCATAATGTTTAGCGTGAATTAGGTACAAACCCTGGAGGTGGCGGTGGAGTGGAACCCTTTGGAGCATTTGGTAACGGAAGTGCACTTACTCCACCACCTGTAGGGGGGAACATATCACGTATTTCACGCTCCATCCTAGCTTTTTCTTCTGGGCTAGCTTCAATGTAGATCGGATCAAACTTTAGTTTGCTCAAAGCTTCTGCCACATTTTTTGCGTTCGACGCCGCAGCCCTTAGCGCGTTAGCTCTTGCTGATTCATTTCTAGCGCTGTATATTGTATTTGAAGCTAATCTACTAGCTTCACTTTGTAGTTGTGCGTCAGATTTACGCTCCCCTGGGGGCAACTTATCGTTTGCTTCTTTTAAAGTTGCATAAGCAGTACGAGAAAGAAACTGTAAGTCAGTTTTACCTTCACCGTTTTGCACGTTTTTCATTTTTTCATATTGTAGAGCTAAAGTGGATTCAAGTTTATGCATATCAAACGCTAAGCGCAATGCTCTTTCTTTTTCTCTTTGTTCGTTCAAAACTTTAGCGGCTTCTAATTTTGCCTGCCCCAACTCTTCTTTTTGCCGCATCGTACCAATTTTTTCTTCCGCACCGACTTGAGCAGTAATAACACCTTTTCTAATATCAAAGGCTTTAGCCATATCCGCTTCGGATGCTTCGACAAGTTTTTTAGCAAGTTCAGGTTGATTACGTTGCTCAGCAAAATCAGCAGCGGCTTGTTTGCGTTTGGCTTCGGCAAGGTATTTAGCAGCTTCTTGTTCACGCGATTCTTCTTTAGCAACCTCACCCATGTATCCTTTTGCAATACTTGCAATCCCTGTGCCTAAGCGCATACCTCTTGTATCTGTGGGTAGCCCCGCAGCAAGTTTTTGTAGCATACCAGTGGGCTTTCCACGAATAGCAGCGGCGGTTTCTTCATCTAAACCGCCAATACCTTTTTTGTATTTTTCGTATTGTTCTTCCAATTCTTTTATCCGTTCTTCTTTTTTTCTATCTCTTTCCTCTTTAGTAAGCGTGGATATGTTAGAGAAAGCAGCTAGTTGTTCAGCAGGACTTAGCAGCCTAGCAAGCATATCCTCTTCTTCTAAATCATCTTTTGACTTTTTAGGGGCGCTAGCAGGTACTGAAAAAGAAGGGCGGTCTTCGTTAAATGCACCCAAATCAGGCATCACTAATCCACGACTAGCATAGCCTTGTACTCCTCCACCCCTATTAAACACAATCCCGCCGTGCATAGCGGTAAACATATCAGGGTTTACAGGGAGTTGAGCCACGCCCATAGCTTCACGAGCTTGGAGATCTTGGGCTTTCTTTGCCATTAATGCGCCAACAACACCAAGTTGCTGTTCTTTTTGTTGTGTTTGTTGTTCTCTTTGTTGCATCTGTTGCTGCATTTGTTGCTGCATTGCAGCAAGCTGCTGGGCTTTTTGTTGAAGCTCCATGTCCTTCTGTTGAAAAACTGTAGGACTATTTTGCGGGTTGTTTTGCATCGCTGACTGGCGTGAGGCAGCTTGTCGTTGTGCGTTACGAATAGTTAGTTCATTAGCAGCCATTGGCGGCGGCACCTGACCTGTAGGCTGTTGACCTTGTGCATACTCTTGCAACCGCTGATCTGGAAACCGAGCGGGATTTTGTAGTGCGGCTTGAACCTGCGGACCGCCCGGAGGAAAAGGTATTGCCATTTTTAACCTCTATAGTTTTGAGTAATCAACAGCATCAAACCCATCACCAGCACCGCCTTTAATATATGCTTGTGGCCTTAATACTGCCACTTCATCTGCCATAACACCAATTTGCACAGGACCACCAGACTTATAACGGTAGCTGTAAACTTTTAATCCATCATCAAGCATACCTATAGGTTGGATATCGGTTTTTAGTCGTCTATCGGATGTGGTAGTTTTAGCGGAAGGGTTTAATATACCGCCAAGCCCTATCGCTCCTATTAAAGCTTGTAAAGTGGGACTATCCCCCACATCTCCAGCTTTAATTGGTAGCCCACCTAATAACTGTTGGGCGTAACTAAGCTCACGGAACGGATCTAAGTAAGTGTCTCTAGCCTGTTGATACTCAAACCCACGAGTAGCCTCTGCCGCACGTTGTGCTTCTTGTAGTTGCTGCAACGCTAATGTTGCACCAAACTGATCGCCTCTAGCTTGAGCTTCTTCGGCCTGTTGTTGTAGTTGTCGCGCTGCTTGGTCATATTGGGCGGCGGTTTGCGCTGACTGTAACCCGTAGTTAGCAGCAAATTGTCTTGATTGCTCACTTAACTGTGATCCCTGTAATCCTAATTGAGCAGCAATTTGTGCGGCACTAATAGCTTGTTGACCCGCAGCTTGTCTAGCCTGCTCCTGAGCTATCTGCCCCCTTTGGGCTAGTTCTGCTCCTGTAGTAGCGGCGGTTAATGCCTGTTGACCAGCAGCTTGTCTAGCAGCTTCTTGTGCTGTTTGTGCTTGTAGCCCCAACTGACCTGCTGTTTGTGCAGCGGTTAAAGCTTGTTGCCCCGCAGCTTGTCTAGCAGCTTCTTGAGCAGTCTGCCCTCTTAATCCTAACTCAGCCGCAGTTTGAGCAGCAGTTAAAGCTTGTTGACCTGCCGCTTGTCTAGCAGCTTCTTGTGCTGTTTGTGCTTGTAATCCTAACTGACCTGCTGTTTGAGCCGCTGAAAGTGCCTGTTGACCAGCAGCTTGTCTGGCTTGCTCTTGTGCTGTTTGTGCTTGTAGCCCCAACTGACCTGCTGTTTGTGCAGCGGTTAAAGCTTGTTGCCCCGCAGCTTGTCTAGCAGCTTCTTGTGCTACTTGCCCTCTTTGAGCTAACTCAGCACTTGTGGTAGCCGCAGTTAGTGCCTGTTGGCCTGCTGCTTGACGAGCTGCTTCTTGTGCTGTTTGTGCTTGTAATCCTAACTGACCTGCTGTTTGTGCGGCTGTAAGTGACTGTGCACCGGCAGCTTGTCTAGCAGCTTCTTGTGCTGTTTGTGCTTGTAATGCTAATTGAGCTTTTGTTTGTGCTTCTTGAGATGTTAATCCTGCTCCAAATTGAGCGGCTTGTTCTTTAGCTTTTTGTGCTTCTAATCCTAACTGACCTGCTGTTTGTGCAGCGGTTAAAGCTTGTTGACCTGCCGCTTGTCTAGCAGCTTCTTGGGCAGTCTGCCCTTGTAGGGCTAATTGAGCTTTTGTTTGTGCTTCTTGAGATGTTAATCCTGCCCCAAATTGAGCGGCTTGTTCTTTAGCTTTTTGTGCTTCTAATCCTAATTGAGCAGCAGTTTGTGCGGATGTAAGTGACTGTGCACCGGCAGCTTGTTTAGCAGCTTCCGTGGCTGTTTGTGCTTGAAGCCCTAATTGCGCTGCTAATTCGGCTGAACGCGCAGTAAGCCCCGCACCAAATTGTTTAGATTGTTCACTTAATTGTTGTGCTTCAAGTCCTTTTTGAATATTAAGTTGTTGTGCAGCGGCTTGTCTAGCTTGGTCGCGTTCAAATTGATTCTGAGCGTTTTCAAAAGCTTTTTGTTGTCCTGTGCCATAAATATCACTAAGCTGAGTAGCAAGATTACGATTAAGTTCTGACTCCAAAATAGCTTGGCGTGATCCACCAAATGCACCAGCTTTTGCCATACGAGCAGCTTGAGCTTGTCTTGTAATTTCAGCTTGTCTACGCGCCTCCCGCAATTGAGGATCAACTACCTCTGATGTAAAAGGAGACATGTATTTTTCAACTTGTGCCCGCCCAAATTCTTCCGCAGTTGCTTTTTCCGGCGCAAATGTACCTGCTTGATAGGCAGCGGGAGCTTGATAGCCCGACGTTACCTGAGACGCTTTATAAATATCACCGGGAGTTTGATAAGTTGATTGAATATTTGAGCCAGCGTAGGGAGCAGTTCCTTGATAATTAGAACCTATGGCACCCGCTTTATAAATATCACCGGGAGTTTGAAAAGTTGATTGAATATTTGAGCCAGCGTAGGGAGTAGTTCCTTGATAAGTAGATCCAATTGCCCCAGCAGAATAAATTTCAGAAGGTGTTTTATATGTAGACTTTATTTCTTCCGTTCCAGTAGGAGTCTTGTATATGCCTGCTTTAGTTGCATCAAACGTAGAACCTATATTTCCAGCAGAATAAATATTTGTCGGTGTTGTAAATGTAGAAGCTATTGCGTTATCTTTAGGCGTGGCATAACCTATACTTTTAATACCACTAAAATCAGTACCTATATTTCCAGCAGAATAAATATTTGTCGGTGTTGTAAATGTAGAAGCTATTGCGTTATCTTTAGGCGTGGCATAACCTATACTTTTAATACCACTAAAATCAGTACCTATATTTCCAGCAGAATAAATATTTGTCGGTGTTGTAAATGTAGAAGCTATTTCTTTACCTACTGCTGGACTTGTATATGCACCTGCTTTATTTTGATCAAATGTAGACCCAATAGTCCCTGCTTGATATGTTCCCGGCGCTGTATAGTTCATTGAACCGGGGGTATATGTAGATTGCTGATAACTACCTGTAGGTGGAGTAAATGTTGAAGGTACAGTCTGTCCTGTAAATCCGCCATCTGCGTAAGAATCATCCATCAGTGATGTAACCCCACCACCTTGCGAAAATCCAGCTAATCCTTTTGTTTGTAAATAATCCCAATCTTCTTGCTTTTGTGGGCCTATGTATGTATTTGCCGCATTACGTAATGTTTGATCCGCTCCTTGCATATAGTTTTTATAAAAATTAATTTTGTCTTGCTCTGAACCTTTTGCAAGAGATTTTATTCCTTGGGCGGTTAAAGATGTATTAGGGCTAGCAAATGAAAATTTAGAGGGTGTGTACATTGGCGTTGCTCCAGCACCCGTACCCATACCCATCATATTTTCACGTTGTGTTTGAAGAGCTTTCAAATCTGTTAATGTATCTGTACCGTAACCGCCTTCACCCGTGCCGCCGAATTGCGGACCTGTATATACAGGTTTACCTGTTTTAGGATCTACATTTCGCCTTGCAAGAAGGCCAGACATACGTTCTAAATAGTCTTGGACATAATCGGTATACCCTTCACGAAGTCCAGATTCGTCTTGAACTTTTACGCCTCCGTAACCTTCGCTTTTATCAAAACCAGAACCTTTTGTTAAATCTGCTATACCTGTATATCCTTTTTGTAAAATATACAAAATGTCAGACGCCGGTACATTAGCACCTTGTAAGTCTGAAACTAATACATTATTATCTTTAAACCATTTTAATTTGGCGTCTTCAGTATATTTATCCCAACCTTCAGGAAGTGTGAGTTGTTTAGTGCCTCCAGAACCTGTTATTTTCGTCCCTGCTAAAGAACCTGTTCCTGTTCCCCCTGTTACTGTATCCGTTCTTGTTCCCCCTGTTACTGTGCTTGTTCCTGTACTTGGCCCTGTACCTGTTCCTGTACCTGTACTTCTATATTTTTCACGAATAGATGCATCTGATATACCGTTATTTACTAAATTTGCAACTACAAATTTAGGAATACCTAATTCATTGGCAAGATTTTCAATTCTTTGTGTCGCATCAGTTTCTGTACTTGGTCCTGTACCTGTTCCTGTTCCTGTTTCTGTACCTGTTCCTGTACCTGTACTTCTATATTTTTCACGAATAGATGCATCTGATATACCGTTATTTACTAAATTTGCAACTACAAATTTAGGAATACCTAATTCATTGGCAAGATTTTCAATTCTTTGTGTCGCATCAGTTTCTGTGGTTGAATCGGCGGGGGAAGATGCTGGGGAAGATGCTGGGGAAGATGCTGGGGAAGATGCTGGGGAAGATGCTGGGGAAGATGCTGGGGGAGCGCCTTCGCGTAAACCTTGGTCTAAAAACCAATTACTCTCGCTAGGGTCAATCCAACCAGCGTCTAATAGGTCTTGGACAGAAACATTATTCGCTTTAAACCAATTAATTCTACCTTGTTGACCAAGCCCAGCCCAGTTTGGGGGTAGATCTTGTACACTAATAGCCATAATTACCTCGGCAAAAATTTATTGGGGTTAATCTGTTTACCTTGTTTGGTATTTCCGGTACGTGCACCACGAATACGATCCATCATTTCATAAAGACGCTTAGCACCAGCGTTTGAATTACCATTACCAAGATGGCTGACAACGTCGGCAGGGACCACAAATTCGCCGTCACTTAACGCAGCAGGGCGTCTGCCATCAATATTTGCGGGTACTTTATCAGCCATACCGTCGCTGTGTCCACCCAAATAGCGCCCTTGTGCCATGCCTAAAGACATTATCCCACCTTCAGCGGCTTTTTTAAACCCAGTTACCCCACCCGGACCTGTTACAGTTTTATACCCAGAACTTGATTTAAATGGTGTGCCTTTAGCTTCTTTTCTTGCTCGTTCGGCATCGTCATAAGCCATTTTCATAGCTGCAATAATGGCAGCGTATTTGGCTGCGTCACCAGCGTCAAGACCTGTTAGGTTTTTAATTAACTCTTTGCCTTTGTCTAGAAGACTTTTAACGCCGGTAGAAGCGTTAGGATCAGTAAG
>Ga0214917_10004836_pt1 | contig 14737 bp, 14 predicted proteins | sample LL_1208_BB_MetaG_FD_177983 | JGI IMG/M metagenome (GOLD analysis project Ga0214917, IMG submission 177983) | Freshwater microbial communities from Lake Lanier, Atlanta, Georgia, United States - LL_1208_BB | ecosystem: Environmental > Aquatic > Freshwater > Lake | place: USA: Georgia | collected... | reverse complement strand
AATAATGTTCAGTTTGATTCACAATTAGAGTATGAAAAAATTCAAGAAAATAATGTTCAGTTTGATTCACAATTAGAGTATGAAAAAATTCAAGAAAATAATGTTCAGTTTGATTCACAATTAGAGTATGAAAAAATTCAAGAAAATAATGTTCAGTTTGATTCACAATTAGAGTATGAAAAAATTCAAGAAAATAATGCTGTTCATGAAGTTATAAAAAAAGTCCATTTTACAGAAAATACAGTATTTCCGCAAAAACCTACACATCAATCAATTCCCAAAGTAAATGCAAAAATAACAAGACCTCAAATGCCTCGTCAAAACCCTAAAATTTCTTATGAAGATATCTTATCAAAAATGGGCATGTTAGTTTTAGATGGTAAATTACATTTAGTAGATAAAAATATACTAACACCACAACAACAAATATTAAATTCTCAAAGACAACAACCACAGCCACAATACCAAAAACAATTTATGAATGACACAAATATTCCAAAAAATAGTTATATATATAATAAATATTTCAAAGATGATATTCAACCACAGAGTAATGTAAGAAGACCAAGAACATTACAAGAATATAAAATGATGTTAGTTAATGACTATATTGAAAGACATAGAATAAAACAAATAAAATCAACAAAACTTATTATGCCAACATCAAATATAAATATTGCATCAGGAAATTCAGCAAATTTAAATAAATTGTTTGCATTTTCAAAAAGATAAAATATGAATTATTTATATGAATAAACCAGACATAATTAATAAAAAAAAGAAAACAAAAAGAACAGAAATATTTGAAAAAAATAAAACATTAAAATCTTCTTCATCTTCAAAATCAAAAACACGATGTAAAAAAGGAACTAAAAAATATAAAGCACTTGGTCTTGGTTGTTTTACAAAAGAAGATATAGAAAATTTTCAACTTCTAAAGCGTAAATCAAAAATAAAAAGAGCAAAACCGGAATTAATAATTGTTGAAGAAATATCTCGAAGAAATAAAACATTAAAATCTTCTTCATCATCAAAATCAAAAACACGATGTAAAAAAGGAACTAAAAAATATAAAGCACTTGGTCTTGGTTGTTTTACAAAAGAAGATATAGAAAATTTTCAACTTCTTAAGCGTAAATCAAAAACAGAAAAAGCAATTGAATTAGAGATCGTTGAAGAACCAGAAGAAATAATAGAAATAATACCTCAAAAAAGAATTGAAATAGAAATTCCTAAAAAGAAAAAGTTATCAAAAAGACGTTTAAAGATACCTATTGAATTAGAGATAATGGAAGAAAAGAAGAGATATAACGAAGAATTTATTGAGTTGATGGAAAAACTCAATAATATTATGCTGAAACAGGGAGAACCTTTTAGAGCGCGTGCTTATCAAAAAGCTCAAGAAACAATAATGACTTATCCAGATGATATTTATGAACCAAGTCAGTTAAAAGGCTTACCTGGTATAGGTTCAACTATAATGGATAAATTAAATGAATATGTTCAAACAGGAACATTACGTGTTTTGGAGCGCGAAAAAACAAACCCAATAAATATTTTGAGTGAAATCTATGGTATAGGTCCAAAGAAAGCTCAAGAATTAGTAAACGCTGGTGTAAAAAATATAGACGAGTTACGCTCAAGACAAAATGAATTATTGAATGATATACAAAAGATAGGTTTAAGATATCATGATCAGATTGAAAAGAGAATTCCAAGATCAGAAATAGAAGAATATGAAGAAGTTTTTAAAAGTGTGTTTGAAAAGACAACAGCAAATTCTCCAGATGCGAAATTTGAGATTGTAGGTTCTTATCGTCGTGGTTCTCAAACATCAGGAGATATAGATGTAATAATAACAGGTAATACTGGTTCTATGTATAAAGCATTTGTAGATGAGTTGCTTAAAAGAGGAATAGTTTTGGAGGTGCTATCTCGTGGTCAATCAAAGACACTTGTTATAGCAAAGTTACCCGGAGAGCGTGTTGCTCGTCGTGTAGATTTCTTATATGCTCCTCAAGACGAGTTTGCATTTGCGATTTTGTATTTTACAGGTTCAAAAATATTTAATACAGTGATGAGGCAATATGGTTTAGATAAAGGATATACATTTAATGAACATGGTATATATAAATTAGAAAATAAGAAAAAGGGTGCAAAAGTAGCTCAAGAATTTAAGAAGGAAAAGGACATATTTGATTTCCTTGGTCTTCAATTTAAGACACCAATAGAGCGCCAAGATGGTCGGGCAGTAGTCCCCTCCACCGATGTAGGGGAGGTTATTGAGGAAGTCGTTGAGAAGCCACCTACACCAATGAAGGCAGAAGAGGAAGCCATTGTTCACATCCCTTTCAAAAAAAATAAAACTCTTAACAAACGCAAACCTAAACTTGAGTTAGTAATTGAAGAAGAACAAGCACCAATTGCACCACCAATTGTCTCACCAACTGATACTGAAATTCTACCAATCATTGAAAATTTCAAACATAATGGCATCTCAGTACTTGAAGCACTTAATGAAAAACAACTCTCTGATATTATTCGTATCGCTAATGATAAATACTATAATCAAACACCTATTATGAATGATAATCAATATGATATTGTTAAAGAATATACTGAACAGAAGTTTCCCAATAATATTGCTATCGGTGAAATTGGAGCAGAAGTTGAACGCAATAAAGTTAAATTACCTTATGAAATGGCCTCTATGGATAAAATTAAGCCCGATACAAATGCTCTTGCTTCTTGGATGAGCAAATTTAGAGGTCCTTATGTATTATCATGTAAACTTGATGGAGTAAGCGGTTTATATACTACTAAAGGTAGCACTCCAAAACTCTATACTAGAGGTAATGGTAAGATTGGACAAGATGTCAGTCATTTAATTCCATTCCTTCGCTTACCTAAGACAAAGAGTGTTGTTATTCGTGGAGAATTTATTATTCCTAAACAAGTGTTTGAACTAAAATATAAGACCACCTTTGCTAATCCAAGAAATATGGTCGCAGGAATTGTTAATCATAAACACATTAGTGATTCAGTCGTTGATCTTCATTTTGTTGCCTATGAAGTTATCATCCCTCAACTAATACCATCGGATCAAATGGAATATCTCGGAACTATTAATGTTGAACGCGTTTTATTTCAATTAGCTGATACTCTAACTAATGAAATGTTATCCAATTTGTTAGTTGAATGGCGTAAAACATACATGTATGAAATTGATGGTGTTATTGTTACTGATGATAAAATTTATCCTAGAAAATCTGGAAATCCCGAACATGCTTTTGCTTTTAAGATGGTTTTATCTGACCAAATTGCCGAAGCCAAGGTTGTTGATGTATTATGGACACCAAGCAAAGATGGATATTTAAAGCCACGTATTCAAATTGAACCTATTAGTCTTGGAGGAGTTACCATTAAATTTGCTACAGGATTTAATGCTGCATTTATTAAAGATAATAATATCGGTATTGGAACAACTATTGAACTTATTAGAAGTGGAGATGTAATTCCATATATTAAATCTGTTACTGTTCCAGCTGAAGAACCAAAAATGCCATCAGTTCCTTATAAATGGAACGATACTCATGTAGATATTATGCTTGAAAATGCTTCTGAAGATCCTACTGTTAAAGAGAAAAATATTACTGGTTTCTTTAGAGGGATTGGTATGGAAGGACTTAGTTCAGGAAATATAACCAGACTTATTAAAGCAGGTTACGATACTGTTCCTAATATAATTTGTATGACTGAGTCAGATTTCTTAACTATTGAAGGCTTTAAGGGAAAAATGGCAAATAAAATTTATACAGGAATACAACAAAAGCTTCAAGAAGCATCTATAATTACATTAATGGCAGCATCTAATATATTTGGACGCGGTTTTAGTGAAAAGAAACTAGAATTAATTCTTAATGAATTGCCTGATATTTTAGTTTCAGATGAATCAGAAGAAAAAAAAATTCATACCGTTGCTGAGGTTAAAGGAATTGCAATAAAAACTGCGGAGGCATTTGTCTCTAAAATTTATGATTTTAAAGATTTCCTTACTGAATGTGGTTTAGAAGATAAATTATATGAAAAAAATCAACAAAAATCAGTACATCAAAGTCATCCATTATTTGGAAAAACTGTAGTTTTGACAGGAACACGTGATAAAGCTATTATAGAATTTTTGAAAAATGTTGGAGCAAATCAAGGTTCCAGTGTAAGCAAGAGCACACATCTAGTTGTAGTAAAAAATAAAGATGAAGATACAGGAAAAGCAGAACAAGCTAGAAAAATTAATGTTCCTATAATTTCTGTAGATGAATTTATTCATACTTATATAAATGCGCAAAAGTAATAATTTAATTAAACAATTAATATTATATGTTTAATAATTTGTACAATATTAATTTTGAAGAACTAACAAATATTTTTAGTTTAAACTATGTAAAATATATAATAATTTTTTTAATACTATTTTTTGTTGTTAGTATTATATTATTTATTATTGTTAGTTATTTTGTATTAAAATTTTTAAAATTAAGCATTGATAATAATAATATACTTTTTTATCAATATAACAAAAAAAGTCAAAAAATATTAGATTTATATGGAGACTGTAAAATAACAAAAATCTATTTAATTAGACAACCATTCAGCAAATTTATTACTTTTTTATTAAACATTTTTACATTTTACAATTATAAAAAATTAATTAATGAATCTCAAGATAATTTTCCATATCATTCATTGATTGTTTTTGAAGTAAAATTAAAAAACGGTTTTAAAAAAATGCTATTACTTGAAAAAAATAATTGTATTAATATCTCTGAAAATTTTTTCATAAATAATTCTCAGGAAATAAAACAATTGAGACTTAAAAATAAACACTATACGATCAATAGTATTTTAAATAAAACACAAACACGATTAGGAAATGAAAAATATTTTAATTGGCATTTATATAAAAATAATTGTCAAGAATTTACAAAAGAAATTTTAAAAACTGTTAGAAACTATAATACAACTAACAAAGAGTTTATATTTCGTGATAAATTATTTAAAATAATTATACCTTCAGAATTTACATTACATATTGGTAACTGCTTATGTGTATTTTATAATATCTTGGAAAAATACATTTATGATAGCAACGTATTGAATTAAATATATTTATTGACTTTTTTATTTATTAGTGTTTCAATAGGTATATTATTTTGACTAAAATAATTATGGGTTTGTATCAATAGCCAAATAAAAAATCCTAAAATAATAAATCCAATTAAATAGTGGGTCATATCAAAAATATCTATCATAATAAATACTTATAATAATATTTTTACACAGAAAAAATATTTTGTAAATGAGTGAGTTTTCAGTTAGAAAACATTTCATCAGTTTCATTTAATTCTAATAATTGTTTCTTGAACTGAAATAATAATGCTTTGTCTTCGGTAATTTCATTTGTCGTTTTATTAATAAATCGTAAAAATGCTTTTGAATATTGTTGGATAATGAAGTATGTATTTGTGTCGCTAAATGATTTTCACTATATAAAAATTGGCGTTTGAAATGTAAAAGGTGTAAAGATAATAAAGAATTTATTATATTATATATAATATGATTCAACTAATTTTGCTTTTTACTCTTTTTGCTACTAATGTATTTAGTCAAGTTAAGTTAAGAGGCTCTGTTGAAGTATCTATCAATGGACTTAATGATGAATCGTTAAAATATTATTTAACAGAAGATAAATCACAAGAAGAAGTTTGTAAAATATTCAAATGTGTTAGTTAAAACAATATAAAATTTAAGAGTGAAATCATATAATGAATCAATTTAAAAAAATAATAGATGCTTATTTTGAAAATTATTCTAAGTTCGAAAAAGGAAAGATAAATTTTGATTGTGATTATGGTGAATTAATATTTAATAAAGAAAATAATAATTATTTCACCATACACGGTATTTATATTTTTCCTGAATACAGAAATAAAGGTTTATGTCGTGAAATTTTACATTATTCAATTGAACAATGTACTAACAAATTTAAATATTTATGTGTTCAATCAGTTTTATCAAAGGTATTATATAATTATTTATCACGTTTCAAGCATAAAGATAAAAAATTTAAGAACACAAAAGCTGGGTTTATTTATGTAATAACAAATTGAAAACTATTAGGAGTTGTTAGTATATATAAATTTATAAGATGATTTTAGCAAAACCTTTGGACATTCCATAACTTGTGAAAACGCCTAAAAATACAAAAATGTAAAATCAATAATGATAGTCTTTTTCTTTCACTTTATTAAAGTGGAGCAAAGGAAGTGAATTAATTATCAAAATTACTAAAAAAATATCAATAAAATTTTAATTAGAGCGCCTACACATTATTATTGCTATAAAGGTTTAGCAACTATTCAGTATTTATTGGCCTTTTTTGTTTTTTGTTAGTTTTATACTATTTTTCTAAAATTAGTAAATTTTTATAGGTTAAAACTCAAAATTAAATTCTACTACTGATTTCAAATCTGTCTTCAAATAATTATATAAACTGTTTTTTATTCTACTTAAATTATTATCTTGAGTAAAACTAATATTCATTAATTTAATTACTGCCTTATTAAATAAGATTGAGAGATTATCATTATCATCAAATTTATGTTGATTATCTGCTTTCCATTTTGTTAGTTCTCTAATTATTCCATTTTGAACCGTTTTTAGTATTAATATCATGTCTATTAATACTAATTGCCTCCATTCTGCGCTTCCATTCTCTTTTTTATCACAAATATAAAATACACCTGGTTTTTGCGAAAAACAGCTAATTGGATATACAAAATCTGTTTTTTCTGATAAATTTTCTTCAAAAATTTGTTGTATTGTATGAAATATTGTATTGTTTATTAGGTTCTCAAAATGCTTTGGTTTTACTATTAAACATGTATGAACCCATTCTAAGAATCCAACTGTAGGATTTACATTGTTATTTAGCCACATAACTACATTTAGCTTTCGCTTTTTTCTTTCAATCCATTTCTGCATCTCTTCCATTTTTTCTTCCATTTTAACAAATTTTAATGTTAGTTCTTGCACTATTTTAACTAGCTGAAAGTGTGTTGGAACATCACCTAATTCTTCTAATTCTATTTTATGCTCTCGTTTTGTCTTCATCTTAAAATCACATAGAAGTATATGTTTATCTAATGATGATTTTCTTGTATACTGTTTATTACAAACAGCACAACAAAATTTATTTGTAACGACTTCTTTTGATAAATCCATTCTTATGGGTTATAATAAACCAAATAACTATTTTAACCAAATCAATTTTTTCAATAAATTAATAATAAAATAATAATTATCTATATAAATGGCTGATAAAAGTTTATTAGGTATTAATTTACTAAGTCCAGTTTTATTTTATCAAAATCCTATTGATATTTTTCAAACACAAAATGGTTCAACACAAGTTTATGGAGGTGGACCATGTGAAATTAATTGTCATAGAATGTGTAATCAAAACTTAGCTAGTAATGATCCTGCTTCTCAATATCAAAGACAAAAATTAATTCAAAATACAGTAAGAGTATATGCTTCATTATATACCATGAATTTAGCGGGATTATCAGGCTATCAAAGACCTTTAAAGACACCACAATTTGTTGAACAAGCTGGAACTCTATATGTAGCTTCTGCTAATGTTTATTGGAATCAAATGAGTGATCGTTCTAGACCTTCTCATCAAACAACTAAAGTTGCTTCTGGTTCAACTTATCATACTAGCAGCACGCGTCATACTATAACACGAAATAGACCGGGTGCTATGTCACTAGGAGGTGTAGGTGTTGACATTAAACATAACTCTTATGTCCGTTATCTTAATAAGATTAAAGGTAGAGCTCCTCTTAGAAGAGGAATTATACCACCTGAATATGGTAAACCAATACCATTTAATAGAGCCTTTCCAGTATATGGAGGTAAAACAGTTAAAACTTCTATTATTAATGGTTGTAAATGTCCAGAAACAAATAATGTTGAACAAGACAAAAGAATATATGGTTCAGCTTTACAAGATGAAATCTTATCAGTTAAATATGAGTTTCATATTGGAGACTACGTATGGGCAAAAAAGTTTGATAGTGAATCTACTTTATACAAAGCTCAAATAATAGATATTATAAATAACAATTTTAAAGTTAAATTTGACGATAATTTTATACGTATGTTAGCTTATTGTGATATGTTAATTTATTTTGATTGTAATTGTGATATAAATGTATCTTTACAAGAATGTCTTTTAGCTAATGCATCATATGGAAAAGCACTTATAACTGAGTTAACTCCGGAAAGAAATATATATTGTTCTATATTAGATCTTATCGCCACGAAAGGAGGACTTGTTTAGAAAATAAAATTAAAATTAAAATATTTGTCTTTTATATATGAATCGTTTTAAAATAGTATTTAATAATTCTGGCGCCGTCCCACCACAATTTAATAATTTAGGAAGTGGTTTAGCTTTTATTAGAACTCATTCTATTTCTTCAGCTCCACTAAAAAATATGGTATTGAATGCACCTATGATTGATAGGATTCATAATGCAAAACCCGGATGTAGCGCTTGCGGTAAAAAAGTAGCATAAACTTGGTTTATGTGATTAATTGGATTTATAAATTATATTAACTAATATTATAATGTCAGTTAGAAATACATTTAACGGTTCTATATTAGAAAATTCATCAAATAGTAATGTCACTGCTTATCCACAAAATTTATTACATCGTTCCGGATATTATATAACTATCTTTGATACCACATTATTACCATATAATAAACAGTATAATGGATGCTCTAATACATTATGTTATACATTTGCTAAGGGAACATTTATATATAAGCCGCACACGGCTTATGGTATGGTAGGAACATCTGCGGCTGCATATTTGGGTCGCAGAAGACGTTTATAATTTTTATCGTCTTAATTATTATTCATGCTTTCATCGTCATATTTTAACGTAAATAATATTAAATTATGAGAGCATATACCGCATCCAAATTACACAACTTTTCTCATAATTTAAACACTAATTTACAAAAAATTGAATATTTTTATAAATAATTAAATATTTATACATATAACATACTATGAATACATTGAATTATATTGGTTGTAAACAAACACTATGTCCTATAATAATTGACATTGTGAAAACTGAGATACCAGACCTCAAATCTATGAGTTTCTTGGATATGTTCGCAGGAACTGGAACTATTGGATTTAGATTTCAAGAACTGACACATATTTGTTACGCAAATGATCTAGAATATTATAGTTTTGTCATAAATAGCGCTTTACTGAAATGCTCTTACTCCACCAAATTACAAAATATTATTGAACAATGTAACTCACTTGAAGGTATTAACGGTTTAATATATAATAGCTATTCTGAAAATGATAATTGTGAAAGAATGTTCTTTACAGTAGAAAATGCTAGAAAATGTGATGCTATTAGAAAATTTATTGAAGAGCTATTAAATTCAAAGGAAATAAACACTAATGAGTATTACTTCTTATTGGCATCTTTAATTGTTTCTATTGACAAAGTCGCTAATACATCATGTGTATATGGTTCCTATCTTAAGGAATATAAAAAATCATCACTTAAAACAGTAAATATTATTCCCATTCACACTAAAACTAATATTAATTTTCAAAATAATAATGTATTTAATATTACTGCTGAAGACTTAAGTAAACTAGATATGTATTATGATATTGTTTATATGGATCCACCTTATAATCAAAGACAATATAGTGCTAACTATGGGCCTCTAAATTATATTGCACAATATGATGAAAAAATATTATTAAAAGGAAAAACTGGAATGATTGATGGTTATAATAAAAGCAACTTTTGTAGTAAAGTTAAAGTATATGAATCTTTTAAAACTGTTCTTGATAATATTAAATGTAAATATATATTTATTTCATATAATAATGAAGGCTTATTAGAATATGATGAACTAGTTCAATTGCTAAGTTCATATGGAGAATTAAAGTTATATAAAATACAATATAAAAAATTTAAAGCACAAAAAAATGTATCATGCAATACAGTTTTTGAATATTTATGGTTTATAAATAAAACAACAAGTGTAAGTGATTTAATTGAAGAAATTGAATATACTATAAATTAATTATAATAAATGACTCTGCAAAAACTTTTAGTAAATTTTCAAAAGCCCATCTAAATTTTATACAGTCCCGATGGTTATGAACTTGAAATTCACCAATTGTCACCCCATTTACACTTATAGTTGAGCTTTCTACCCATTTTTTTTTTTTTTTTAAATGGTTAAAATCTACAACAAGTTCATTCCACTTTATATTTTTAATTGATTCTATTAATTGTAATGTATTTTTTGTCTTATTATAGTAAATTATTGGACAATCAAATGTTAACTCAAAATATATATACAACATATTTCTTACGTTTTCTTCAATATATAACTTTATCTCTTCTAAACTAATACTAGAATCTATACTAAAGAATTCGCAAAATTTTTTCTTACTTGGTTGTCCTATAACTTGAGGACATACTTTTCCATCTTTTTTTGTTGTTTTTGCACTTAACTTTATATTTTCATCTTCTATTCCACAAAAATCATATTGATTACCATTTTTTGCTATATGTTTGATTTTATGGGGAAATACCTCTAATAATGGATTTATTCTATCACATAATAATTGTGCTTCTTCCATACTATACTTATATTTTACATCAAATTGAGTGTTATACAATAAACAAATTGCCATCTCAAATATCTTACCTAGAACCTCTGTTTGTAAAGTTTTTACTACCGGAACGACTGGAAGTATCTTCATTCTTTTTTCGGTATTGATTTCTTAAGCTCATTTTATTTAATTTAAATATAATTCAATTTTTTTAGCTTATACTTTACAAGTGGTAAATTTGTTAACTAATAAAAAAAATACTATATTTCATTCCATATAATAAATTTAATATATTATTTTTTATACTTAAAAACAGGAAAAAATTTAACCCTTATTTCTAATTAATTAATTACAAAACAAGACATGAAGACATAACAATAAACTATATACCTGTTTTTCTACTTTAAGGTGATTCATATCCATCGCAATCATAATTCGTATCGAAGAATACAGACGAATCGTCTTTGGTCACCGCGTAAATCTTATCATATGAAGCATTGATACCCAATTCGCTTTCCAAATCAATAGAACTGACCGAATCTTTTTTGTAGGCCACGTTTGACGCTAGTTCATTATAGCGTTCACAATCTAAATTACAAAACGGATTAGTTAATAAAGGATGATACTTACCTGTTGGAATTGGTGACTGGCAGCCCAGTCTCTTGATTACTTCTCCATCTTTCGCCTTATAGTTAGAAATGTCCGGTTCGGAACATTTGCGCTTGTGACAGATGTATGATTCCACTGAAGTTTCATCATCTTCAAGAGAAACCTCTTGTTTACTATCACGGGGTCTAAGCCATAATGGCAGAGGACAAAGCGGAAAATATTCAGTGGAACCATTATACATCTCGTGCAAACGTTCATCAACCCAATCAAAATTCTCAACCAGAAGGGGATGGACAAGACCAGGAGGTCCATTAAAATCCTTGGCAATTTGGAACACGTTGTTGAAAGAACTCATTGTTTTAAAACAATTATACTTATAAATCTACCTAAGCATTAGTAACTCACAAGTATTTCAATTTTTTTTTATATTTTGTGGGTTAAATTCTATAACTACAAATTTTATATCCCAAATGTTAAAAGGAAACTATTGTTGATGTTTTGTTCTTGTAATAATTCATAAGTATTAAAAAGTGAACCAATATCTTTTTTCATTTATAATACTACTTAGATACATAGTGTGTAAAAATGTATTAACAAATGGAAACCGCTTTTAAAATTCAACAAAAATGGGAAGAACTAACACAAGAAGAAAAAAATAAAATATTTAAAAAATTAAACGCAAAAGTAAAGATTAAATTTACAAATAATGAAATTATTGGATTTAATCCATTCACAGTTTGTTGCTCTCTACCTACACAATATACATTAAAAATTTATACTAATGGAAATAACATGGCGCAAAGAATTTGAATTTAAAAACTATACATTACATCGTCCAAAAAGAAAAATGAGACAAAACTTTACTAAAAAATAAATTTTTTTTATCTTTTTGGTGATGTAAAGCACCCTAAAGGGCATTATACTATTTCACAATTACATTTATGTAATGGTTAGTATATTTTATTGAAGTTTGTATTTAACAAATTACTTGAAACATAGTTATAAAATATACAAATAATAACTGCGTTTTGTCTCATTTTTCTTTTTGGTCGGTGTAATAAATGGAGTAGAAACTAACAACATTGAATATTTAGAGGAAGTAGGTATTAACGCAACTCAGTTACATCTGAATTTAGATGTATAATTTTAACTAGTATATTCTTCTTCTATTAGTTCAAATTGACTAAAATCTACATGATCATTTGTATCAGACTCAGCAATAGCAACTGAAACAGCTTCAACAAGAGTCGTCTCTACTAAGGGAATAGTTACAGTTTCAACATATACTTCATGCAATTTTTCAATCTCTTTTCTAACTGATTTTCTGCGTTTGGCATCTTCTGCCTCTAAGATTTCGTAAAAATCCTGCACTTTTTTATTTATTCTTACTCGTTTTGCATCAAATGAACACAAATATAGCCCTTCTAAACTTTTAACACGTGACAATGCTACATAAGTTTGTCCACATTCAAATATTCCTGAACCAGCATCTACTTCAGCAATATCTAACGTAGAACCTTGAGCTTTATGTATTGTTAATGCCCATGCTAAGATCAAAGGAACTTGAGAAACACCAATACCTGGAATTAATTCACTCGACCAAATATGATATAACATTGTCATTTGGTAGCCATTTTTATATTTTACAATTGGTAATCCTTTAGGTGAAATATCTACGATAATTCCTTGTGCTCCATTACATAAAATATCTCCATTGTCCAACTGAATATTAACAATACACATCACTTGTGCTCCCACTTTTAGTTTAACAATTTCATCGCAACGTAAATTACTTTGTAAATACATTAATTCTGTTTGTATTTGTTCCTTAGTATAACCTAATCTTACAGTTCTCTCTGTTGCGCTCATCTCCAAATCAGTATGATATTTAATCTTGTATTCATATTCTTTTCCAGTAAGATTATTCATTTCTGTAACGTTAATATAATCAACCTTATTTCGTGTGGGAAATAATTTTGTAGGACGAATTTGACAATCATGACCTATTTCTCTTCCAACTTGCTGTAGCAGAGCCTCATTAGATGAACGTTTTAATCTACCCTCACGAATTTGATTTAATATGCGCTGATAAATTGGGTCACTTTGTCTGAAAATTTTACATAAATTTACATGATCTTGTAATTTAAATGTCTCAAACCATAATGGAGATTCAAAACAAAATTTGGTTGTTTCTGGTTCATCTTTTGTTCCTACGGGAGGTAATTGGTAAAAGTCACCTGAGAATATTACATGAATCCCTCCAAATGGTTTTGGATTACAACGCACTGCCTTTCCAATAGCATCTAACATTTCAAATAATTTTTGTGACATCATTGATACTTCATCAATGATCAGAATATCAATCCCTTTCCAATTTGCTTTGGCATATTTATTTTTCATAATTTTGTTTACAATCTGTTCTATGGTTCCATTCCCGAGACCAATACTTGCCCAAGAATGTACTGTTTTTGCCTTACATTCAAGTAAAACAGCAGCACATCCTGTTAATGCGCAAACTTGAATATTAATACATTTTTTATATGCGTCTTTTTGAATTTGACGAATTAGTGCAGTTTTTCCTGTTCCACCAGGGCCAGTAATAAATATATTTTGTCCTCCAATATATTTATTGTATGCGATTTGTTGTTCTCGTGAAAATTCCATCTATATAATATGTAAAATTGACTTTAATATTTTATAATCAATTTAATTTAATTCTTTCTAATTTTTCATGAAAATCCTTTTCTGCTTTGATTGTCTATTTTTGAAATTAAATTTGTTGTTAGTGTGAAAATTCCATCTATATAATATGTAAAATATAATATGTAAAATATAATATGTAAAATATAATATGTAAAATATAATATGTAAAATATAATATGTAAAATATAATATGTAAAATATAATATGTAAAATTGTCTTTAATATTTTTTATAATCAATTTAATTTAATTCTTTCTAATTTTTCATGAAAATCCTTTTCTGCTTTGATTGTTTATTTTTGGAATTAAATTTGTTAGTTCTTAGTAACTAGAATTACTTTCATTCATCATTTATATTTAACAGAGATTTGTTTTGATAAAGTTAAAGTCCAAGCATAATCGGCAGTAATAGGTTGTCCGGCGTATATCCAAATATTAATTGTTAATGGAGTGCCTTAACAATCACTCATATTAATCCGTTCAGTCCAATAATAATTTTTACTATGATTACTTGTATCGCTATATTGAGAAGGATTTTTATAAGTTCTAAATTGTGTATCTCGGCAATTTTATTTTCCAATTTTTTAACCCTCTTCTTCAGTTCTTGTGTCTCTTTTATTAAAACTCCTATTAATCCATTATAATTTACTGATTGAGTACATTCACCATCTTTTTCTCCTTCTACTAAAAA
>Ga0214917_10004834_pt1 | contig 14744 bp, 13 predicted proteins | sample LL_1208_BB_MetaG_FD_177983 | JGI IMG/M metagenome (GOLD analysis project Ga0214917, IMG submission 177983) | Freshwater microbial communities from Lake Lanier, Atlanta, Georgia, United States - LL_1208_BB | ecosystem: Environmental > Aquatic > Freshwater > Lake | place: USA: Georgia | collected... | reverse complement strand
GGCACGGTCGTCGCCACGCTCTCCGGCGCCACCCGCAGCATCCTGGCCGTGGAACGCGTGCTCCTCAACATGGTCGGCCGGATGTCGGGCGTCGCGACCGCGACCCGGCAACTGGTCGATGCGGTGGAAGGGACCGGCTGCCGGGTCTACGACACCCGCAAGACCGTTCCGGGCTGGCGGCTGCTCGACAAGTTGGCGACCCGGCTGGGCGGAGGGTGGAATCATCGGGCCGGCCTCTATGACGCGATCCTGATCAAGGACAATCATCTGGCCGCGCTGGCGGCCGCGGGCCACGGGCCGGCGGAGGCGGTGCGTCGGGCCCGGGCGTTCGTGCGGCAGGCGTTCCCGGCCGACCGGGCGGCGGCGACGCTCGTCGAGGTCGAGGTGGACTCGCTCGACCAGTTGGCGGCGGTGTTGCCGGCCGCGCCCGACATCGTGCTGCTCGACAACATGTCCCTGGCTGATCTGGCCCGCGGCGTGGCCATCCGCGACGGGCACGGGCTCGGTGAGGCGGGCCGGCGACGCCAGGTGATCCTCGAGGCATCCGGCGGGATCCGGCCGGCAACGGTGCGGGCGGTGGCAGAGACGGGGGTGGACCGGGTCAGCAGCGGCTGGCCGACGCACGATGCGCCGTGGCTCGATGTGGCGCTCGACTGGGGCCGGCAGGGGCCAATGTCCCCTTGAATCCCCTCGAAGACCTTCCCGTGGACTGGCCGAAACCTCGAGACTGCGGGGCCTTTTTCGGGCGGTTTTGGGCCAGTTTGTCGCGATCCTGGTCGTGGCCCGAAAATTTTTTTGCCGATTTCTTGACTGCCGGCGGGGGTGCTGATTACTATCCGAAAGTCGTTGGGAGAGGTTCCCAAGACGTCCTCGTTATAGGCAGTCCGCTCGTGAGTTCCTCAGACCGCGCTCGACCCGTTTCACGGGTGCGTGGTCGAAGTTGAGCCGAGTTCTCCGGACAGCCTTTTTCTTTTTCGCTCTCTTCGCCCGCGCGTGCCCGTACCGTCAGGTTTTTGCCTGACGTGTTTCGCGCGACCGCTGCCTCGAGGAGCTTGCAAGCCATGCCCCACTTCGGCCATGTCCACCACCGCTCTGTCGCTTCGCGGCTTCATCGACGCCTGCCGCGGTCTGCTTCGCCTTCCGATCGGCCGTGCCGCCCTGCTCCTGACCGCGATCGCGGCCGGTGCGTGCGGCTCCCGGGCTGACGCCGACACGATCACGGCACAGTCCTTCCGACTCGAGATCGCCACGAACCTGGTGTGGATGGACAACCGCGACGACCCCATGGTCCAGTCGCTCGACAACCAGCAGAATTTCTTCGACCGGCAGGTGATCAACTCCCAGCCGTACCTGCGGATCACCAACCTTTCGAACAACAGCCGGATCGTGGCGGCCCAGCTCAATCTGTCGAATTCGGCCGCCAGGATCAGCGACGTCGAGTGGATCGAGACGCCCGGCGAGGCGCGGTGGACGTGGGACACGGTCAACAGCCCGAACCACGCGATGCTCGACTTCATCGATCCCATCCTGCCCGGGAAGAGCGCCAGCATGCGGCTGTTCACGAGCCAGGACACCGACGGGTACGTCCTGAACCAAAACCTGTTTCAGCCGCTCAGCGGGTTCGGCACCACGAAATCCCAGTACGGGATCGTCACGCTCTCGGTCCAGCAGACGATCTCGTCGGAGCGGGTGCGGTTCGACGCCAACGGCGACCCGATCGGACCGACCTACGAGCCGGCCCCGCTGTACGACCTGGCGAATCCGATCGAGACGCCGCGGGTCAGCTTCGGCGGGCCCACGAACGCGTATGGCATCGTGACGGTGGCCACGATCCAGCCCGTGCCCGAGCCCGGGTCGCTGGCGATGGCCGGCATGGCCGGGGTGGCGCTGGGGCTGTGGGGAATCGCCCGGCGGGCCCGGGCCGGCAGTCTGGGCAAGGCCTGACGGTTTTTCTGGTTCTGACGGCCGTCGCGGGTCGATCTGCACCGACATGAAGGGTGTTGTTCCATCCGCCGCTCCCGTGCTCGTTCGCGAGCCTCGACCGTGGGACGGTCGCCGGTCGTGCCGCAACGCGTGCCTGGTGGCGGTCGCGTGCGCCGTCGTGCTCGTGATGTCGCTCGGTGCCGGCGCGGCCGCGGAGACCGCCGATGACCGGCTGGCGGCGCCGCAGCAGGTCCAAGACTCACTGGCCCAGCTCCCCGCCTTCCCGGCCGAGGATTTCGACGCGGCCCATGTGCTCTCGGACGGCGAAGAGGTGTTCGAGGCCGTCGCCGTGTGCTGCGACGAACCGGATCACGGCACGACCCAAGGTGCGTGTCCGCAGCGGTGTCGGCCCTGGTTCACGTGGCGGGATCGGTTGACGGTCGGGGCCGAATACGTTTTGCTTCGACCGACGTTCAGCAATGCGACGGCGCTTTACCAAACCACGACCTCGGCCGGTCCACAAGCCGCCCAGACGGCCCTGAATTTCGACTTCGGCTACTCGAGCGGCGTGCGGGGGTTCATCGGCTACCGCCTCGACGACGACTGGATGGCCCGGTTCAGCTACCTCGGCATTTTCGGCAGCGCCGCGGTCTCCGGCACCTCCTCCGGGAACTGGCAGGGGGGCAATGGCACGGGGTTCGTGGGTCCGTTCAACACCAGCGCCGTGGTCGCCGGGCAGTCGATCCGCTCGACCTCCGGCGTCAACCTGAACGTGTACGACCTCGAACTGGCGGGACGGCTGAATCCTTCGGCCTGTGGTCCGGCCGCGGGCGGATCGCGTTGGGACTCGGCGGCGGCCGTCGGCCTGCGCATCGCCGACTCGAGCGTCACGACGCACGTGTACAACGACCGCCAGGCCCTTGGACAGGCTGACAATTTCTTCGTGAACACGTCCCGCACCTTCCAGGGTGTCGGTCCTCGGCTGGCCATCCAGGGGCGTCGGTACCTCGGTGCCCGCGGTCGCTGGAGCGTATTCGCGGCGGGTGGCGGTTCGTTGCTGGTCGGCACGGTGAGCAACGAAGACACGCGGCTTCGCGACGGCGATATATCGTCGAACCTGCAGACGCAGCGGGATGGCGGTCCGCTCGTGGTGCCGAACCTCGACCTGAGCCTGGGCGCGACCTGGCAGATCGCGGAACGGACGTCTCTGTCGGCGGGGTGGATGTTGATGTACTGGGGCCAGGTGGGCTACGCCGAACGGATCAGCACCACGCCCTCATCGACGACCCTCCCCGACCTCGTCCCGCTCACAAACTCGAGCCTGACCTACGACGGTGCGTTTTTCAGGCTGACGCACAACTTCTAGGACCCGGCTGGGCCCGGGCGCAATGCCCGAGCCGCGTCAGACGCCGAGCAGGCGATTCCGCTTCGTGCGTCGCTCGGCACGGAGGCGGGCCCGACGACGGGTTTCGCTCGGCTTCTCGAAGAACTCCCGCCGGCGCATCTCCTTCTTGATGCCGCTGCGTTCGACCAGTTTGCGGAACCGGCGAACCGCCTCCTGGATGCTTTCGCGTTCTCTGACCGTGAGTTTGACCATGGGGTTCCTGGGGACATGAGCCTCGAGCGAAGCCCTAGAAACTAGCGGGTCTCGGCCGGGAAGTCCAGCGCGGGCCGATCGGCCGCCGAGACAACGGGCAAACCGTCGCCGGAGCAGTGGCCAGAGCCCTGGCCAGAATTGCCGCCGCGGCCGGTTCACCGCACAATGCGGCCTCCGCTGTCCGCCACCCTCGACAGGCTTCGTCCCAACGGCCGTCCCAACCCGATCCCGCCCATGCCGGCTCCCGCGCCCATCGTCGTCCCGAACCTCTGCCCGGCGGTGTTCGGCATGGCGGCCGGAGCCCCGCCCGGCTCCGTCGCGGGCACCGCCGAATTGGCGGTGGCGCTGATCGCGGCCGCGGTCGTGCTCGTGCTGCTGCCCAGGGGCCGGCGCTGGCTGGCCTGGGGCACGCTGGTGCTCGCCGTGGTCGGCGGGGCGATCGCGGCGTTCGCCGCCGCGCTGCCCGACGCCCGCGATGCCGCGATTCCGTTCGTCCGCTTCTGCGGGATCGCGGCGCTCCTGCAGGCCTTGGTGCTGCTGGTCTGCGTGGCGATCTGGGAGCGTTTCGCCCGCCCGATGCCCAAGATCTTCCTCGACGTCCTGCGCTGGTTCGCGCTCGCCGTCGCGCTCCTCATCGCCCTGTGGGAGGCCGGCATCGACGCGGGCGAGCTCGTCACCGGCTCGGCGCTGGTCACGGCGGTGCTCGGATTCGCCCTCAAGGACACGCTGGGCAACGTGTTCGCGGGGCTGGCGATCCACGCCGAGCACCCCTTCGAAATCGGCGACTGGATCCAGTACGACACCAATCCGGCCCACATCGGCCGCGTCGTCGAGATCAACTGGCGGGCGACGAAGGTGATCACGCTCGACGAGGCCTACGTCATCATCCCGAACGGCCAGTTGGCCCAGGCCTCGATCCGAAACTTCACCAAGCCGGACCCGTGGTCCCGCCGGTCGCTGTTCGTGATCACGCCCTACGAGGTGCCACCGCAACGGGTCCAGGCGATCATCCTGGAGGCGATCCGCGGGAGTTTCGGCGTCCTGGAGCACCCCGCCCCGTCGGTGGTGACCAACGACTTCAAGGAGCGTGGCGTCGAGCACTGGGTGCGACTGTTCACGACCGAGTTCGACAAGCGTGACCGCGTGGACGGCATGGCGCGTGATCGGATCTGGTACGCCCTCGCCCGCCATGGCATCGAGATCCCGGTGGCCACGCAGGCCATCCGGCTGACGCAACTGCCGTCGCCCGTCGCCGCCCCGCCCGACGAGGCCGTCGAGCGCCGGGCCGACTCCCTGCGGCGGATCGGGCTGCTGGCCTCGCTGGACCCTGCGGAGATCCGCAGGCTCGCCGAGGAGAACGTCGATCGGGTGTATGCGGCGGGCGAGCAGGTCATCCGTCAGGGCGACGCGGGGCAGAGCATGTTCGTGATCATGGACGGCCGGGTCGAGGTGACGGCCGCGGCCGAAGGCACGACCCCCGTGCGCGTCGCGACGCTCGGCCCCGGCGACTACTTCGGGGAGATGTCGCTGATGACCGGCGCGCCCCGGGTGGCGACCGTGACGACGCTCTGCGAGACGCGGCTGCTCGGCGTCGGCCGGGAGTCGTTCGCCCGGCTGCTGACCTCGAGGCCGCCGTTGGTGGAGCGGCTCGGCGCAGCGCTCCGCGAACGCCTGTCCGAGCGCACGCAGGCGATCGCCGGCGCCGAACGGTCTGTGCCCGAGGCCCAGGACATCTTCCACAGGATCCGCGAGTTTTTCGCGGTCTGAGCGGCAGGAGATTCATCACGCATGCGCATCGAGTTGCTCCCGTCGAGCGTGCCGCCGTCGGACCACCAGTTCCTGACGTCGTTCCTGGTGAACGACGTGATGGCGATCGACGCGGGGTCGCTGGGCCTCGTCGATCTCGACCGTCAACGGCGGGTGCGGCACGTGTTCGTCACGCACGAGCATCTCGACCACGTCGCCACGCTGCCGATCTTCCTGGAAAACGTCTATGACCCGGGGCCGGAGAGCGTCGAGGTGCTCGGGTCGGCGGCGGCGCTCGACTTCCTCCACGCCGACATCTTCAACGGCCGCGTGTGGCCCGACTTTCTCGAGCTCTCGCGGCCCGACGACGCCTTCCTCTCGACCAGCGTGCTCGAGCCGTTCGTCGCGGTCGAGCGGGGTGGCGTGGCCGTGACCCCCGTCCCGGTCTCGCACGGCATCGAGACGCTGGGCCTCGTCCTCGACGACGGCCGGTCGGCCGTCGCATTCCCGTCCGACACGGGCCCCACGGAGGCCCTGTGGAAACACCTGGCGGGTGTGCCCAACCTCCGCGCGGTGTTCCTCGAGGTCACGTTCCCGAACGCCCTGGCCACGTTGGCGGACGCGTCGGGCCACCTCTGCCCCGCCTCGTTCGCCGCCGAGGTGCGGAAGGCCGGCCGCGATGTCCGCTGGATCGTGGTCCACCGCAAGCCGCGCTACGCCACCGAAATCGCCCGTGAGATCGCCGGCCTCGGGCTGCCGGGCGTGGAGCTCGTGAAGCCCGGGCACGTCTACGAGCTGTGAGCCGGCCCGCCGGCGTCGGTCACTTCTGCCGGCTCTGCCGCTTGCGGTCGTGTTCGGAGAGCAGGATCTTCCGCAGACGGATGACGTCCGGCGTCACCTCCACGAGCTCGTCGTCCTCGATGTACTCCAGCGCCTCCTCCAGCGACATCTTCCGCGGCGGCTTGAGCAGGATGTTGCGGTCGCTGCCGCTGGCCCGCATGTTCGTGAGCTTCTTTTCCTTGGTGGGGTTCACGATCATGTCCTCGCTGCGGGCATTCTCGCCGCAGATCATCCCCTCGTAGACCTCGTCGCCGGGGGCGATGAACAGGTCGGCCCGTTCCTGGAGGCCGTCGAGACCGAACGCCACGGCCTTGCCGGGCACCATCGACACCAGCACGCCGTTGGCCCGGCCCGCCACCTCGCCTTCCAGCGGCGCCCACTTCTCGAACCGGTGATGCATGATCGCCGTGCCCTGCGTGGCGTTGAGCACGCGGGTGCGCAGGCCGATCAGACCGCGGGCGGGGATGGAGAACGCGGCATGGGCGAACTCGCCGCGGTTGCCCATGTGCACGAGCTGCCCGCGGCGCGAGCCGGTGAGCTCCATCACGGGGCCGAGCTTGTCGTGCGGAACCTCGACCACGAGCGTCTCGAACGGCTCGAGGACGGTGCCGCCCTCGTGCCGCAGGATCACCTTCGGCTTGCCGACGGAGATCTCGAACCCCTCCCGCCGCATCGTCTCGATGAGCACCGAGAGGTGGAGCAGGCCGCGGCCCGAGACGGCGAACTGCTCGCTCCCTTCGATCGGCTGCACCCGCAGGGCGACGTTCTTCTCCAGTTCCTTGTCGAGCCGGTCGCGGAGGTGCCGCGTGGTGAGGAACTTGCCCGATTTGCCGACCAGTGGCGAGGTGTTGATGCCGAACACCATCGACAGCGTCGGCTCGTCCACCGTGAGCCGGGGGAGCGGCCGCGGGTCGGCGGCATCGCAGATCGTGTCGCCGATCTCGACGTCCTCGATCCCGCTCACCGCCGCGATGTCGCCGGCGGTCGCCTCCTCGACGTCGATGCGGCCGAGCTTGTCGAACGACTGCACGCCGACGAGCTTCGCCGGGAGGAGCGTGCCGTCGGCGGTCGAGCGGACGACGGGCGAGCCCTTGGTGAGCTTCCCCGACTCCACCCGGCCGATCGCGATCCGGCCGACGTAGTCGGACCAGTCGAGCGTGGTCACGAGCATCCGCAGCGGGGCCGTCGGATCGACGACCGGCCCCGGGATCTTCTCGAGCACGAGGTCGAGCAGCGGCTCCATCGTCCCCTCGCGGACGGCGGGGTCGTGCGAGGCGTAGCCTCCGCGGCTCGAGGCGTAGACGAACGGGAAGTCGGCCAGGTCGTCGTCGGCCCCGAGTTCCAGGAACAGACCGAGGATCTCGTCGAGCACCTCGAGCGGCCGGGCGTCCGGGCGGTCGATCTTGTTGACCACCACCACCGGCCGCAGCCGGCATTCGAGCGCCTTCGAGAGCACGAACCGCGTCTGCGGCATCGGCCCCTCGGCGGCATCGACGAGCACCAGCGCCCCGTCGGCCATGCGCAACACCCGCTCCACCTCTCCGCCGAAGTCGGCGTGGCCGGGGGTGTCCATGATGTTGATCTTCCGGCCCTTCCACTCCACCGCGATGTTCTTCGCGAGGATCGTGATGCCGCGCTCCTTTTCGAGGTCGTTGGAGTCGAGGATCCGCTCGCCGGTGAGCTGGCTGGCGCGAAACTGGCCGCTCTGTCGAAGCAGGCAGTCCACGAGCGTGGTCTTGCCGTGATCGACGTGGGCGATGATCGCGATGTTGCGGATGTCGGAGCGACGGGTGCCGGCCGCCGGTGGGGCGGATGGCGAGGCGGAGGCGGGCATGGGGGCTCGGCGGGGGCGGAGGGCTGGAGAGGGGCCGGACGACGCATCGCGTCGCCCGCCCTCGGATTATTCAGGAACCCCCTGCCCTTGCCTAGGGACGGCGTGAAGACGCGCGTACAGCCGATCCACCAGTGTTTCCCGCGTGTCGGCGTCGGTGCCGGCGGTCACGCCGATGCGCAGGGTCGGCGCCGTGTTCGCCTCGGCGAGCGATCGTGTCGCCCGGGCGGCCCCGTCCGCGTCGGGGAACACGGCGACGAGCTCGTCGCCGCCCAGCCGGGCGACGAGCGTGGCCCCCGCGGACAGGTCGCGGAGTCGATCGGCCGCCAGCCGCAGGGCGTGGTCGCCGGCGAGAAATCCCCGCTGCTCATTCACGGCCTTCAGCCCGACGACATCGACGATCAGGAGCGTCACGCCGGCGAACGACACCCGGGCGTTGAGCCAGGCCTCGAAATCCCCCCGCGTCGCCAGCCCCGTCACATGGTCCGTCGCCATCCGACCTCGCGTCCGCGCAGCGCCGCACCGATGGCCGTGGCGGCCTGAAGATGGAGACGATGGGGATCGAACCCACAACCCCCGCCTTGCAAAGGCGGTGCTCTCCCAATTGAGCTACGTCCCCGGTCTGACCGGCCTCCGGGGCCAAACCCCGGACTCCAACCGACTGCGCGCGCCAAGATTCGAACTTGGGACCTCCACCTTATCAGGGTGGCGCTCTAACCAACTGAGCTACGCGCGCGGGCATGCTGTCGGGCCGGCCGCATCGGCTCGCCCCGACGGAACCGAGTGTAGGTGTGGTGGGGCGGTCGCGGAAGGGGCGCGATCGCCGCCGCCGGCCCGCTCCGCTTCAAAATGGCGCTGGCGCGGCGGCCGATTCCCGGTATTTTTTCCGGGAACTCCCAGGAAGGAACCTCTCCCATGACCACGACGGTCTCCCGCCCCCGCGTCCCCCTCCTCTCGGCAGTGATCGCGTTCCTGCCGGTCGTCGCCGTGAGCACGGCCTCCCCTGCCGCCCAGCCGACGGTCGAGTATGCCCTCGGTCTCTCGCCCTTCCAGAAGAACGTCGACTACGACCGGGTCGAGGCGGATCAGGCCAAGTCGTGCACGATCAAGATGGAGAAGGAGGGCGGTCTGAGCGCCTGGGTGGTGCGCGGGCCCCGCGGCGAGATCCTACGGCTGTTCGCCGACACCAACGGCGATCGCGTGGTGGACCGCTGGAGCTATTACAAGGACGGCGTCGAGGTGTATCGGGACGTCGATTCCAACCACAACACCAAGGCCGATCAGGCCCGGTGGCTCGGTGCCGGCGGGAGCCGCTGGGGCATCGACGAGGACGAGAACGGCAGCATCGATGCCTGGAAGACGATGTCCGCCGAGGAGGCGACGGCCGAGATCGTCGATGCGCTGCGGAGCCGGGATGCGGCGATGTTCACGCGGCTGCTGCCGACCCAGGCCGACCTCCAGGCGGCTGGTTTCGAGGAGCCGCTGCTCGGCGATCTCACGGCCCGGGTGACGGCCGCGGCCAAGGGGTTCGCGAAACTCGCCGCCGCCCCGCAAAACACGCTCGGGCCGAAGGCGCGGTGGAACAACATGCTCGCGCCGCAGCCGGGCACGTTGCCGGCCGGCGCGGCGGGCGTCGGCAAGGATATCGTCGCCTACGACAACGTGGTGGCTCTCGTGGACGGGGGCGACGGCAAGTCGGGGAGCGGCCAGGTGTATGTCGGGTCGCTGGTCCGCATCGGCGACACGTGGCGGCCCGTCGATCTGCCGCAGCTGCCCGGCGCCCAGGGAGAGATCGCCGACACGCCCGGATTCTTCTCGCCCCGGATCGGTGAGCGGAGTGACGCGGGGCCTGCCGGCCAGGAGAGCGAGAAGCTCAAGCCGCTGCTCGTCAAGCTGCGCGACATCGAGGCCCGGCTCGCCAAGGCCGATCCCGCGGCGCGGAAGCCTTTGGCGGCGGAGCAGATCGGGCTGCTCGAACAGGTCGTCGTGGCGGCCGACGCTGCCGAGAAGCCGTTCTGGGTGAAGCAGTTGGCGGAGACGATCGCCGCCGGCGTCCAGGACGGCGGGCTCGCCGACGGCATCACGCGACTGGAACAGCTGGCCACCGCCGTGGCGGCCGACGACGCCCTCGCCGCCTTCGTGAGGTTTCGGCTCGCGTCCGCCCGGTATGCGGCCGCCATGCAGCAGCCGGGGGCCGATGTGGCGAAGGTTCAGGCGACATGGCTCGAGGAGTTGAAGCAGTTCGTCGAGAAGTATCCGCAGGCTCCGGACGCCGCCGAGGCGATGCTGCAGATGGGCATCGCGGACGAGTTCTCGGGCAACGAGAAGGAGGCGCTCGCCCGCTACGCCGCGATCGTGCAGGGCTTTCCGGAGTCGCTCTCGGCCCGCAAGGCGCGGGGCGCGGCCCGTCGGCTCGAGAGCGTCGGGAAGCCGCTCGCGTTGTCCGGCACGGGCGTCGATGGCAAGCCGGTGTCGGTGGAGTCGCTGCGCGGGCGGCCGGTGCTCGTGCACTACTGGGCCACGTGGTGCGAGCCCTGCAAGGTGGACATCGCCCAGATCCGCGAGCTCTACGCCAAGTACGGGCCGAAGCGGTTTGGGGTGGTCGGCATCGCGCTCGACACCGACAAGGCCCAGCTGTCGAGGTTTCTCGCGTCCAAGCCCACGCCTTGGCCGCAGATGCACGAGGCGGGCGGTCTCGACGGCCGCCTGGCCGAGGAGTTGGGGGTGCTGACGCTGCCGACGATGTTCCTGCTCGACGCCCAGGGGAACGTGGTCGATCGCAACCTCGTGATCTCCGACCTCGAAAAGAAGCTCGAGTCTCTCCTCGGCGGGAATTAGCCGGGCCAGCGCATCCTGCCCGTTCCTGATCCTGTCCGGCGTTGCCGCGGGGCGAGCGGTCTGTTATTCACCGCACCGCCGCGGGCAGAGTGCCGCGCGGAATGTCGCTCCCGGAGCCATGCGATGCCAGTGCCCCTGTTCGCACTCGCCGTGAGTCCCGTGCTGTGTGCCATGAGCGTGGTGCAGATCCTCGGGCTGGTCGCGGCCGGGCTGTCGCGGTTGACCGAGGGCACCGCCCACGAGCGCGTCTGCCAGTGGCTGCTCGTGATCTCCTTGGCGGCCGTCGGCGGGATGTGCGGCTTTGCGCTGCAGTTCGGGGCGGCTGCGGCCGCCGTCTGCGCCGTCACGCTGACGATGATGACGATGATCGCGGTCTTCGACGGTGGGCCGCGCGGGTAGCTTTGGCCCCGCCCGCCCGGCTTGCCCTTCTTGCCGGCGCATCCGCGCACGCCGCCGTTTCCGCGCAAAACGGAAAAAAACTCCCCTTCGGTGCGACCAGCGGCCGAAGAAAGACGTGAGCGTCGGCCTTCCGCGCCCGCCGCCGAGCCTAGGAGCCTGCCATGTCCATTTCGAGAACCGCATTGCTGGCCGCAATCGCGCTGTCGTTGGTGAGCAGCGTCGGTCGCGCCGACGATCTGGCGGCGACGGTCGCTGCCCGGATGAAGGAGTCGGGGGCCCTCAAGGGCTACCGTGTGAACGTGAAGGCCAAGGCCGGCACGGTATGGCTCGAAGGGACCGTGGCCGACGCCGGTCAGATCGACACCGCCTTGGCGGCCGCAGAGGCGGTCGAGGGCGTGGAGCGGGTGGTAAACCGCCTCTCCGTGACACCGCAGGCTCCCGCCAGCGACGCATTTTCCCTGCCCTCCTCGATTCGTTCGCTCGTCGGTCTTCCGGCCCCGGCGCCCGTCCAGGCGGCCGCGCCCGCAGCCGAGCAGGCGATGCTCGCGGGTGGCGAGGATGTCTCGGGCGGCGAGTCCGCCGCCGTCGAGCTGACGCAGGCCGTCCGGCAGGACGAGGCTGCCGCGGAGGCCCCGGTCGCGCGGCCCATGGCGCCGACGAAGCAGGTCGGCCCACGCCCGATTCGTGCCCAGGCCGCGAAGCCCGTGCCGCAACCGCGGCAGTCGGCCGCGGGGGGGCGCATCCAGCGGACGGCGATGAAAAAGCAATACGGCGGCCAGACCGTCATCGACGGCCAGTCGCTCCAGCTGCCCGGCTCGGGCGAGGGCTACGTGGTCGGCGAACAGGGCGGCTACCCCCAGGCCGGCGGCCTCGTGGACGGGCAGATGGTGCCCGGCTCGATGCGGGTCACCGAGGGTGGCGCGGGTGGATACTGCCCGCCCGGACAGGCGGGCATGGGTGCCGGCGGCATGGGCGGCCCGATGCCGATGAACGGCGGCATGGGCGGACCCGGCGGCGGGATGGGCGGTGGCATGGGCGGCGGCGGGATGGCCGTGCCGGTGCGGGGTGATGGGCCGAACATGCCCAACTACGCCTGGCCGAGCTACGCGTCGTACCCCAACTACGCCGCGCTTCAGTATCCGACGCAGTATTCGCCGACGGCCTGGCCGTACATCGGACCCTTCTATCCTTACCCGCAGGTGCCGCTCGGCTGGCGCCGCGTGTCGCTCGAGTGGGACGACGGCTGGTGGTGGCTCGACTTCGACGAGCGGCACATCCACAGCCACCACCGTTAAGCCTCCGGGCAGACGCCCGGGACCGGAAATCACGAGAGCCCGCCCCCGCCATGCGAGGGCGGGCTCTCCCGTTTCCGGCCTCCCGGGGCCGCGGGGTCGCGGCCGGCGACGGCTCGCTGCGGGGGCGGCAGGGTTTGCGCCGGCGGAAAATCCCGCAAGTTCTCCCGCCGCACTGCCGATACAACCGGCAGAGGTTTCCAGCCGAACGCCCATGCGGGCCGCCAGAGGAGTGCCACCCACCATGAAGATTCGTGCCAGGCTGATCGCCATCGCCCTCGTCGCCGCGACCGGGGCCGTCACGCAGACCGGCTGCTTCTGGCTCCAGTCGGCGGGCCCGAACCTCGGCCCTCTCGCCATCCCGATCCCGGTGCCGGTGGGCATCCAGAAGAACAAGGAAGACCAGTTTTGGAACTACGAGCGGTATGAACGGACGCCAGTCCTGGGCCCGATCCCGCCGGGCGGCCCCTGCGAGGCGCTCGACGAACCGAGCGACGACGAGGTGATGCGGGCTCTCGAGAAGGCCCGGCCCGTGCAGGGCAACTGGCCGTTCCTCTACGAGGTGCAGCGCAACCACGTGCGGATCGTGAAGTGCAAGATCGCCGACTACATCGACCCGCCCCGGCACTACCCGCTCGCCGGCCCCGCCCAGCTGCACCATGCCCACTACAAGTGCACGGTCTACTTCCAGGAGGTGAAGCGGATCGGCTGGCCGGTGCCGCACACGCTCGTGGATGAGGACTGCCAGGAAGTCGTCTACATCGACCACGACCACCTCCACATGGTGGGCGACGTGGACACCGGCTGCAACGCGAACTTCTAAGTTCACGCCCGCCGGGCCATCCATGGCCCCGGCGGGCTTGTCGCGGGCGGAGTGCAAGCCGAGGTTGCCCTCGCCCGCGGGGCTCGGCCTCCAGCCGAGGCCCGCACAAGCCGGAGCAGGCCCGAAGGGATGCGTCGGCGCGAAAGCGAGTCCCCGGCGGGCTTGTCGCGGGCGGAGTGCAAGCCGAGGTTGCCCTCGCCCGCGGGGCTCGGCCTCCAGCCGAGGCCCGCACAAGCCGGAGCAGGCCCGAAGGGATGCGTCGGCGCGATCTTTTGATTCCGCCGACGGCGCAGACTACACTTGAGTGAGCGGCCGCCAGAGGGACTCTCGCCGCCTGCCAAGGAGTGCCATCGGGTGCCACACATGCTTGCCTTCATGGGCCTGGGAACGGTCGAACTGATCATCGTGGCCGGCGTGATCCTGCTCCTGTTCGGCTCGCGGCTGCCCCGCGTGATGCGGTCGCTCGGCGAGGGAATCGTCGAATTCAAGCGCGGCGTGCAGGGGATCGAGGACGAGGGAGCCGCGCCGCGTGGCGACGGTCCCCGCTAGGGTTCCGCGAGATCCGGAGAGGCAACGCCGCATGTTCGGGCTCGGGCCGGTCGAGGTCGTCGTGATCGGCGCGATTGCCGTGATGCTCTACGGCAAGCGGTTGCCGGAAGTGGGCCGTTCGGTGGGCCAGACGATCAGCGAGCTGCGCAAGCAGATGACGTCGCTTTCGCGGGAGATGGATCTCGCAAACACGCTCGACGACGCCTCCGCGCGCCGCACGTCGCGGCGGATCGGCGCCACCGACGACGGCCCCCAGGCGACGGGGCCGCGGTTCGAGCCGCCGGCCCCCGCCGAGGAAACCGCGGCGTCGTAGCGACGCACGCGGAACGCCTGCCGTTGGGTGCGGGCACGCTCGCGAAGATTGAAGCCGCGCGGCGGATTCGTCCCTGACGATCGCGAATTGGTCCCCGCGCGCCCGATTCGTCCCTGCCCGTGCCCGATTCGTCACTTTGCGAGTCTGGTCGCGTCCGGATCTCGAACCGCCTCCCGCCTTTGCCCACAGCGGGGCGCCGGCTCTCCGGTGGAGCCGAACGCCTTCCGCGTCGCGCCCTGTATCGGCACCTGTTCCAGGAGACACGCTCATGACCTGTTCCCCACCGCCCCCCTGCCCCGCACGCGCCGCCGCCGGCCCGGCGACGCTGCTGCGGCTGGCCGCCGCCGCACTGTTCGTGTTCTGTGCGGCCGATGCGCCGGCTCACGCCACGAATCTGCTCGTCAACGCGGGTGCGGAGAGCGGCGCGGTGTCACCCTGGACGACATCCTCTTTCTTTCCGGCGACCCGAGGGGTCACGACCGGCTCGATGACGGTCGGCTCGGCCACGCTGCAGCCGACCGAGGGCACGCACTGGCTGTCCGGAGACAGCACGGCGAGTTCCGTGGGGGCAGCGTTCTCGGGCTTTTTCGCCG
>Ga0214917_10004833_pt1 | contig 14745 bp, 17 predicted proteins | sample LL_1208_BB_MetaG_FD_177983 | JGI IMG/M metagenome (GOLD analysis project Ga0214917, IMG submission 177983) | Freshwater microbial communities from Lake Lanier, Atlanta, Georgia, United States - LL_1208_BB | ecosystem: Environmental > Aquatic > Freshwater > Lake | place: USA: Georgia | collected... | reverse complement strand
CGTCAAAAAAAAAAGGTGACCCCCCCCCATGACGCAACTGGGAGGGGGCGATGGCATCAAATGTGCAAAAATAAGGAAAAAATACTTTCTTTATTTTTTACAAACAGTTGGACAAATGATAAACCCGTTGTTAATGGTGTGGGTGTGGGCGTGGGTGGTGTCGTCCTCGTCCTCAATCTCATTGGCAGACAATGTTTCCATCATTTCTGTGGGGGACTGGGGATCCGCAGCGCTCGGGGGGTATCATCTTAAAAATGCGCAAAACACCGCATCGGCAATGCAAGTGTATCTTAAGGAACACAATCCCAGCTTGGTGTTGAACACGGGGGACAACTTTTATTACTGCGGCATTCAAAACGGCAGCGACCCGCAGATCAATGAAGATTTCGTCGCGTTGTTTGGATCCATCAATGTGCCTTGGCACAACGCTCTGGGCAATCATGACTACGGGTTCAATCCCGACGCGCAACTGTGGCTGAATCAAACCATTCCCCACTGGGTCATGGACGGCCGCTACTATCACCGACGCGTGCTCTTACGCAACACCAGCAACAGCAGCGGCCTGACTTTGAACATCATTGTCTTGGACACAAACCCGTGCGTGGCGGACTACAGGGGCAACGACCGCGCAAAATGGGACCCCTGCGGACTTCAATATCCCAATTGCGAGCCCATTCCGGACGAGTGCCGGTTTCATGAAAACATTGTGCAGGAAGACTGCGGGGCGCAGCTCGCGTGGTTCCGCACCACGCTGGATTCCATTGACACCGATCGCGAGTGGGTTTTTGTGCTGGGGCATCACAAGGCAACCGAAATCAACGTGGAGAATTTTCTGGATGTGCTGGACGATGCCCGCGTGCATTTATACCTGAACGGACACACGCACAATTTGGAACACTATTCCATTCGCGACAATCCGAAATACATGACCACCGGCGCCGGCGGCATGGTGATCAACATCCCAATTCAAGCTCACAATCACAATAATGCAACCCAATTCCGAAGCATGTGGAGCAAAGTGATCACCGGCTTCACATCTCACACGTTTGTGGGGGATGACGCCGTGGTCACCAATTTTTGGGACACGGATCAACGCATTCTGCACAGTTTCACAGTGTCGCGATCACAATCACGCTCATTATGACATTATGACGATCATTAAGGAAGTTAGGAAAGAACATACGGCAACCGCAGCTGCTTGGACCGCGCAATTTCATCCCGATACATGTAAAGCGCAACTGTGAAGCTGAAGTTTTGCCCACCAAAATCCACCGGCGTGCCGTCATGGTAGCGAAACTTGAATTTCAGTTTGCTCAGCTTGTCCAGCGGAGGGAAGAACGTGGAGAACCCCTGCGACGTGTCTTGCGGTTCGTTTCCGTACATGTACTCAAAGTTGGACACGAGCTGGGTCGGCTTGACCCGAAGCGGGATTTTGGCAAATGCGGAATTCACGATGCCGTTGTAATCGTTGTTCCGGCTGTTGCTTGTGTGCGCCGAATACGGCTGCATTTCGTCCAGGTAGTTGTACCGGTCAATTTCCATGTACATGTCCGATGCCCCGTTCAAGCTGGGCGGGTTCGGCGGCACCAGCACGTAGCCCGTTGTCCCAGATGCAACCGTGAGCCACTCGTATCCAACGGCTGGAGGAGACGGGTTGATCACGTAATTCACACTCTGGCTGCTCGTCACGGGAATCGCGGCAGCCTTGTTTAGGGGAGTGCTGCCGCACTCGCTCTGCAAACACTTTACAAACCCCAAGTTGTAGCCCAGCCCCCAGTTCGTGTATTGATTCCAACGAATGGTGGTGCTTGGCTGCGCAGAAGACGCAGCAGCGGTGGAACTGCACGGCGCATAACATGGCTCGCTGTCATAGCTTTCGGGAGCATTGTAAATGAATGTGAACGGATCGGTCGTGTTGCCGAATAAAAGCCGTTGACGCACTTCGTCGTAAAACACCCGGAACTTGTCGTAGGACAAACCAACCGCCAAATTCATCTGATTCTGCATTTCGGCCGCCAGCTGCTTCTGGCTGTAAAATCCCGGCGAAATGGTGATTGTGAACGTGTCGTGTGCGCCAAGCGAGAACGTGATTTTGGTGTTTTGGCTCTCGTTGGAAAACGTGTGATAATATGTGGGAAAACTGTATTCCACTAGCGCAATCGTTTCCACACCGGTGTAGGTTTGCGGCAGCTGCAGCTCAAAATGGTTGGCATTCGGCCACTTGTTGATGTCGCGATCCTCGGAATGCACCGTAATGAGCTTGCGATTCATGGAATACGTCTGCTCTCTCGTAATGAGAGGGTGGTCGTTTTTTAAAACGTACTTGTTCATGTGCTAATCTAAATTATAATACACCTACTATTCAATTAGAATATTTTATATTTCACGGACATGTTTATCTAAGTATTTATCCTATTTATTTATTGGTTGTATTCATTTATAATATAATCATTATACATTACAATAAATCGCACCGCGCTCCACTGCCAGCAAATGAACAACACCGACCGCATTCCATTGTTGAAAATTCTTGAGTATTTCCCGATCACCGGATTCATCACCAAATGGATGATTGACATTGCAACAAGTGACCGCATGTCCGCAACGTCGTCCATCATTCGGGATTCATGCATATCCCTGTATTTAGCATGCATGCTCTGGTTTTTGGTGTCATCTCCCGTGTTGCCTAAATTCGGAGTCTTCGTTGTATTCGTAATGCTAATGATATATGTGACATCCATTGTAATGAATGCATCCAACATCGCACTCATCAACAGCGGCAATTTTGACATGATTTCTGACTCGTTTTGGATATTTGCCGAAATCGTAATTTTGTTCAAGTACATGCATTTGTACATCGGAGACAAGTCGTCGTCGGAAACATGGCTCGTTGGACTTCTCCTCATCATGTTGCCTCACGCATGGATTGTTGTCACCAATTTCATAAACATTCGGTTGAGACCCACCGATGATGTCCTCCAAAACATCAAATGATCTGATTGATGTGCATCGCGTGATTGTGCACAAATGAATTGCGCATCAACAGCACAAATATGCCCAAGGTGAGCAAAAAACTGATCAGCACGAAAATGACCGAGAGATAGATGTAGGGATAAATTTCTTGCATTATCACGTCAATTACGGGATGGAATAGCTGTTTCAATTCGCGCTTCACGTCATCGCGCTTCATCACTTGCAAGCATTGGTCAATGATCTTATCTCGCATCATCATTTGTCTGTGAACTTCGTGTATTTTTTATATCACTGTGCTAAAAAATATACGTCAATCTTGCGTGTTTATTTTCTCTAAATGCTCCAACAGCAAATCCACCGAATAATTCAACCAAGCATGTCGGCCCAAGTGCATTTACCCGACACCACATTTGAACACGCCCGAATGCATTTAGCCCCGCCAAACGGGTTGCAGGGCGGCGCCTACTTCGCCATGCTATACTACAAGGACGCACCACTCTACGTTCAAACCCCCAAATGCACCTCGCGCCAGGGCGTGGTGCCCGGAAAACGACCCCACATTGACTTAATGTTCAGTAGCAACGACGTGCAGTTTCTGGAGTGGCTGGAGGCGCTGGAAGCAGACGCCGTTCGTCTCATCTATGAAAAGCGCAACATGTGGATCAGCGCCGATCTGGAAAAGTCGGACATTGAGGCGGGGTTCACGTCCACGGTTCGCCCCTACAAGGGCGGGAAACATTACCTCATACGAGCTCATGTGCAGCCGTCCAAACATTTGACTGGCACACTGTCCAGCTCCTGTTCCGTGTTTGACGAAAATGAGCGACCCGTGTCGCTTGATCACATTAAGGCAGATCACCAAATGTACTCCGTCCTAGAATTTCAGGGCATTAAGTTCACCTCGCGCAGTTTTCAACTGGAAGTGGCGCTTAAACAAGTGCTCCTTGTGCCCAATGTGCCCATTTTTCAATCGTGCGTCATTCGCAAACCCAATCAAGACAATGCAACCAATGCAACCAATGCAACCAATGCAACCAATGCAACCAATGCAACCAATGCAACCAATGCAACCAATGCAACCAATGATAATGCAATCAATGCAACCAATGCAACCAATGCAACCAATGATAATGCAACCAATGATAATGCAATCAATGCAACCAATGCAACCAATGCAACCAATGCAACCAATGCAACCAATGATAATGCAACTAATGATAATGCAACCAATGCAACCAATGCAACCAATGACAATGCAATCAATGCAATCAATGCAATCAATGCAATCAATGCAACCAATGCAACCAATGATAATGCAATCAATGACAATGCTGCAATCAATGCAACCAATGCTGCAATCAATGACAATGCTGCAACCAATGACAATGCTGCAATCAATGCAATCAATGACAATGCTGCAACCAATGACAATTCTGCAACCAATGACAATGCAATCAATGCAACCAATCAGAATGACGCTGACACATCAAATGCGGTCGCTTCCGTCCAACTTCAAGAAATAAATTTGGATGTTTTAGAAGAATTTGAACACGTGCATTTCAAATTGAAAAAACCAACAGAGGTGTATTATGATATGTACCGAAATGCAAAACAAAAGGCCAAAGAATTTAAGAAAAATGCGATTGCCGCATATTTAGAGGCCAAACAAATTAAATCGGCACATATGCTTGAAGATAGCGACAGCGAGGATGACGATGATGACGACGATGAATTGTGCAATGCATAATAAAATAATAAGGATCAAAACAAAAAAATATTTTATCATCAATTTTATATAACAAACAAATCACAATGAATGCTTTACTGAACATGCTCAAAAATCACTTTGTTGTGATACTTTTAGGAGCAATCGTTTTGTATTGGGGATTATCTCAGTATAAGGCTTCGTCCGAAGGAATGGAATTGGTTGACCCCAATAGACTGTCTACCCAAAAGCGCAATCAGTACTACCAACAGGCCGCAGGGCAACACACCGCCGACATTGGCAATGTGCGTCCCGCAACTGGTTTAGAGAGCATTCAATTCGCCCCCTCCAACGGAGCCGGCACCACCATTCAGGGCCTGCCCCCCAGCTGCACCCCCCAGCAGACAGTGGATCCCATGGAGCTTCTGCCCAGGGACGTCAACAGCCAATGGGCCCAGCTCAACCCCGTCGGAGCCGGTGATCTTAAGGGAGTCAACCTCCTCAGCGCCGGCGCCCTCATCGGCATTGACACCATTGGCAACACCTTGCGCAACGCCAACTTGCAAGTTCGCTCCGAGCCCCCTAATCCCCAGCTCAGCGTTGGACCTTGGAACAACACCACCATCGCTCCCGACCTCATGCGCGTGCCTCTGGAAATTGGTTGCGGCAGTCAGTGAGCATTTCACACTGATGAAGATGAATGTTGAAAAAAAAACACACCTAGATAAATCACCACAGTGGATTTGATGATTTATTTTATCAATTTAGCACAGGCAGATTCCACGAGATCATCCACACCCGAAAAATCAAATAACATTTCATAATATATAATGAAACCGAATAAGACAAAGCGTCGTGCAAGGCGCACTAAGCGACGGGCATTAAGGCATGTTGGAGGTGTGATTTTAACAAAATTGTACCCTAACATGAAAAACCCTAACATGAAAATAACTGCTGATTTTAACAACTCAAAAAAAAATATCATTAAAGGAAATGCCACAAACACTCGCTCGCATTCTCAGTGGCAAATACGCCGACGCACCGGCTTCTGTCATAGCTACTGCCCTCAATCTTCGACAAAATGACAAATAACTATATAGATATTTAACATATGTGTTTAACATTTATCACTAATAACTCAACTTATGTCTCAATCAGAACTAGGACTCACGTTGCCAGTACTCACGTTGCCAGTACTCACGTTAGAACAGCGCATTCAGCGATGGGTGCAGCTTGACAACAATGTTAAACAGCTCAATGACCAAGTGCGCGCGCTGCGCGAGTCCCGCAACGACGTGGAATCCAGCATCCTAAAACACGTGGCCGACAACAATTTGTCACACGCCACCGTTCGCTTGAAGGACGGCACCCTCCGGTTCGCATTCAATGCAAAACAACCGCCCGCACTCACGCTCGCTTTCTTGGGCGAGGCGCTGGACGAGTGCTGCCCCCCGCAGCAGGCCGCCGCCATCATGCAGCACATTCGCGCCAAACGCGAAGCCGCCGCAAAACTGGTGCCCGAAATCCGACGCACGTGAACCTAATGCATACATGCATGCACGCATGCACGCATGCATAACATGTGTAATATTTATATATATCATTATACATGCATGCATGTATCCGATGTCATTGCTTCACTCGTCGCTCCTCTTTTCCATCGTGGTGCAGGCTGTCACCGGCGTCATTGAGCTGCTGGCGCTCTTTGTCAAAACGGCACCCGGCATGGCGCTCATCCGGCAACTACTGGGATTGGAGCTTGCAGTGCAGGCCGTGGAAGGCGCGTTTTACGTGTGGCTATACTACAATATCAATGCAGTGAAAAACATCACGCCCAAGCGCTACGTCGACTGGGCGATCACCACGCCCACCATGCTCGTCACTTTGGTTGCGTACATCATTTACCTGAACTCGGATAAGGAACACACCGAATCGCTTTCCCTGATTCAAATTTTGAGAGAATATGCGGTCCCAATTGCCCAGATTGTGGGCCTGAACTGGCTCATGCTTTTATTCGGGTATTTAGGCGAGGTGGGCGTCATACCGTTAATTACAGGCGTTACACTCGGCTTCGCGCCGTTCATCGCTTATTTCTACATCATATACGAGAGATTCGTTGCAAATGATGCAAATAATGGCAATAATGGAAATAATGATAATACAAGCCTGAAAATTTACGCGTATTTCTTGGTGTTCTGGTCCCTGTACGGCATTGTTGCCGTGCTGCCTTACACCCTGAAAAACACGATTTACAACGTGCTGGACCTGTTTTCTAAGAATTTCTTCGGCGTATTTCTCTCGTACTTGATTGTTTCAAACGCAATCAGTTCCTAATGACGACGGCTCTTTCCGCTGTGCTTATGGCCGCTGTGCTTATGGCCGCTGTGCTTATGGCCGCTGTGCTTATGGCCGCTGTGCTTATGGCCGCTGTGCTTATGGCTCTTACGCTTCTTCTGGCTTTTGGATCGCTTATGGCCGCTTCGCTTATGGCCGCTTTGCTTATGGCCGCTTTGCTTATGGCCGCTTCGCTTACCACCCCTTGTATCCGTGATCCATGTTCCAGGAATTTCAACTATGTTGTTTTCTCCAATGTTGGTCACCGTCCAAGATTCTAGTGGGTTATCAACCACGTTATTCTTAAAGTTTTCAAAATCGTTTTTATTTATTGTAAAAAAATTCCCTCTACCTTGAGGGAAAATATTTTCAATACTGGAATTGTATCCATTATCCTTAAATATAAAATAAACTTGATGGGGGGAGAGTGTCAAATTCATATGCACCATAAGATACCTCTTCTCCGATTGGTGGAATATACGTGCCTTCTAAAATTGATCGGTAAGTGTCTTCTAAATTTGATTTGGACTCGGACATGATTGATGATTATATCATGATGTGATATAATTATTATTTGTAATTTAAATGCGTCATTCAATGATTGTGCTGGACCTGTTTTCTAAGAATTTCTTCGGCGTATTTCTCTCGTACTTGATTGTTTCAAACACAATCAGTTCCTGATAAATATTAATGTGCATTATAATTCGCATATTATAATATACAGGCACAACAACAATAGACGCGCGCACACACACACACACACACATACACATACACAATGTCCGACATTAAGCACCTGATTTCACCGTTTGCCACACATTCACACTCACATCAATCGCATTCAACAATGAAAGTGACGCCAAGACCGGTGACCCCGTGCAACTGCGACTCCGATGACGAAAATGACTTTGGAATGGCACCCGAGTGCGCCTTCATTTGCAGCACATTGACTGCACGCTCTCATACTACCAGTAAAAAACGGAATCCCGGAAATAACCACGTTTCAAAAAAAACAAGGAGATATAAAAATAAAAAATAATTATATCATCAGATTACATCAGATTATAACAAACCCTCAAAATTTGACGCCATGCCAATGTCTTGCAAACGCAGACCCAATCGCAGGCATTCCCATAAAAAACGACACGCCAAACGAACAATGCGCAAAAAACACATTGGGCGACGAAAACAACGTGGCGGAACATTGGAAAAATGCATGGCTGAGTGCACTGCTAGTTGCCGTGCTAGGTATCCCCCTGATATGCGCAAACCTAATAAGAATGGCTGGTACATTGAAACCCGCGAATACGGACACGGCTATGCGCCTGATACTATCTTGTGCAACACATTGTTTAACACCACAACACAAACAACAAAGAATTGTCTACATGATAAGTATGTAGAGTTCAAGGACATGTTGCCACGTCCTGGCACAACGAATACGGATGGATATGTTGCAACAGTAATTGGTAGTGACTATTATTGGAAAAAAGAAGGTGAACCTAGTGTTAAAATCACTAAGGAAAATGCCGATTGGAATATCCCCAAAGCATCTTTGGTCACAGATGCAGACAACGACACGGACGACGACGACCCTTTTGGAGTGAGCGACAAGGCGCTTGAAAAGATTCTGCCCCCAAAAAGTTAAAATATAAAATTTAAAATTAATAAAATTTAAAATTAATAAAATTTAAAATTAATAAAAATAAAATTTAAATGTGTGCAATCATGGTTGCGGAATTCCAAGCATTCTCTTCGTTCATTTGAAGATTCGGTCAATTCCTTTACTAACATTCGTGTTTCATAAAGTGGGGCTGGTTTGCAAATAAAATGACCAACAAAATTCCAACCAGTGAAAACGAACAGCCCATGGAATGCAGTACCATCACACGTTTTGCACGGTTGTACAACTTGAGTTTGTGTCGGGTTTCAACCGCGCTGCCGGCAATGTATCCCAGCATGTTGACAACGGGATCCAGCAACCAGCGCGCGCGCCACCCTACCGCATATTCATACGCCTCGCACGCCAGCGAAATGATGAAGATTTCGGCATACCGGTTGGGGAAAAATAAGCCGATGCTGGCATAAATCAAAAAGTGTCCCACGCCCCACCCGTCAATGTTGAGCAGCTTTGTGTCGTTCTTTATCGGGTTGGTTGAAACGTGCGGCGTCAGTTTTTGAATCCACGACGGAACGCGCAGCAGCACGGTCTCCAAGGGGTTGAACGCGGGCGTCCGGATGAAATAATTGTACATCCACCACAGCATGCACCACGCCACTCCAATCAAAATCAGCACATTGAACGAATAACACGAATCAAACATCCCCTGCGATACACGATTATGATATATTATATGATTACAATTTAATATTTGCAATCATAAATGGATTGGACTGTATATGGATGTTCGTTAATCCCATTTCAGTCGGGCAACTCGCGCCAAGTCCTCCGCAGTCACGCCTTCTGCTTGATTCTTTGCCCTCTTTTTTGCGTGCCATTTGGCAAACGTGTCCAGAAATAGTTTGCGCGTCGGAAAGACTCGCGCAACATCCGCGCGCACCTTTTTCCACAGCGCAACCACTCGCTTGGAGTCCCGGAACTGCTGCACCGTTCGTATGAGTCCCATGGCTTCATCGCGCGTTTCGGTTGGATCCCCCGAATGCGCCGCTTCGTAAAACTCGTTCGCTTCTTCCACCATCCACTCGTATTGACACAATTTGTTCCCCGCTGACGCCAGCGCCTTTTTATCATCCGTCATCGTGCGATAATTCACAATTCGGGCCCATGGCGGCACATTGATGATGATGGACTGCTGCATGTTGGTCATGTGCATGCATAAATCATGGATTATATTTTCATGCACATTTCATAAATCGTGCCGAGATGCCTACGCGCTCCACACGTCGTTGTTGAACGGTGACAACAGGATGTCGCTCAACTTGGTCTGCCAGTGCGCCACTCGCTGCTGCCGCTCTATGTCTTTCAGCGTCTTGGGATGGATGGGGGCCGTCCGCATGTCTTCCGCCTCTGCCGCCGTGATTTGTGGCTTGAACCCGTAGCAGTTAATGCCGAACCGCACATCCGGGTTCGCAATGAACCCGCCGTTGATGCCCGGACGCCCGCAATCGTTTTCGTGCCCCTTAATCTTCTGCAGTCGGTCCCACGTCTTTTTCTGCGTGGGGAACAGCGCCATCTGGTTGGCCGACCAACCGTAGCTGCACCACTCGCCGCCTCTAGTGTGCGCTTTTTCCACTTCGTCGTACGACGCCAAGCGTGCGTTAAACGCTTTGCACACGTCTTTGGCATCGTCGTACGTGTACTCGTTGCCCGGCACGTGGAACACTTGCTTGAAATACCGCAACTCGGGCACGGTGGTTTCGCCCTCCGGCTGCTGCACCGTGATGTCAATTGTCGGCTTATCACTGAACAAGTCCTGCACTCGGGCAACAATATTCACATTGAAAAAGTACTGATACCCGTTAATCATCAGCAGCACGATGAACGTGCCCCACATGACGACTTCTAAAAACTTGGCGCCGCTGCTGACTTGTGTGGCTCCCGTGGTGCCCGTTCCACCCGGCATGGTGGAAAACACCACGTAATAAATGAAAATGGTCACGGTTAGCGTTGCAAGCAGCATCAGTCGGCCATGGGTGTTGATGTTGGTGGGCACGTTGATGAATTCCAGCGGGTTTTGTCCAATGCCGGTCACCGAATCATACGTCACGTTCATGGTTTACAATTGGTCTGTTAAATACTAAGTGTTAAATACTAAGTGTTAAATATTATGTATAAAATTATAAAATATTATTATTATTTGACTTTGCGATAGAACAAGCAGTACGGCAAATTGCTCACAATCGCGTTGTTCATTGACATTGGCACTTCCTTCACCGCGGTGTCGTTGCAGCCGTACCATTTTCCGTTTGCGTTTCGGATCGTGGCGGTGTAATGCCCGCCCATCGCCGACCCGCCGTGATGGTTGCAAACACCGAACAATTCGTACACGTAGCTCTCCCGATTGTAGCCGTGCACGTACTTGGAAAAATCGGCGCGGTCACACGGCACTTCAATCGGCACCTGTATTTTCCGCGTGTGCCCCCACGCATTCATTTCAAAGCGTTTCAACACAATGATCAACACGTTCGGCAGGCTCCAAAACGACAACCGCTTCTGCACGTCCTGCTTCTTGCCTGCGGCTTCGTTGAACCACGCGTTGTCCCCGTTCAACACCTCGGGCGCGCAGTGGTGGTCCAAGCAATCAACGAGCGACACCGCCCTAAATGCGTTTGCGTTGCCGGGAATCGACAGGTTCAAAATGCAGAAGGGCTCCGGCTTCGTGCTCAACGCTTCCGAATCCGTGGGCGAATTCAGCGTTTCTATCAGAGACACCTGCACCCCGTAAAAAATGTTCAGCACTTCCGAGTACTGTTTTTTGTACATGTCCGCCATCATTTCGTAGCACTCTTTGGCCGCGCAGTCGGTGGCATTGCGCGCCACTCCGCGCACCTTCATTTCCACCTCGCGGGCCAGCGCGGTGTGGAAGCAGTCCATCAAAAACATCAGGAATTCGGTGACGTCGTTTTGCTGAAACCCGGAAAACAAGTCCATGTTCTTGATTCGGGCAATCTTCTGCATCGCCGACACAAAGCCGCCCGGCGAAATGATGCAGTTGCCGGACCACATCATGGTGCGCAGCTTGTCCCACTCGTGCAGCAGCACCGAATCCACCTTGTGGTTCAATCGCGTCTTGTATTCGCCCCCGTTCTTTGAGAGAAAATCATTGAATTCATACGTGTGCGACAGAATTTGCAGGCACGCATTCACGTAGCACGTGTTGCCCATGTTGGCCAAGCCGCTCAGACCCTTGTCCTTGTACGCTGCGTATTTTTCGGTCATCGCGTTTGATGAATATATCCAATTAAGCGGCATGTGTTTATGCGCCTTTTAATTTTAATTAACATGTGATTTTGTTTTCCACGCGAATAACTCTCGTTTCATGTTTCATGCATCACGCAGAATGAAATATCATCCACTATTATAATGCAATGAGGCGCAAGTCAATTAAGGGCGGGGCGTCGTCGGATTCCGAACGTCAATCCGGCGACTCTATGAAATCCGAAAAAAAAAAGATGAGAGCGTCAACGTCAACCACGAGAAAGAGGAATGTCCGCCAAAAAGCGCTGGAAAGAATGCGGCGACCATGGGCATTGTTTCGCGTTGACGCATTGGATTACGATGACGGAGTTTACAATGGCGAGGTGTACGATGGCGACGTTTACATTGAAGGAGATTGTGATGGCACGTGCCCGCACGGATTCGGCAAAATAATGTGGTCTAATGGCGAACAGTATGAGGGTCAGTGGAACCACGGCGAAATGCACGGGTTCGGAGTGCATAGATGGCCAAATGACGAACAAATTTACGAGGGCGAATTTAAGAACGGCTTGCAACAGGGACCCGGCAAAATGAGATGGCATGATGGACGAATTTACGAGGGCGAATGGAATAGAGGCGGAATGCGTCGCGGCACAATGAGATGGCGCAACGGCGATTTTTACGAGGGAGAGTGGACCAACGACGGCAGTATGAAACGCGGCAAACTGGTGACCGACAATGGTTTAAAAACATTTGAAGGCACATTCGTTGGCGATAAACCGGTGAAGGGAACCACCACTTATAATCGCGATCCCGCTATAAGCGATGCCGCCATACGCAATCGCGCTATAAGCGATGCCGCCACCACCGCCACCACCGGTGACATCACCACTGCAAGCACGGACACCGACTAGTTGCACACAACATAGAAAAATACATGCTTAATTATATTATATTATTAATAGATATAACTAAGATACATGCCTAGAATGATGTGCAAACGCACTAAAAAACGAGGATTACGTGGGGGGGCGATAGACACCACCTCACGCATAGACAATGAAGGGTTGCATGGTATAACCGGTAGATATTCATTTACTAGAGGTATGGACTTAACACCCGAGGTGTGTGGTGAGTGGTTTGAAAACATAAAAGGTTTGGATTCTGCAGCCCTATCAAACGCGTTTGACAAGACCGGTAAGTTATTAAAAGGAACATATGTTGGTAAGAGAGATTATGCAGATTGCAAAAAAATAATAAATGATGTTAGTCTCGCAAAACAAAAAGCAAAACAAGAAGCACAAGCAAAACAAGAAGCACAAACAAAACAAGAAGCAATACAAGAAGCAAAAAGAACTCAGGTATATCAATCACAAGTAGATCAAGCACACGTAGATCAAGCACAAGTAGATGAAGCACGCGTAGAAGTACAAGTAGATCAAGCACAAGTAGATCAACCAAGAGAATTCACCACAACACTGAGTACAAACAACACAGACCAAACACTTACACTTGAAAAATGTAGGGCAGAAAAACTACACATACAAAACACCCCATATTTTGAATATAAAATATACAGTCCTGCTACATCCACACTCCCACCAAATGGTGGCAAAGATCAAGTAGAAACACCGGTTGGAACCTTCACTCAACTACCAATTTCATATATTTTGACAAGGGCACTTGATACACCCACATCTATTAGTTTTGCTTCATTATATGGCGGCAATGACCGCAATCTCAATAGACAATACATTAACGATTACTTGACTTGCATAAACCATGTAAAAACACAATTTGAAAAAATTGTCATTGCTTCGTCTGAGGAACAGTCACCCACATTTAGAAAGGAAGGGCAAAATGTACTGCGTGATTTTGGAAAACATCCAGATTGCAGAATAGTTCTTCTTGCATCCAATGTTGGCATTGAAATTCAAAAACCCGAAAATGATGGTGCAGTATTTGTTCTACCATCGCAATTTAATGGCGCAGAATACATGAGTCCATCCAATGGACATCAAACACAACTTACAACTTACAAAATGGATCTGACAGCAGGACCATTAGGACAACTTTCATGTCATCCCGTGGTGGCAAAATTCATATTGGACCATGCTGCAAGAACCGGTTTTACTTCAGACCCCTTCTTGGTTATTAATGCGATTGATAATGTGATATTAGAGTTAAATGCTACTGATGTAACATCGCTGACTTTAACGAATGGATACCTTGAAGTTCCTGAAAAATTAAGAGACAAACCTGATTCAAATTTTAATTTAATGGAGATTGACCTAAATCCTCAAATTGTGTACATTTTTGATTCGTTTTGCCAAAGATTAAAAGTTTTACAAACGGATGATGTTCCCACCAGTGGGTTAAAACCACCACCAAAAAGTCATAGCGATCCCAATGGTTATGTTCAATTTAATTCGGATGCAACATCTAAAGTAACACTCATATATGCATCAGCGGTTCCATTGAGATACGGTAGAGAAATAAATAAGGAAAAATCAACGCTTCAATATTGTGTAGCCGGATTTGACCTAGTGGCGCAATATTTTGGTGCAATGGTTAGCGCTTATTGCAAACAAAAAGAAAAAAACACAGATGAAAAAGTAAAACTATTTATTACACCATTGGGAGGGGGTGTATTTCATAATCCAAGAGAAATGATTGCTTCTGCAATATTGTTGGCATACCACCAAGCAAAACAAATTATCACTGATTTTGATAATAGGGTTGCCGTTATATTTTTAATATGGGATGGTAATCCTGCTGAGATCAACGATTTTACTAAATTTTTTAATCTGGCACCGGCAGGAACACCAAGAGCACCTGCGAATGGCGGCAATAA
>Ga0214917_10004832_pt1 | contig 14746 bp, 12 predicted proteins | sample LL_1208_BB_MetaG_FD_177983 | JGI IMG/M metagenome (GOLD analysis project Ga0214917, IMG submission 177983) | Freshwater microbial communities from Lake Lanier, Atlanta, Georgia, United States - LL_1208_BB | ecosystem: Environmental > Aquatic > Freshwater > Lake | place: USA: Georgia | collected... | reverse complement strand
TAAAGTTTTTTCATTTTTTTCAAATGCATCAATATCAGATACAAATCTTGGTAAACGCACAATATATTCATCACCTAAACGGTATAGTGCGTTTTCGGTGCCACTTTCTTGAATATATGAAAGCGCTAAATCTGCAAATTGAGGAAATTGTTGTTGCAATAAAAGCCGCACATCCTTTTCCGTTAAAGCAATTTCATTATCATGCATTTTGTAAATACTCCCGAAGGCTATCACCAAGCTTATGTTGGTGCTTATAGAATTGATAATAGTCCAAAATATCGATACTTTTCATCAGGCGATAACATCCCAAAGCAGAATAAACTGGAAATATTGCTTTCATTAAAGGATAGGCTTTATCGAATTCTGGCCAGTATTGTTGACATATATTGATAAGTTTTTCATAAGCTTCTTCTTCAATGCCATGATGCTTAACGGCCTGCAATAAATAATTATGAATGGAAAATAATGGATGAGAGATGACGAGCTCACCTAAATCAACAAAAGAAAGTTTTTTAGTATCTACATCAATTAGCATATTATTGGTATGACAATCAGCTTGAACCAGCGTTTGAGGTATATTTAAGTCAGCTAAAGCTTGGCATTGTTGAGTTAAGCGAGGCAATAGTTCTTTTAACTGCTCTTGTTCTTGTTCATTAAGACCCTCGCCAGAAAGTAATTCTCTATCATCTAATAAATCTTGATACAAATTGGAAAACTGATTTAAACGCCAGTCCGGAACCCCTACCTCAAGAAACTTCTCTAATAATGGCTCTGCTTCAAATTGCAGTTTGATAAATTGCTCGAGTCCTTGAAATAGATACTGAAGCTCAAATGTTTCTTGTAGATACTTTCTTAATGGAATACCAGTACCGTTGGTGATAAAACAACAAAGCTCTTGATTTTGAGCAATCAAGTTCGGACAATCCAAAGGAAAATATAAATTTAATTTTTCAAAGACTTTTGCTTCTATAAATAAGTCTTTGGGCGTTCGCTTTAAATAATACAGTCCATTATTTGTATTAATACAATACACATCAGACCATGGCGTAGATACCACCATGTTGATGTTTTCAATCTTAATATCTCTAGATTTTAAAGCTTCAATACTCCAAGATAATAATTCATCATTCACCATAAGGATGCTCCATGCTCAGTAAAATAGGGTAAACAATATCAGCCATTTTCAGCATTCTATCTGGGTTACCACTATCTTCAATGAACCATTGAATAGAAAGCATGATCCTTAAAAATATCCAAGCAGTTAAACGCTTTTCTTCAATTTCTAAAGTTTTTGCAAGCTCAATAATTCGTTGATTAATAATCAAACTAATGTTAACCGCATGACTTTCATCCTCCCTTATTAAGTCGAATGCCGCTGCTTCAAAAGCTATCTCACCAATAATACCCTTTGGATCTATCGCCACCCATTCATCTTGATGTTGAAGAATATTTTCCAAGTGCAAATCACCATGACATAGATATTCATGACGCATAGAATCTAAAAGCCATTGACGAATGCCCTTCGCTTTTAAAATATATTCAGAAGGAATGTGAGTATCATTCATCTCATCAATCACCTGACACCAATCCCTAACATGTAAAAATGGATGTTTTATTGGATGATTGGAACTTAATTTTTTTACCACTTCAGCATATGCTTCGATGACATGACGATCTTCTTCTTTTAACCTGCTGCCAGGAACGGCTCTAGCAAGTAATAATGCATTTAATGATTGGTAATAATCTAAAACTTCGATCATCCCTTGGCTATCATAGTGTTTTAAAGCTTGATACTCGTCATAAATCGTCTTTTCATCAGCGCCAAATTTAAGGACAACGGGTTTTCCATTTTGTTCGGCAAAAGCAACGTAATGCCAACTCATATTACTAACAGGTTTAATCTGCGTTAAAGCCCAATGTTTTTTAAGCTTTTTAAGAGTTTGAGGCAAATCATTAAACCAACGCTCTCCTTCACTACCTCGAGCATTAATGATGGTTTGTTTTAGACGTGAGAGATTTTCATTCATAAATTTATTGCTCTAATTCAATTAATGAATGAGGCTTACAAGATGTGCAATTCTTATTCATCTTGAAATTAATGAATTCAATACCACGGAGTTGAACATGTTGTTGTTCAATAATTTTAAACCCATGGTTTAGGAAAAATGGTTTTGCAGTAATGCTGACTTCTGAGAAAATTCGTGCGATAGACTCTTTTTTTGCTTCTTCGTCGATGGCTTGCATGAGTGAAGCGCCAACGCCCATGCCCTGGTATTTGTGATGAACATAAAAACAATCAATATGTCCATTGGGTTCAATTTCGGCGAATCCAACAATTTTTTCATTTAATAGCGCGACAAATGGCTTGGATTTTTCAAGTTTTAAAGACCAAGTACTATAATCTTCGAGTAAACTTGCTGGCGCCCATGCATCCAGTTGTTCTTGACTGTAATCTTTAACATTGATGGTATGCACGGCCTGATAAAAAAGATTAACAATATGTTTAACATCATCTGGTAGATATCGTCGAATCTTAATCGTATTCTTCATAGCACACATTCCATCACGGTAACTGGTTTAGCTTGAAATTCATCAATACCTAGTATCTCCCAGTTTAGCCTTTGATAATATTTAGGTAAAGTTTTATCAAATGTAAACAAATATAATTTACTGAATCCTTTTTGCTTGGCTTTTTCTTTAATTGCATCAATTAACAATTTAGCAATGCCTTGGTTTTGAAAATGCTTATCGACAACCAATGACCCTAGCCACGGGCTTAATTCGGGGCGAATACCATCATTTTCTCTTAAAGAGCACATGCCAATAGGCTGTTGATTTTTAAAAGCGACCAACGTTAGAGGCAGTTTCTCATCATTACAATGATTGAGAAATCGCTGCGCAACATCAGAAATTTTTACGCCGGGTGCCCATTTTAGCCCTAAAAGCTCATACCACATTTGAGCTAATTCAGGGATAACTTGCTGGCATGACATTAGAGGAATAATTTCTATCATTTTATTTTGCTCCATAACTTAAATACGCTTCATCGCTATGATTTAATTTAGATGAATGAAAAAGACCAAAGTGCTTTAACCAAGTTTGTTCAGTCAAATGTTTGTCTGACTCAGTTTGTAAAAGAAATTCTTCATTCATCAAATTTCTATACAATCCAAGGTGAGCCAATTTTTTAATAAAACCATGTTCGATATTTTCCTGGCATTGAATGTACTTTAATTGTGTTGCCAGCATCGAAACTTGAGCCGCCGTTTGTTCTAATTGCTGTAATCTATCAATCAAGCCATCAAGTTGGATGATTTTTTCAAATTCAGTTACCAATTCTGATTGCTCTTTGATAAATAAATCGAGTGACTCATCCTCTTGGATAGGAATTTCGAAATTTGGTATCGCATCTAACAATTGCTCACTCGAAAGCTTGCTTTCAAAAGACTCTTTTTTAAAGGTTAATGCCTGTATTTGATTGATTAAACCTTGCCTGGATTCAAGCAATTTCTCTAAAAGCGCCTTTAATCTATTTAAAGGCACGCTATGATTATCAAAATTAAATAACTTTGTGTCTTTAGGGGGCAGTGCATTCAAAATCTCAAAATACTCGTCTCTATCTGCATCATCAATCACATCGGTAAATACAATACGATGTTTCGCTTCACTTTCTTCAGTAAAAATTTGTAAAAATGCACTCATATCCTCATCATTTGAAAAGTCTTTCGCCAATAACTGTAAACGCTCGATAACATCAATTGTTTCAAGTTCTACATGTTTTGTAACAAATAGACGAACATTTTCAGCCAAATCATGGTGATGCTTAACCATTCGACCGATATGGCGAAACGTTTCTTGAAGCTCTAGAGGCGGTCTTTCTGAAGTTAACTGCGCCTCAGTACACAAAGCAATTAAGCCACTTATTTGTTTAAACTTCTGTGTTAAGAGATCCATACTCATTGCGGCAGTAATATCATGAGAACTAATTTGACCGCTACTTGTATTTTCTGAATTATCTAATAGTCCAGCCAAATCAACAATGGCATAGGATTTATCACTGGTCTCCTGGGTCATCATGACTGGGAAACGTGTCTCAGAGCGACCACCTTGATGGGTTTTACTGAGCTCTTCTCCACGAATTAATTCGCGCATTTTAATGCCGGATTTTTTAACTTTTTGATACAAGCAACCATTCATAAAATTAAATAATGAGCTTTTTCCAACACCGGTTGCCCCAAATAAAAATACTGCGGATTGTGCACTACTTTCCTGTATTTGGTGATTATGATGTATTGCCTCATTGATTAATGCTAAAGTATTATCAAAATTGATGCCAAAATCTTGAGCAAGTGCTGATAAACGAATATGATAGGCTTTTTCTAAATCTTCATAAGCATATGTTTCATCTGCTAAAGGGGCACTATCAAAGTTTAAGTCTGCGCAAAAAACCACATGTTCTCCTTCATAAACTTCTCGACAGGTTTTCGCTATCTGCTTTAGCTTGTCTTGTAAACTATTGTAAGTTTTATATAAAGCTGCTTGTTGTTTTTGCAATTCAATTAACATCTCCTCCGACAAGACATCTTTGGATCTTAGCAATGCTGCGCGTTGAACAATCTCATCAAACAAATTCAACTTATTCAACAATACTGATTGTTGCTTCATCGCTTGTAAAATATTGCGCACTTTTGAATCCAACAAGTACTTGAATATATTTGCGTAATGCTGCACGGAAGATGCCAAAGACTTAAGATTAACCATTGTTGAAAAGTCTTGGGTTTGCAAGCAACTCTCCTCCATTATTTCAATGATAGCGGCTGGAGCAATTCTTATTGCCCCTTGTGGCAATCCTTTAGCATTCAAGTTCGCAATTTGTTGAGCCGAAAGAGGCGCACCTAAATCATGTAATCGTTGTGCAATTTCAAAATGTTCTTGTTGAAAAGCCAAGCTTGCTGCAGAATCTCCCCAAGCTAGAGTATTAGCAAGACCAATATCCTTGCCTGCTTCATGTTGTGCAATTAGGCCTTCAATGACATCTACCCGGCCATGTTCAGCCGCTACCATTAAAGGAGTATAATGAGAAGTGATAGGCCATGTACCGCCATAGCGGTTATTCGGGGCGGTCATATGGGTTGTTAAATATCCTCCTGCATAATGTCTGGCATCTTCTCCACGTGAACCCAAAAATCCGTGAAAACTAGCCCCAACCCGTGTAAATTGAAAAGTCCCTACTGTTTTAGCCAACTCGACCGACACATTTAGTTTCTCAAAAACAGCCCAATTGCCGAGTAAAGAAACTAGCCATAGAACACAGTAAGCATCAACACCCTCTGCTATCATGTGTTCTGCTTTGGAAAGCTCACCTTGAATAACAGTCTGATAATACTGAAAAGCACGTCGTAATTTGTGACGATTCAATAAGCCGTCCTGTTTAATGGTGGAGCTCATCAGCATTTTTACTTCAGAACTTCGGTGACAACTATTTATTGCTAGATTACCAGTAATAAAATAATCCCAACCAATGGCGTCATAAGGAACCTCAAAACCGTTGATAATGAGTAGTAAAGGAATATTGTATTGTACGCAATTCAACCACATGCGCATCGGGAAATTATATGACCACCAAGTATTTCCTGGTACATAAGTAGAAATAAAATTTGTACTTAAAAGTTCTTGAGGCGACGTGTGATGCATTAAATTCGCATGTAAGTTCACCACCATTTGTTTTGTAGGCTTATAACACCAAGATTGAATATATTTACATCCCATATAGTTTAGGACATTGCCGTTGCCATATCCTAAATTTAAATCAACCCCTGCACGCAGTGCCAACTGCATATCGGAGGCATCTTTTGTATTCGCCTCTGGATAATAATACTTTGTCGTTCTGAATGCATGTAAACTTGAGCCATGGGTCGATAAAATTTGTTGTTTAGTTTCTAAGGCCATCACTTTTTGATGCAAAAGTGTCTGTACACCGCCATCAAATGCAAATTCAACCAATCTTACTAACAATAGGCGTCTTTCTTCCATTTGGTCTAAAGCATCCATAAGGTGCCTGCGTTTTAATTCATTAGTCACTAATGCATGGACAGGCACTGCTTGATTTGGGATGTTTGCAGCCGATAGTGCACGGCCGACCATATTGCGTTGATGTTCATATTGTTTAAACAATGAATCCCAAACTTCAGGTGAGCTCCTCAAAAACTCTGCCATTTGAGTATAATCTGCAATAATACTATCTATTTTATTACATAGACTGGCGCATGCATCATCACTTTGTAACTCCGCTTTTATTACACCTTGTAAAAATAATTGCGATACATAGATAAATAAAGGTAATGGCGGTAGTTGTGTATATTTTATCGGTATAAGCTTTGCGCCTAAATGGTTTTGCAATTGCATCACGATAAAACCCATGATATTTACTGCTGGATGACTTGATAATAATTCAACAGCCAATGTCGAGGATTGCGTTGCAGAAGCAGACATAGTCATCGCTGGGGAAAAAAGGTGTTGTTTTAACCAGCGCTCTAAGGTTGATAAGTATTGACGGCGATCGTCTGCGTTTAAACTAACGGCATTCATCTGATTTAAGTCATCTTGTAATGCCAAGCAGGCATTTTGTAATTCTAATGTGGAAATAAAACTTAAGGATGCACGCGTTTCATTCTGATGTTGCTTAAGTCGCGCTTCTACATCCATGATGCTTTTTAAAGTCACTTGTAATGTTTCCATGATGCGTTCTTGATTTGCAAGGACTTGACGCAAAGCCATTCCAAGTTGCACAAGTGCCATTTTAAGTTCAGCAATAGCATCATGCTCATCATCGGCATCATCAGCCATTGCTAACGATAAAAAGACTGATGCCGCTGCAATCCAGGCTGACCAACCACCAATGGTTTGCAAGACCGTTGCATTGGGTAGTGATAAAAGACTAGCGCCTAATGCAGCTTGACTAAGACCGACACCAACCGTTGAAATTAATTTACCCGTTGCCGCATCACCAAATGCATTGAATGTAAGAGACCACGACTCAGCCGTTCTGGACATATCTTTTAATTTATCCGAATAACGATGCGCATTGGTAAGATTGCTGTCATCTCCTGTCTTTAAACTCTCACGAATGCCTTTTGCTCTATCAGATAGTTCATAAGTTTCCTGATAAATTTTTTCAAGTTGTGCTTGACGCTCTGCCTTCACTGACGATGATAAATCAGAATAAGTCGCATTTGAGTGAATAATTGGTTTTTTGGATTTGCTGTTTTTAGTAGCATGACTGACCTTAGCATCTTTAAACAATGCAGCAGCATGTTGCCTTAATGTCTCATCTTCAAAGGTATCTGATGATTCAATATGTGCATCTTTAAAAATACTTGATGGAGCATCGATATTTGCATGACTTAAAAGTTCAGCAGAGGAGCGCCTAACTCGTAAAGGATTATCTTGAATAACTCCAAACATTTCCTCAGCTGTTCTTTGAGTAGAAATAGCATCACTAACGCCACGATAATCTAAACGTTTTAAGAACGCCATCACTTCAGGCTTTCTTGGGGTCGTTGCTGGCAAATGTTTTCTTATCACTGCTCCAAGACTGCCCTCTTGTTTTAGCTCAATTTTAAAAGAAGACCAAAATGCATCTATTTTCTCAAATAAATCATTTTCAATAGGTTTAATCGTTTGAACATCAACAGTTAAATCATGATTAGGCTCTAAACGTTTCAAGGTTTGATATAAATCCGTCCAAACAGAAGAGTCTCCATAAAGGTTCTGGGCAATTAAATCGCCCCCCATGTAGCCTAATATAGAGCCGGTGACTGCTCCAACAACCCCAGATGCCAAAACAACTCCCGGATGTTTAGTAAATCGTAATGCATTAAGGGCTCCCTGTTTTCCCCAATGTGTTCCCAATGCGACTGCCCCAGACCATCCACCAATAACTCTTGTTGTTTCACTAAAAAAATATTTATCATCTCCAGATTGATATGCTTTCCACAAACGTGACGTGTCAAAATAGATAGCAACAGCCGTTAACCCCTTTCCAGTATACTTAATTGAGGCTGCTGTTTTTGATAAGGGCTGCACATAATGGGGATTTGACATAAAGGATTCTTTGTTGATTTCACGCGCATACAACTTATCAATGCTCTCTAAATCCCGATGAAGTGCGATGGAGTCAGCAATCCAGGCGCCCTTTATATGTTCTTTCTTGATTTGGTAAGGGATTGCCATTTCATGGTCTGCTAAGTAACAACTAACATCTTCTCTTAGCATTCGACCTGTATCGATTTCAACAACCAATGCTTTATTAACATCCACTCCCGAACACGCAGGATTTAATAGATAAATATAACTTCTACCCATAAAATCCTTTGGATAACGACTGGCGGCATCTTCAAGTATAGATGTAGAAATATAAGCACTATCTTTTATCGGTCCTTTTGCATTTCCATGGACATGTTCTAATAAATTCGTGTTATCACCTCTTGCTTTAAATCCTTCTTCAAAAATGCGCTCAGGTGGGCGTTTATCGCCCCGATACCAATGTGTTCTATCAGTCTTTAATGATTCTTCAGGTATCAGAATTGGAGCCACTGTGGGATTATCAGAGCGATTATTTGACATAACAACCTACTTACTTAAATGAGTTTGAATGAATTACTGGAGACGCTTTTGTATAAGAAAATTCTTGAAATAAACCTTGGGCCAAAGATGCAGTACTTCTTTGAAAAATGACCAAATGATTTGTGATAGATAATAAATCACTTAAATCATCTATGATTTCTTGGATAAAATCTGCTAAAAACGTTGCGAAGCTTCTTTTCTTTAAAAGAACTTCTATAATATTTCTCAACATATCCGGCGTGATTTCTTGAAAATCTGAATGCTCTTCTTGATATCTTTCAATTTCTTCTAAAGAGTTCGAATTAAGAATTTTCTGATGGCAAGATAGCACTTCTTTTTGTTCAATAAAGGCAAGCATCATCATACTTGCAGCACAAATGATTTCACTATAATAAAGTACATTTTCTAGGATTTTCTGAGACTCAATAAAGGGCGAACAAACATCTTCAGGTTCACTATCTGAAAAAATACTGCGTAAATTCGCCTCATATCGCCGTGAAGAGAGCGTGACAAGGCCATGGTATTTATTCATCAAATGAAATTCCATCTGATTTGACACAGTATTATCCCTGAGAAATACCAATGGTGAACTCACTTGCGTATATTTTGCCAATTCTCGAATTCTAGAGGGGGAAAAGGCATCAACTGCATGACATCCAAATAATTTTTGAGTTTGTTGCGATATTCGGTGTAAATCCTCTGATGAATAATCACATCCAGGTATACCCTCGTGAAACGCCATCATCCATTGAGGATAACGATTGATTCTTGATTTTATAGATTGATACTTATCAAATTTTGCTTGAATTTGTTGTTTGATGGCTTTGTTCATCAATATTTTCCTTGGTCTTTCGATACCAAAACTGTATTTTTTGGGCCGATTGTTCATACAATGCCATTCTTTCATCTGTAACATGAATTTTATCTGATTGAAGCATTGAATTTTCTATCAACATTTGCATCAGCATGGGCGATCTTAAGTAATCGGGGATATATTGTATTACCATCAAATAACGTTTGGCGATCCTGTGGGGATTGATTTTTTGAAGGCCTGTAACAGCGTGTTCTAATAACTGATTATGAAAAGTCACTATTGTTCCATCAGAGGTAGGCAGTGAATATTGCTCTGAGTTTTTTGCGGCAAGACGAAAATCAAGATTTGCATGCATGTTGAGATGATTAAAATAGATTAAACTGAGTGTTAATGGTGCTCCAGCTAAATCTTGATGCCACCTTAAATTCCAAGGCGCAGATTCTTGATACTCATACGAGAAACAATCTAAATTAAAGGTGTTGCCTTTACTGCCTTTCAAATTCATGCCTGTAATTGACTCAATTGAGGGTAAAACAGTTTCAATCATTTTAGCCAATAGTAACAACTGAAATGATGAAAACTGCCAATCTTCATGAAAATGATTTTTTACAAGTCGACAATCAGGTGAAAAAGAAACTTTACCATCTTCGCTCACATCAACGCCAGCAATAGAGCGAACAAACAACTTATGAGACATATGCGTAGCTTCTCGATATTGCTCTATAAATTCAAGATCATTTTCAAAGGCTGCCGTTAGCTTTCTTGCCAATTTTTGGTTTTTTTGTATCACAATATGATTAGGCATAGTTCATCCCCAATGAGGGCATGTCCTCTTGGACTTTTGCCTTAAAATCTTGCATCTGATAATGAGGATAAAAAAACATTTCTGCAGCTTTTTTGGCGATGGGTGACATCGTCAAAGCGGCCATGCTAATACCTATGGCTACAGATAGTCCTAGACCTAACGGAGAGGCAAAAAATGTAATTGCTGTAAACCCTGTGGCGAAAATAATGCCTATGATGAAATCTCTTACACTGTTTGTTATAAACCATGCTGGGAATACAAATTTGGAGCGCGTTACTTTCGATGAGTAATCTTTACTTAACCGTTGATGCTCTATGTTGAAATATGGCCCAGAATCTTTTGTATAAATATACTGACCCGTCATCGAATGACCATGTCGTTTAATGCTTCCTTGAAAATTTCTATTTGCAATCTCATAAGCATCTTCTCTGCCTACTAAATTTTTATTAACCCCAGGATACCAAATACTTTCTAGGTCTTTTAAACTCGAATTTCGATTTTTTAAAAAGGTCAATATTTCTTCGAATGCAATGTAACTTTCTGGATTATAAAAATCAGGATTTAAAAAATCTTTATCAGTTTCTGGTTTTTTGCATAGCCACTCATCATCATGACAGCCCTGATACTGCGCGCCTGCATGACACCCAGGGAGAATAATTTCATCAACCAAGCAGTGTTCGGGATAATTCGGAAAAAGAGGTGCATGAAACATTAATGGCTGATGTGGATATAATGCCAGAACTTTTTTCAAAGGCTTGCACATGGATAGATCCATCATTTTATTTGCAAGACTAATTTCCCAAGCATCAAAATAAGGTGTTATTAATAAATTACCCGGCACAGGATCATGGAGCGCTAAATGAATAGAAAGTTGAGATGGATTGATGTTGGATAATTGTTTGGCCAACATTAAGGCCGATATTCCACCTCGACTATGCCCGTAGACATTAAGTACAACCTCATCCCCTGCCTCAACGCATTCTCTAACTTTTTCAATAACTTCTTGGCATTGTTTATCCATTCCTGTGCCAAAGATAGTGCCCATCAATGGATTAACCACACCTATTCCATCAAAATTCATAAAAAGCTGTGATTCATTTTCTTGTCTAAGAGCATACAGCCAATTCGCTAAGAATGAGGGATTGTCTTTTGCATGACCTGTGCCATTAAAAAAAACGGTAATATACTTTTTCAATGATGTACTCCTCACAACTTATCGCTATTTTAAACTCGGAAATTCAATAGCATTTAACTCTAAATGGCTGACTGCTTTGGCAATACCACTATCTTTAGATGCATAAAAACCAAACCCTGTAGATAATGCGCCGAAAGCAACTATTGCAGGGAAGGCGATGCCCCCTGTTCCAACTGTTAATCCAATGGCAATACTCACACAAAATAAAGCAGCAGACAAAGCATAAGCTGCGTTTCTAACAGATTCCCAGCGATAACCACTCAGAAAGGAACAATGAACTTGAATAACGGACAAATTACCTTCATGAAAATTGATATCGTATAATGCTTTAGTCTCATCGAAACGATATCCATCCCACCATAAGATGTCACAAACAAAGGGCTCGTATTGTTTAACATCAAACAAGTAATTTGGTCGAGTAGGCTCATTACTCAAAAAACGAATAGCCTGATATGTTCTTCTACAAATAATGGCAAGGAATATCAATTCACTATCAGGCAGATGGTTTTTCTTAAAATAATTCGTTGTTTCTAAGAATTGATGAATTTCATCACGGAAAATTTTAGATGTTTCGATCATGTCATGAATTTTACGGCGTTTTTTAAAATTAAAGTTATCTAAGCTTTTGTCGGCATAGCTTCGAGTAAAATTACTCCCGTAGCCGTCAGAATTTTTGCTTTCAAGAAAATTGATAATCCTTGAGAGATTCTCTAATTCTTTTAATAAAATTTCTTTTCTTTCCGCATTGTTTAAAGGTATTTTTTGCTCTCTTGGCAATTTAGATATTCGATATTCTCTTTCTTCAGGGCTAAACGACATAATATAATCCTTTGTAAAAATATGATTAATTATGTATCAAATTGGGTTTTTTTAAAATACCGTAAAAATACGGGATTGAGTAATGAAGTAGAGATGAAGCGCTAAGGTTTAATAATGGTATTTATTAATTAATAAAATTTTTGCGATAAGTTCTGATTTATTTTTAGCTGAGAATTTATATTTTAAAGTTTGGATATAATCTTCAACTGTTCGATGCGATATATTTAATGTTTTAGCAATCTCTTTGGCACTTTGGCCTTGAACAATCAATTTCATGCACTCTAGTTGCCTAGGACTATATTGACTTTGCATCAAAGTATTTACAAAAGAATCATGCGCATTATCTAGGGCAGCGTGTTCTTTTAGGATGTCCGCTTTAATAGGTTGCGTTGGAAACACAACTTCATGCGCTGCATCTAGTCCCGTAGAGATTATTTTTTCATTAAAATAATCAATAAATAATTCTAATTTGTCTAAATTATTAAGATACCAATGATTAATAGCGGGATTCGAAATATGCGTTCCAAAATGATAGAAATCAGTATGCGTTTCTCGATTTTTGACAATAGTAAAAATATGTTTATATCGAAATTGACTGGCAGCATCTAGCATTTCACGCGTTTTTCCACCGCAATCGACCAAGTCCCACATTAAATAATTGCCATCATCTAACTGGGCTGCATCTGCAGAAATATCAGCATTGTAAAAACCTTGCTGAATATAGTGCTCGGCATATTCAGGATGATTATTCATTGTTGAAAATTGTCCAAGATGATTAACCCTAGCATTTGCAAATGTTGTCAATCCAAACGTTTCTAGAGGTTTGCAAATTGTTTTAATATCTTCATGAATATTCATACAACACTCATACAAGTACATAATCGTCTATATTTTAACACAAAAAGGCTATAAAGAGTACATTTTTAAGCCGAAATACTTCTTTGAATTCATGTTGAAAACTGAAAACAACAGCCAATTATCGATGATCTTAAGAGTGAATACATGCATTTTTTAAAAAAATTATTTATGCTTAAAAGAAAGTGACAAAAGGATAGGGAAATGAATCAAATTATTCTGCTTTCTGGAATAGCAGGGACCGGTAAAAAAACAATTGGACAAGCAATTACTGAAATAAATCCAATGTTTAAATTGGTTCATCATCATGATTACCTTGACCCAATTCTCAAACTTCTGAATAAAAACCCAAAAAACATAAATCCTGATTCAATATGGTGGGATCTTGATGATAATGGCTGGGAATCATTAAAAAAGGCAAGGCGTGTAGCTTTTGATACTATTGCATATGCTTGTTCTGCAGATGATTCTTTTGTCATAACTTATGAACTTCTGAAGAATGATATTTATCATCAAGCTCTCACAGATCCCCTCATATTAGTACTAAAAAATGTTATTTAAATGATTGATTTTTTATAAAAAAGGATCATTATTCTTGTTTTTATTTGAGGATAATGTTGTTTATGAAAAGTGATTCAGCTAACAAATTGGTTAAAGTTTCTTCTGTAGTTCAGCAGATTTTTGGGAATGATTTGCATAAAAAGAGGCAACAATCCTTAGCTTATGCAGCGATGGGCGTTTTAGCCAGTGAATCACTTTTTTTACATCGTATTGCAGAAGGATTATCCGATACACGTGGTACCAACAAAAAACATGCAGCAAAACAAGTTGACCGCCTTCTTAGTAATAAAGGTATATCCATATGGGAGTTATCAGCCTTATGGGTTAAGTATGTGATTGGAAAAAACAAATCCATCATTGTTGCTCTTGATTGGAGCTCTTTCTTTGACGATGAGCAGTCTATGCTGAGTTTAAACATTGTCACTGGCAAAGGGTTATCTACACCATTATTATGGAAATCAGTTGATAAAAAACAACTTAAACATAACCGAGCTCGTTTTGAAGACCAATTACTTAGCAGATTAAAAGATATTTTACCTGATGATGTTGAAGTGATTCTATTGGCAGATAGAGGATTTGCAGATCAAAAGTTTTTCCGATTTTTAGAAGAAACATTGAAATTTAAATACATCATTAGAATTAAGTCCAACACCACCATAATTCATCAGGATATAAAAAATAAAGCATCTTTGTGGCTTAAAAAAGATGGTAAAGTGCTGCAGCTTAAACAAGCTTTTTTAACCTTAGAAAAATATCCGATTCAGCAATTTGTAGCAGTTCAGGACAAAGGTATGAAAGCCGCTTGGTTCTTGGTTAGCAATATGTCACTGAAGCCAAGAGAAATTATCACTCATTACTCGAAAAGATGGAAAATAGAGCCTTTTTTTAGAGATTTGAAAGATTCTCGTTATGGTTTAGGGCTTGAACAAACCCACATTAAATCAACCGAGAGACGCGATAGATTAATGGTGACCTTTCGGGAGCTCTGCGAACGAAAATATTTTTAATTTTTTTTCATTTAGGTATTGACAGGGTTTTCGGCAGTTTTTTCAAAAATTCTCGACACTTTTAA
>Ga0214917_10004831_pt1 | contig 14758 bp, 13 predicted proteins | sample LL_1208_BB_MetaG_FD_177983 | JGI IMG/M metagenome (GOLD analysis project Ga0214917, IMG submission 177983) | Freshwater microbial communities from Lake Lanier, Atlanta, Georgia, United States - LL_1208_BB | ecosystem: Environmental > Aquatic > Freshwater > Lake | place: USA: Georgia | collected... | reverse complement strand
CGGCCCCCACCACCATCAGGGCTGGATGACCGAAACTCGCCATGGGGGCGGATTTCCCCTAAGGGTAGCGGTGACGGACGAGTGGCGGAGTGGTTGAACGCGGCGGTCTTGAAAACCGCAGGCGCCGCAAGGCGCTCGTAGGTTCGAATCCTACCTCGTCCGCTTTTTTATCCGCGCAGGTGATAGTGACCGGGCCCGATTTTTTTCAAACCCCGGATCTTTTTCACGTTCTGGTAAAACCAGGTGTCGAGACGCTGGCGCTGGATGTTCATCCGGCCGGCAAGGTCCTTGATCTTCAGGCCCGCCTTGCCGGCGCGTTGCAACTGCGCCAGCACCACCTTGCGAAGACCCCCGCGGCGGCCAAACTTGCGGCCTGTGGAGCGACGACCGGCGGGACGACCGCGGCGACCCGGAGGGCGTCCCCGGCGACCACGACCGGAGGCGATCCGCTTGGCCCGACGGGCCACATAGGACGCGCCGGCCCCCACCACCTTGGCAACGGACCGCTCCACTTGGTTCAGTTTCTTTTCAAGGCTTTCCTTTCGGCGCAGAAGTTTGACGATTCGGCCGAACTCTTTGGCAGTCAATTTAGTTAGATCCATAAGTTAGATAAGCTAACGAAAACTCTAACGATCCACCACAAAAAAATACCCCGCCGGGGTCGCCCCGACGGGGTATCTCAAGCTCGCATTCCCCCGGTGACGGAACAGGTTCCGTCCCAAGGGGAAGAAAGTCTTATTTGACGTGTTTGCTGGCGTACTTCGTCAGCTCAAACATGTTGGCGGAGCTCTTCCCGCCGAAAAGGGGCTTGAGCAACTCGTCCGCGTGGATCATCCGACGGTTTTTCTTGTCCTGCAGGCCTTTCTTCTTGATGTGGGCCCACAGTTTTTTCGTCAGCTCGGTCCGGGGAAGCGGCTTGCTTCCGACGATGGCGGCGAGGACGGCGTCCGGTTGGACGGGTTTCATGAATGCTGCATTGGGTTTTCTAGCCATGGTTTTTACTGTCTCCTTGGTTTGGGTTTCGTTGACGAATCAGAGGGCAAAATGCCCTTCGGGAGACGGCTGACAACTCTTTTTTCCGAGGGAAAACGGGTTTTTCACAATGCCATAGAGGGTGGTCCGGCGACGCGGAACCCTCCCGGCCCGCCGGATCGTCGCCTCGATGGTCTCCGGATCCAGCCGCTCCCCGTGTCGGCCCCCGCTCGACCGTGTGATCGACTCCTCATACAGCGTCCCCCCGAAGTCATTGCACCCCCACGACAAGGACTCCCCCGCCCCATCAAGACCCAGTTTTACCCAACTGGTCTGCAGGTTGGGGATGAGGTCCCCCAACACCAACCGGGCCAGGGGATACAAGCGGCGCGCCCGGCTACGGATTCGTTCCTCCAATCGCTTCATCCCTCCAACCCGCCGGGCCAACAGCTGCCCCAACCGGTTTTCGTAAGGCACAAACGCCAGCGGGACGAACTCCGTGAACCCCCCCGTCTCCCCCTGCACCCTGCGGAGCACGTCAAAATGGGTCCGAATGTCTTCCCAGGTCTCCACGTGGCCGAACAGAACCGTCGCGCTGGACCGCAATCCCGCTGTATGGGCTGCCCGGACAATCCGCACCCAACGGGCCGCCGGCAGCTTGTTGCGGGAAATCCTTCTTCTTACCCGGTCCACCAGGATTTCCGCCGCCGTTCCCGGAAGGCTCCCCACTCCGGCCGCCCGTAGCCGCACCATCATCGCTTCCGGTTCCTGCCCCGATTTTTCGCAAAGGGAATCAACCTCCATGGGCGAAAAGGCGTGCAGGTGCATCCAGGGAAACGCACCCCGCAAAGCCCGGATCAGGTCGAAATAGTAGGACGGCGGGAGTTCCGGATCGATCCCCCCCTGCAGGCAAACCTCCGTCACCCATGGCGTCGTTCCCACCCGGGCCACCACCCGGTCGATGGAGTCCCTTGTCGCTCCCGGAGTTCCAGGTCTTCGTCCGAAACCGCAAAAGGAACACCCCACCTGGCACACCCGCGTGAAGTTCGCATTCCGGTTCACCACGTAGGTCACGACATCCCCGTGCCGCCGTTGGTTGGCCTCCCTTGCCCGCTCCGTCAACTCCTCCAAAGGCAACTTCCAGGGATCCTTCATGCCGGCACTCCCGCTTGAAACTCCTCGGCCTTCTGGAGCCAGAACCCGCTCAACCAGTCCGCCGAGACATGGGACTCATAAACCGGCAATCGCTCCACCAGCCTCCGGCCCGCCTGCCGGCAGCGGGTGGCGTACGTTTCCACCGTGTCCCAAGGACGAGCGGGATTCACCTCGTCCTTGGCCCAGGAGATTCCCCCAAGGTCATCCAGCCATGGCAACAGCTCCGGCCAGCGGGGCTCAAGGTTGGGGGGAATTTGCACCGCCACCCCCGGAGCCCATTCCCGCCATCGTTCGATCATCTCCCGATACTCCCACAAAGAGGGCTCCGCACCGGCCGGCCAGCGGGATCCGGCGTTGGGCACGTAACGCTGGATCAAAATCTCCTGGAGATGCCCGTACCGGGAATGCAGATCCGCCAGACAAGCCAGCGAATCCAGCCGGCTGGCCTGCGACTCGCCCCAACCGACCAGGATCCCGCTGGTGAAGGGAATCTTGGCCCGTCCCGCCGCCTCGATGCCGGCCACCCGCCCCGCCGCCTTCTTTTCCGGCGCCAGGCGCGAAACGTCCTGGATGCTTTCCAACATCATGCCCAGGGAAACAAAGTGCGGCCGGAGCCGTCCAAGCTCCGCCTCGCTGATCCGTCCGAAATTGCCATGCGGAAAAAGACCGGCTTCGGCACAACGATCCGCCACCTGGTTGGCAAATTCCCAAAAATCCGCAAAGCCCCGGCGGGTCAACTCGCCTCGGAGATGAGGCAGGCTGTCCGGCCGTTCCCCTGAGATCAGGAGGGCTTCCCGGGCCCCGCCCTCCACGGCATCCCGCAGCAGTTGATCCAACCGTTCTTCCGGCAGCAGCCCCTCCGTGTCGGTGCGGAACCCGCAGTAGGAGCAGTGCCAGGGACAGTCGTGGGTCAGCACAAAAGTGAGGGAACGCGAATAGGTGACCGGTCGCCCGGTAGCCCAACCCTCCTCGTAAACGGCTTTCAACAACGGCACCTCTCCCCTAAAAATCCACGATGGCATTGACTGAGGCAAGACCCTTCCTGCTGGTCGCCGGCGTTCTGCTCGGCGCGTGCCTCTGGCTGGGATGGTGGATTCCCTCCGGGCTTGCGGCCCTGCTTTTGGCGGGTCTCCTTCTTTTTTTCCGCGACCCTGCCCGCCAACCCCCCGCCGATCCCCTCGCCCTGGTCAGCCCTGCGGATGGAAAGGTCATTTGCGTCGATGAGGCCCAGGACCCCTGTTTTGGCCTCGGCAAGTTTCGTCGGGTCGGAATCTTTCTCTCGGTGCTCGATGTTCATGTGAACCGCAGTCCCTGCGACGGTCGGGTGGAGAGGACCCACTATTCGGCCGGGGAGTTTCTCGATGCCCGTCACCTTGAGGTCGATCTTCGCAACGAAAACCAGACCTGGTTGCTGCAAACCCCCCGCGGGCCGGTGCTCGTCCGGCAGATTGCGGGACTGATCGCCCGCCGGATCGTGGCGTGGAAACAACCCGGGGATTCCCTCCAGACAGGGGAACGGATCGGCATGATCCGCTTCGGCTCACGCACGGACCTGTATGTTCCCTCCGCCTGCTCCATCCGCGTGCAGGTCGGTCAACGGGTGAAGGGGGGCGAAACCGTTCTCGCATCATGGCCCGAATAAAGCCCCGGCCCAAACTGCCGTCCCCCAAAAGCGCGGCCTATCTGCTGCCCAGCCTGATGACGGCGGGAAACCTCTTTTGCGGTTTCATGGCCGTCCTGCAAATCATCCAAGGAAGCCTGCTGCAGGCCTCGCCGGAAAATGGCGACTGGATCCAACCCTATGAGACCAGCCTGCTCTGGATCCTCGGAGCCTTCATTTTTGACATGCTCGATGGCCGTTTGGCCCGGCTCGGTGGCCACGAAAGTGCCTTCGGCCGTGAATTTGATTCCTTGGCCGATGTCATCTCCTTCGGCATCGCCCCCGCCCTGCTCGTTTTCAAAATCGTCCTCGCGGAACTCCCCGCGCGCATCGGCTGGATGATCGCCTTTGTCTATCTGGTCTGTGGCGCCATGCGGCTGGCCCGTTTCAACTCCCTCACCATCCAACCCGACCCCTCCAACCGCGCCAAGGATTTCACCGGCTTCCCCATTCCCGCCGCCGCTGGACTGGTCGCCTCTGTCACCCTGTTGCTTCTCCAGTACTACGAGTCCGACCGCGTGATCGGGGACTGGAAATACCTTCTCGCCGGACTTCTTCTCTTCCTCAGCTTCATGATGTTCAGCAAGGTCCGTTACCCCAGTTTCAAGACCATCGATTGGCGCACCCAAAAGCCCGTGCCCCGGATGCTGCTGATTGTGGCCCTGCTGGCCCTGATTGTGCAGACGTACCGGTATTCCTTGGCGGTCCTCTTTACCGGATACCTTCTCTATGGATTTATCCGTCCGCACATCAGCCGCCGGTGGCGCCATGAACTGGAGGACGCGGAGAACCTGCCGGGGGTTCCGCCCCGGCGCCGGAGCTCAGTTTAGTCCGATCGCCCGCAGGAGACTCACAAACTGCGGGGTCTCCAGGAGGACGTTGTAGGTAAAGACAAGGCCGGCGATCCCCAGCAACACCGCGATGGCCGCCAGACAGCGGATGACGTAGGAGATTTCTTCCGTTTCCATGCTCTGACCATTAGCGGACTAGTTTTCCTTGGAAATTCGAAAATAACCCGCCCACAGGTCGTTTTCGGAATGTTGGTCGCCGCGCACCTCCGCGCTGGCCCCCGCGGCAATTCCGCCCTCGAGGCGCGCCCGCACAAGATCGAAGGTCAGGGTCTCGGCCGCCGTCTGCCCCGGGGCCAGGGATCCAAAATAAAATTTCCTTCTTTCACTCCCCGCGGTGATTTCCAGGGAGGGGGAATTCACGGTTTCCGTGCCCCGATTCTGAACCCCGACCGTGATTTTTCCCAGGTTCCCCTCCTCCTTCATGGTCACCCCCCCCACCGCGACATCCACGATCCCGCGCTGGTTTCGATCCAACACCCGCTGAAGATTGACCACACCCCCGCCGACCTCCTCCGTGGATCCGGGCAAGCCCGTGGCGTCCGCATACTTGACCACCAAGGCAGCCGCCTGCCCACCACTCAATCCCGGTTCTTTGGAGAGCAGGGCGGTCATCGCCCCGGTGACCAACGCGGTGGAGGCGGAAGTGCCGGTCACCTCCACATTTTTTCCCCCAGGCCAGGCGGCGACCACCGCAAAGCCGGGGGCGGCAACGTCGATGGATTTGCCCCGGTTGGAAAAGTACAGATGGTTCCCCTCGGCATCCACCGAGGCGACCGCGACCACCCCGTCATAAGCGGCCGGATAACTCACGCGATTGACCGCCTCGTTGCCCGCCGCCGCCACCAACACCACATTCCTGCCCAAGGCATACGCGACGGCATCGCGGACCACCGGGCTGTCACCCTCCGAACCCAAACTCATGTTGATCACCCGGGCGCCTTGGTCCACCGCCTGGACAATGGCTTGAGCCAAACCAAAAGAGTTTCCTTTTCCCTCCTGATCCAGCACCGGAAAAGCGATCAGCTCCGACCCGGGGGCGGCTCCTCGCGCAGCCCCCGAGTTTCCCTGGATCAGGGATCGCATCGCCGTGCCGTGCCCCGCGGTTTCACCGTCAACTTTGTCCAACCCCTCCGTGGGCGTGTCCAGGAGAGCGACCTTCACTCCCCGCCCCCACGCGTCGGTCACCTGACCGGCCCCGATCAGGTCCAGGGCCTTCTTTCCGACCGCGCGGTAGAGGGTGTCCCCTTTTTCACGGATCTCCAAAGGCACTTCCGGAACTTGGACAAAAAAGTTTCCGCTGACGGATCCGCCAGTCTGGGCGAGGACGCGGGCCAACCAGTCCCCGGTTTTGACCCGGAGCGAGTTCAGGGGATCGATCTGTCCCAGCACGGCTCCCGGTGGGGCCAGCGCCAGAAATTTCCGATAGCCCTCCTTGGAGGAAAAGCGGATCAACTTCTCCCCGGAAACTTCCTTGCCGGAACCAGTCTCCAAACCCCCGTCGGAAAAATCTCCCGCGGCGGGATCGGCGGGTTTTTTGGGGTTTTCTCCTCGGGCTGTCTTGAAGAGGGACGGCATCACAGGGGTTTCGGCTCCCGGTTCTCCTGGCGCATGGTTCGTTGGCCTGAAAAGTTGTCCGGGGTTCAGCATGAACCACAAGAGACCGATCAGGGCTCCGGCCGCCAAATACCCCACCAATCGGTTGTTCATGCCTCCAAGGGTAGCAAGCCGGAGGCCCGGGAAAACCCCTTGTCGGAAGCCCCCGCGGCGAGGATTCTAGGAGTCTCTTCGCCGGTGTGGCGGAACTGGCAGACGCGACGGACTCAAAATCCGTTGCCCGCAAGGGCGTGTGGGTTCGACCCCCTCCACCGGCACTTACTCCCCGTAGGCCCGTACCAGCAGAAAACTTCCCGCCCGGCCGATCACCCGCCAACGGTCCGGATCGAAATCGGATGCAAAGACATGCCGGAGGGTGATTCCCTCGACTTTCTGCCCGGAGCGTAGCCCCCGGGTGAGTTCGGCGGGTGTTGCAAAAAACCGGCCTTTGGCCTCGGTCGTCGGGAAAACCACCACGTCCGCATCCGCCGGGTTGATCCAACAGTCGCGGTTCAGGGCGAACAAATATCCCGCCGCGCGGGCCCGGTAGATGAAAATTCTTTCGGGTTCATGCCGCCCGCTGATTTCCGCCAGAGTCCGCACACTCGCCTGCCGACCCAGAAGATCATTGATCCGCCCCATCTGCAAACAGGCTCCGTGCCATAAAAGCAACGCCCCTCCCGCAATCAGGGCAACTTTCCATATCCCATCCTGCCGGCGGATCCCAACCAGCCAGTGGACGATCAGACCCGCCGCCAGGATCGTCGACACGGACAAGTAGACCAGCGACGGGGCGGCATCCTTGGCCTCGTCCCACAAAAGTGGAACCGCCGCCAGCCCCGGTCCCCACGCCAACAGCAACCCCAAGGCCCCGAACCACCCCGCCAATTTCCAACCCTCTCCCCCGGGTCGGTTCAGCCACCAGGCCAACGCCAGGGCCAACGGCGAAAAGATCGGAAGAATGTAGGTCAGGAGTTTGGAGCCGCTGGCACTCACCACCAGAAAGGGAATCACCACCGCCGCTCCCAGTGCCCACTGGGGGGCGGAAAATTCCGCATGCCGGAATTTGTGCCAGGCGCGGAGGATCAGCCCCGGCAGGAAACCGGTCCAGGGAATTGTTCCCACCGCGAGAATCGGAAGAAAAAACCACCATGGCTTGGCCCGCCCGTGGGTGGTGCTGGTAAAACGGTCCCTCAGCTCATATCCGACAAAATACCCCCAGAGCTCGTGATATTTTAGGCAAACCGCCACAAACCAGCTCAGCGAAACCGCTCCCACCAGCAAAACCCCTCCCCTCCACGGCAAACCCAGTCGCTGCCCCTCCCTCCGGGCCGCCCAGGTCCAGACCAACGCCGCCACCCCGGGCACCACCCACGCCATCGGGCCTTTCGCCAGGAACCCGAGACCCATGCATAAAAAGAAAAGGATTCCGTGGTTTCGGCTTTTGCTCCCGGTGGCGACCTGAACCAGACAGGCCAACGCCGCTGTAATCCAAAAGGTCAGGGTCATATCCAGCGTGATCTGCCGCCCCAGCGCGTATGGCTCCACCATCGAGGCCAAAATCAGCGCCGCGCCCCATCCCACGGCTCTCCCCGCCAACCGCCACCCCATCCACCCGGTCAGCCAGATGGTTCCAAAGAACGCCAAGGCTGAAGGCAACCGTGCCGTCCACTCCGAAACCCCGAAAATCTTGTACCCGACGGCGTTCAGCCAATAGACCAGCGGTGGCTTGTAGAACTGCTCAATCCCGTTGAGGTGGGGCACCAGGTAATTTCCGTTGGCCGCCATCTCCCGCCCAATCTGGGCAAACCTGCCCTCGTCCGGTTCAAGCAATCCAAAGGAGCCCAAAAAAGGAAACACCACGCAGGCGGCAAAGATCGCCAGCCCCCACCGGTCGACTCCTCCCATTCTTTCTTCCATCCAACGAGGATGCCCAACCTCACTTTAAACTTAATCCTAATCTTAAACCCTGAACCCCTCCATCCCTGAACCCCTAACCGACCTTGAATGACCTCAAGTTTGACCCGATGATGGATGGAAATGTGCGGCATCGCCGGTTTCACCACGCTCCGTCACCAGCCTGATTCCCCTGAAAAGGCGCTGGCGGCCATGACCTGCGCCCTGGCCCACCGGGGCCCGGACGCGGAAGGCGCTTACGCCGACCCCGCTGTCCGCCTGGGGCACCGGCGGCTCAGCATCCTCGACCTCGCCGGCGGGGCCCAACCCATGTCCTCTGCGGATGGCCGCTGGCATCTGGTTTTCAACGGGGAGATCTACAACTATGTGGAACTGCGGCGGGATCTGGAAACGCGCGGGGCGGTCTTTCGCACCCATTCGGACACGGAGGTTCTTCTGCAGGCTTGGGCCGAAGACGGGGCGGACTGCCTTCCCCGGCTCAACGGCATGTTCGCCTTCGCCATCTGGGACGCCCGCGAAAAACGTCTGACCCTCGCCCGCGACCCCCTCGGCATCAAACCCCTCTACTACTCCAACCACCAGGGCGAACTGATCTTTGCGTCCGAACTTCGTTCCCTGTTGAAATATCCCGGCCTCCGTCCGGGCCTGGATCCGGCCTCCCTCAACAAGTATCTGGCGTTTGGCTACATCCCGGCCCCCTCCACGGCTTATGCGGGCGTCCGGAAACTGGAACCGGGCCAGATGCTCGTCTGGTCCCCGGCGGGCCGCCGCACGGACTATTTCTGGGACCTCCCGATCGAGGACAATCCGGTGGGCGCCGGCACGTTCGACGAGTCCGCCGAAAAAACCCGGGAACTCCTCCACGAGGCCGTCCGCTACCAGCTCCGCAGCGATGTCGAGGTCGGCATCCTGCTGAGCGGCGGGATCGACTCCAGCGCCGTCGCCGCTTTGGCCGCCCCGCTCGCCGGAAAAAAGCTGCACTCTTTTTCCATCGGTTTCTCCGAGGCCTCCTACAACGAACTCCCCTACGCCGAGCAGGTGGCCCGCCGGGTCGGCACGGAGCACCACCACCAGACCCTTTCGCCCTCCGACGTGGTGGGCGCCCTTCCCAAAATTTACGCCGGCCTGGATGAGCCCCTGGGCGATGCCTCCTTGGTTCCTACCTGGTTCCTTTCGCGCCTCGCCGCCTCCAAGGTTAAAACCGTCCTGGGCGGCGATGGCGGGGACGAGCTCTTTGCGGGATACCCCAGCTTTCAGGCCCACCTGCTGGTTGAGCGCCTCTCCTTCCTTCCGGTCGCGGTCCGAGACGCCATCAACCATGTCATCCAGCGCCTTCCCGTGTCCCATAATTACAAAAGTCTTCCCTTTCTTCTGGCCCAATTCGTCAAGGGCCTCGGCCTCCCCCCGGAAATCCGTTTTCTACTCTGGATGGGGGCCTGCGGAAATTCCGAACGAAGGGACCTGCTCGCCCCCGAAGTCAGCGACCAGCTGCATCGGGCCAATCCGTTCGAGGACGTCACGCGCCTCGCCCAACGCAGCGGCCTCTCCGGGGGGTTGGAGCGCCTCTTCTACCTTTGCGCCAAGCTGTACCTCCAGGAGTGCGTTTTGATGAAGGTCGACCGTGCCTCCATGGCCCACTCCCTGGAGGTTCGCGTCCCCTTCCTGGATGTGGATCTCGTGACCCATGCCTTCTCCCTCCGGGCCGACTACAAACTCCGCGGTCGCCAGACCAAGCTGATCCTCCGCGAGGCCCTGCGGAAAGATCTGCCGGAGGCGATCCTCAAACGGAAAAAGGCCGGGTTCGCCATGCCGGTGGCCGCCTGGCTCCAGCAGGATCTCAAGGCATGGACCTTGGATTTAACCGAATCCTCCCTCGTCGCCTCCACCGGCATCCTCGATCCCGCTGCCGTCCGCCGGATGACCGAGGAACACCTCCACGGGCACTCTGACCATCGTCGTTCGCTCTGGGCCGTCCTTGCCTTCCTCGCCTGGTGGAAGGAGGCCCGGGCCGCCTCAACGTAAACTAAAGTTCCCCCGCCCGAATCACCGTGTCCTTGGCCGTCTTCGCCGTTTCCGGATAATCCGCATTCGCATTCAGTCCCCGGCTTTCATGCCTTCGCAGGGCTGACTCCACCACCAGGGCCGAACACAGCGCCAGGTTTCTCAGCTCCAATAGATCCGGCGTCACCCGGAAATCCCAATAAAACTCCTGCACCTCCTTCAATAGCAGTTTCAATCGCGACTGGGCGCGCAGTAGTCGTTTCGTGGTCCGCGCGATGCCCACATAGTCCCACATCAGTTGTCGTATCTCCCGCCAGTTATGCGTGATCACCACCAGCTCATCGGCGTCATGGGCCTTCCCCTCCTTCCATTGGGGCAACGTTTCGGCCCCAGGGATCTTCTCCAGCAGGGAGGGAAGCTTTTCCGCCGCCTCATGCGCCATCACCAACGCCTCCAGGAGGGAGTTGCTGGCCAGCCGGTTGGCCCCGTGCAGCCCCGTGCAGGCCACCTCGCCCAGGGCTAGAAGCCCCGGCAAACTCGTCCCCCCATCCAGCTTCGCTTGGACACCGCCGCACTGGTAGTGCGCCGCCGGCACCACCGGGATCGGTTGCCGTGCCGGATCAATGCCCAGCTTCCGCAAGGTCGCCGTGATTTCCGGAAACCTCTGTTCCAGAAACTCGGACCCGCGCGACCGGATATCCAGATAAACACAGGCGGCACCGCTCTCCTTCATCTCCTCGTCGATCGCCCGGGCCACGATGTCGCGCGGCGCCAGCGAGCCGCGGGAATCGGTCTTGCGGGTGAAATCCTCCCCGGCGGCATTCACCACCCGCGCCCCTTCTCCGCGCAGCGCCTCTGAAATCAGGAAGGTTTGGGCCTCGGGATGAAACAGGCAGGTGGGGTGGAACTGGACAAACTCCAGATTCACGACCGGCACGCCGGCCCGGTACGCCATCGCCACGCCATCCCCCGTCGCAATGGGCGGATTGGTCGTGTACAGGTAACACTTGCCGCATCCGCCGGTCGCCAACACCACGGCCGAGGCCGCCACCGCCTCCACGTTTTGCCGGTTGGCATCCAGCGCATAGAGGCCTACCACCCGGTTCGGCCCTTGGCGCTTCAGTTTTCTGGTGGTGATCAGGTCGATCGCCACCATGTTTTCCCGGATCGTGATCCGCGGATGGGAACGGACCGCGGACAAGAGCGCCCTCTCCAACTCCCTTCCCGTGATGTCGCCCGCATGCAGGACCCGCCGCTTGGTGTGCCCACCCTCTTTGCCCAGATCCGGCCCACCCCCTCCCTCCTCCCGCTCCGAGAACCGCACCCCCAGCTCAATCAATTCCGCCACTCGCGCCGGCCCCTCCTGCACCACCTGCCGCACCACCTCCTCCCGGCACAGACCCGCCCCCGCCTCCAGCGTGTCGCGCACATGAAGTTCATAGGAGTCCTCGGCCGAAGTCACACAGGCGATCCCGCCCTGCGCATAGTTGGTGTTGGACTCAGCCGCGTTTTTTTTCGTCAACAACAGCACCGGGGCGTGACGCGTGGCTTTCAAGGCAAAGCTGAGCCCCGCGATCCCGCTCCCCACCACCACAACCGGGGCCGACAAATCCCGACTTGGTCTTGTCCGTGGCATGGCTATGGTTTGGGTTTCCTGGAGCTGTAGCTCAACTGGTTAGAGCACCGCCCTGTCACGGCGGGGGTTGCGGGTTCGAGCCCCGTCAGCTCCGCGGCTTTTCACGTAATACCCCCCGCAAGGAAGCCGGGGCCACCCGCTCATCCTGCAATTCGCCCCCGTAATAAATCTGCCAGACATACCCCGCATACTGGTTTCCGGGCCCCGTCCGGCTCTCCGCCGTGACTTCTCGGATCCCGTCGCTCTCCTTCTGCGGAGGCGCAGGTTCCCACCGCGGCAGGGCCGTCTCCCCCGGCCGGAGAACTCCGTCGGATCCTCGCTCAAAAAACGAAACCCGGACTGTGATCTTTCCCGGATCCAGCTTCCCCGCGCCGCCCACCGCCCTCACTTTCCAGCTGATTTTTTTGCCCCCGGCCGTTGCGGCTTCCTCCACCCCGGTCAGGGCCAGCTTGCGTGGCTGCTTGGCCAACGTCTCTTCCCGGAGGCGCGCCACCTGTTCCAGCCGCATCCGCTCCTCCACCAGATGGGCCCGGGCCAGGGAAAGTTTGCGGATGGAACCGCCCGGTTCGCTGGCGCGGATCAGCTCCCGCCAGCGTCCCAAGGCCCCGCGGGTGTCATCCCGGGCCTCCGCCAGCAGCGCCGCCGCCACCTGGATCCGTTGGTTTTGCGGATCTTTCTGCCGTGCTTGGGAGAGAAGCTTGTCGGCCAGATCCAGTTGCCCTTGGGACTGCAGTTCCCGCGCCTGCGCCAGCAAGTCCTCGGCCGTCGGGGCCGCCGACTGCGCCCCTGCCACGGTTAGACGGGCGATCCCGGAAGGAAGCGGCAGATTGTTCAGGGCCTCGCGCGACTCCTTTTCGTGGAGTGCCTCCCGTTGGGCGGCTTGGGGATCGAGGTCCCAACCGCTCTCCGGCCGACTCTCCCTTTGCCGTAGTTGCCAAAGCCCTCCCAAAACAAAAAGTTGCACCAGCACCAGCACGGCCGCCGCCCAAACCCAGGAAAACGACTTTTTTTCCGGCATGACTACGGTTGCGTGGCCGGGTTGGTCCCGCCGCGAGGCTCCACGGCGTTGCCCTTGCCGTGGCCAAAAGAGCGGAGAATCGAACTCATCAGGGAATCCGTCGCCCGGACCCTCTCCTGTTGCAGAATGGCTTCGGGAGTCTTGGACTTGGCGTAGGGTCGCAATACGAACACGGACAGACAGAAAAACACCTGCAACAACAGGATGCCGGCGACCAGATAGATGGCCACGCCGTACAACCGGGGTCGGAGCCGTTCACGCTTGGATCGGGAATTCTCTTCGCCGGCCATAAGACCAGCTTAACGGAAAGACCGTTCCCGTCACCTTCCGGATGGAGGCGTCGAGGCCGGGGCGGCGGATAAACCAGGATCCCGCTTGAGCCAGTCCAGTTGCTGGCGCGTCACCAGACCGGCGAATTCCCCTCCCTCGCGGCGGATCGGGGCGGTCCCGTCCGCCAAAGCCCGTCCCAGGGAAATCGCCGTCCGTTTCCCACCCTCCCCCTCCACGACCAGCTCCACCTCCGTTTTTAAAAATTCTTTTTTCGCGGGAATTCCGGTCCAGCGGATCACCTCCAAATCCTGCATCCTCGTCGCATAGCCCGCGGCCTCCGGGACATCGGCATCCGCCCCCGTCGCCCGCCAGCGTCCGTCGTCTCCGGCACGGTATTCGCGGCGCTGACTTCCCGAGGACCAGATCAAACCACGAATCGATCCGAATTCCTTGGGTAGCAGACGTCTCTCCAGCCAGCCCATGCCGTTTTCCGGGGTCTCGCGGATCAAGGCCACCGTTGTGGCCATGGCACCCGTGATCGCCGAGTTCTGCACATAGACCTCGTCCTTGGTCTCTTCACCAAAACTCAGGGTCTCGGTCTTCACGGCTGTGCCGTTCGTGGAAGGCACGGTCCAGGACAGGGCAGCCGTCAACCGGGGCTTGGCAAATCCCAGCTTCGCCGGATCTTCCGTGGCCAGAAACCGGTTGGCGCGGGAATTCAGCACCGCATCCAGCCAACGGTTGACCCGGCCTGCATCCGCCGCCCGGTTGCTTCCGCCCCACGTGGCCATCCACCCCTCTCCGTGTTTCTCCAGCCGATACTCCCCGCCCCGGCCACCAAACTCGATTTTGGTGATCTGGCTGGGCGACCCGAACGTGGCCAGACGGCGGTCCCGCACCCGCTCCGGCAGTTTCCCCAAGGGATCCAGCGAGGTCTTGGGAAGGGTAAAAACAAACGGGCGGTCCGCCATCCGCGCAAAAACCTGGTTGGTGTCCTTGGGGTTCGCCTGACCGATCTGGAGGATCCGGTTCGTCGCCTTGCTTTTCACCTCGAAGGACTGGGCCGGTGCGGTCAGCCCGTAGAGCGCCAGGTCCCCCTCCGAATCGGCCACAAAATCCGCCGCCCGCAGCGCGGAGATTTCTCCCAACACGCTGTGCACCGTCGCCGGATCCGCCGGTGCCTCCACCGGCTTGCGGACCATCCAGGCCCCGTCCTCCATTTTCTGGATCTCCACCTCCATGGCCCCCTGCCGCATCCACAATTCCTTCACCTCCGGCACCACCAGGGGAAAGACCCGCTTTTCCCGCCAGGCGTTGAGATCCTTGTCCATCGCCTCGGCCAGTTGGTTTTGCACCACGGTTAACCGCTCGCCGGATTTCGGTTGCTTCACCTTGGCGTAAACCCCTCCGGGAATCGGAGTCTCCCGGCCGATTTCCACCGAGAATTCCCCCTCGGGGGTTGTCACGGTCAGGCTCCGCGTCGGTTGGCCAAGTCCGAAGGTTTGCAGGTTCGCCTCCGTGCGCGCTTCCTGGGGGAAGGTCTGCATGGTTTCAACAAACTCCACCTCGGAAAGGAGTTGCCCCACCGCGGCCGCATCCGCGCCCGTTTCGACGGGCTTCTGCAGTTGCCACTCCCCGTCCTTGGGCTTCCGGAAGGAAAAAGCTCCTTTTGCGGTCTTCAACTC
>Ga0214917_10004830_pt1 | contig 14759 bp, 15 predicted proteins | sample LL_1208_BB_MetaG_FD_177983 | JGI IMG/M metagenome (GOLD analysis project Ga0214917, IMG submission 177983) | Freshwater microbial communities from Lake Lanier, Atlanta, Georgia, United States - LL_1208_BB | ecosystem: Environmental > Aquatic > Freshwater > Lake | place: USA: Georgia | collected... | reverse complement strand
ACAGCATTTTTAAATTTATTTCGCTTGACATATGATAAAACTATTAAACGTATTGTATATGGTCCAAGAATGTTAGATGTTAGTTCTCATGTTGTAAATTATGATGTTTGCAATAATATTAAGAATTATATTTTGCGAAATATTAATTTTACCTTCCGAGACTATAATATACCCAATATAACAACTGATATCGTTTTAAATACAGTACCTGAATTAATTGACAAATTTGATGAGAAGATAAATGATAATAATAGCGATAATCAGACACTTATGTTGGGCATTATAGATGAATTAACAAAGTCCATAAATAATGAAAATACGCAACTTGACACGAATAAATCAGTAGTTGAAATTGAAGTTACTAACCTTGTTAAGCTTATGGCAGATAATATGAAAGGCACAAGGGATAAATTCTCAAAATTTGAGACATATGTTGCTGGTATTTTGCAAAGTCGTAAAGATACAGATATTGCTTTATATACTTATTTAGAAGCTTTGAAAGCTTTTAAAGCAAAGATTGAAGATGAATTCAATCGCAGAAAAGCATTAATAGGTTCTGGTCAAGATATGATATCTGGTAACTTTGATACATACATAACAAGTGAAAATAGTAGATGTATGGGATTATGTGGCACAGTAAATGAAAAATTACAAGAAGAATATAATAAGACTTCTGGAACATTGGTAGATATATATCAAGATGTCGTGGATGCTATTATAGGTATATTTACAAAAGGCGTATATGTAAGTGTCAATTTTTATAATAAGGGTGTACTTACAAGATTTGCAGCACAAAATGAGCGTGAATTCTCTTGCATGATTATGAATAATAGTATTGCTGAAAATTTTGTAGCAATTGCAAGCAATCGAAACCCATACTATCTTGAAAATAAATACATAAAGGATGCATCAGGTATGCTTTACTATCTTGTAGAATTATCTGGAAACATATTGTTACAAGCAGGTTATTACCATTTTTACGCGGATTTAATAGAAGAAGAGTGTTATGATATTTTCATAGGTTATCCTGATCCACAAAACAATGCAAAAATGATATTCAAAAATGTAGCAAATTATTATTATAGAAATAATATTAATGCAAGTGATACACGAATGCGCAAAGATGCAGGTGTAGCAGCTGCAAAGAGTAATGATAATAAAAATAATACTACAAAACTGCCTATTTATATTGATGGCGAATATAACAATGGATATTATGCGTTCTATGCAAGAAGTTTGAGAGGAATTCAAACACTACGTAATAATTATTTAAATATGAAATATGTGAGATTAAATACTGCGAACGAAAGTTATAGTCTTTTTGGTGAACAAGTATATGAATATAAAGCAGCAAATACATTAAATATTTCAATTGCAAAAAATGTTAGTGATATCTTGTACTACAACAAAGAAATATCGGATTTGAAAATGATATCTATGTATTATAATACCACAAAATCGTCATCTATTCCATCTGTTGCACCTACTTTAGCTCCAGTTCCTCCTCCCAAAAAAGTTATTATCGAACCTGATATATATCCTACATTTGAAGATGAACTAAAATATCTTAAATATTGGTGGAAATTTGATAATAATTTAATAGATACTATCAATAAAAAACAGTTTTATATAATAAATAATTACAGTGGTAATATATATGAGGGTGTATACACTTTTGAAAATGATGCTAAATATGGAAATAAATCATTAATGATATCTGGAAGTAAAAAATATGCAGATGAATATATGTTCAAAGCAAGCACAGATGTTATAATAGGTAATGTTTTTAGTATTAGCTTTTGGTGTAAGAGTACTGCATGTTGCAATAAAATTATAAGTTTAGGCGATGATGTTTATATAAACATCAGAAAAGATATTAATTTAGCAAATAATACTATCGATAACAGTAAAGACATATTTTATATAAATGGGATATCAAGTAATATTATTGTAAAAGGATATAATACTGTAAATAATTGTTATGAAGAATCTACAAGTAGTTATGGATGTTTTGATAGTTATTTTGGAGCTGCAGTTTCCGCAGGTACATTTGACCCATTTCATACACCTAAATGGAGACCAACATCTTCCGATGGTAGATGTGGTTATATGGCAGGAACTACAACGAAATGTAATGGAACAAAACAGGTTGAAGTACCTAATTATGCAATTGCTAACAAGATTGATGCCGAATTTAATAAATGGAATCATTTCGTATTAACATATAAAGGAGCTTCCCTTAAACTTTATTATAATGGTCAACTAAAACATGAAAATAAGAATTATGACTTTATGGCTGGTATTATGAATCTTTCACTATTTAATCAGCAAAGTGATAATTCTACATCTGTATATTATAATGATTTGCGTATATATAATAAAGAATTATCAATATCCGAAATTAATAAATTATATACTAATACAACAGCATCGACATCACAATCTCCATCAGAGGATTATGATATGTTTCCTAAATTATCTGGTGAATCTGAATTCTTAAGCTATTGGTGGGATTTTGATGCAAAATTAAGTGGTAGAGTAGGCGGCGTAGATTTTCAAAATAATACAGTAAATAGTGCGGATTTTACATATGATACAATCTTAAAAAAATACGGTCCGAGTTCTCTAAAAATTACTCCAAAAACAGCTCAAAATAATTTTAAATTTTCTGCAATAGTAAATCTACCAAATACATTTACATGGTCTTTTTGGGCATATTCATCAGGGTGTTGTAATAGAATTGCCAGCATTGGTTATGATATTTATATTGATTTTCAAAATGATATGAATAATAATATTGTATATATACATCAAATTAGTAGCGTTAGTTCAAAACAAGAAACGTATTATGATACATGTACCAGTCAAAATTGTACTTCATGTAGAACATTTGCAGATTATTTGAATCAACATTCTGCAGAATTTGGAGGATGGTCAAGTGGTACATGGAGTCCACAAGAACGATGGTCCTCGCAAAAATGCGAATCTACTTGTACTAATACCACTTATAGTTGTACAAAAACAAGACCTGTAAATACTTCTACACAAGTATTGCCTGCTGATTTTAATAAATGGAATTTTTATACAATATCTTACAATAGTGATACAAAGACACTCAAATTTTATTATAATGGTGAATTTAAATTTGAAACAACAAATTTTACTTACTATGCAGGAACAAAAGCTATTCAAATATTTAATAATTATACTGCAACTAATTTTGTAAATTATAGTGATATGAGAATTCATTCCAAAGAATTAACACCTTATGAAATATATACATTATACAACGGTGGAGATATAAATGTAAGTCTTCCTATTGTTTCAAATGAACCTTCTTTAAATTGTTCAGATGTTATTGCTACTGACCCAGGAATTCGAAAAATTAATCAAAGATTCTATATAACTTGTCCAAAACTTCCTACTATTTCAACATTGCCTAAAAGACCAAGTATACTTACATTTACAATGCTTAAGTTGCCAACATTATTGAATGGAGCTTCTTTAAATTATGTACCAATTTATACACAAGAAAAGACAAATTTAGACAATTTTTATGCAGTCAATGCATATATAGAGCAGTTAGATGAGCTTCGACAGATTGATATTAGTGAATTTGATTGCATGATTAAAGCTGAAAAACAAATGCTTATAAATAATGTAAGTCAAGAGAGTATTGATAATAAACGAGCTATTATAGAAAGATTAAATGACCAGATTACTATTAATAATAGAAAAATAACAGAATTAACAAATATTTATAACGCTATAAATACATTTACTAGGTCATATGACTATAATGCTGTAAAACAAGTATTAAATGAACGTATTATATTCGATGATAATACAATCGCTTTTAATAAATATCTTCCAGCAGTTTTCAAGAATTTGAAAGATGGTAAACATTATATGTATCTGGCTATATCATAGAATTCTATTGATAAATTTTGACCATATTGGTGTCCCTATTATATTTGTTGTCAAATGTTCTATAATAATCATATTATTATCATCTATTATATAATCAATAGCTGTATTTTTTCCTTCAATATCTGTTTCGTAAGAAAATACACGAAAATGCTTAGGACCTATATAGGATATTAGATATTCAGATATAACGCTATGTAAATTATGATAATATTGATGATATATATTATATTGCTCCAATTCAATAATTCCCTTAAATAATAGGAATTCGATGTCTTCAATGGAGCATTCTTCTGTTACATTTCTTATTTTTGTATTATTTTGTAGTAAGAATTCATCAAAGTTTAGCCACATTCCTTTTTCTTCTATATAGCGTGTTTTTGGGATAGCTTTCTTCAAGATAGTAGCCATAAGTTCATGATGAATGCCGTAATCATTAAAGAACAATTCTTCATAATGTTCTATTTCTTTATATCCATATTCGATAAAACATTTATTATATTGTCGCAAAATATGTGCACCATAACATGTCCAGAAATCCGATTCAGGATATCGCATAGTATTATAGTCTGTGAATATATGCACTGTGAATATATGCACTGTAAGCTGACGATGAAATCTATTTTTTACAAACCGATATGTTTCATTTGTTTGTTTATCAAGAATGATAAAGGATATGATTGTATTTCCTGTATTTATCGCTTGTAAAATATCATATCTATTATTCTCTAAAGCATAGTTTTTTGTTATATATTGGAGTATTTTGTCATCAAGATTGTCATCTGATGAATCTGGAAAATCGATGAAAGTTTCAACCATGTCGTGCAGATGATTATAATGTAATAATCTACATGTCATTTTTTATTATTTATATACATATAAATATACAATTATTTATGATTGCATATGTATATCGAAAGTACATATCAGTGTTTTACACAGTGTAAAAAAATAAAAATAATATTTTCATAAAAATGTATGGATATGTACTTTCCACTGGCTACATCATATAATCTCTTTTGCATCGAATAGATTTGATTTCTCTTTGTGTAGTTTCAGAATTTGTTGTTGAAGATGCAACAACACCTTTTTCTTGAATAACTGGACGGAATGATGATATATATTCCATTCCATCTATATTTGTATTTTTTTCCTGAGTTTGTTGTTCAGGTATTTCATTATTTTTTATAAGTTCACGTTTAATGTCATTATAAAGAATGAGACTGACTTCTTCTATTTTTTTGATAGCCTTTACTTCTGCCGTGTTCCAATTTCTCGCAACATCTTTTTTTGCGATATATACCATCGTAATTGCAGCAGCCCATAAGAGTCCAATGCGGTGATTTTTATGTTTCTTAGCATATCCATAATTAAATAATTGATATAAATAATCCATTTCTGAATTTGTATAAAGTAATGAAAGGATACCCCATAAAAACCAAACGGCATCATTATCGCTTTCGTAAAATTTGGTTTCAAAAGTATAACGTTTTCTGATAATATAATCAAATGAATTTCTGATTTTATTAGCAATATCTGATAGTTTATTAGAATCTGTACTAGGAATACTTTCAAGCTGTTTTAGAATATATACGTAACCTGTTATAACCTGTGTAGCAAGAATATATGTAGGGTTGTCGATAGGAGGAAGAATTCCCTCAAATTTTGTGATACCACTTGATGATAATTTAAAAGATTCGTTTTCAAACATGTCAATTATCTTATCACGTACAATCTTGATATTAATTGTTCCTGTTTTAGTAATAGGCGTCTTGATATAGATATCACAAAGTAAACACAGTTTGGCAACAAGTATATATACATTTTTTATTGTAATCTCTTCATCTTCTATAAAAGCAATAACATCATTGATTGTATCCAAAAGCAATCGAATATCTGTTAATGATATATATGAACCAATATAGCTACAAATTGCTATAAATGTATTTTGTAGAACCTCAATATTCTTATCTAAATCCTGTAAAATAAGTTTTGAAACTAAAAAAAGACTTTCCTTGATTTTAGCTCGACATAAGGTATTATATAATTCTTGATTTATCATTTTGAATAAATCTCTTGTTTATATTTATCTATAAATCCTTTATATTTACATATAATTTTATAATTTTTTATAATTGTAACCTCAGATACATTGCATATAGTCGAAAACTGTTTCTTAGAATATCCCAGGTTCTCTGTAGTTGAATAATAATACAGAATACCTGCTGCAGAAGATGTAGGTGAGTTATCACTCATAATCTCATGTTTCTCAAGGAACTGCACAAGTTTTTTGCAATTATCTATGTCATTCATTTTCATAGATAGTTTGCTACCAAACCTCGAAATGAAATCTTCTGGACCAGATGAAGCTACATTGATTTTAAGAAGCGTCTGGAAACGCGAATTTCCACGGTTAAGTACAACAGGGCTTATATTAAACATCGTAGCAATTTCCTTTGAACTACGAGGAACATTGTTTAGGATACACGAATGATATATACAAGATGCTATTAAACCTTCTTTATTATCGCCTCGCGATATCTTCTTTTCAGACGCTTTTTTATAAAGCACTTTCGCATCATCTATGACACGCTGAGGTATACCATTATTAACAGTATTTGCAGTTAATTTCTCAAATACAGACCATAAAGTTCTTTCGTCATAAGGCATTGAATTCCACATCTGATACATCCTAATACGTTTGATATCAATACTATCACGCTTACTACCACCTATCATAGAACCAAGAGACGATTTAGGCAGCAAACTGTTTGTAGGCAGTCCACATCGCGAAGGGTCGCCATCGCGAGAATCTTCAGAACCATAATAACGCCATTCGGCACTACTGTCAATAACGCGTCCTAATACAGCACAGCATTTCTTACATATCTGCATTGTATCTTCGATGATAACATCAGTAGAACCACAAGAACAAGTGAAGACTTCCTCGCCATTTGTATCTGTTTTATTTGTTGCAGATATAGCATTAAGCTCGTTCTTGAAGTCGTCCAAAAGATTCCAGCAATCTGCGAATTCTTCATCCATTATGGTTGTATGCGATGATACAAACATATCATATCATTTTTTTATATCTTTGCTTTTGTATTCATTTATTTATGATTTTTCCATAAAGTATTTATATAAGGTGTTGCATAAGGAATTATTTTTTGTTGCGATAATGATAATTCAGAATTTGAAGATAATCTACGTAATTTAATATGTACATTTTGCTGGTCTAAAATAGCATATCCTTTTTGTATAATATATTGCAATTCACTTGCATTCATATAATAGGATTTGAATTCAGCAATCGATTTCATAATTAAATATCATAATATATATTTATATCATCATTTTTTTGTTTTCTAAGATTATGATACGTATCAAAAGGTTTTTGGTATGTATCATAATATCATGTTTTTATTCATGTGAATATGCTGTTGTGCAGAAACTTATGTTACGTAAACCATATAAATTATCTAGAATGATTTCTTCTTCTCAAAACTTAAATATAACAAATAGAATTCAAAATGTATCTGTGTCTAAAAATAAAAACTTAATAATTACCTGTGTAGCAAAGAATCCAACTTCCTATCAATTGACTGAAGATAATCATATAGGTCATTGTTCGTAATATTAGAAGGTCTCTTCGGTGTCTTGACACGTTTAGACTTTCTTTCCTCGCGAATAGCTTGGCGCTCTTGATAATCAGTAATATCCTTAGTAGTTAATTTTACAAGCTCTGCAACTTGTTCCAAAGATAGATTTTCTTTCTCCATCTTGTTAAGAGCATAGACAATCAATCGTGTCTTAATGCTACCCTCTGTACGCTGAAGGGATTTTGCAATATCCACTAGACTGACGCCCTGGGATACCATAGTCAAAAGTTTATCATCCTCATCTGACTCCCACTTGAGACCTGCGCGGGAAGTCTCCTGGTTTTGTCTCTGAGTCTTAAGCATTTCTTGAAATCTTGAAGGCATCTGTATATTGTGTTTGATGTGCTGTATTGCTGCTCTATAATAGCAGGATGTCCTTATATCATTTTGCAAATGCCAAAAATGGCTGTTTTTTGGTTTTTGTTTTATGTATCTGTTTGTCTTTAGTTATTCATGTTCTCGTAGCACACGTTCATAATAAGCTGCGAAAGCCAGCATCTCCAGACACTAGTGACCGTCATAGGCTCAACAAGATCATTGCAAACATCTTCGTCATCCATGGTAAGCATGTGGTCGATGAGCTTCTTCATGCCATATTCCAGGAAAATTGCCTTCATCTTCTCTTCGGTATTAATGTGGTTATCTATATACTTTTCTACAAATTCGTCCATGTATTTGTTAACGTCATAATCAGAAGGATGGCAATCCTTGTAATACTTGAACGTTTCAATCATCGTAGTAATCATTGGCGTTGACATCTTTGTGTGACCAATTGTTTTGAGATGTTCGCTGTCATTTTTTTCACCATTTCCGCAAAATACAAACAAATGTTTTTTATTATTGCCGAAACATTTTCATACAAATCTATACAAACTCATAAAAAATGATTGCTGAGTATTCTAGATATACTTATCAAGTTACGATGGTCCTAACAGCTGAACAACACAAAGAATACATGAAATTGCATTATAGTGTTATGCAACGATACAAATCACATTATAAACACATTCCATTCAGATATATCAATAGAAGCATTAAACGCAAATGGTCTATAATGCAATATAACAAAATGATGAAAGATTATGATGCAAGTACACCAAAAAAACAGACCATACGCTGGTCCGATGATGTCTAATCAGATATAGAATTCTTAGTTATATTCAAATCTCTTTCAAAGCCCTCTTTTGTGGCTTTAATAATACTTTGAATACGCTCTGCATCTTTTAGCAATTTATTATATTCCTCCATTTCAGCAGGAGTCAATGGTCTGTTTTCCTCATCAATTGCAAATGCAGGTTTTTGTAATACTGCACACGTGCCAAGTCCCATTAAGAGTTGTCTACGCGAAATACCAGTTCCCATATTAATAGGAACAAAATATCCCATTGATTCAGATACCAATGCAAGAAATAACAAGATTGTTGTATACATAAGAACAAGATAATATATACATATCATATATAAATAAGTTTTATATCATGATAGCTGCTATTCTGAAACTATCCCTCCAATTGCTTCTTATTACTGAAGTATCATCATTTGCATCGCCAATGGTATTAGTACAAAACGTAAGAATAAATACGAAACAATCGTGTACATCGTGTGTCATGAATATGGAAAGACGTGATATGATTGTAAAATCATTATTTGTCGCATCTTCTACATTGCCTTTGCTGTCAAATACAAAAGTTGCCAAAGCATATAATGCAGATGAAATCCATCATATGAATCTATATGAAAAATGTGCACCATCAGTATGCTATATTAGTACTGAATATAGGAATGTAGCAGAAGAATTGAAGATGTCTGAAAAAGATGTCAAAAATCTCCCAAAGGGTGTTGGTTCTGGATTTGTATGGGATAAAGATGGGCATATTGTTACGAATTTTCATGTTATTAATAAAGCCGACAAAGCAGAAGTAACTCTTACAAATAGTAAAGGTGAAAAAAGGGTATGTTCGGCAAAACTAACTGGCGTTGACCCTGACCGTGATATTGCTGTTTTGAAAGTTGAAGATGCAGAATTGATACCTATTAAAATTGGTTCTGACAAAAATATAAAAGTAGGGCAAAATGCATATGCAATTGGCAATCCTTTTGGACAAGACCATACATTTACAATGGGCATTATTTCAGGAAAAAATAGAGAAATGACATCACCTACTGGTAGAAAGATTAAAGGAATTATTCAAACAGATGCTGCAATCAATCCTGGAAATTCTGGAGGAGCTTTGCTTGATTCTTCTGCAAACCTAATTGGTATGAATACTGCGACATTAGGTATGGGTGTATCATCTGGTGTTAATTTTGCAATTAATATTGATATGATTAAAGAAACCGTTGCTGAACTTATTGAATTTGGTATCGTACAAAGAGCTGTATTGGGAATTAGCTATGTTGATAAGTTGCCGGCAGAATTGGTAGCATTTGGTCCAATCGAAAAAGGAATTATTGTATCAGATGTGCCAAAAACATCACCAGCATATGCAGCAGGTCTTCGAGGAATCGATAAAGAAGCAAAGACACTTGGTGATGTTATTGTAGGTATTGATGATAATGTTATCAATGAATCTGCTGATATGCTTGCGACACTCGAAAAATATAAGCCCGGAAATACAATCAAGTTGCATGTGCTACGTGAAAACAAAACTGCAATGACTCTTGATGTTGTTCTTAGTTCATTCCGCGTGCATACCTTTTCAGGACTTCCATATGAAAAAGAATTGCCTCCTTCTGCATCTGCTATCAAAATTGATGTTCCTCTTGATAATATTGCACCTGAAATAAAACCGAAGATGAATAGTCCTTAAATATCATTAATTCATATATTTATTTAATGCAAATATTTCATATATAATCCAAGTTTAAGCTGTGTTATTTTTGTAATTAAATCATAAGAGATGTGTTGAATTTTTAATTCAGACAAGAGCTGGTCAACTTTTTCATGATTTAGATTTATTCGCAAGATATAATCAATAATAATTTGTTCCATAGTGCCTATAATAAGTCTTTTACGACGATTGTCTTGTATATTTCGAATATCATCATATGAAGTAATAGAAATACATTCTTCATTTATTGGATAATTAGAAGCCAATAAAGCATTGAACTTATTGAATTCTGATATTGTAATTTCTTCAAATTCTTTGAGAGCAGGTGTTGGATTCATATTACAAATATGTTATAATTAATAATCAATATTATGTATTCATTTTTTCTATATCTATCATAAAAATAATTATATATAAGATATAAAATATATATTAGTTATATGTCCCCACAAGTTGTTTGTATAACTAATATATATAATGAAGAATATCTTTTACCTTTTTGGTTAGAACATCATAAAAATATGTTTGATTTTGGAATAATTGTTAACTATAGATGTACTGATAGAAGTCTAGAAATATGCAAAGAAATATGTCCTCATTGGAAAATTATTAATACAGCAAATCCTGATTTCGATATTATAGCAAATACAAATGAATTTATGCATATAGAAGAACAACTACGTGGATGTTTTAAAATTATTTTGAATACCACAGAATTCTTAGTTCCTTTTAAGCCTTTGAAAGAATTACTACAAGAATATAATAATAATCAAATTGCTTTGAATATAAAGACATATAGCCCGCATTCATTAAATGAATATTACCCAAAAGATGTAAAAGAATTATTTAAAAATATCTTAAATGATGATGTTAAAATTGATGACAAAGACAGATGTGTACGCGTATTACATAACTATTCAAATGGTGTATATAATATTGGAAGACATGGAACATTATTACCATCTGAAAATACAGACGACGCATGTGTTTTATGGATGGGTTTTTATCCATTAAATGAACGATTACTTGCAAGAAAGTTGCAAATTGGTAATAAAATGACTCCTCGAGATTTAGCAAGAGGATGGGGTGGACAACATGTTTGGAGTAAAGAAACTATGTTGGAAAAAAACAAAGAAAGATATGAAAATGGTAAAAAGTTACAAGATGTTTCTACAAATCTTTATAATTTTTTGCATAACTTATAACAAGATTATAACAAATTATAACATAATTTTCTCTAACTCATCTTTTGACATAATTTGGACGCCAAATTCATGTGCTTTTTCTATTTTTGTACTTGTTTCATTTTTATCCTTGACTATTAAATAATCAGTGCTTTTTGAAATAGCAGTTACTATTTTCCCACCAGCTGCTTCAATCAGTTGTTCATAATCTTTATTTCGGAATCCTGTAAACACTACCTTTTTATCTTTGAATATTCCCAAACGTGAAACAACTGCGGTTGGCGGAGGTGATACATCTGCTGTGACTTTTTTGCATTTAATACCAAGTTCTTCATAAAATTCAAAGAATTCTGGAAGATGTTCTACAAATTGTTGAGCACTAATAACAGCCATTCCTTTGATTTTTGTAATATCATTAATGGTCAACTGCAAAGATTTATTTTTGTTTGTTAGAATATAAGGATATTCATCAATAATTAACTTTAACTTCTTTTCTCCAAAACCTCTTCCAAATACATTCGAAGCAGTCATTAGCTTATCGCAGCTAACTGAAGATATTCCTTGAAGAGCTTCTATAATTTTATCGGCACTTTTTTCCTTAAATCCCTCAATCTGTAAAAGCTCTGTTTTTGTAATACCTATTAATTTCTTCAAGGTATCGAATCCTGCATCATACAATTTAGTAATAACTCCTTCTTTCACACCATCAATACCAAGAGTCTTCATAAAATGCGTGAAAGCTTGGATATCTTGCTCTCTATTTTTTTCAGTTCCTTTCAATATAATGTCAATGTGCGTATCATTCCATTCATATGCTATATCGGGCATTTTAGGTTGATTATTTGCAGAAGGCGTAATGACATTTAAGATATGTGGAATAACATCACCACTACGTACTATAATAATATGAGAGCCTGGTCCAATCTTGTTCTTTTCAATATATGCTGCATTGAAACCAGTCGCTTGCTTTATTTTAACACCTGCCAGAGAAACTTCATTGAATTTTACCAATGGTTTGAGATATCTATGTTTTGATACGTTCCATTCTACATCTTCAACTATAACCTCTGCTTGTTCGTGTGTAAGGATAGTTTTAAATGCAAATGCATATTTTGGATTTTTTCCTGACATAATTTTATGTTCATCGTCGTGATATACAACTATACCATCGATTTCATATATAGATTGTTTACGCCAATTCTGTAATGTATTTGAAAGCTGGTCCAATGAAATGTTATCCGATTGTATATATTTTACTAAAGGAAATTGTAGGTCTTTCAATGTTTGGAATGAAGTACTTAATTTTTGTCTCGGAAACATCATATCATAAGCTATGAAATCTACTTTCGATAAAATGTCAATATTAATAGTTTTACTATGTAGAACTCCTGCAACTACATTTCTGGCATTAGCTCCAATATCTGACATTTTTGTCCAATTTGCTCTTGATATGATAAGTTCCCCTCGAATTGCAATCTTCTGATTTCCCCAAGATGACATAGATGTTGTATTCACATTATGTAAATATGGCAAAATATGTGAGATATTCTGCCCTTCATGACCATCCCCACGTGTCCACATTTTTATCTGTCCTTTATCGTATACAAGTAAACATGAAATACCATCTAACTTTTCAGATATAACATAATTACCTGGATATTTTTTAGCCCATTTGATAATTTCTGCTTCATTATCTTTAATTTTGTCAAGAGACCCTAAGTAATACGGAAGCTTCTCTTTATTAATTGTTATTTCAGCCCCGACCTTCTTGAGATAAGGATTCTTCGGGTCTTTTTTCTTCAAATAATCTTTAACAATATCATAAATATCATCATTAATCAATGTCTTATTTGTATTAAAGAAGGCTTCATCCGCCTCTTCTAATACCTTTACAATTTCTTGAGTTTTAAGAGTTTTTAAAGTATTAATAGGGTCTGCTATAATTCTTTGGATAAGAGACATATGTGTGCTTTTATATTTTATAATATCATTTTTTATTTATATATCGCTTTATAGAATGTGCCCACGGTAGCTTAGTACATATCAGTGTCTTGGACTGCTTAGAATTTATTTTTATAAAAAATTCAAAAAAAATGATGTGATATGTACTTTCCACAACTACCACTTAAAGGTTCTTTCTTAAACCCTCTACAAGAAAGTACATATTAGTGTTCAAGAGACTACTAAATATAAAAATAAAAAATTATATAAAAAAGTATTGATATGTACTTTCGGTCTATCTAGACATAAACATTATAGAATATAAACTACACAAATGCTAAGGTATTTATTATTCTTATTATGTCTAACCCAAGCTATAAATACACCTACTAAAGTTATTATTGTTGCAAATGTAGCAAAGTTGAAACAATATATGAAAGATATTCATATCGAAAAATGTAATAATACTATTATGATACATATTGGCGAACATAATAATGAAAATAAACAATCGTCTTTCCGTGATTACGTATTACAAAAAGTGATACATATGTTATTTTCATAATTCATTATGAAATTATACATTTATGATGTTCAGACGATTCCAATGGTTTTATAATTTTACGTTTATTTATAATTCCAATATATAAATCTAATACATCTATATATAGACATTTTTTGATTTTTTTACATATTTTGATAATGGCAGTATAATTGATACTGCAATATTTTTCAAGAATTTTTGGATTTAATATTATTTTATTGTTATAAACATTTTCAATTTTCATAATATTTAGATATATATTACTTAGTAATGATAATATAGTCGTGTCTAATTTTTGTTGATGTGTTTTTGATTTTGATATCATATATTCATGAATATTCGCTCTACATAATGGACATAAGATTGTAGTTGATGCAAATACATGTACAAGACATTTATGATGTATAAATTGTTTGCAACAAAACATTTCCATTAAATATCCTTCTTCAAGGCATATACAACATTCGCCATTGTTATTGCTTGGTTGTATAATGTTTCTATATTCTTTTTTAATTTGCTTTAGTTGTTTCTTTAGCATTTTGTAATCAAACCAACATTGTTGTGGTATACTATATTTATATTTTGTTATATAACCTCGTAGAGTTCTATTGAACTTCATATTATATAAGTATTATATATATAATATATCTATATGTTATATACAACAAAAATG
>Ga0214917_10004829_pt1 | contig 14759 bp, 5 predicted proteins | sample LL_1208_BB_MetaG_FD_177983 | JGI IMG/M metagenome (GOLD analysis project Ga0214917, IMG submission 177983) | Freshwater microbial communities from Lake Lanier, Atlanta, Georgia, United States - LL_1208_BB | ecosystem: Environmental > Aquatic > Freshwater > Lake | place: USA: Georgia | collected... | reverse complement strand
CGATCAACTTCCTTATCGTTTTGGCGATTCTGTGGCGTTTTGCGTACCGCCCCGTGCTCAACATGTTGGCGGAACGCAAGCGGCTGATTGAAGAGGGCTTGGCGGGCGCCGAAAAAGGGCGTCAGAGTCTGGCCGAAGCCGAAGATCAGAGGCGAAAAATCCTGCGGGATGCCGAGTCGCGCGCCGAGAAAATGGTGGCAGAAGCTCGTGCGTCAGCAGACACGCAGGGAGCCAAACGCCTAGCCGAAGCTCACGCCCAAGCGGAAACGTTGGTCAAAAAAGCTCAGGAAACCATGGATCGGGAGCGTGCCCAACTGGAAGCCGAGATGCGAAAAGAGCTCGGACGACTAGTGGCCCGAACTACGGAAAAGTTGGTGGGTCGGGTGCTGACCCCGCAGGACGAAGAGCGTCTGCGGAAGGAAGCGGTCGCCCAAGTCACCCGGTGAACGCATCCCTCCGAAGATGAAAATAAACCGAGCTGCCCGGGCTGAAGCCAAGACCTTGTTCCGGATCTGCCGTTCGGAAAAAGGTCTCGATGAAGCCCGACTCCGCAAGGTGATCGGAATCATCTCGAAGGAACGTCCCCGTGGCTATTTGCAGGTGCTGGGAAGATTAGGACAGTTGGTGCGTTTGGAAGTGGGGCGGGCAACGCACGAGGTGGTGTCAGCCACCCCGTTGGAGGATGGAGGAAAAGCGGTTTTCGCCATCCTGGAAAAATATTTTGGAAAACCCTTGGCACAGCAGGTCGAGGTTCGGCCGGAAGTGCTGGGGGGTTTAAGAATTCGCGTGGGCAGTGATGTCTGGGACGCGACCTTGCGCGGGCGCCTGGAGGCGCTCGCTCGGTCGGCCTGATCACAGCCAGAAAGCAAGGAGCCAGAACATGAGTGGAATCGTCGCAGAAATCGAAGCCGAGATCGGGAAACTGAAATCGGAAGTGACCAAGAAACACACCGGACGGATCCGCGAAATCGGGGACGGAGTCGCGAAAATCGAAGGCCTTTCGGGGGTGGCCTTGAATGAAATGATCGAATTTCCCAGAGGAGTGACCGGATTGGCTCTCAATCTTGAGGAAACGGAAGTTGGCGCAATCATCATTGGTGATTTCACCCACCTGAAAGAAGGGGATGAGGTCAAGGCGACGGGGAAACTTTTGCAGGTTCCCGTCGGGAAAGATCTTCTTGGCCGAGTGGTCGATGCTTTAGGTGTCCCTCTCGACGGAAAGGGTCCGATCAAGTCGAAGGAATCTTATCCGGTAGAGAAAATTGCTCCAGGCATCATCAAGCGTCAGTCGGTCAATCAACCCCTTCAGACGGGCATTCTGGCGATCGATGCGATGATTCCGATCGGCCGTGGTCAGCGTGAGCTGATTATCGGCGACCGGGCCACCGGAAAAACAACCGTGGCGATCGATACGATCATCAACCAGGCCCGAATCAACCAACTCAATGAAAAGCTCGGCGACAAATCGTTCCGTCCCGTTTACTCCATCTATGTCGCGATCGGGCAGAAGAACTCGAGTCTGGCCCGCACCTTGGCTGTGCTGGAGGAGACCGGAGCCCTCGCTTACACGATTGTCGTGGCGGCGAATGCTTCCGATTCGGCTACCTCGCAGTACCTGGCTCCCTTTGCAGGTTGTGCTATGGGCGAATGGTTCATGGATAACGGCATGGACGCCTTGATCATTTTTGACGATTTGTCGAAACACGCGGTGGCGTATCGGCAGGTCTCGCTGGTGTTGCGCCGTCCTTCGGGTCGTGAAGCGTATCCTGGCGACGTGTTTTATCTCCACTCCCGCTTGCTAGAGCGGAGTGCTCGGTTGAGTGAGAAAGCGGGTGCGGGTTCGTTGACTGCTTTGCCGATCATCGAAACGCAGGCAGGCGACGTGTCGGCCTACATTCCGACGAACGTGATCTCGATCACGGACGGTCAGATCTATCTCGAAACCGATCTGTTTTACCAAGGGGTACGTCCTGCGATCAGCGTGGGTCTTTCGGTTTCCCGCGTGGGATCGGCGGCACAGATCAAGGCAGTCAAGCAGGTCGCCGGCAAGATCAAGCTCGAGTTGGCCCAGTTCCGCGAACTGGCGGCATTTGCTCAGTTCGCCAGTGATCTGGATGCGGCCACAAAGGCCAAGTTGGATCGTGGCGCCCGGATTGTGGAGGTCTTCAAACAGACCCAGTACAAGCCGTTGCTTGTTGAATTGCAGGTCGCGATCCTTTGGACGATCCAGAACGGGTATTTCGATACGGTGCCAGTGGACAAGGTGAAGGCGTTCCAGAGTCGCCTGACCGAATATTTGACCACTCGAAAGGACAATATTCTTTCTGCCATCCGGCAGAAGAAGGCGGTGGATGACGCCATTGCGGCGGACCTGAAGAGCGCGTTGAGCGACTTCGTCGCCAGCCAGCCGTCTGCCTAAGGATTGATCCATGGCCAGCACACGTGACATCCGTCGTCGGATCCGCTCGGTAAAAAATACCGCGCAGATCACCAAGGCGATGCAGATGGTCGCCGCCTCCAAGATGCGGAAGGCGCAGCAAGCTGCGCTGGCCGGTCGTCCCTATGCCGAGGCGATGAATCGGGTGCTGTCCTCGCTGGCCAACCGGGTGGGGTCGATTTCCCATCCGTTTTTGGAAAAGCGGGAGATCCGGAGACCTTGTGCGTTGGTCATCAGCACCGACAAGGGATTGTGCGGGGCACTGAACACGAATCTTTTGAGGGAAGTGGCGGCCTTGCCCAAGGAAACGGTGTTTGTGACCGCTGGGAAAAAAGGGAAACAGTTTGTGGCCCGCATGGGACGTGAGTTATTGGCGGACTTTGAGGTCAAAGACGATGCTTCGAGCTACAAGGTGAAGCAGATCAGTCAATTTTTGATCGACCAGTATTTGGAAGGGAAGATCGACAGTGTGAGCATCTTTAACACGCGTTTCGTGAACACGCTAGTGCAGAAGCCGGAGCGGAACGATCTTCTGCCGATCGGAAAACTGGAGAAGCTCGAAGCGGGAACGGGGAAGCACGATGCGACCGAGATTCGGGCGGACGAGAATTTGCAGTACATTTATGAACCGAGTGGGGATGAGGTGCTTTCGGCCCTCCTTCCTTCCTACATCCATTTCCAGGTGTACCAGTTGGTGCTGGACGCCAAGGCCTCCGAGCATTCCGCGCGGATGGTGGCCATGAAGAGTGCCACCGACAACGCGAAGGGAATGATCAAGGACCTGACCCTGGAATACAACAAAGTCCGGCAGAGCGGCATTACGACCGAACTGCTGGAGATCGCCACGGCACAAATGGCCATGGCCTGACGGAAAAAGGAGAGCAGTTATGGCAACCAAAACAGCAAACAATGTGGGATCGATCGTCCAAGTGATCGGACCTGTGGTGGACGTGGAATTTTCAGGAGATGCGAGCATGCCGGCCCTGCTTTCGGCCCTCGAGGTGAACTACGAGGTGGATGGTAAGAAGACGAGTGTGGTTTTAGAAGTGCAGCAGCATCTAGGAGACGATTGGGCCCGTGCAGTGGCGATGTCCTCGACGGAAGGTTTGAAACGGGGCATGCCGGTGAACGATACTGGGGCTCCGATCTCCGTTCCAGTGGGGGAAGGGGTTCTGGGTCGGGTGTTGAATGTTTTAGGAGAACCGGTGGACGAACGAGGTCCTGTGAAGGAAGCGAAGCGGTATCCGATTCATCGTCGTGCTCCCACGTTGGTGGAGCAGGACACGCAGGCCAAGGTGCTCGAAACGGGCATCAAGGTCATCGATCTGATCTGTCCCTTCACCAAGGGGGGGAAGGTTGGAGCGTTCGGTGGTGCGGGCGTAGGTAAGACAGTTGTTATCATGGAGCTGATCAACAACATCGCCAAAGGACACGGAGGATTCTCCGTGTTTGCTGGTGTGGGTGAACGGACTCGTGAAGGAAACGATCTTTATAATGAAATGTCGGAAGCAGGTGTCATCGATCTGAAGGATATTTCGAAATCGAAAGTGGCTCTTGTGTACGGTCAGATGAACGAACCGCCGGGCGCCCGTATGCGGGTGGCATTGAGCGGTCTGGCCATTGCGGAATATTTCCGTGATGAAAAAAACCAAGACGTGTTGCTCTTCATCGATAATATTTTCCGGTTCAGTCAGGCAGGTTCGGAAGTGTCGGCGTTGCTGGGTCGTACCCCAAGTGCAGTCGGCTATCAACCTACCTTGGCGGCCGAAATGGGAGATCTGCAGGAGCGGATCACCTCGACGAAGAAGGGGTCGATCACCTCCTTCCAAGCGGTGTACGTGCCTGCAGACGATTTGACCGATCCGGCACCGGCCAACACCTTTGCGCACTTGGATTCAACGATCGTGCTGGAACGTTCGATCGCCGAGTTGGGTATTTATCCGGCGGTGGATCCGCTGGCTTCGACCTCGAAGGCTTTGGCGCCGGAGATCGTGGGCCAGGAGCATTACGAGGTGGCACGCGGCGTGCAGCGGGTGTTGCAGAAGTACAAGGATCTGCAGGACATCATTGCGATTCTGGGCATGGACGAATTGTCGCCCGAGGACAAGCTGACTGTGTATCGGGCTCGTAAGATCCAGCGTTTCCTCAGCCAACCTTTCCATGTCGCCGAGGTATTCACCGGCACGAAGGGCGAGTATGTTTCCGTTGCGGAGACGATCAAAGGGTTTAAGGAAATTCTCGAAGGGAAGCACGATGACGTGCCTGAAGCCAACTTCTACATGAAGGGTGGCATCGGGGCGGTCGCGAAGAGCTAAAGCCATGGCAGGAAAACTTCGGCTGGTGGTGGTGACTCCGGAAGGCAAGACCTTCGACGATGATGTCGAGCAGGTCGTCATGCCGGGGGTGGAGGGGCAACTCGGTATTCTGCCGGGACACGTTCCCTTGCTGACCGCGATTCAGCCTGGTGAGTTGGATTTGAAGGCAGGCTCACGTGGGGACGAACTGGCGGTGGGGGGAGGCTTTGCTGAAGTGACGGGGGATCGTGTGACGATTTTGACCGACATGGCGGTGAAACCGGAAGATATTGATGAGCATGCGGTGGAAAAAGCTTTGGAAAGTGCGAAGCAGGCCTTGCTTGAGAAGAAGGCGGGACCGGAAGCCGAGGCCTTGATGGCGATGATCCAGCGCTCGACCGCTCAGTTGAATTTGAAGCGCAAGCGAAGAAGTCACGGATAGGTTCGCGAAAAGAGTTATTGGGCGGGGGATTGCGAAAAAGTATAGATTGTTGGCTTAGGGCGTGGCGCGGGTCGGGGAGAGGGTAGGGTTGGATTGGTGGGGAGATGAAAAAGCAGGGGTTTTACTATCCCAGTTTTAAAAAACTGGCACTAAGAAGGCTGTAATATATCCATTTTGGGATATTAAAAACTAAAAAAGATCCCAGACTATTGATTTATCATATCTAAATAACTAATGTATTAATAATCTTCCGTAAGTGTGATGATCACGAAAACCAAAACGCAGGTGGGGTCTTTATTTGTCTTGGCGTTTTTATTGAGTTTCACCGCTCAAGCAAATCCGGTGGCCCCCGCGTTGAGTTTCTCCCCTCGATGGAGCTTGGAACTGCAGGACTACGCCAGTTTGCAAAAAATTGTTTACGGGGGAGGTAGGTATATCGCTTACACAGGGTGGGCAATGGCTGGATCGATGGGTAAAGCCTATCTGGGCATTTCGGAAGACGGTTACGTTTGGACCAATAAAGAACTTCCTGGGATGGGACCCATGGCGGGGGGAATGAGCTCTTATGTGGTGGGTTATGGTGCCAACCAGTGGTTGGCGGTTGCCTCCGCAGGCTCCATGCTTGGAATTGCATCCCCGAAAGTCTTTCAGTCTCTGGATGGAGGAGATACCTGGAGCGAGCTGCTTAACGTTTCATTCCCCGTCGGCTTTAGTGGTTCTCCAAGCGGAGTTCTTGTTTATTTACAAGGCACATGGTTTTTTACTTCAGGCCCGGTGCTTTGGGCGAGCACTGACGGTGGAGCAACGTGGTCCCAGCGTTCCACCAATTTCTTGAGCCTAATCTCATCTGCCAACGGAACTCTTTTTGCCCAAGCCAACTGGAACAGTCTTTGGTACAGCCAAGATCTTGGGTTCACTTGGCAACAGGCCAATCTCCCCCCAGGAACGAACAATTCCATACAAGACGTGGAGTTTGGCAATGGTGTTTACGTGGCGGTGACGTCGGGCGGGGGAGTGTTAACCAGTTCGGATCATGGGGCTAATTGGGTTTTGCGGGTAAGCGAAAGCTCAACCACCCCAGGAATGCCGCCGGCAGGAACCGGCAACTCCCTGAGCGATGTGACCTTTGGGAGCGGTCTCTTTTTGCTGAGCAATGGCAAAACGTCCCAAGACGGTATTCATTGGACAAATCCCTCACGCTGGATCGAGCGCACGGCTCCCGGGTTTACGGCAATGCCCGGTGTTTCGGTAAACTTTGTCTATGGATCGGCTGGTTTCATCGGGGTAAGCAGCGGGGCACCTGAAGTCGGCAGTATCTTTCAATCAGTGAACGGAACTGTGCCCGTGTGGAATCAGGCTACCCTTGGGGAAATTGGGGCAGAAATCGGATCTAGTTTGAGTCGAACTTTTCAGGCCAGCGGGGCGAATCGCTATGCGATTTCATCGACACCACCAGGCACATCTTTTGATCAGGGCTCCGGGTCGCTTGTGGGGACGCCCACGGAGCTCGCCAGCCGCTATCTTGTGCTTTACGCAATTAACGAGGCGGGGGGTTCAGATCCGGTCATTGTGAAATATGCGGCGGTCAACCCGGGGGGGATATCCGCTCCTCCGCTTCATTTTGTCTCCCGATGGACGGGCGCGATGAATGGTGGATCCATGAAAATCTGCGGAGGACCGACCTCATATCTTGCCATACCCTCATCGGGAACTGGCATGGGCATGGGGTCGATTCAGTTGAAAAGTTCATCGGATGGACTGAACTGGCAGGATAACTCCATCGCATGGGGAGGGGGGTGGGCCCCCGGAAGTTCGTTTTCCAATATGTTCGCTGCCGAGGGTGCGGGAGTTTGGCTTCTGGTTGGAAGTGGTTGGAATGGAATGATCACTGTTTTCAAGGCCTCCTCCACGAACTTGAACTCTTGGGAAAATCTTGGGTCGCAGTTGCCCGGGGACTCCAACGGGGGGATGTCGTTGGCCGGCCTGATGTACGGGGAAGGAAAGTGGGTTCTTTATGGGAATCGTAATTTGAATGGTGGCATGTCCCAAAGCCTCTGGATCAGCGAGGACGATGGTCAAACTTGGGCGGACAGATCGGCTTCGAATATGACCCTCAACACGGTTCAAGCGGCGGCCATAGGCGAGGGAAAACTAGTGGTCACGGATCAGATTGGGAGGCTCTTTGTGAGTTCGGATATGGGAATCAGCTGGTCTGAGATAACTTTACCCTCGAACCAAGCCAGCTTGGCGGGCTTGGCTTACGGGAATCATCGGTTTGTTTTGGCTGGATCCGATGGCACGGTTTGGACCAGCACGGATGGGGCTGTCACCTGGGTCCAACAGCTGGCGCCTTATCCTTCTATTTTCTGGCAGAGTGGGAGGCAGCTTTCTTCGGTAGTTTTTGGAGGGGGTCTTTTTGTTCTCAGTGATGGGCGCTGCTCTTCGGATGGTGTTGTTTGGACCAGTCCCTCAAAAGGTATTCCTCAATCAGGCTTGGGTGGGGTGATTGCCCCAGGTGGCAACTCGAACCTCTCGATGGTTCACGGTCCAGCGGGATTTCTTGCAAGCAGTGGGAGCATGATGCCCGCTGGAATGAGCGCGAATTATTCCGTTTACCAGGCGGTTTCTGCGGATGTGCCTACCTGGAGTCCCGGGGCACCTTCCTCGGAAAAAATCCAAACTGAGATTCCCTTTACGCGAACATTCCAAGCAAGTGGCGCTACATCCTATCAGGCTCTCAATCTGCCCGATTGGATGAGCTTTGATTCCGCAACGGGCACGCTGTCTGGAACGCCGACAAACCCTGCGAATCCTGTTTACACGCCACCTTGGATGGCAGCCCCGCCGCCGATGGGTACGAGTTACACGATCGTTCTGTATGCTAGCAATGGATCCGGAACTTCGGATGCCTTGACTTACAATCTGCAAGTATCCCCGGACATCACCCCGCCCCAAATCACCTTGCTAGGGGAGAATCCCATTACCATTTACAAGCGGTCGGGTCCATATATGCCCGGCACCGGTTTTACCGACCCCGGGGCCCAAGTGACGGATGACCACGATTGGACCCACACGATCTACGGCATGGGATGGGTCAACGATATGACCGTCGGCATCTACACCTTGACCTACACTGCCTCGGATTCCTATGGGAACATGGCGATTCCAGTTACTCGAACGGTCAACGTCGTGCTGGATCCGTCGGGAGATGAAGACGGGGACGGGCTGACCAACTTGCAGGAAAGCACCCTGGGCACCAATCCTCATCAAAGAGATTCGGATAATGACGGGGTCAATGACCTGATGGAGGTGGCAGACGGCACGAATCCAACCTACGCCTCCTCCTTTAACAACCTGAGTCGGGGGTTAGTGGTGTACTATCCAATTCGCGGCAACCTACGAGACGAGAGTGGTAATGAAAACCATCTCACCAACGGCACCGACGGTATCATGATGACGGAAGGGGTCATGGTCGGGGAAAAGAAATCACTTCTTCTAAGCAGCAATATGGATTCGATCCGTTCGACGCGAAACACCGGAATCGTGGGTAACCAAAGTCACTCCTTCTCCTTCTGGTTTAAGGCGCCTCGGATTCCCGCTTGGTCAAGCGGAGAAGGCCTCGTGCTGATGATCGGAGCAAATGGGTCTTTAGGCCCAGGCAAAATCAGCCAAGTCTTTATAGATGATGAAAACAATGACGGGCGAAACGCAAACCGAGCCCGGATCGTGTTCCAAGGAGGCTCTTCTGATTTGGAAGTCCTAAATCTTGACCCCGGATATATCCAGAACTGGCATCACGTGGCTGTTGTGTACGCCGGTTCGGTGGCGGCGGCTAAGATTTACTTGAACGGTCAGCTACTCAATGGAACTCCTTGGCGGGGCGGCAATACGACGGATGTTCGGGATCTGGTGGATGGGCCTGTGGTCGTTGGGCGTGATATACTGAACCTAGGAATGAAGGCCGCCCGGGAGGGGCAGGTGGCTGAAGTACGAGTTTACAATCGAGCCCTTTCAACTGAGGAAGTGGGGCTACTTTATCAGCAGGAAGAGTCGACCCCGGTGGATACGGAGGCCCCTGTCATTACCCTCATTGGAGCAGATCCTTTGGAGGTCTATAAGGGATCCGTATTCACTGATCTAGGAGCGACGGTGACGGATAATAAAGATTCCACCCGGACGATCACGGGAAGCGGCACGGTAGATACAAGCACCGTGGGAATTTGCACCCTGATTTATACGACCCAAGATGCGGCGGGCAATATGGCGGTGCCAGTGACGCGGACGGTCAACGTGGTGTTGGATCCTGCGGCTGACGAGGACGGGGATGGTCTGACAAACGGGACGGAAATTTCCGGCGGGACGAATCCGTATCAGAAAGATTCCGATGGGGACGGGGTGAACGATCCGGTGGAGATTGCGGACGGAACAAACCCGAACGATGCCTCCTCTTACAACAGCTTGAACAAGGGGTTGGTGGCGTACTATCCGTTCAACGGTAATATGAAAGATGAAAGCGGAGGCGGGAATCATCTTTCGAATCGCGGGGCCTCCCTGACGCAAAACAAAGAGGGAACCGCTGAGAGAGCGCTCCGCATTCAGCCAGGACAATTTGTCATTAATCCTGATATATCCTTCCGTCTTTCTGGAGCTGGAAACTACTCTTTCTCGCTATGGTTTCGTGCTGAAAGCCTGCTCAACACTTATGGCATGATTTTCACCTTGGGAAGCGAGGGTGAAGGGCATGGTTATGCGGACTATTCTTCTCTGCGTTTCTCGCTTTCCACCAACCGGGACGAATCGCAGTGCTTCAACTTTGATGTGGGGGCTGGTGCCAATGAAGCGTATTTCCAGTCAACCTCTTGCCCAAGTCCGGGGCAATGGATGCATCTTGCGGTCACGGTCACATCTGCTGGCGAGGTCCGGCAGTACTTGAATGGTTTGCTTATAAAGTCCGGAGCCTACCAAATCTCATCCTCCGAAACAGTCCCCACAATCCTTAAGCTGGGACATTGGTATTACGAATTCTATGCAGATCAGTCCCTTGATGAGTTCCGAATATACAACCGAGCCTTATCAAGTGAGGAAGTGGGGCAACTTTATCAGTATGAGGCGCCGCCCTTGGAGGATTCAGAGCCCCCTGTTATTACCCTCATCGGGGCCGACCCGCTGGAGATATACAAAGGTTCTAGTTTCACTGATCCGGGAGCGGCGGTGACGGACAATGTGGATGCGACGAGGACGATCACGGGTAGCGGGACGGTGGATACGGGAACCGTGGGGGTTTATACACTGACCTACACGGCCCAGGATGCGGCGGGGAACCTGGCGGTGCCAGTGACGCGGACGGTGAATGTGGTATTGGATCCAGCAGGGGATGAGGATGGAGATGGGTTGACGAACGGGCAGGAGTTGAGTCTGGGCACGAATCTCTACCTCAAAGACACCGATGGAGACGGCGTGAACGATGCGGTCGAGGTGGCCGCCGGAACCAATCCCAAAGACGCGACCTCCTTCCATAACCTTAACCAAGGCCTGATCGCGCACTATTCATTTGAGCAAAATCTCCTGGATGGCAGTGGCCGTGGGAATCATCTTTTGGCGGGCGCCACGAATGTGGTTTTTACCAACGGACCCTTTACGGATTCTCGCAAGGCCCTGCAAAACCCGCCCGCGATTGTTCGTTCCATTGCCGGAACCGGGATGCTGGGAAACCAGACCCACACCCTATCCTTGTGGTTTCAAAGCGCCCAGGTTCCAGCCTGGCCAACGCAGGGATCCTTGATGGCTTTTGGCGACCTGTCTGGACGAGTGGGGAGAGGGGTGGGGGTCGGCGTGGATAACTACAGTGGAACCGGGGCTAGGGTTGTTTATGATGGCCGTTGGACGGTTTTGGAAGCGCTGAATATCGGGACCGGTTGGGCCGGGACCTGGAACCACATTGCCTTCGTTTACACGGGCTCCGTATCCGGCTCCAAAATCTATCTGAATGGCGTCGATCTGCAGGCCACTCCGTGGAGTTATGGTGGGGGATGGAATCGGACTGATACCATGGACTTGGGGGACGGTCCTATCCTCATTCTGCCCCAATTTTCCGGCGGATCGGTTGCGGACATTCGCCTCTATAATCGTGCTCTTGCGAGCGGGGAAGTGGCCCAGATCTACCAGCAGGAACTGCCCTCACCGCCGTCCCTTGACATCCAACCCCCCGTCATAACCCTGATCGGGACCAATCCGCTGGAGATCTATAAGGATTCCGTTTTCACCGATCCAGGAGCGACGGTGACGGATAACGTGGATGCGGCGAGGACGATCACGGGGAGTGGATCGGTCGATGCGTCAACGGTAGGGTTCTACACCCTGACCTACACGGCGACCGATGCGGCAGGAAATATGGCGTTGCCGGTAACGCGAACGTTGAACGTGGTTATGGAAACAACACGAATCACCCTGACAGATATAAGAACCATCTCTGTTCCTGGGGCAAGCATGACCCATATTCAGGCAGCTTCCGACACCCATGCCGTGGGCACCTATCGCGGAAGTGATGGGAATCCCCATGCGTTTCTACAAACCCTTTTGAACGGGGCTAGGCAGGATTTGTATGTTCCAGGTAATGAATTGCCAGGATGGCCGCAATGGTCTCAGGGGACAGATATTGTCGGCAACAGCGTTTACTTCGATACAGCTTGGAGGTTCGGATACTTATACAATCTACTTTCCGGTCAAATGACAAAGCTGCATCCGAATGAGTATCCCGGCCATGGGGATGCTGGCATCACCTCTGTGGACCCCCTGAATCCGGAGAGGTATGTCGGTCATTACGATGATGGCGGGGACATCGTGAACAGCTTTTACACGGATGGCTCCTCCTTCACTCAGTTGAAAGCTCCTGGGACCTCGCAGTGCTGGGCGAAGGGAACTTACGGTGGAAGCGTGGTGGGAAGTGGAAACAACGGTTCGGGTTGGTATTGGAACGGTTCCTCATATTTGGAGGGCGGGATCCGACTTCCGGAGTCCTTTGGAGTGTTTACCTCCTACGATGTTACGGATATCTACGGGGATCACATCGTGGGGAACGCGTTGAGTGGGAATAATTCTAGGGCCTTCCTTTACCAAATCTCTACGGGAACCTACCGCTTGCTGGAATGGCCTGGGGGTGGGTCTGTGTGTATCACCTCCCTGCAGGGCGAAAGAGTTACCGGAAGTTATTGGGGTGCGAACGGAACGGTGCAGGGGTTCATTGCCCGTATTCCCGGAATTCTTGTTGATTCAACAACTCCCGTCATCACCCTGATCGGATCCAACCCGCTGGAGATCTATAAGGGATCTGCCTTCACCGATCCGGGTGCGACGGTGACCGATAATGTGGATGCGACGAGGACGGTTTTTGGGGTTGGCACCGTAGACACGACTACTATTGGTATTTATGAGCTGACGTATACGGAGACCGATGCGGCAGGAAATATGGCGTTGCCGGTAACGCGAACGGTGAACGTGGTGCTGGATCCTGCGGCGGATGAGGATGGAGATGGGTTGAGCAATGGAACGGAGATTTCCGGTGGGACTAATCCGTATCAAAGAGATTCAGACGGGGACGGGGTGAATGATCCGGTGGAGGTGGTTGATGGGACGAATCCCAATGATGCGAGCTCTTACAACAATCTGAACAAGGGGCTCGTTGCGTACTATCCGTTTAATGGGAATGCGAACGACGCGAGTGGGAATGGGAGGAATGCATCTGTCATTGGGGCTAGCTTAACGCAAGACATAGCGGGTTTGGCCAACTCTGCTTACAGTTTCGATGGCTCAAGTTCTTACATGACGTCTGCAGATATTCCGGTTCCCACCAGCAACGACTTTACGTGGTCAATCTGGTTAAAGCCCACAATCGTTAAAGATTATCAGGTTATCCTGTCCCGAGCGCAGGCTATTGGTCAGAATTCTGTCACTCCGCATCTAACGTTTCAGCCGGGTCGTAAGATCCTATTTCTCACGTACAACGATTCCACACTTCTTTCTCCTTCGAATGCCTACAGCACCGATCAGTGGGTGCATGTGGTGATCACGAGTGCGAGCAACGGATCGCGCGTGATGTATCTGGACGGGCAGTCGGTAACCACAACCACGAGCACGGGATACGGGGATGTTTTGTCGCTGCTTATGGTCGGAAAGGAGCGATTCCTAGATCCTTCCGTAGCCTTCCAAGGAACAATGGACAACATTCGTATTTACAATCGGGCCCTATCGGCTTCTGAGGTAGATCAACTTTATCAGTATGAGGCGCCGCCCTCAGAGGATTCAGAGCTCCCTGTTATTACCCTCATCGGGTTGAACCCTCTGGAAGTATATAAGGGAGCGACCTTCACTGATCCAGGAGCGACGGTGACCGATAACGTGGATGCCACGCGAATGATTACTGGCAACGGAACGGTGAACACAGCGACGGTGGGGATTTACACCCTGACCTATACGGCCACCGATGCGGCGGGCAACCTGGGTCTACCGGTAACGCGGACGGTCAACGTGGTGTTGGATCCGGCGGCGGATGAGGACGGCGATGGTCTGACCGATGCGTGGGAGAAGGGATTCGGGAGATATCAGATTGTTTTCGGTAACTTTACTTGGGATCAGGCGAAGGCGGATGCAGAAGCGCGGGGCGGGCATTTGGCGACGATTACCAGCCAGCAGGAAAAGAACTTCTCCGACGCTTTTCTGCCGCCTGGATTTGGGGACCCGGTGATCTGGCTTGGGGCTACTGACCGTGAGACGGAGGGGACTTGGAGGTGGATCACAGGGGAGACTTGGACTGGGTTCACGGCGTGGCGCCCAGGCGAGCCCAATAACGACGGCGATCAGGATTACATGAGGATCGATCATTTTGACCGGGCATGTTGGGACGATTTCTTTGGCCCCGAAAGGAACGTCACCGGATCTTATCTCCTTGAATTCGGCTACCCGACCGATCCGACCAAAGCGGATACGGATGGTGACGGGTTTGATGACCGGGCGGAGAGTTTGGCGGGGACGGATCCGAATGATCCCAGCGCGTATCCCGATCCACAATCCCCGCTCATCACCCTAATCGGGGACAACCCGATGGACATCTTCAAAGGTTCTGCCTTCACCGATCCAGGAGCGACGGTGACGGATAACAAGGACGCCACGAGAAGCATCACTGGAAGCGGAACGGTGGATACGTCAGCTGTGGGGATTTATACCCTGACCTATACGGCGACCGATGGGGCGGGGAATCTCGCGTTGCCGGTAACGCGGACGGTGAATGTGGTGTTGGATCCGGCGGCTAGTAACCCATGGACGAATGACCCGAGGAATCTGCTGCCTTCTTTCACCAACTATGGATTTGATCTCGGCACATTTGAGCAGTGGTCCATAAGACATGATCGTACTCCCTGGAGTTTTCTCATTAAAAATGATCCGCTTGCGGAAGGTGGAAAAGCCATGTTCTTTGAGGAGTGGGCCCTAGGCGTATGCATCGTTTCGCCCAACTTTACAGCGGTGGCCGGATCCTATTATGAGGCAAGGTTTTATCGGCCGGGAAATATTTCGTCTTGTAAGGCCATCGTGA
>Ga0214917_10004828_pt1 | contig 14760 bp, 16 predicted proteins | sample LL_1208_BB_MetaG_FD_177983 | JGI IMG/M metagenome (GOLD analysis project Ga0214917, IMG submission 177983) | Freshwater microbial communities from Lake Lanier, Atlanta, Georgia, United States - LL_1208_BB | ecosystem: Environmental > Aquatic > Freshwater > Lake | place: USA: Georgia | collected... | reverse complement strand
GGAAAGCCAAAGTCTAGTCAAATTCGTCAATCTCCCAATCTCAGGAGGAATGGAAGTGAAACGATTATTGGAAAGCCAAAGTTCAGTCAAATTCGTCAATCTCCCAATCTCAGGAGGAATGGAAGTGAAACGATTATAGGAAAGCCAAAGTTCAGTCAAATTCGTCAATCTCCCAATCTCAGGAGGAATGGAAGTGAAACGATTATTGGAAAGCCAAAGTCTAGTCAAATTCGTCAATCTCCCAATCTCAGGAGGAATGGAAGTGAAACGATTATTGGAAAGCCAAAGTTCAGTCAAATTCGTTAATCTCCCAATCTCAGGAGGAATGGAAGTGAAACGATTATAGGAAAGCCAAAGTCTAGTCAAATTCGTTAATCTCCCAATCTCAGGAGGAATGGAAGTGAAACGATTATTGGAAAGCCAAAGTTCAGTCAAATTCGTCAATCTCCCAATCTCAGGAGGAATGGAACTGAGTTGATTGTGGATAAGCCAAAGTTCAGTCAAGTTCGTCAATCTCCCAATCTCAGGAGGAATGGAAGTGAGACCATTGTAGGAAAGCGAAAGTCCAGTCAAATTCGTTAATCTCCCAATCTCAGGAGGAATGGAAGTGAGTTGATTGTTATCAAGCCGAAGATAAGTCAAATTCGTTAATCTCCCAATCTCAGGAGGAATGGAAGTGAGTTGATTGTTATCAAGCCAAAGTCTAGTCAAATTCGTTAATCTCCCAATCTCAGGAGGAATGGAAGTGAGTTGATTGCTATCAAGCCGAAGATCAGTCAAATTCGTCAATCTCCCAATCTCAGGAGGAATGGAAGTGAGACCACTGTAGGAAAGCGAAAGTTCAATGACGGTGTCGTCTCTCGGACACCCGTTTTTCAACCAAACTTTGTATTCATTAAGAGTCCAAGTCGTCATTTTAAAAGCTAGATATATTTCCTTTTTAAGATATTCAAAAAAATCATTTTTTTTTTGAATATGTTCCCGTAGTTGTAGTTAATATATAAATTGATATAGCACTAATAAAGTCAAAGATTTAAATGAATAACACAAAGGCGCATCTTATAGAGCTGTGTAAACAACACAAAATTAAAGGATATGGCAATAAAACGAAAGAGCAGCTCTTTGATATGTTGAACGTAGACGCGCCTAATGATATCACGGCGATAGATCTTTTTTGCGGCTGCGGGGGTATGTCTAAAGGACTTGAAGAAGCTGGAATTAAGATTGTTGGGGCGATGGATATATGGAAACAAGCGGTAGATAACTATAATAAAAATTTTACTCACCAAGCAATGTGCGAAGACATTAGAAATATCTCTCCAGAAGACTTTAAAAGACATATGAAGATAAACCAAGAGATAGATTTGCTAGTAGGAGGCCCTCCTTGTCAGGGGTTTAGTATAGCAGGAAAAAGAGATCCAAAGGATCCGAGAAATTCTCTCTTTATGGACTATGTGAGGTATCTTGACTATTTTAACCCGAAGGCGTTTATAATGGAAAATGTAATGGGACTCCTTTCTATGAAAAATCAAGCAGGTGAAAAAGTGATAGATATCATAACCGAATTTCTAAGCAGAAACTATAACATTATCATATCAAAGCTTTATGCAAGTGATTTTGAAGTACCTCAGAACAGGAGGCGTGTAATCATCATTGGAATTAGAAAAGATATTGGAATAACCCCCTACGAGCCTGAGAAAATTATAGGAGTAGATGTGTCTGTGGGTTCTGTGCTTCTAAAAAGAGACGAGGTTGATAAGAGTCATTTTTTGAGTGAAAGGGCGATAGATGGTATAATAGCAAAAAAGGAGCGTTCGAAAAGTAGGAATGCTGGGTTCGGAGCGCAGTATTTAAATTTGGAAAAACCTTCATATACGATTCCGGCCAGATATTGGAAGGATGGTTATGACGCTCTTGTCAAATACGCCGATCGAGATATACGCAGACTGACGATACAAGAATTAAAAAGAATACAGTCCTTTTCTGATGATTATATTTTGGAAGGAAGCAAAAAGGATGTGATAATGCAAATTGGAAATGCGGTCGCGGTTAAATTTGCGTATCATTTGGGAAAACATATTATCAAACTGATTAAACCGACATAATTATTCGAATAAATGAATTGTTGCGCAATTACGAAGAAGGTTGGCTGCAAATTTCGCGCGATCTCTGACACACTTTGTCATATCCATGCTAAATTAGAAAGTAAGGTAGAAAGTAAGGTAGAAAGTATACAAAATATAATTAACATCTTTAATCAAAATGTAAAAGGAACCGAAATTCCAAAGGAAAAATCTCATCATGGGTCAGAAGGGCATTGGCTTGAAGATAGGATGGGTATTAAACCAAACGGAAACAATAAACCAGATTTATATGGATATGAAATGAAAAAAGAATCTGGAAAAATTACTCTTGGCGATTTTCAACCAACTTCTTATCTCTTCTCGAAAAATAAAGAAACGATTGATAAATATAACGGCTTTAGATTAGAAATGACACGGGACCAGTTTCTAATGTTTTTTGGTACCAATGCCAGTACTAGGAAAAAATTAAACCGGTATTCTTGGTCAGGATCATGCTGTCCCAAGAAATGCGATGTTTGGACGGAAGAAAGCGGCCAGAAGCTATATGTAGATGATTCTAAGAATATTGTTATTTCTTATTCATTTTCAAAGGACAAAAGAGCCACGAAAACCAAAATTCTTAAGACGTTTCCTCTTCCGACTCAAGAGCTGCTTCGGCAAGACAGTATTGTCATTGCTATTTGGAACGCCGAAGACTTGGCACGTAAAATAAACAATAAATTTAATGTGAATGGGTTTTTCATATGCTTCAAAAATCTAGAAAAAACTTGTTATGAAAGTATAAAATTTGGTTCCGCGTTCGACTATGATATATTTTTGAAAGCATTTAAGAACGGTGAAATTATTTTTGATAGTGGAATGTATCAAGGCAATAATAGAAATTACTCGCAGTTTAGAGCTAAACAAAAATCTTTTTGGTCGAAACTTCTTCTTTCATATTGAAAATGATATGGTTATTTTCAATATCCTTTACTTAACCATCTCGGCTTTAATGCTATTATGGCTTTCGTATTCCGATAGGACAAAGTGGTCGAATGAGAGTTCTTCAAGGGATTGGAAATCTTTCAAAGTCATCTTCGGAGGACTTTTCGGTACACGTTGAAGTTGTGTCTTCACTGCATCTATATGAGAATCGTATATATGGCAATCGCCTAGATACAGGTGCAACATTCGGGGCTTGTAGTTGGTTAGCTTGGCGATGATAAGCAGAAGAAGCGACGAAGACGCAATATTGAAAGGAAGGCCAAGAAAGAGATCCGAAGAGCGATTGTAGCAAGTCATATCCAAGTATTCTCCGTCTACGTAGAACTGGTTCGCGATAGAATGACAAGGATACAGCACTCCTTTGTCTGCCTGAATCGGGTTAAATGTTGTCATAAGAATGCGCCGAGATTTTGGGTCGGTTTTGATGAGATTGATGACGTTTTGAAGCTGATCATACCCGCCTCTGTAGGTACTTGTTTCCACATCAAAGTCGTCTAGGTTCGCGTTGAAGTGTCGCCACTGGGAACCGTACATAGGACCCATAAGTCCGCCTCTCTCTACCGTATTTAGTTTCCAAATATTTACGCCCTTCTTTTCAAGGATCGTTGTGTCGGTTTGTCCGCGAAGAAAGAAAAGAAGCTCTTCCACAACTCCGCGAAGAAACATTTTCTTTGTAGTGAGAAGGGGGAACTCTTTTGTCATATTAAAAGAAAGGGACTTACCGAACTGTGAGATAACCTTTCCGTTGCGACCATACGTAAAGTTATTTGACAACAGAGTATCGTTTAAGAGAGTAAGGTATTGCACCTCTCCACAAGGATACTTTGGTTCGTAGACCTCGTGAATAAAGCCCTTGAACTCTTGATGTGAGACGCAATTGAAACGGAAAAAAGGAATACTCGTTACAAACACATCACAGTTGTGGATACCGTTGATAAAGGAAATGTGGATTCTGGACACGAGATGAATGTAGTTCTTAAAGATTTCGTTGTAGAGTTCCGCACCACCTGCAATAAAGATTTTTCTCTTGTTTGTTTGTCGAGCTTTAATTAATGCTTTCTCAATAGAGTCGATTTCACCTGTTTTTGAGACAGTGATGATTTCTCGGTTGTAGAGAGGTGGAAGTGTTTCGCTAGTTTTCCTGCCTACGATAAGCACAGAATCCATCGTCTTGTACTTGAATAGACCAAGTTCTTCGGGAAGATGCCAAGGAAGCTTTCCTTCCTTTCCAATTCCATCGTTCTCGTCAACTGCGATAATGACTTCAATCATTTAATTAGAGGGAAAGGAGAGTTTAAATCAGTTTGATTTAGACATCAAGCAACCTTGTAGTATACAGCATCCCCCAGCCCTGTTCTGTCATGCTTATCAAAACTCTACGAAACCCGAATGCAGAAACGTATTCATCTATCTCATTAATCAATGCACCATCTTCATACACCTTTTCCCCTCATTTTTTCGACTATCTCGTCGTTTCCTTCAACCCATACGATGTTCTCTTCAGGAATTCCGGAATTTGTGTACTCTTGAAGTTCCTCGCATTCGTGTGCGCCTACATGAAAAATTCCGCGTATGTTTATCTTCAGTTGAGTTGCTATATTTTGAACCAAGTGCAATGGAATTATCATTTTACTGTTTTAATTTAGCTTTAAGTTAAAACTGTCATTATATCTTATTTATATGTAAAACCAGTCTATCCCTTTCACTTAAAACGGACGGTAAAAAGCAATACTCTTTCAGGCGTTTCTTAGTTATTTCAAAAATCTTTTCGACCGAAATATCTTCCCAGTTGCATACTTCATTTCCTTTGGATGGACCCTTTCCAAAAAGTCTTACATCATCAATAATTATGATGGCACTCTTGTTGAAGGACATTATGGATTGGATTTCTTCATACAGAGGGCAATCCTTCCCTCCCTTTCCTGTATTTCCAGCAGACCAGTGCCCGTCCAAGAAAAAAATTGTATCATACTTTAATCTCGGCAACACATTTTTAATTTCAGTTGAACTATCTCCTAAAATAAAGTTTATCTTGGAACCCTTATACTTTGCGGTCAGATTGTTATAAAACTCTTCTTTGATTTCGATAGTGTAAAGCTCCTCAAAAGCATCTTCTAAAGAAAAAATAGTATCCCCCATATATGTTCCGGTTTCAACAAAACTTTTGAATCTTGGATACTGTTCTAATATCTGAAGGATTATTTCCTTTTCTAAAGCCGGCATTTTTTAATCTAAAAACAATCTTTAAATACTCAAATGCATTTTTGTACCATCAACTACTGCGGAGGACTTGGAAACCAGCTCTTTCAGATTTTTACACTCATAAGCTACTCTATAGATACGAAAAAAATTCCTGTATTAACCTTTTCCGATAAATCCCCGTCGGTTACTTCAAGAACCACATACTGGGACTCCGTATTCTTATCCTTCAAAAACTTTTATTCACTTGTGCATGGTACCCGTATCCAATTGAATGACGCCTTTGTTTATACCGAATTACCAAACATAGATGGAAATGTCATTCTTGAAGGCTACTTTCAGTCTTACAAGTACTTTGACGAGAATTTTTTTCAAATAAAATCTCTCTTAAATTTTGAACAGAAGATAGAAGTTGTTAAAAAAAAGTTTTTCGATGAGTATCTTCGAAGAGATGACGATGAGCTACTTGTATCGGTTCATTTCCGTCTTGGAGATTATAAGAAATTACAAGATCACCATCCAATATTACCGCCATCATACTACGAAAATGCTATGAAGTTTCTTTCAGGATGTAAAGTAAAGGTGTTATACTTCTGTGAAAAAGAGGATATCGAAATCGTTGAACGAATGTACATACCCGTGATTAACGCTTCAAAAATAGTTAGAGTTTCATCTGATATTCCTGATTGGGAACAATTATTTTTAATGAGTCTTTGTGATTGGAACATAATCGCAAACAGTTCGTTTTCTTGGTGGGGTGCTTACTTAAATAAGAACCAAGAAAATGTTATCTATCCATCGAAATGGTTCCATACCGAGACTCCGCGGGATTTGATACCCTCAACTTGGAAAGGGGTTTATTCTTTGACACCTGTAGAGATATAAACACAGCTTGGCAGAACACTGTAATAGCTTCAAACCTTTCTTCGGTGTTTCTTTGACATATTCCATATCAGACGAAAACTTAAGCTCGTTTGCCTCGAGAAAGTTAAACGAATCGAACAAAGATTTTCTAACACTTAAGTGCCCCACGTGTCCAAAAATCTCGTCTTGTTCGACAACTCTGTACTCTACTTCCATTCCCTTGCTCATTTTTTCCCAATACTCATCGGGCTTTTGTACATAATCTATTTTCTCATACCCGTGGATAAAGACATCTGCACCACCTTCTGTAAACGCCTTTTCGACCATTTCAACTCGGCGAGGATGCATATAATCATCGATGTCGAAAAAAGAGACCACATCAATGTCTTTCGGCAAATTCTTAGCGCATATGTTTCGGTTCTCAGCCATATTCTTAACCTTATCCGTTATGTAGACCTCTGCTCGGAATGGAAGGTTTGGAATCAAGTCTCGCTCAACCTCTGACTGCACTTCAGAAAGACTAAACACGACTAGATCTGGAAGTCTCGTTTGGTTTATGATAGACTTGATCACTCTATCCATGTATTGGACGTAATGCGAGTGACAGGGAATGCAAACGGCGATTTTCATTTAAAGGGTATAAATTTCACTTTAAAATGAATTTTAAGGTTTTCAAATACAGTCATTTGAAACCATTGATTTCACCAACGTTTTGAAGTCAATTTTCCGTTCCCATTTTAATATATCTCTGGCTTTTTTACAGTCTCCTACTAACAGGTCCACCTCAGCCGGGCGAAAAAAATTTGAATCTATTCTTACTAAAACTTTTCCGGAGTTCTTATCTTTTCCGATTTCATCTTTGTCAACCCCTTCCCACGTTATATGGATTCCTACACTATTAAATGCCAGCTCTACAAATTCTTTTACTGAGTGTGTTTCACCTGTAGATAAAATATAATCGTCTGGCTCATTCATCTGCATCATAAGCCATATTCCTTCTACGTAGTCTTTTGCGTGTCCCCAGTCTCTTTGAGAGTCCAGGTTTCCAAGATAAAGACATGCTTGTTCACCTTTCAAAATTTTTCCTATTCCTTTGGTTATCTTTCTGGTTACAAAATCCTCCCCACGCCTTTCCGACTCGTGATTAAAGAGAATGCCGTTACACGCAAAGATCCCATAGCTTTCTCTGTAATTTTTGGTAATCCAATGCCCATAAAGTTTAGCAACTCCATATGGACTTCGAGGATAAAATGGTGTTTTTTCAGTTTGAGGAACTTCCTGAACTTTACCAAACATTTCGGAAGTTCCAGCTTGATAAAATCTGCACTTATTTATCAGTTCATTCTGTCTTATGCTTTCAAGAAATCTTAAAGGTCCAACACCGTCTACGTTCATTGTATATTCGGGAGTGTCGAATGAAACTTTAACATGTGATTGTGCAGCCAAGTTGTATATCTCGAGTCTGTCAAATTCATCAGTTTCTTTTATTTCTTTCAAAAGATTAAAGATAGAAAAACTGTCGGTGAGATCGAGCGAACGTAAATGCAGTCGTTCATTGCTCAAGATTTCCGAACTCAAACGTTCCATATTTTCGGTCGACTTTCGTCTGGTAATTCCATAAATCTTTTTGTACTGCTCTTTTGAAAGAAGGAGCTCTACAAGATAAGACCCGTCCTGTCCAGTTATACCGGAAATGATAGCTATTATGCGCATTTTAATCTTTCAAGAACTCTATAAATCTTAATTCAACTGTTTCGTAAAGTGAGAATCTTCCTTTCCGGTATCTCTATCATAACATTTTTTAACTTTAGCTTTCAGGTTTAAGTAAATAGCAAGGCATTGAAAAGAGCTATTCAATAAATGTATCTCTTCTGCGTTTTCTAAAAGCTTAACATAACTAAAGAATGGTTTTCCTACATAGGCATCTGCGAGTTTATAAAACGAATGTTCTTCCGAATAAAGGTTTTTATTTGGGTCTATGGTAAGCGTTTTGTCTAAATCCCAATTTATTATGGTGTTGTTACTCGTTGTAGACGACACAACTTGGGTAAAGATATACGGGATAGTTGGAGATGACATTTGCTCTATATTTGAAGGTAATCTAAAAAAGTTATTTCGAACACGGTTGTCGACACCTATATTATAATAAAAGCAATCTGGAATGTCGGAGAAGTCGGAATGTCCGGCCCAACATCCTGTTCTCAGAACATTTGTAATTCGGATATCGTCAATATAATCTCCGCCTTTGACATTAAGATATGTTTCTATGCCAGAGTCGTCGTCGCGTATTGATACCAACTTAATTTTCTGGTCGTCTTGATACATTACCCCGACATTAACCATATTTCGGTTCTTGCATACTACAAATACATTTTCTGACATTGAAGCCACGTATCTAACCAATCCATTCATATTAATCATGTCCCCCAAACCAAGGTGTGTAATCACAAGAAAGTTCATTTAAATACGCTAAATTCCGTATTTAAATACCTTATTAATATCCTAATTTTGTCTCTGTCATAGGATCATCGAAAAATCTTTTCTGAAGTTCTGATTTGCATGTGTAACGATGATAGTTTGATTCGTCAACGCGTTTTGCCAATCCGCGGTCATTCTTTACTTCATCTACCAGTTCAAAAGTTTTTCTGTTTGCTTCGAATAATGATTTGTACTCGATGCTATTGACAATGCTTTCAAATTTTTCTGTACCTATCTGTTTAACAATTTCATTTACGATGCACTCACGGGCTTTTTGAATAATCTGAAGTTTCTGGGAGTCTTTAACATACATCAACTTAACTTCGTTTATAGAGAGAAGATCAAACACAAACCCTTCATCAAGAGAAATCTTAATCATGCTTTTAAGAAAAAAGCGAGGCTCTTTAAACCGGGATACGCTCTAAGATAGACCACCCGTTTCTTTCTTGAAGATTTTCAGCTACAATCACCCATCCATTTTTGATAAGTTCCTCATAAATTGAATGTGTCTTTATAACATTAACGTCATCCAATGCCACTATCTTCGGATTCAATTTTTGTAAAATGATCCAATCATAAAGTGTAGAGAATTCTCCTCCGTCAAGCACGATCATGTCAACATTATCGATAGGTAACAGTACAAGATCGCTTTTTGTGATATCGATAACATCTTGTGTAATGTAGAAAAAAGTGATCCCGAACTTTATTAAACATAGGATGAGTCACAATTTCGATTACATTCATAATATTTCTATGCAGTGTTCCATATAATAGTGTCAAATTGGGATGTGACGGAGTATAATAATTTACACATTGTTCGTACATACTCCTATTGGCTTCAAGAGAATATAGATGCTTTTCGTTATTATTCATCCCGGATAATATACATTTTGTACTCCCCTGCCCATTCCAAGTACCAATCTCGATAACCGTCTTGACATCATCCCGTTCCGTCATTTCTTTAAGCTTTGAACCAAAGTTACTTTCCTGTGTTATTTGACCCATTTTTAAGAATTTACGATTCTTTAAATGAAACTGCAAGAAATGTTGTCTTTAAAGATAGCTACAGTGACAAATGATTTCTAAACCAAGTCTGATAATTATGTTTTAAATAATTTTAAATTATTTAAAATGTACATCTCAGGAGAGCTTTTACAGGCTTGTTGTAAATGGAATTTGGACGATAGATATGAGCTTCGGATATGGACTAATGATACTCTAAATGAAGGGGATATCATTTTTCTAAAAATAAGTGATATCCCTTTTTTTCTATCAAATCCCCCATGTAAGAAGGTTAGACTTGTCATTCATAATAGCGACGAAACATTCGAAGAATCTCATTATGACATGTTAGAACCTTACACATTGTCGGTCCAAGCTGTCAATTGCAACTCGTTGAGGGCAGGTCAATTGCCTCTTGGTTTCCGAGATAATCAGTATACACCCCATTCGGTACTTGACGAAGTAAAAAATGAAGGTTATGTTGAAAAGGACATACTCTGTCTTGTAAATTTTTTAATAGAAACAAACCCTAAAGAAAGATCGGAATGCTTCGACTACTTCAATGGACAAAACTTTTGTTCATTTCAGGGGGGTTATTTCACTTATGATAAGCAGAAGTCTTTGACACATACAGATACCGAAACACAACAAAGAAGAAGAGATTTTTACAGACTCTTGAAACGATCCAAGTTTGTCGTTTGTCCGCAAGGAACTGGGGTGGACACTCATAGGTTTTACGAAGCTTTGTTCTTCGGAGCCATACCCATAGTAAAGACGAGTTTTTTAGACAAGTTGTACATGAAGTATAAAAATGTCGTGGTTGTAAAGGAATGGTCAGACGTCACTCATGAGTTTTTGATCCATGATTGTCACGTTACTGAAAAAATAAATTTCAGTAAGAATCTTACATTCATAACCTACGGTGACATAACATTCGAGAATTCTAGAAATAGACTCGTAAAGGAAGCTCAAGATACTGGAATTTTCAAGAGGTGTATCGGGTATACACCTGATGATTTGGATGAAGAGTTTAAGGCGAGTTGCAAGAGTTTGCTCTCACATAGAAAAGGTGGTGGTTACTGGTGTTGGAAGCCTCACATTGTTCTAAAGACTATGCAAAGTATCCCAGAAAACGAATGGATACTTTACGCAGATGCTGGTTGTACTCTTATCCAAGACCGTAAGGATCAGATATTTGAACAGATTGCGTTTATGGATAGCCATAATAAGCTGGTCTCTGCATACCAAATGAACCATCTCGAGAAAACTTGGACCAAAGGTGACTTGTTTGATTATTTCGGAATCATAGAGAATAAGGACATAAAGGACACCGGACAGTATGTAGGTGGAGTTTTTCTAGTAAAAAATCACGAGAAGACACAAAGGCTATTTGAAATGATGGTTAAGATCATGTCAGAACAGCCTTCACTGATAGATGATTCACCTTCTTCCATCTCAAATGACGTTTCCTTCAACGAGCATCGACACGATCAAAGTTTGTTTTCAATCATTATGAAGCTTAATCCGGATATGACATATGTTATTCCTAAAGATGAAACGTATCATGGAAATGCGTTCGTACAAGCATTGCGATTAAAAGAATAAAGTTTAAATGTTTAAAAAACGAGTATTAAAAATGCACATAGCCTTTTTAATACCCACTACCTCGAAAGGCAAAGAATGGAAAAAATTTTCAGAATCTTTTTTGTCCTCCATCCTGATTTCAAGTTTAAACGAGCCTGACGTTGACGTCACCCTATTCCTCGGAATAGACAGAGACGACGCTTTTTACAACGACAGTGAAGTCTTAAGCGATCTCATACAGGAACTACAAAAGAAAAATATTAAACTTAACCTTACCCGTTTTGAAGGTATGAAGAAGGGGCATCTCACTCAGATGTGGAACATTCTCTTTGACGAAGCTCTTAACTACGAGAGTATAGACTACTTCTTTCAATGCGGAGATGATCTTTTTTTTCACTCCCAAGGGTGGCTTAACGAAGCTGTGGCAAAGCTCAAGTTAAATAACGATATTGGTGCGTGTGGGCCTGTTGATATCACAAACCCAAAGCTTCTCACGAACGTTATAGTTTCTAGGAAGCACAAAGAACTCGTTTCTTACTTTTTCCCTCCAGAGATACTCAACTGGCATTGCGACGATTGGATCAATCATATATACGGTTTGAGAGGACACCTTTTCAGACTCGAAAATCATTACATCGAGAACAAAGGTGGAAAGGAGCGGTACACCCCGCTTGAAGACAAAGAGCTTGCTTATTTCGATTATGTGGAAAGAGATATCGAAAAGATTCCCATAAGTAACACGAAGAATATGACTATTGTTTCCGGTTTTCTCGATATACAACGGTTGCAAGATACAACACGTCCGAGAAGTTCGGAGAAGTTCATAGAGCTCGGTAAGAAGTTTCTCCGTCTCCCTCTTCATAAAGTTGTTTTTATCGACGAGACTATGATTGACAAGTTCAATGAACCCGTAAACGAAGACACTCGAATCATTTCTTTTAAGTTCTCAGACTTGTGGCTCTTTCCTTACTTGAACGACATACTGAATATAGAACTATATGAACCAAACGGCATTCGCGCCCATCTCTGCAATATGGTTATTCTCCAGAAAACAGAATGGGTTAGACAGGCAATCAATCTCAATCCATTCGGTTCAAAAGCTTTTGGCTGGTGCGACATCGGCATATTGCATTTTGGATGCGATAATGAAAAGTTTTTCACAAGGCATATGTTAAACGCTATTAGTTCAGAAAAAAACATTCATAAATCAAGAGTAACTGCGTGTGGATTCTGGGACATTAATAACTACAAAAAAATTCCATTTATTCCACTGTATCAAAAGGCGCTGTGTTTTTTCTGCGGTTATGTGTTCTTTGGATACGAAAGGGCTTTGAAAAACTTTGATTATATCCTTAAGAAGGAAGTACTGAACGCTCTTTCGCAAAAGAAGATTACCTTCGAAGTCAACTTTTGGTTTAAAATCTACACAGAAAATCCAGAGATGTTTAGATGGTATGGAACAGATCGCAAGTATAACTACATGGTATTCTCTGAACTCGCTCAGATCCAACCAAAGGATAAAGTTGGAATTGTCATAACTACCTTCAATAGACCCGAGTATCTAGCTATAACCTTTCAATCCCTCAAAGAGTCTTGCTTGGCCGTTAAGCTTCCATTTGACCTTGAACTTGTTATAGTCGATGACTGCAGCGATAATGAAGAGACAAAGAAACTTATAGATAACTTTGATCTGCAAAATTTTCAGGTTGTTAAATGCATTAAAAATAAAAATACTGGAGTTGCCAACTCTCTCAAAGAAGGCTGGGATTATCTGTTGGCACAAAGATGTGATATGCTTATGAATCTTGATGGGGACGTGATTGTAAAGAAAGATTTTTTAACCAAACTTAAGACGGCGTTTGATTATCTTTCTTTTGATATCCTTACTGGGTACAATTCAAGATTACACCAAACGCTTAAAAAAGAAGAGGGATATGTTTATAAGAAAACATTGGGAGGTATTAATATGGCATTCACTCCACGTATATACAAAGAAGTGGTGAGACCTTGTCTTTTAGATACTAAGTTCGACTGGTACATCTCAGGATGCGTCGATAAGATTGCAGCTCTTTCCCCTTCTGTTATTCAACATATTGGACGGATAGGAATGAATAATAACGAAAAGACAGAAAATTTTGATTATTCTGAAGATTATAATTCTTCTCCAGAATAAATGTCGTACGTTGTCAATCCAAATACGAAACGAATGATAAAAGTAAACGGGCCTGCTTATAAATTTTTAATGAGAGAGGAGAAGGAACTGAAAAAGGTATTAACGATGCTTCCCTCCTCTCGTCGTGCGAAGAAGTCTAAGCTCAGAAAGGTTATAAAGAGTGTACAAAGAGGCGAAGGAAGAGGATCTCGTACTCGTGGTTGGGCTGCTATGTCCCCCCAGCGAGGCAGAGAACGCAACGAGCTTATGGCAAAGTGTGGGGCGAAGTGCTTCCTTCTCCCAGAGCTTAAAAAGTTTCCCGTTTGTTCTGCTTTAAGAGTAGGCGAAGGATGCAAGTTTAATTGTAAAGGCATTCTCTCGGCTAAGATCCGCGCAAGACAGTATAAGTACCCCGAGGTCGCCCAGCTTGCCAAGAATCTTGAGAAGTTGCACTGTATTTAACTGATGATCCGCAAAACAAGTTTATGAGTGCATTTTTCGATTATATTCAAAAAAAATGATTTTTTTGAATATCTTCAAAAGGAAATATATCTAGCTTTTAAAATGACGACTTGGACTCTTAATGAATACAAAGTTTGGTTGAAAAACGGGTGTCCGAGAGACGACACCGTCATTGAACTTTCGCTTTCCTACAATGGTCTCACTTCCATTCCTCCTGAGATTGGGAGATTGACGAATTTGACTAGACTTTCGCTTTCCAATAATCGTTTCACTTCCATTCCTCCTGAGATTGGGAGATTGACGAATTTGACTAGACTTTCGCTTTCCAATAATCGTTTCACTTCCATTCCTCCTGAGATTGGGAGATTAACGAATTTGACTTATCTTCGGCTTGATAACAATCAACTCACTTCCATTCCTCCTGAGATTGGGAGATTAACGAATTTGACTGATCTTCAGCTTGATAAAAATCAACTCACTTCCATTCCTCCTGAGATTGGGAGATTGACGAATTTGACTGGACTTTGGCTTTCCTATAATCGTTTCACTTCCATTCCTCCTGAGATTGGGAGATTGACGAATTTGACTAGACTTTCGCTTTCCAATAATCGTTTCACTTCCATTCCTCCTGAGATTGGGAGATTAACGAATTTGACTTATCTTCGGCTTGATAACAATCAACTCACTTCCATTCCTCCTGAGATTGGGAGATTAACGAATTTGACTGGACTTTCGCTTTCCTACAATGGTCTCACTTCCATTCCTCCTGAGATTGGGAGATTGACGAACTTGACTGAACTTTGGCTTATCCACAATCAACTCAGTTCCATTCCTCCTGAGATTGGGAGATTGACGAATTTGACTGATCTTCGGCTTGATAACAATCAACTCACTTCCATTCCTCCTGAGATTGGTCAACTGAGAAATTTAATTTTGTTTCAAATTCAGGAT
>Ga0214917_10004827_pt1 | contig 14761 bp, 12 predicted proteins | sample LL_1208_BB_MetaG_FD_177983 | JGI IMG/M metagenome (GOLD analysis project Ga0214917, IMG submission 177983) | Freshwater microbial communities from Lake Lanier, Atlanta, Georgia, United States - LL_1208_BB | ecosystem: Environmental > Aquatic > Freshwater > Lake | place: USA: Georgia | collected... | reverse complement strand
GCTAACTCTCCTGCTACCTGGAGTGTTGCCAAGTTCTCCTCTTTCTACACACAAAACCGATCAGAGCTAATTGCCCATGCCAATCGGATTGTGAAGGATGTTGCAAAGGCAGAAGAAGTTACTCAAGAAGCGCTAGTTAAATTTATGTTAGCTGCCCCAGAGTTAACAAGTGATCAGCATGCTCTTTCCTACCTGCACCGCACAATTGAAAACCTATGTATTGATATTTTCCGTGCTGAAAATAGACGCCCAAATTTAGTTGCATTAGATGATGCCTCAGCTGAGGTTGAATCAGCTTGGCAGGTTTCAGGAGATCACTCACTAGCGATCTCAGCGGCCGAAGATGCAGCAGTAATTCGTCAAGCACTTTCCTTACTATCCCCAGCAGAGCGAGCTGCTCTGGTTATGTGGGAGGTTGAAGGTCGTTCAACTGCAGAGATTGCTAAAGAGCTTGGTATCAAAGAGTCTGCTGTTCGTCACACAGTCTCACGTGCGAGAGCTTCTCTTCGTAAAGTTCTATCTGAACTTATTATCGATGAGGCCCGCGGCCTAACCGCACTAGATCTTCTATCTACCACCTATAAGAAGGCGGCGGAGCTAACCGCTAAATCTTCAAAGATGGCGCTGATCTTTATTCTAGTTCTAACCTCATTCCTAGGCCTTAACTCAATTACCGGTAATGAATCAAATACCACTATTACTACCAGCCGTTCCCAACTTTCTAATGATCAAGATATGACAATTATTGACACACCAGTTTTACCAACTACACCTATTGCAAAGCCAGTAGCTGCAGTTAAAACAATCTCAGTTGAAGAGTATGCAGCTCATATGGAGCTTTCACTAGATCAACTTGAGACGGTGACGCTAATGCTTCAAGTACTTGATCAAGCAGATGGTGGGCCAGCGCCTACCGAATAACTAGATTTCCGACTTCATTTGGCATTACACGTGTGTGCCAGAGGAGACGGAATTAGAGGATCGAAAGATCTTCGAGCCAGATTCAGGAAATTCCTGAATCTGACTAACGAAAGGAAACAAATGTCTAACAAGACAATTTACAAGCGCATAGCGCTTGTTGCAGTAACAGCGTTGGGCGCAGGTGTTTTATCTGTTGCTCCAGCAAGTGCTGCTAACAACGCAGCTGTTGGTGGCTCTAACGCTACAACTGCAGCGGGTGTTTTAAATATAGCTACTGAGGCATCAATTACTGGAGATGCAGTACTTGCAGCATCCGGTTCTGGTTCTGGATCTAAGTCTCTTGGTTTGCTTGCAAACTCAACAGCACAAACAACATCATCACTGACATCAACAGCAACAATGCGTGCTGATGGCAAGTTAGCGTTCTACTACACAGCTGTCACAAGCGGTGCTGCCGTGACTGCAGTTGTATCAGGTGGAACCATTACTGCAGCTTCACAAGCAGCAGGATCAAATAACTTCAACGCTGCAAAAACACAGGTAGTAACTGGACCTGCAACTGGAGCAGCAGCAATCTTCAACTTCGCTGTAAAGCCAGACTCTGGTGCGACATCAATGACAGTTTCACTTTATGAGACTGCTGCAGCTGCATCAAATAATGGTGATGCTGCCGCTCTTGCTTCGATTCAATCAGGAGCAACCTCAAAGGGATCTCTGCTGCAGCGTTACACAGTAACAGTTACATCAGCTTCAGCATCTGGTGCTTATTCATCAGCAGAGTCAATGGTTAACGTTGTTGCATCTGCGGCAACAGCTGCTACAGGAATCGATGAAGCTAACGCAAACATCATTGCCAACAGCGCATCAGCAGTGGGATACGTTGCAATCGATCTTCTTGATGCATATGACGTATCACTAGATGGCCTTGGCGCATTAGTAATTACCGGTACAAATGGTGCAGGAATTTACTACGCTGGAGCTTCATCTGCTGGAACACCAACAAACGTAACTGCGGTATCAACAGATACATCAGGAACAATTACAGTTGCTCGCCCAGCTGCTTATGCAGGCAAGGGTTTTTCAACAACTGTAACAATTTCATGGAACGGTATTGTTGTTGGAACCAAGTCATTTACCTTCCAAGGTGAAGTTGCATCAATGGTTGTAACACCACGTCGTATTGGAGCTTTGGGTACATCAAATACAGATGCATTCCGAGTAACTTATGCTGATAACACTGGAACCGCACTTATTGGACTAGGTACCTCAGCAACTACAGTGGTATCTACAACTCTAACTTCTGCTGTAACAGGAGCTTCTATCGGAACACAGGGAACATCTACAGATGCTGCTAAGGGCACACTTACTTGTGCTGCTGGTACATCTGCATACCTTGGTGGCGGTACAGCGAACCTTCAACTACAGCATGTAAATGCACTTTCTGGCACGATTGTAAAATCAAATGTATTTCCAATGTCATGCCAAGGAAATGCGTACTCATACACAGCCAGCTTCGATAAGCCTGTTTATACACCTGGCTCAGTAGCAACCCTTACACTCACATTTAAAGATCGCGATGGCGACCTAGCAAATGGATATGACACATGGGCTTCAAGCAACGTAATTACATTTGCTGGAACACCTTCTGCAGCACCTGTAACGGCAGTAGCCGCTACAGATAAAGCAGACGGTGGAGCTGGCAACGTAGGTATCAAAACCTATCAATTCGTTGTTGGATCAACAGAGGGTGATTTCTCTGCAGTTGTATCTTTAGTAGATGTCAACGGACGAAACAGCTCTCAAGCTAATCAGACTGTTCAGTACTCTGTGAAGTCTGCTTCGACAGCTGTTACAAATGCTGAAGTTCTGAAGTCGATCGTTGCGTTAATCGCATCAATCAACAAGCAGATCCAAGCACTACAGGCGCTAATTCTTAAGAAGAAGTAATTAGCCTCTAAGAATAAAGAAAGGGCGGTTCCTCCTAACGGAGGAGCCGCCCTTTCTTATATATTCACTTATGTAGTAAATTTCAATAATGAGAGTTAAACAATTAAGCAAGACAAAATGGTTGTTTCTTACCGGGTTAGTATTATCAACAATTATTGTCACACCTCTTACTTCATTTGATCCATTTAATAGCGCAAAACTTATTGTCGTGACTTCTCTGAGTATGTGCCTAGCAGGTTATTTGCTAGTTAAAGTAAATTTACTGCAAATATATAAATTTTATAAAGTAGAGACAATACTCATTTCAGGATTTTTCATTCAATCGATCATAGTTTTATTCACAAGCCCAACTGCATCAACATTGCAACTCTTTGGTATAGATGGAAGAAATACCGGATTTATTTTCTATATCTCTCTACTAATATTATTCATTTCAACGCTAGCAATAATTGATAAGAACCTCACAAAATATTTGATATTTACCTTGATCTTTGTCGGTTTACTAAATGCATTATATGGATCAATTCAGTTTTTTAATTTAGATCCATTTAACTGGAGTAATCCATACAACCGAGTCTTTGGGTTTTTTGGTAACCCTAACTTTCAATCCGCATTTATGGGAATTACAAGCGCTGGATTGTGGGCTTTAATATTTAAGTCGGCACTAAAGAATACACTGCGAGTTTTCATTGGCTTATCACTAATCCTTACACTCTCAATAATTATTGTCTCAGACTCAATACAAGGAATTATCATTTATGCACTTGGTCTGATAATCGCACTATATTTTCAAATATTAAATAGCGCAAGATTGAAAAGGTTCCTACCGTATTTTACTCTTATAACCATCGCGGCTTTTATTGTTACGGTATTAGATATTTTGCAGCGCACTCCCTGGAGCTCTTTTTTATATAAAGACTCTGTAAGTAACAGAGGTGATTTATGGCGAGCTGCTTGGCGGATGGCGGTAGATAATCCAATATTTGGTGTGGGCTTTGATGGGTATGAATATTTCTATCGTCAATACCGAGATTCGATTTCAATTATAGAACGCGGTGAAGCGACCACAAGCAATTCAGCGCATAATGTGTTCCTCGATATTTTAACAAGTGGTGGATTTCCATTACTTATTCTCTATATTATATTGATCGGCCTAGTGATTAAGTCATTGATAAAAGCTCAACGAAAATTAAGTTCTTATGATCCAATCTTTACTGCATTAGCTGGAAGCTGGATCTGCTACCAAGTCCAATCACTTATCTCGATCAATCAAATCGGTATCGCAGTATGGGGTTGGGTGCTGGGTGCTGCAATTATTGCTTATGAAAAATCACTGTCAAATGATTTTTCAATCGGAACTTTCCAAAAAACTGTAAAAACCCGAGTAACTTGGGTAGTACAAAGCGTTGGAGTCATCTTGGGAATCATAATATCAATTCCCCCTTATTTAGCAGATACAAATTTTAGAGCTGCTATTGATTCAAGGAAAATAGATCTAGTTCTTAATTCTGCATATAAGTGGCCACAATCTCCGCAACGAATGTATCAAGTAGCCGCTATTTTTAAACAGAATGAAATTCTCGATACATCAGAGAGCGTGGCAAAGGATTGCGTCGCTAAATTCCCTAGGAGTTATGACAGTTGGCAATTGCTATCAACTCTAAGCACTTTAAGTGTGGATGATAGAAACAAGGCTGTTGAAAAAATGAAAGAGTTGGATCCAAATAACCCTAATATAAAATAGCAGCTGTCACGATTTCTTCGTTGAGTTGGACTGAATTAATCAAATTATCCAAAATTAGTTTCGCAGAATGTTACATATCTTGAGATATCTAAAATTCACTCTATAATGAATTTATGAAAATCTTAATTTCAGGTGGCGGAGGTTTTATTGGCTCACACCTAGCTGATTACTTATTGTCAACTGGCCATGAAGTACTGATATTAGATGATTTCAGCGGAGCAAGTCAGGTAAACCTAGATCACGCCAAAGAATCTAACAAACTTTCAATTATCAAAGGTTCAATATTAGATCAGGATTTAGTGAATAATTTGATGGCTGAAGTTTCTAGCTGCTACCACTTGGCAGCTTCTTTAGGAGTAGAAAAAATCAATAGTGAGCCAATTAAGTCGCTGGAGGCAAATCTTAAGGGAAGTGAAATAGTTCTAAATTCGGCAGCGAGTAATGGCATTAGAACATTGCTGGCATCTAGTTCAGAGGTTTATGGCAAGAACCCGGTGATGCCGCTAAGTGAGGACTCTGATCGAATTTTAGGGTCTCCTCAGGTTGCCAGGTGGAGTTACTCAGAGGCGAAGGCGCTAGATGAGTTATACGCATTTGAACTATATAAAAACAAATCTTTCCCGGTAAGCATTGCAAGATTTTTTAATACTGTAGGCCCGCGCCAATCTGGTAGTTACGGGATGGTGCTGCCTAGATTTGTGAAAGCTGCATTAAACAATCAACCACTCTTTGTTTACGGCGATGGCACTCAAAGTAGAACATTTTGTTCAGTTACAGATGTAGTTAAAGCGTTAGTTTTGCTAATGGAATCTCAGAAAAGCATTGGCGAAACCTTTAATATTGGATCAACCGATGAAATTACAATAAATAACCTAGCCAAGAAAGTTATTAAGTTAACTAACTCTAAATCAGAGATAGTTTATAAAAAGCACTCAGAGGTATTTGGTGATAATTTTGAAGAACCTACGCGGCGAGTACCAGATATCTCAAAAATTAAAAGAGTTGTCGGGTGGCAACCGCAAACTAACTTGGATAATATAATCATTGAGATAGCTGAGTACATGAGAGCTAATGAAACTTAATCTCCAGCAGTATTTTTTACTACTCGTAGTAGTTGCAGTATTGGCATTTGGTGTAACCCCAATATTTAGAAAGATAGCAAGGAAAGCAAAGTTATTAGATTACCCAGGGGGTAGAAAGCTTCAATCTTTGCCCGTGGCATATCTAGGTGGCCTCGCAGTTGCAACGCCAATCACAATTGGCTCGCTGCTTGTTGTATTTACTTCAATCTCAGGAGATCTAAGAAACCAATTCTATTTTGGCTTAATTCTGCCCTCTTTGATTATGGCAGTTGTTGGCTTACTCGATGATGTATATCAACTACCGCCTTGGCCAAGATTTATATCTCAAAGTGGGGTAGGAATTGTCACCTCGATCATGCTCTATCTATCAGATGCCGGCGTGCAATTACTTGATAACCCCTGGCTCAATGGCCTAGTTACTACCCTTTGGATAGTAACAATTATTAACGCAATTAACTTTATGGATAACATGGATGGGCTAGCCACATCCTTAACCCTGGTAATTTCACTCTCTCTGTTTATTTTAAGTTATTTGAATGGGCAGTATTTGGTAGCAGCCCTGTGTATTGCATTATTTGCAGCCAGTATTGGCTTTCTATTCTGGAATAAAAGACCAGCCTCGATTTATTTAGGCGATGCTGGTGCTTTATACCTAGGTTTTTTACTTGCGGCAATCTCAATCAGAGTAGATGTTAACTCTCAATCAGAGCTAGTAAGGGTTTTAGTTCCACTTTTAATATTTGCTATTCCAGTTATCGACATAACACAGGTTGTGATCAATAGAGTTATTAATGGAAAATCACCCTTTGAGGGAGGGCGAGATCACCTATCTCACCTATTGTTAAACAAAGGTTTGAGCGAGGCTAAGACTTTGTTAACTCTAACAACTTCGGCATCAATCCTCGCGCTCTGTAGCATATTTTTAGCAGTGGGTGGTTAAATGAAACAGAGATTACTTATTACCGGTGGTGCTGGATATATTGGTTCAGTTCTTACCGCCTACCTCTTAGATCATGGCTATGAAGTAGTAGTGCTAGATGATCTATCTACTGGGCACAGTAATTCAATCGATAGTAGAGCAAGTTTTGTAGGGGTAAGTATTCTAGATAAGTCACAACTAACTAAAGCACTTACCGGTATTGATACGGTAATACATTGTGCCGCAAAATCTATAGTTGAAGAGTCAGTAGCCAAGCCTGAGATTTATCAACAGATAAATACCGATGGCGTAAGAATTTTACTAGAGGCGATGGCTGATGCTGGAGTTAAAAATATTATATTTTCCTCAACAGCTGCTGTTTATGGGCATGCAATGGTGCAACCAATATCTGAAAACACAGCTATTGAGCCGGTAAATCCCTATGGAAAAAGTAAGGCAGAGGCAGAGCAGTTGATCACAAATTATTGCAATCAAGGATTTGCAGCGATTACTTTTAGATATTTCAATGTAGCAGGCAGTTATCAAAGCAGTAATAATCAATTATTTTTTGAAAATCATAAAGATGAAACACATCTAATCCCCAAAGTAATGAAAAACATAATTAACCAGCAAGGAAATAATCAGATTGAAGTTTATGGAGATAGCTGGCCAACTAAGGATGGCAGTTGCGTTAGAGATTATTTACATATAGTAGATCTGGCTTATGCTCACCTACTTGCTCTTACCAAGATAGAGGCAGGGTTAAATAAAGCATTTAACTTAGGTTCTGGAGGTGGCTATTCAGTTTTTGAGGTAATAGGTGAGATTGAGAAGGTAGTTGGAATTAAGTTAAATCACCTTATTTCAAAGCCTAGAGCTGGGGATCCTGCTGTATTAGTGGCGGATATTGTTAAAGCAATTAATGATCTAGGGTGGAAACCCAAGGCCACTTTAAGTGAAATTATCACCGATAGTTGGCAGGGAGTGAAACAACTTGGGTAATCTACCTAGGTGAAGATTGCAATTATTGGTCAAGGATATGTCGGCTCCGCATTAGCTATTGCAGCAAATAAGGCCGGACATAGCGTAATTGGCTTTGATACAAATCCAAAACTTATTAGTCAGCTTAAAGAAAAAGAAAGAAACTTAAATAGTTATTACCCAACTAATAATGAGGAAGATCTAAAAGATCAAGATCTTTACATCATTGCCGTTCCCACACCACTGGATGATAATAATCAGCCAGATTTATCTTATTTAATACAGGCTTCTAAATTGATATCAAAAAGTGCTACCAAGGGCGCACTAATCATTAATGAATCAACCTCATACCCAGGCACATTACGTGAAATCGTAATAACTGAAATAGAAAAGATTAATAAATCAGAATTCTTATATGCCTCAGCTCCGGAGCGTATTGATCCAGCAAACAATAAATGGAACATAAAAAATACGCCCAGAATTCTTGCCGGAGTTGATGGAAAATCCACAACAGCCGCTTTAGAGTTTTATAAAACAATATGTGATGATGTAACCGCTGTTTCATCTCCAGAGATAGCAGAGAGTGCTAAATTATTTGAAAATACCTTTCGTCAGGTCAATATCGCACTTGTCAATGAGTTAGCTCAGATCAGCAGTAAGTTAGGAATATCAGCCAATGAGGTAATTGCAGCGGCTGCAACTAAACCATTTGGTTTTATGAAGTTTAATCCTGGTTTGGGTGTGGGTGGTCATTGCATACCGATTGATCCAATTTATTTGGCTCAGAAAGCTGAGCAGTTAGGAGCTCCTGCGAAGTTTATTCGTCAGGCTAACTTGGTTAATCAACAGATGCCGCTTTATGTATTACAAAAATTAAAAGAGTTATTGGGTGGTAATTTAACGGCTAAGAAGATCTGCATTGTTGGAATTTCCTATAAGGCAGATGTAACTGATTTGCGGGAGAGCCCATCTCTAGTTTTGCTTAAAGAGCTTCAAAATAGTGGAGCAAATGTTGTGTTTCATGATGATGTAGTTAAGGAATACAACGGTGCTAAAAGCAGACCACTTGCGCCAAATAGCTTTGATTTAACTGTAGTTGCTGTTCACCACAGTGATTTAGTTGTAGATAGTGTCATTAAATCTGCGCCAATAGTATTTGATTGCACTGGAAGTATTTCTGGCGTTCACCAGCTGTAGTAATTACTTCAGTTTTAGATACAGCTCTTTATGAGCCGAAATTAGCTGTTTTTCTGAGAATATCTTTAATGCATGCGCCTTACCATTTGCGCCAAATTTACTACGCAAACTCTTGCTTTCAGCTAATTTGCTAATGGCCTTAATTAACTCTGGGTTAGATTTGCTACATAAAAAACCGGTTTTGTTATTAATTACAACCTCAGATACTGAACCAACATTTGTGGCAACAACCGGTATGCCGGCAAGTTGAGCTTCAATTAAAGCAATTGGCATACCTTCATTTTCACTTGTTGATAAGAATATATCTGCAATGGGTAGTATCGATTTAGCATCTTGCCAGCCCAAAATCTTTAGATTACTTGATGCTTGATTTTTCATTTTCTCTAGCAAATCTCCACCACCAGCAAAGTAAAAATCGATCTGAGGCATTAAATTTGCGATCTCAACTGCTCGTTGTGGATTTTTCACCCCGGTAACTCTGGCAAGCCATAGCACCCTAATCTTTTTTGTGTCTTTAACTTTATATTTCTTTAGGGCCATATTTTTGCTTATTAGCTTTAATGGTTTAACTGATGGCTGGATAGATACCGTATTTCTTTTTGCTCGGATTTTTCTATGATCTAAATCTGCTTTGACATTCTCACCGACTGTAATGAGCTGATCACTACTTTTCGATAATCTTTTTTCAATCATTTTCACTATAATTGACTTAATTCCCTTGAACTCAGGATCATCAAAAAGGTGACCATGGTAGGTATGGACAAACCTAATTTTCTTACCTAACTCTTTTTCAATCTTGTTTTTCTGCGTTCTTACTAAAAGCCCGGCTTTAAAGGTGTGGGTATGAATAAGATCTGGAGCAGTTTCTAAGATAACTTTGCGAAGTTGTTTCGCCGCTTTAAAATCATTTATGGGCGAGATTTTTCTACCTAAGTTTTTAATTCTAATTGGCTTTAACGCTGCTACTTCTGGATCTTCTATCTCACCCTTTTGCACATAACCGGTTGCAATCAGTGATTTGATACCAGATTTATTTAATCCAGAATTTAAAGTGATTAAATATTTTGCTGTTCCACCAAGATTTAACCGCGCAATTACTTGGAGAACCTTCATCTCAAATCCAATTAACTGCCACTGCTTTGATAGGCGGCGATTACCTCTTTTGGATCTCCAATTTTTTTAAGCTTTCCGTTTTCAAGCCATAAAACTCGATCTGCTAGCTCTGCCACAGTTACTAAATCATGTGAGACTAAAACTACGGTTGTGCCAGAGCTAATGATCTCTTGCATTCGCTTTCTTGATTTTTGGGCAAACTCACCATCGCCAACACTTAAAACCTCATCAATAAGTAAAAGATCAGGAACCTCATCTGTTGCTGTTGCAAAGGCAAGACGGGCGATCATGCCGGATGAGAAGGTGCGCAGTTGATAATCTAAATGATCAGATACTCCTGCCCAATCAACAATCTGATCTACTCTCTGCTTCACCTTTTTAACATCTCGGCCAAGTAATGCGGAGTAAAAAACAACATTCTCCCGTCCAGTTAACTCTGGGTTAAAGCCAGCGCCTAACTCAATCATGGGAGCGACGGTGCCAGTAATCTTTAACTTACCTTTTGTAGGGGGAACTACATTAGCTAGTAACTTTAGTAATGTTGATTTACCAGCGCCATTCTTACCAATAATTGCGAATGTCTCACCTTTTTCTACTGAGAAAGAAAGACCAGATAGAGCCTGATAATTTTCAATCCTAACTTTTCGGTTTACAAAATCTCTAAACAGGGTTTTAAGTGAGGATTGATGATTATTCAATACTCGATAGGCAAAATCGATGTTTTCAGCTTTAATCACTGAACTCATAGCATCGATACCGTTCTAGGCCAGTACTTTTTGAATACAAAATTACCTAGAGTGAAAAAAACCACTCCAGTGATAGATAGATAAATAAAGTCCCCAGGAGTTACTGAGGCATTATTTGAAAAGCTCCAACGAAATGCATCTAAGAAGCTTGTTAGTGGGTTTAAGGTAACAATCGTTTGCATACCCTCACTTAGGATGGAAAGTGGGTAAAAGACTGGTGTCAGGTATAGAAGAATTAACAGCAAGACATTAATTATGTTTTTAGCATCATCAAATCTGATAAAAATGACAGAGAGTGCAAGGCCAGCTCCTGCTACAAAGAGCACTAAGAAAAAGCCAACCAGTAATACGATCGGCAGGGCAAAACTTAAGCTTTGGCCAGAGATATAAACAACTAATGCAAGTGGGATCAAACCAATCAAAAAGTTGATAAAAGCAGCAAGTGAGGCTGCAAAGGCAAATATTTTTGGCGGCACCGCCACCTTGGTCAATATGTTTCCATTTGCGGCAATTGAGTTAGCTGCTTGAAGTAATCCCTGATTAAAAAAAGTGTTAAGTAGAATTCCAGCCATTAGGTATGGGGCAAATTGTTGACCTACCTCAAGTTTGCTAGCAAAGAAGAATGAGAAAACTATCCACAGTACAAAGCTAGTAAGCATGGGATTTAATAGGGTCCAGCCAATACCAATCACACTTCTTTTATAACGCAGTGTTAACTCCTGCTGGATTAATAGCCTTAACAATTGGAAATTGTTTTTGCTAAAGCCAGTAATGGCATAAAGTGATATTTTATTAGACCTCATTTGCGGTTAATTCTAAACCCTTTTTAACATTTAAACTGATTCGGCATAGAGTAGGGGCATGAGCACCACAGGCGGCTTTAGTAGTAGCGGACTACTAAAAGAGGAGCAGTTGTTAGTATTGCCTGATTTAAGCCTTCAATCAGCTGTTGAAATTGGTGAGATAGCTAAATCATTAGGAACACAACGATCACTACCAATTGCTGTTGAGGTAAGGGTTGGTGATTGGATTGTTTATCACGCATCCCTGCCAGGTTCCACACCAGAGAACGATTGGTGGATAGGTAGGAAGGCTCGAGTTGTTAAGTTAAAAAAGCATTCATCAATGTTTGAAAGAGTATTAGCAGAAGAGCAAGGCATAGATTGGCATAAAGAAAATAATCTGTTGGACGAGACCCATGCAATCCATGGCGGCGGTCTACCTTTAATTACCAAAGATGATGGTTATGTTGGGGTGTTAATAATTAGTGGTCTGCCGCAGGTGGATGATCACCTACTTGGTGTTGAGGTATTAACAGAGTTTTTAGCACGTAAGGGTGAACTACTTTGAGTAATCAAGTTTGGGTCTGTGGTGAGGTATTAATTGATTTAATCCCAGATGGGGTGGAGCGAAAAGCTGTTGTAGGGGGTGGGCCAGCAAATACTGCAAAGGCACTTGCAAGGCTTGGGATTGAGACCCAATTTATTGATGGAATCTCAACAGATATGTATGGGCAGATGGCACTGAAGCAATTACACCAAGATGGAGTATTACTTGATTACGTTAAGTTTTCAGATAAGCCAACCTGTTTAGCAATTGTTTCATTAAACAATTCAGGAGGCGCCACCTATGAATTCTTAATTGATGGAACTGCCACCTTTGATTTCACACCAGAGTGGTTACCTAATTTACTTGAAGTAAAGCCATCACTGCTTCATATTGGAACACTTGTAACCGCAATAGAGCCTGCGGCATCGGTATTACATGCATGGGCAAGTGTTGTGAAAAATGTTGCACCAATTGTCTTTGATCCAAATATTAGGCCAGCAGTAATGGCAGATCGCGGTGAGTATGTAAGGCAGGTTGAGCGATGGATAGAGATTTCATATGCCGTAAAGGTATCTGATGATGATATTTACTGGTTATACCCTGATAAAAGTATTGATGATGTGGCAAATACATGGCTTGGGATGGGACCTGAGTTGGTAGTTGTTACCTTCGGTGATAAAGGATTATCTGGTTATCGCAAGGGTGAAAAAGTTTCAGTGGATGCTAGAAAAGTGGTTGTGGCTGACACAGTAGGTGCCGGTGACACAGTGGGTGCGATTTTAGTTGAGGCGATTGTGGAAGAGGGCTTGGCTAATTTAAGTGGGAAGTTGTTGATTTCAAAGCTAGAGCGGGCGGCAAAGGCAGCTGCAATTACAGTTTCTAGAACTGGGGCGTTGCCACCAAGCAGAGATGAGATTATTTAAATGTTAAATATTGATGGGGATCAAATCTCAATTGCAATTGATTTAGATCAAGGAGCACGCCTTGCCTCAGTTCAGTGGCGGGACATGCAGTTTGTAGTTCCTTTCAGAGGACAAGATCTAACCTGGGGTTGGTTTTCTATGTCCCCCTTTGCTGGCCGAATTAGAGATGGAATTATTAAAGATAAAAAAGGTAATGAGTATCAACTGCCAAATAACTTTGATCCACCACACGCCTTAATTGGTTATGGCGCATTATCTTCTTGGGAGGATATTGGTGGGGGTAGGCAACACTTAGAACTACCAGCACCATTTGCTGGTGCAACTGTTACTCAAAGTTATGAGATCTTAGATAACGCAATTCGTTGGTCTCTTGAGTATGAAGCTAATGGTTGTGATCTGCCGGTGACATTAGGTTTTCATCCTTGGTTTGCCCGTGAGATTGGTAAGGGAGACTCTGCTGAGTTGTTATTTGCTGCTAATAAGATGTTTAAAAGAGCAGATGATTACCTGCCAACGGGTGAGATTATTTCACCAGCACAACCGCCTTGGGATGACACATTTATGGAGATTAAAGGCATACCAGAGATTGTTTGGCCAGGGGCAGCAAGATTAACTATGGAGTGCGATACGCCTTACTGGATGGTTTATAGCCAAGATGAGGATGGTATTTGTATTGAACCTGTAACTGCACCCCCTGATGCGCAAAACCTTGGTATACAAGGTGATACATATATTGAATGTTTGATTACATTTAGTGAAGATTTATAAATAAAGATTTATTGTTATTATTAACTCCCCTTAGTTGGAAAGTGCTCAAAATAAGGAACTCTTATGGGTTCCTTATTTTAAATCTAAATTTGATAGAATTTAATTCCACAACCAATCCTTCGCAAGAGAACGCTCATGAATAAGGGACCCTCACGGGTCCCTTATTTTTATGCTACTTATAGATATTTTAAGATTTTAATTTATACATAACATCTTTGCCAGATTCAACAAAGCCAAGTGATTTATAGAGATTAAATGCTTTCTGATTATCCTCATCGACATATAACATCGCACTGGTTAGCCCTTGATACTTTAGGTAGTTAAGACCGGTAATTGTTAATGCTTTGCCAATACTGCGTCCTTCATACTCTTTGCTTACTGCCATTACATATATCTCACCAATTGGCGCATGATCATGGTGTTCTGAATCTGTTTGGTGAGTGTGGGAGTGGCCGCCATGGATTTTGGTCCAACAAAAGCCAATTAGCTTGTCTTTATCCTGAGCCACAAAAAAGCCCTTCTCATCAAACCAATCCTCATTTACTCTGATTGATAAATCAGCCTCACTCCAATTTCCTTGCTCTGGATGATTGGCAAAAGCTTGGTTGTTAAGGGCCAGCCAGGCTTGGTTATCTAGATCAGGTAAAAAACTTCTGATTTGGTAATCAAAATTTATTGGTGATATTTCAGCGAGCTCCTTACTCATCTGAATAACAGTTCGCACCTTTATGAAGTTGTTTGATTGCGCAAGCGCCCTAGCCTCGGGCAGATCACCATGTGACCACAGCCGCATCTTTTGACCGCAGATTTCAATCGCTTGCTTTAACAGCTGCGATCCAATCCCACTGCGGCGATGATCTGGGTGAATTACTAACTCAACACTTGGTCCTGCTACCTGATCGGTTTTATCTAGGTGGGCGTAGGCGATAACTTGATTATCTTTTTGTAATACTAAATGTGAATCAGCCTTATCCCCACCGTGACGAAGGTGAAGTAATACATGCTCTGCAATGGCAGGTGTCTTATCAAAATCTTGGGCTGTTTTTATTAGGGATAAGACTTGTTCTTGCAGCGCAGGTGTTAAAGAGTTT
>Ga0214917_10004826_pt1 | contig 14761 bp, 9 predicted proteins | sample LL_1208_BB_MetaG_FD_177983 | JGI IMG/M metagenome (GOLD analysis project Ga0214917, IMG submission 177983) | Freshwater microbial communities from Lake Lanier, Atlanta, Georgia, United States - LL_1208_BB | ecosystem: Environmental > Aquatic > Freshwater > Lake | place: USA: Georgia | collected... | reverse complement strand
CCGAAATGCCATAAAAATCAATGTGTTGCGAGGCCTTAGCATAGGTAAAATCCTGAAAGGGCGTAAATAAACCGGATGTCAGGCTATCCTTGTTACCATCGGAATACCCAGAATGCGCGTGAATGTTGCCGAAAAAGAATTGGTAATTTTGTGCGAAGGTCGTCTGCAACAAAAGCGGTAACAACATGAATAAAACGCCCCGTTTCATGCGAACGAAGGTAGGGAAAAATCTTAACTATCCCTTTACCGTAACGTGAATACACTTCGATTCCGGACATAAAAGAATTTTACCCTCTTTTTGCATCGCGCTCAGCACTTTTTCTAAGGCTACCAAGCCAGCTTGACAATGATTATCCGGACTTACAAGTTTAGAAATATCAAAGGCTACACCATATGAATGGGGCGAGTGTGATTTTGTAGCCGCACTGTTGGATCTGATTAAAGCCTTCTGTTGAGACACGGTCCTTGTGATGGAACTTATTACAAAGTAAGTTGATTTTTGTTTGGGATCCGTAATCGATGCGCGGAATCGATGACCTAATTCATACAACCGTTTTCTTGCCAAAGGCGTAAGATGCGCTGTGCTGTGCTCTAATCCAGAAATACCAAAGCCTTCGGATTCCTCTACATCGACAAATTTTCCAGTTTTTATACATTTTTCTCGGAATTTCACATTCTTCACATAAAACCCTATCCTTTTTGCAGCAGGTTTATGGACAGTTTGAAAATTATCTTTGTTTAAATGCAAGGTTTCCCATGTACAATCGCAACCATACCTCTCCTGCACTATTTTTAATTTCCTTAAGACCGATGGTCGAATTTTATAGGTTAAAAACAACAGAGCAAAAATGCAGAAGACACCATATCCGAATACCATGGCCAATCCTTTATTTAGTGACAATTTCTTTTTTTTATAGTGCTTATAAACCCACAAGAGCAGAAGAATCCCCAAGACACTTAGTACAACAAAAACGGAAACAATGACTTTCGTGTTATTTATTTTTTGATTGGTATGCATCGTGCAACCCTTCACCTCGCAAAATCATGGGTATGCATTTCTCAATGCGAGAGATTCTTGTTGCGGTTTGTTTTGGCTGCGCAAAGTGTAATAAATACGCTCTTTGACGGCCGGGTGTGAGCTTGAAAAAGGCTTTCTTAAAAAGCCCATTTTCTTCAAATGCGTTGGATAATTCCTCGACAATTGTTCCTAACTCTTCCCGTTTTTCGATTTTTCTACCTGCTTTCTCCACGGAAATAGCCTCCAAGATAAACGCCTTAGCCACATGCCTTTGCGCCATAAATTCTTCCATACTGGTGAAGCGCAGTTGGCGACCCGATGTTACATATTCTGTTTGCCGGTGCAAAAGGTATTCCGGGTCTTGAAGCAAGGATCCTTTCATAAACATCAAGCTGCAATAATCGATGAATGACGCCAACATAATGACATTTTTCCCATTGACTGTATAACAAGGAAGCGACCATTTTACTTCTTCCGTCAAATGGCACTCTAAGGCTAAGGCCTTCATGGCAACAAGGATTGGTTGCCACTTGTGTACGGTACAATTTGGTGTTCCGCCTTTCGGACAGCGCCCGCAACCTTCCAATAAATATTCATTTACAGTAGTGGCTTTTACTGGCATTTGAATTAAAACTAAAGGGTCGGTGCAGCGTTAATAATTTCTTGTGAGGTTTGTCCTTCAAATTTTTTAAAGTTTTCCACAAACTTATTGGCAAGATTCACTGCGACCTCATCGTATTGCTCCTTGTCCGCCCATGTATTTTTTGGATTGAGCAATGCTGAAGGGACCCCATCGCAAGCCCTGGGAATGGACAAATTAAAAATGGGAAGAGCTTCAAATTCTACATGGTCTAACTTCCCTTCCAAAGCTGCGCTGATCATGGCGCGTGTGTAACTAAGCTTGATGCGTTGGCCTAGGCCATAACTTCCACCTGTCCATCCCGTATTGACCAACCAAACACGAATGTCTGTCCCGTCCAACTTTTCGCCAAGCAATGTTGCATATTGGGCAGGATGCAGGGGTAAGAAAGCGGCACCGAAACCCGCAGAAAACGTGGTGGTGGGCTCTGTTATTCCCACTTCTGTGCCAGCTACTTTAGCGGTGTAGCCTGACATAAAATGGTACATGGCCTGTGCTTTGGTCAGACGTGAAATTGGAGGTAGGACCCCAAAAGCATCTGCGGTTAAGAAGAAAATGTTCTTCGGGCTGCTCCCCAAAGAAGGACTCACGCAATTTTCAATGTGGAAAATCGGATAAGACACGCGCGTATTTTCAGTGATTGAACCGTCCGTAAAGTCCGGCACATTGGTTCCAGGAACAAAACCAATATTTTCAAGCAGTGCGCCTGTTTTGATTGCATCGTAGATTTGTGGTTCTTTTTCTCGGGTAAGGTCAATCGTTTTGGCATAACAACCTCCCTCGAAATTGAACACCTCATCCTCTGACCAACCGTGTTCATCGTCGCCAATTAACTTTCGATTCGGGTCAGACGATAACGTTGTTTTTCCTGTTCCTGAAAGACCAAAAAAGATTGCGGTATCGTTGTCCTTGCCGATATTCGCCGAACAATGCATAGCGAGTACATTTTTCTGATGGGGAAGGATAAAATTCAATGCTGAAAAAATACCTTTTTTAATTTCTCCGGTATACCCTGTTCCACCTATCAAGATGCATTTTTTAGTAAAGTTCAATATTGCAAAATTGCTTTGCCGGGTGCCGTCTTCCTTAGGATTCGCGAGAAATTCAGGAAAGCATAAAACAGTCCATTCGGGCGTAAAATCCAATAACTCGGCTTCCGAAGGGCGAATAAACATATTGTAGGCGAAGAGGTTAGACCATGCATACTCTGTGACCACACGAAGGGGTAAACGGTATGCCTTAGCAGCACAGGCAAAGGCATCACGAACGTACAAATCTTTTTGCGACGCGTAGTTTTTCATCTTTTCGAAAAGGTTTTCAAACGCTTCGGGACTAAAAGGAATGTTTACATTTCCCCACCATACTGCATCTTCGGTGATTTTATCCTTCACAATGAACCGGTCCTTCGGAGATCTTCCTGTAAATTTACCCGTATTGATGGCTAGTGCACCTTGGTCGGTAAGCCTACCCTGTCCTGATGACACCGTTTTTGCCACTAATTCCTCCGCACTCAAGTTCCAAAATACCTCTTTATTGGTTTCAAGTCCAAGCTTTTCCTTTAGCGCTGATTTCAAGAAATTTAAATTCATTTTCCTTCGTACTTCAAAATGGATTACAAAACTAAGGCAATAAATTCCTGTTTAGGTTAAATAATGAATCAAATTACGAACAGTAAGCATCAAGTTGTTGAAAACATAATGGAAAACATTTTGAATCAGGCAATTCTCCTCGTAATTTCGTGGGTATGTATCGTTTTTTAATTGCTTTCTTGTTTATCGTCGCCATTGCCCTTTTGGGCGTTAAATCTGCTTCCGAATCCAAAGCGCTCCTCCATAACACAACAAAACCCGATGCACAAAAAAAATGGGTAAATGATGCCTTCGCACAAGCCCAACTTGCTCGAGAAACGCTTGGATCCTTCATGGATGAGCGCACAGTTTGTATCAAAAACATAGGTAATTGTCTTCCGATCAATGATTTAACGAAAAACACCAAAGCAATATCCATGGGCGGTAATAGCGATCCATTTATGGAAGGGGTGCAATGGTTTTCAAACGCAACGTCTGAACGATATTATGCCATCTCAGATAGCATGTTTCTCAAGAGTGCCCATGAACGGATAATCGTGAGCTTGCATCCAGATTCTTCAAATAGCCTAAATATCCCTAATTGGGCAATAAAATCCCTGGAGAAAATGCCAAAATACAAGGAGGCGATTCTTATATTATTTGGGAATGGTGCTAACATTAACGAAGCTATCTTTAAAAATTTTGATGCGGTCATCTTGGTGCCGGAAAACCATCCTGAAATACAATACCGAACTGCACAAAAACTGTTTGGCGCCCTGCCAATCACTGGAAAACTCGAGCGTTCCCAATTCGGATTGGGCCTTGGTTTTGGGTTACAAGTACCAAGTAACGGTAGACTCGCAATTGCAACGCCAGAAGAGTTAGGAATGCGAACAAAAAGTTTTGAAAAAATTGATCAAATTGCGATATCAGGGATTCAAGCCCAGGCATACCCTGGTTGCCAAATTGTTGTTGCGGTGAAAGGAAAAGTCGTTTACCAGAAATCCTTCGGAAGGTTTACCTATGATCCGCAATCTACCCAAGTAACCAACGAAGCGCTATACGACATCGCATCAATTACAAAAATTGCAGCCTCAACACTTATGGCAATGACATTACATTACCAAAAAAAGCTTCAATTAGATCAAAAAGTCGGATATTACATTCCAGATATTACGGGAAATACTCCTTATAAAAAAATGGTTATTCGTGAGATGATGGCACATCAAGCAGGACTTGAACCATTTATAAGCTTTTACAAGAAAACACTCACCAATGGGGAACCTAAGCTTCCATGGTATGCTACCCTAAATGACAATAATTTTAGTATCCCAGTTGCGGATAATTTGTATTTAAAATCAGTTTACCGAGACAGTATTTATGCTCGAATAATGCGCACACCTATGAAGGAAAAAAAATATTTATACTCTGACTTGTGTTATTATTTTTTACAACCCATTATGGAGAAAATTACGAATGAAAAAGAGAACAACTATGTTCGAAAGTACATTTACGATTTGATGGGGTTAAAAAATATCAATTACACCCCACTGGCATTTTATCCAAGATATAGAATAGTTCCTACGGAAAATGATCAATATTTTAGAAAACAACTGCTTTGGGGTCACGTACACGACCCTGGTGCTGCTATGTTAGGAGGTGTTGGTGGACATGCCGGGCTATTTTCAAATGCCTTTGATTTAGCACAAATCATGCAGCTATTTTTAAACGGTGGTAAGTATGCGGGTCATCAGTTTTTTGATGAGGCTACGGTTAAAGAATTTACTAGAGCTCAATTTAAGGGCAACAAAAGAGGTGCAGGATTTGACCGCCCCAACGCTTCGGGTGGAGGGACTTGTGATGAACTTGCCTCGCAAAAGAGTTTTGGACATTCCGGATTCACAGGAACCCTAGCGTGGGCAGACCCTAAAAATGAGGTGGTATTTGTATTCCTATCCAACCGCGTTCACCCAAGCCAAGACAATTGGAAAATTCGGGATATGAATATCCGCACAAAAATTCAACATGCGGTGTATGAAATTGTGAATGCCCGTTACGGGAATTAAGGTAAAATTAGTTTCATCCTAGGTTACATAACTTCGTTTCAACATTTCGCAATTCAATGTAGGTAGTTTCACAATAATATGCCTACGAACATTTACTTCTCACTTTTGTTTATCGACTAATAATCAGTTGGTTATATGTTCTGTACCACAAAATTCAAATCGCGATTCGAATTGTTGACCTTGTATTTTGGTACAATTACATTCGTTGCCCATGCTCTCGTAATATTGCTGCTTAAATGTGGGCTGCTTGATTCTCGTTATTTTCCGGTCAAGTTTTCCAAAATTAATTCCCTCACATTTCCTTATCTTCGCAGTATGCGTGGCGTTTTATTTTTGCTCTTCCTGTCGTTTTTGAGGACTGGTCATGTGCAGCAAATGGCGACACTGACGCACGATGGAACGGTGCGCGTTTTTCACTTCTATGTTCCCTCCAACCTTCAACCCAACGAGTCCCTACCGCTGCTCATTGCCCTTCACGGGCTCACTCAAACAGGTTCTGGCCTTATGGATATCACCCAATTTAATGCCCTCGCTGAGTCAGAACGCTTTGTTGTATGCTATCCCTCCGGTTTGCAAAACGCATGGAATGCCAACATGAACGTAACCTTTTCCACCGCGGACGACAAGGGCTTTATTGAAAAACTGGTGGATTATTTTGAAGCCAATTTGAACACCAATCCTCAACGCCGTTACCTCTGCGGTATGTCCAACGGCGGTTTCATGAGCCATAAAATGGTTTGTGAATCTTCCTATTGCTTTGCTGCCATAGCATCCGTTACAGGTGTCATGAGCGACACCACCTTTGCGAATTGCAGCCCCCTCCACCCTACTCCTGTGCTTCAAATACACGGAACCGCAGACCCCGTGGTACTTTATTCGGGCAGTCCTTCCACGGGTTCTTCCGTTCCTGATATGCTGACCAAATACCAGCAATTCTATGGCTGTGATCCAAACCCCGTGGTAACGCCCATGCCCAACCCTGATCTTACCGATTTATCCTACCCCGAATTGCATTCTTACGTCAATGGAACCGTGGACCTGAAGCACATTAAAATTTACGGTGGAGGTCACCAGTGGCCTGGAATTGCCACCCTCCTTGGCGGAGCTGGTACCATTAACATGGATTTCTACTCGCCCCAATTGATTTGGAATTTTCTTGCTCCGAAAAGCTGTAATGTTCAATCCGTTGCCACCCAAAACATGCTCCATAGTTTTTGGTTGAACAATGGCCTTCTGTTCCTCCGCAACCCCGAACAAGTAAAGGAATTTCAGCTTATGAACCTGCTCGGGCAAACCGTATTTAAAGCATCCAATGGAATCTCAAATGGCATTCACCTGCCCTCCCTTCCAAGCGGTACGTATTTCCTTCAAATCAATGAAGAGGTATTCCCTCTGCAGCTGCCATGAAATGGCAGGCAATTTTGTGGGGGTTCATCGCAGCGAGCAAGCTGTTCGCTCAGCCGTTTACCAACAACTCACCGCAAACCATTTCCAACGCGTCCTCCAACCATACACCAACGGTCGTTGCCATTTCCGTGAGCGGATTGCCCAACAGCATCGATGCGAATTTTGGCTTGAGCTCGGTATGCCTGAACATTCAACATCCTGAATTGAACAACCTTACCCTGAAATTGGTGGCGCCAGATGGTACCAAAGTAACGCTCATGCACCAAATTGGAAACACCGATGACAACCTAAGCGCTACGTGCTTTGACGAAACCAGTTCGCCAATTTATTATGGCAGCGCACCGTACACGGGTTCGTTCCGCTCCACCCTACCGCTGGGCCAAGTGAACAACGGACAAAATCCCAACGGTTTTTGGCACCTTTGGATTTACGACGACGTTCCTACAGCAGGAACGGAAGGTACCTTTTTGAGCGCAACCATCACCTTTGGGAACCAACCTGCGCTGCCTTTTTCGTTCACGAACAGCCCATTACCCATCATCGAACTCCAAACGACCACCAAAGCGATTAATAATTACGTCAAGGAAAAGGTCGTTTTAAAATGCTACGATAGCCCGATTGGCATCAACGATTGGCAAAACGATGTCCCTGCGTTTTCAGGTTCAGCATACATGGAATGGCAAGGCTGGAGCGCTCCTGGCTTTCCAAAAAAGAATTTCGATTTCGACATAGCCGATTCCTTAGGAAATAAAATCGATGTGCCCTTACTTGGTATGCCCGCGGAGAATGACTGGGTGCTCAAATCAGAATACCTGGACCGGAGCCTTATAAAAAACCATCTGGTTTTCGATCTTTTTCAAAAAATGGGGCGATACGCACCGCGAACGCGCTTTTGCGAGGTTGTTTTGGACGGCGAATATTTAGGAATATATACGCTTCAAGAAAAAGTTAAGCGCGATAAAAACCGGGTTAAAATCGACCGATTGTTGCCGAATGAACTTAATTTCCCTGAGCTGAGTGGAGGGTATATCTACGAAATCAACAACACGGGGTCGCCCTTCGATTGGACCTCCAACTACGCGCCTATCAACGACGCTACCACGGATTACAACGTAGAATTCCGGGTGGTGTATCCCGATCGCGATGCACTACCTGCCGGGCAACTTCAATACCTCAAAGCCTTCACGGATTCCTTTGAATTGGCGCTTGCCTCACCGCAATACCAAGATTCGATCTTGGGTTATCGAACCTACACAGATGTCTATTCCTTTATTGATTTCATGCTGATTAGCGAATTTGCCGCAAACTACGATACCTACGGTCGAAGTTTTTTCTTGGTAAAAGAACACCAAAACGATGGAGGAAAGCTCAAAGCTGGTCCCCCTTGGGATTTTGATCAGGGCTTCGGATATTATTGGCCAAGTCCTCAAGGATGGGTTTGGGAAATCACCAATTATTATTGGCCCTTTCCTTTTTGGTGGTCGAGGTTTTGGTCGGATGAACGATACCGCCGCGAAACCGAATGCCGCTGGAAAAGTTACCGACAAGGAGCTTTATCTGACAGCGCGGTGCAAGAATGCATTGACAGTCTTTATCTGCGTATAGCCACAGCCATTGATCGCAACGAATTCGTATGGCCGAGTGCCAATGGCAGTACCTATCAGGATAATCTCAACAACCTTGCAACGTGGTTAAGCCAACGCTTGGATTGGATTGATGACAGCTTGAACCACTATAATACGTCGTTTCCTATGTTGCCGAACCTCAACGACACAAGTATCTGCGCCGGGGACAGTTTAACCTATGGCTTTTCTAACGCTTACCATTACGATTGGGACCCAGGACCCAAGACGCAAGCACTAATACCTACGGAAAGCGGTTTTTATACCTTAACCGCTACCGATACTGCTGGATGCTTCTCGAGGCAAACGATACATATAGAGGCACGAAAACCCAACGTTCAATTTAACCTGCAACTGGTGGATGGGAACCACCAGATCGTTGCTTTGGCGACGGACACATCGCTGAATTCGTATGTCTGGAGTATTGAGAACGACACGCTGCCTGGTGGACCGGCATTGCCGTACACTTTCGAGCAAAATGGGTATTATCTGGTTTCTTTGAGTTCCACCGACAGTTCGGGATGTTCGTGGACGGAAAGTCAACTCCACTGGGTCAATTCAACTATGGTTCCCGATGCAGGCTTTACCGTATTTCCGAATCCTTGTGAAATGTCTTTTTGGATTGTTGTGAGCGCAGGTTGGGTAGGAAAAACGTACACTGTGACCAATGGCATGGGGCAGAAAGTAGCCACTGGAAAGGTAACGGGGATTGCACAAACGATCCATGCCCTGTGGGGCTCGGGCGTATATCTCGTGGAAATGGACGGTATGGTACGTCGTTTGGTAGTTAATTAAGCACCCCTTGACTTCACACGGTTAAAAGCCATGGCTTTCAACATCCAATTTGGCAGGAATTTTCCAGGCTTCCGGTGTTTCAAGTTCAGGTACCACCCCCACTTTTTTACGACAGGCACCTTGTGGGTCTCTACAAATTCTATCCAAGTACCATCGGGGTCTTCAATATAGGAAAATCGTCCTCCCGCCTCACCCATATCGAAAGTATTGGCGCTGTCCACCGTGAAAGGAAATCCCGCCGCGTGGCATTTCGCTTTCAACGCATCCATACCTTGCACATCAAAACACAAATGAATAAATCCCCAATCGCCCCAAAAACGGTTTTCAAAGATGCGGCGCACATCGTTGCGGTCCATAGATTGTACAAGTTCAATGGCGGTAGGTCCAAGTAATTTGGCAAAGGGACCTCTTCGCGCTTCGAGATGGACCAACTTAACCCTCCGCACTAAGCCCTGTGATAGCTTCGAAAAATCGTCAAAAGTTCCCGTTTCATCGTAGGCTACTGTCTCATATCCCAATACATCGCGGTACAATTTGATAGATTCTTCCATGTTGGAAACGCCAATGATAATTCCTGCCACCCCACCACATTCTGACGGATGACCTGTTTCACTAAACCAACCTGCTCCCTCTACGATTTGGAATAGATTCCCGTTGGGGTCCTTTACGAAAAACGACAAAGTTCCGTCCGGTGCCGCGACCACTTCACTTGCTAAATCCGCACCTTTGCTGTGCATGAAGGCATACGTTTGAGGTACGTTGCGCGACTTTATTTTGCAAGAATAGAGGCCTAAATCCCCTAATTGCAGCTCAAATGTGGGCTTCTCAGTATTTCTGCTGGTGTATTGCCAAATCTCAAAACCACCGCCGCCGTCCATGCTCAATGCGAGCGTTGCGGTACGGGATTGAACGGTTCCACCTGTATATTGGGTCATTAGTGGCGCTTCAGCCGCTTCTTCGAAAATCCGCACATCAACACCAAACATCATACGGTACCAAGCCCAAATGGTTTGTACATCAGGGACGCCAATTCCAATTTGTTGAATTCCGCAAATAATAGGTTCCATGTCTAAATTTTTACAAAGGTAAATTTTCTAGCGAACCGCACGTTCATTGAACAGCACATAGCCAAAACTCAATTGAAAATTCCAAGGAATGCTGGCCAAAGGAAAATAATTCAACGTAGCGCGCAAAGGCCCGAATGGCGTATGGTACAACACACTAGATGAAGCAAGAAAACTGTTGGCTTGAAAAGGTTTAGCATAGGTAATGGTGCCGTCTGGAAATTTCTCAAGGATAACAAAGGGTTGGTAATAATACGCATCCAAGCGCCATTCTAAAGACTTGATTAATGGGATGACAAGGTTTGTCCCCACGCAAACAAACTGTGGAGAACGGTATTCTTTTAGAAAATAAGTCTCCAAATCAGGAATAATATTGAGTGTGGGCATAGAGAGCAGACTTGCGGTATAATTAGCAAATAAGGACTGGGAATTAAACATTGCCTTACCATGAATTCCAAAGTGAAGATGCGGCCTATTCCACAAAAAATATTGGGCTTCAAGATTCAAATTCAACCAATCGTGTTGCTTTCGAACAATGGAATCAAATTGGGCTGTTGTGCCAGGGGTAGTTTTTTCCATTGCGGTCAAAAACTTAACCTTGAATGTTAAAAAATGACCTTCGTTGGCGAACTGCTTACGATTTAAGGCATTATCTGTGATTTCATAAGAAATCAAACTGCCTTTCAAAAAAGTAAAATCTGTGGTGTCCGTGCTCAAAAAGTTCATGGTTTGGTAATAATCGTCCTGCAGAGAAAAACCCCGTAAGTCGAGTTCTGCTCTTGAATTGGTCAGGAGTGGATGCTTGAATTTCAAGCCAAAATACATTTCATTTTGCACCAGAAATGACGGTTTTACATCTTCAAAAAAGGTAGCAAAACTGCGGTAATAATCCCAACGGTTCATCGTGAAATAGGCGCTGGTGGCTACAGGAAAAACCCCTGGGAAATCGAGGTTTGCCTCGGCTTTTGCCGAACCATAAAATTTACCGAAATAGGTTTCCGCATGCAAGGTGGTCGCTAATTTTCCCAGCCTACGGTAAGTCAGCCCGAGGAAACCAGTGTTTACAGATCGGGAAGAAAGATGCCCGCCAACGCTGACTTTAAAGGGTTTCGATTTTCGAACCATTAAATCCAATCGCAACGTGGAGTCAGGTTTCATGGTAAGGGTGGGAAACATGAACTCAATCTGTTCCGCAGCATAGAGTTTATAATATCTGTTTTCAAAAGAATTCCAAGGAAGCACCTTTCCTTTTTTATACCCAAGTAGGGATTTTTTAATATAATTCGAAATGGGCAAAGGATCCAAAGAGGTGGTAATTTCCGAAATGGGTATTTGACCGAGTCTTGATTTTAAGGCCCTTCGTTTATCCGCAAGCATGAGGGTATCCGCACGCTGCTTGACGAAAAGCTTAATGGTGTCCATAACACGCAGTGTGCTTTCATAACCAGAAGCTATGGCTTTCTCCACGTTTGAAAAATCGAAGGTAGTTACATCGGGATTGGGGTTGATAATAATCCCATTTTCACAAGGTAAATTGTAATTGGTGGGCACACGTGTTAATTGGTCCAAAAGGCCAATAAAGTCATTCTCGTCTTTCACCACCGTGTTAGCGGATACATTGCTGCCTATGATATAATCGGGATGAAACGAATGGTACATCACATCTACAGGAAAATTGTTGTACAATCCGCCGTCGAAATAAATCACATTTTCAATTTTTATGGGATTGAGGTACAAGGGGTACGTCATGGAAGCGCGCACCGCTGCATTCAAATCACCAGTTCCAAAAGCTATGGCTTTTTTCGTTTTTATATCGCTGGCTACACAACGGAAAGGCACAAGCAAAGCATTAAAATCTTTGTTCAAAATGGTAGAACTTTGTCCCAAAAGATTTAACATTTCAAAATCCAAGGCGGTAGGTTGAACTAAATTCAGGGGTATGGATTTGCTGAACATCGAATCCAAATTAAAAGGTATAGAAAGCATCCCTGCATCGGGATTTTTTTCTCGGTACAGGTAACGCCTACCCGTAGGGATTTCCCCCATCGACATGCGCTTGAATTTTTCTGAAATCACAAGTTGTTCGATCTCCTTGGGGCTTAACCCGCTGGCATACATGGCTCCCACTAATGCCCCTGCAGAGGTTCCACAGATAAAATTTATGGGAATTTGATGTTCTTCTAGGGCTTTGAGTACACCAATATGCGCCATACCTGTAGCTCCGCCACCACTTAACACCAATCCCACGCCATTTTGTCCCCAATAGCATGAAACATTGGCACTAAAAAAAACAAGCCACAAAAAAGCAAGAAAACCCCTCAAAGTTTGTTCATTTGCACAAAAATACATGCAATTTTAAGCTCATGAACGCAAGCAACTCAGAAAATAGCAACAATTTTATGCTGACTTTGAAATGCTTCTATGGCTTTGAAGAGGTACTGAAGGAGGAACTTCAGGAATTGGGTTACCAGAATATTTTCCTTGGTAATCGTGCCGTATCCCTAATAGGCACTTGGAGGGACGTTTATTTTTTGAACCTTTACAGCCGCTGTGCCATTAGCATATTGGTAGAAATCACGCGTTTTCCTTTTCGGAACGAGCAAGATATTTACGATGCGGCCTCCACGATTAAATGGTCCAATTGGTTCCATGAAACCAAAACGTTTGTCGTAAAAGGGGCGATTCAAACGAAAAAAGTCCGAAACACCCATTACCCTTTCCTGTTGGTCAAAGATGGAATTGTTGACCATTTTCGCGAAGCAAACAAAGAACGTCCTTCCATCGATACCAAGCACCCTAAAATAGTGGTTGATTTGTATTTATCGGACCAGGAAGGTATATTATCCATCAACACCAGTGGTTTGCCCTTATTTCAACGCGGATATCGAACAGCAACAGGCATCGCTCCTATAAACGAGGTGGTAGCTGCGTGCTTAATTCGGTTGTCCGGTTGGGATCGAAAACAAGCCTTCTACGATCCTTTTTGCGGATCAGGGACGCTTCTCATTGAAGCGGCATTACTGGCATCGGGCATTCCATCCAACATCGAGCGAACCCATTATGCCTTCAAAAATTTAGTGCATTTTGACTTACAGCTTTGGGATGAAATCTACAACAGCGCCCCAAGAATTGTCAGATCACTTCCATGCACAATCAGTGGATCGGATATTTCGGACGAAATGGTCACCAAGGCTCGCAGGAACCTCCGTGGCTTTTCCTTTGGGCGATTTATTACCATAAAATCCATGGACTTTAAGGAAATTCATACCCAAGAGAGCATACAATTCATCCTCACCAATCCTCCCTACGATGAACGCCTTGAACTTCAAGATGCCGATTTATACCAGCAATTGGGCACATGGTTGAAACACACCATGCAAGGTATTCCTTCCTGGATTATCAGCAGCAATCAAGAAGGTTGGAACCAAATCGGTTTGAAACCCAGTAAAAAATACGACGTGTTTAATGGGGACTTGAAATGCAGTTTTCGCCGTTACGATACCTACGATTCAAGTCTAAAATCCTAGCGCTCTTGAATCGGAACGTAATCGCGTTTCGTGGCACCAACGTAAATCTGACGAGGACGTCCAATCGGCTCTTTGTTTTCGGTCATTTCTTTCCATTGAGCGATCCATCCTGGAAGGCGACCTAAGGCAAACATCACCGTAAACATATCGGTGGGTATTCCAAGTGCTTTGTAAATAATTCCAGAATAGAAATCTACATTTGGATATAAATTTCTTGCCTTGAAGTACTCGTCTTCCAATGCCACTTGCTCCAATTTCTTGGCAATATCCAACAAGGGGTCGTTAACGCCCAATTTCGCCAGCACCTCATCGCAGGCTTTTTTAATGATGGTGGCACGTGGATCGAAGTTTTTATAAACCCTATGACCAAAGCCCATGAGTCGGAATGGATCCTCTTTGTCTTTCGCCTTAGCCACCCATTTATCCACGTTTCCTCCATCGGCAGCAATTTGCTCCAACATTTCGATTACTTCTTGGTTAGCGCCTCCATGCAAAGGCCCCCAAAGGGCTGAAATTCCAGCAGAAACGGTAGAGTATAGATTCGCATTAGAGGAACCCACAATGCGCACGGTAGAGGTAGAACAATTTTGTTCGTGGTCCGCGTGAAGGATTAACAAGGTGTTGAGTGCAGAAACCACGACCGGGTCAACGCTGAAGTCTTCGGTAGGCATCGCAAACATCATGTAAAGGAAATTCTTCACATAATCAAAATCATTGCGCGGGTACATGAAGGGATGGCTTGTAGAATTCTTGTAAGACCAAGCCGCCAAGGTAGGTAATTTTGCAATCAGACGATGTACGGTTAAATTCTTCATGTCCGCACTTCTGTTGGGATCCAGCGATTCAGGGTAAAATGTCGACAACGAAGAAATCATAGAGGAAAGAACGCCCATAGGGTGTGCTTTTGCGGGATAGGCCTCAAAAAACCGTTTCATATCCTCGTGCACCAAGGTATGTTTCTTAATGCTATTTTCAAAGTGAGTCAATTCGCTTTGGGTAGGTAATGCACCATAAATAAGCAAATAGGATACTTCTAAAAAACTCGCTTTCTCGG
>Ga0214917_10004825_pt1 | contig 14762 bp, 26 predicted proteins | sample LL_1208_BB_MetaG_FD_177983 | JGI IMG/M metagenome (GOLD analysis project Ga0214917, IMG submission 177983) | Freshwater microbial communities from Lake Lanier, Atlanta, Georgia, United States - LL_1208_BB | ecosystem: Environmental > Aquatic > Freshwater > Lake | place: USA: Georgia | collected... | reverse complement strand
ATCCTTCAGGGTGGGCAAAAGGTGGATTCAAACGATTCAATGGCATTGGGCCGTTAGCACAAGATCAAACTCGTGGTTTTATCGCATATGATGCTGAACGAGCTAAGGCAGGAATCAAGCAAACTGCCGCAACTACCAAAAAAGACGGAAGCGGTTTTCGCAATACTTACGGAGTCATTCAGCGTGACCCAGGTGGTGCAATCTTTGAAACAGCAGGTCGAGGAAGTGCGGCATCTCGATCACGAAGTCGAACAAGCCGTTCACGCAATCCACAGGCTTCACAACACTTTATTGGTGTGATTCAAAGAGAGCATGGCGCATTGCCAACTGCTCGCGGTGAAGGTAAAGATAAAGGTCGCGCACTTATTCGCGCAGTTGAGAACAAAAGATACAAAGCATTGCAAGGAATTCGTGAGGCAGTTGAAAAAGCCTCTGCAAAAGCACAGGCACGCGTTGATGCCGCAATCAGTCAAAGAGAGGTGTAAATCGTGGCAATTGTTGAGCGGATTATCACCGTCTATAATGACAAAGGTTCCAAGCAAGCCGTCAAAGACCTCAAAAGTCTTGAGAAAAATTTCATCAATGCAGGAAAGAAAATCGGCAAAGCATTTGCAGTTGCAACAGTTGCCGTGGGTGCATTTGCAGTCAAAACAGGTGTTGATGCCGTCAAGGGTGCAATTGAGGATCAGAAGTCACAGGCAATCCTTGCCAATGCTTTGCGCAACACCACAGGTGCAACAGATGCCGCAATAAAAGCGACTGAAGAATATATTTCCAAGCAACAGATGCTTGTTGCCGTATCTGACACCGAACTTCGTCAGAGTCTTGTTACACTCGCCACGGCAACAGGTGATTTGACACAGGCACAGGCTCTTCAAAATGTTGCTCTTGATACCGCAGCCGGCACTCAAAGAGATTTGCAGACCGTTTCCTTAGCAATTGCAAAGGCATACAATGGGAACATTGGCGCACTCACAAAACTTGGCGTGAGCATTGACAAAACAATTGTCAAAAATAAAGATTTCAAAGGCGCAGTTGATGCTTTAACAAAGGCATATGGTGGTGCTGCAATCACCGCAGCAGATTCTCTTGAAGGCCAACTGAAAAAATTGGGTCTTGCTTATAATGAAATCCTTGAAACTTTAGGGTATGCCCTTCTTCCGGTCGTTCAAGAATTTGCAGAATACATTGTCGCAAATGTGCTTCCTGCACTTGAGACATGGGTCAACACAAACAAGGATGAACTTGCAGCAGGTTTAGAAGGCTTAGGCACAACACTTATGCAGGTTGGCAAGTTGTTGGCAGGATTCTTCAAAGTAATTTCCGAGAATTTGGGTGCAGTAAAAGCATTCGCAGCAATCTTTGTTGGCGCAAAGTTGGCAACAGGTATTTATGGCGTTGTGACTGCAATCGGTCTTTTGCGATCAGCTTTTGTCAAGCAAACAGCAGCAGCAACCGCCGCAGGCACGGCAACGGCGTTTGCCACAGGCGGTGCTTCGGCAATCGCAGCAGCAGCAGCCATTGGCGGTTTCGTTGTTGCAGCAGGTGCAGCATATGTTGCAATCAATAAACTGACAGATGCAACCGATAAGGGTGCAGAATCAACTCAAGCATACAATTCACATTTGAGTGAACTCAACGAGTTTGCAAAGCAGTTTGCAGCAGCCAATGAAAAGAACAGAAAAGTCGTTGTCAAGACAACAACAGACACGACAAAACTGACCGCCGCTGAAAAGAAAGCCGCTGAGGTTCGTGCTGCAATCAAAAAAGCAGGTCTTGACAAATTTGGCATCAAAAATGTTTCAGATACAGACCCAATTCAGCTTGAAGCAGCACGCCTGAATCTTTTGAAGCAAAATAACCTAGAAGAGCAACGCCGACTTGCAGCAATCATTGAAAACATGAATGCTCAAATGAAGGCTAATCAAGCAGTTGAGCGATATGTTGATTTGCTTGGAGTCGTTGCCGATCAAGTTATTTCAGATCAAGAAATCATCCTTCTTGCCGGCAAATGGGGAATCAGCGCAGACAAAGTTGTTGCTTACACAACCGCTATTTTTGCAGTCAATGATGCAAAACTTTCAACAGAAGAAATTGACCTGCTTGCAAGGCAATGGGGAATCACCAAGCAACAAGCAGAGATGTATCTTGACTTTTTCAAATACATCAACGATGGCAAATTAGATCAGAGCGAAGTCAATGCTTTGATGGACAAGTGGGGTCTGACTAACAAAGAAGTCAAGGATTATGCCGACAAGATTTCAAAGGGTGTCACTCCATCTGATTTGTGGCCAACACCTGGCAATCAGGCAGCACAATCTTGGCGTGATGCCCTTGCAGCTTTGAATGCTTATATGTTGGCAGCAGGAACAAAACTTTCACCTACAATGCCAACATCGCCTGTCGTGCCACCAACACCTGCACAAATCACGGCAGTTGCCAAGAAACTTGAATCTTTCACAGGATCGGCAGCAAGTGCCTTTGGAACTTTGACGACAGAAGAAAAGGCAGTATTGGGTGGATACAAACCATTTGTCGGCGCACAAACAAGTATCAGCGCCCCAACAATTTCAGCACCATCAACTGTTGGATTAGGCACATCAGGAACAGGTTCACAGTTACCACCTGGAGTGACAATCAACATGACAGTTCAGGGAAGTGTGACAACCGAGAACGACTTGGTTACAACCATTCGAAACGGATTGCTTCAAGGGCAAAATAATGGTCAAGCAATTGTGAAATCTGCGGTGGCAATCTAATGGCTATGCCTACACTTGGCGTTGCAGTTGACTTTGCCAACGGCCCTGCCTTCGGCAACCCACTTATTCTTGATGATGCTTCAACGCCGCTTGGCGTGGGCATCCTGGCAGATAGCCCGTCAGATGTTGTTGATGTTTCTGACATCACCCTTCGCGCTTCAATTCGCAGAGGAAGAAACAGAATCCTCAATAAGTTTGAAGCAGGGAGTGCAACGATTGTCCTTGAGGATACAAACGGTGATTGGGTGCCAACAAACACCTCATCTCCCTATTACGGCAAACTTTTACCTCTTCGCAAAATCCGCATTTGGGCAGATTACAATTCAGTACGGTATTACCTTTATTCAGGCTACATCACGAGCTATGACACAAACTTTCAAGTCGGTGTTGAATCAGTCTCAAGTGTGACCTTGCAATGCGTGGATGCCTTCCGCCTGTTTTCTAACATCTCAATTTCAACAGTTGCAGGAACTTCGGCAGGGCAGACAACAGGTGCGCGAATGAATAACCTGCTTGATGTTCCAGACTTTCCACTTTCTCAGCGTGCTATTGACACAGGCGATAGCACAGTTCAGGCAGACCCAGGCACCGAGCGTGACCTGCTTACTGCCTTGCAGACAATTGAAAACAGCGAATTTGGCGGTTTCTATATTGACCCTGAAGGCAATGCAACATTCTTGTCTCGAAACACTTTGGCTCAAAAAGCAGATCAGACGGCGACAGATTTTGCAGATGATGGCACAGGCATTTCATATCAAACCATTGACTTTGCCTATGACGACACCCTTATCTTTAACGATGTGACCGTCAACCGCGTGGGTGGCATCGCTCAAACTGTGCAGGATACAAGCAGCATTGAGACCTATTTTATCCACTCAGGAAAGCGTGAAGGATTACTCATTCAAACCGATGCTGAGTCTTTAGATCAGGCAACGATGATCCTTCAATCACGCAAAGATGCCATTTTCCGCATTGACTCCATTGGGCTAAATTTGGCAGATGATGCACAGACGGCTCGAATCCAGGCAGGATTGGAACTAGACATCTTTGATTTGGTCAATATAACTAAGTCAACTCCAGGGGCAGGAAGTGTCACCCTTGAACTATTTGTTCAGGGCGTTCAGCATGACATTACGACCAACACTTGGGGAACAAAATTTTTCACGGCTGAGCCTATAATTCAGGCATTCATTTTAGATTCAACCACTCAAGGAATATTGGATGGCGCAAACTCTGTGCTTTCCTACTGATTAAGGAGCAACAATGGCAAAACAGACATTCACAACAGGTCAAGTTTTGACCGCAGCACAAATGACATCGCTGCAACAGACTGCGATGTTGGGTGGAGCTGCGAGTGCAAAGGTTGCTTCTTATGTGCTTGTTGCAGCCGATGCAGGTGATGCAATCACAATGAATAATGCAGGAGCAACCACGATCACGGTCAACACCGGATTGTTTGCTGCTGGCGACATTGTTACAATCATCAACATCGGCGCAGGCGCCTGCACGATTACAGCAGGAACGGCAACAGTTACGACTTCAGGATCCCTTGTTCTGGCTCAGAATCAAGGTGGCGTTCTTCGTTTCACAAGTGCAAGTGCTGCGATTTTCTTACAGTTCGCAACCCCGGCATCAGGAGACATTGAAGGAGTTACCGCCGGCACAGGTTTGTCAGGTGGCGGAACATCAGGCACAGTGACAGTTTCACTCTCAACACCCGTTGCAGTAGCAAACGGCGGCACAGGAATTACATCATTTGGAACAGGCGTTGCAACATTTCTTGGAACACCATCATCTGCCAACCTTGCTGCTGCGCTAACTGATGAAACAGGAACAGGTGTTGCAGTATTTGGAACAAGCCCAACAATCGGAACTCCTGCAATTACAGGCGGAACTCTTGTTGAAAGCATTGTCAGAGGACTTGAAGAAGATGTCAATGTTGTTGCATCGGCAGCGACAGGAACAATCAACTTCGATGTTTCCACAGCTTCGGTGTGGTATTACACATCAAATGCCAGTGCCAATCACACACTCAACTTCCGATATTCAAGCGGAACAACTCTCAACTCAGTTTTAGCAGTCGGCGATGCGATCACCCTTGTATGGCTTAACACCAACGGATCAACCGCCTATTATCCCAATGTGATTCAAATTGATGGAAGCGCAGTAACGCCAAAGGTTCCAGCAACGATCAGCGCAGGAAACGCTTCATCTATTGATGCCTATGTGTTCACGATCATCAAGACGGCAGCGACTCCAACATACACAGTTCTTGAGACACAGACGAAGTTTGCATAATGTCACCGATTATTCAAACATTTGCAAACGGATCGGCGTACGGATACCGCACACTTACAATGGGGCCTCCCCCAATTACAGTAACAGGTGGCACGCTCACATCTGATGCTACCTACTACTACCGCACATTCACAGCCAATGGAACACTTGCAGTTTCAGGTGGCACACTTGTTGCTGACTGCTTGACAGTTGCAGGCGGTGCAGGTGGTGCAGGTGGAAATACAAGCATAATTAGAAGCACTCAAATAGAAGTAAGTGGTGGCGGAGGTGGTGCAGGTGGCACTTTATATTCAACAAGTGCTTCAATTGCATCTAACAGTTACTCAATAACTATCGGTGCAGGTGGTGCAGGTGGATCAAATGCTAATGGAAATGCAGGAAGCGACAGCACTTTCAGTATTACTGGAAACGCTACTGGTGGAGGTCGCGGAGTAACTGGAAACACATCCCCACCAGGTGATGGTGGTTCTGGTGGTGGACAAGGCGGAAGAAATAATTTGACTGCTGGAACACAACCAGGAGGAAACGGAACATCAGGCCAAGGAAACAATGGTGGTGCTAACGGACAACCAGCAGGTGGCGGTGGTGGTGGTAAAGGTGCCGCAGGAAATCAAGGCGGTTCAGGTGGAGCAGGTGCAACTTACTTTGGAGCAACTTATGCAAGTGGCGGTAACGGAGGCCCAGCAAGTTCCTCAGCAAATGGTGCAACAGGATCTGCTAATACTGGCATTGGCGGCGGCGGCGGAGGAGCTCCTGCATCTTCAGGAGTAACTACTGACGGCGGCAATGGTGGTTCAGGAGTTGTAGTGGTTCGTTATACTCGTTCACAGGCAGGAGGTTGATGATGTCTCATTGGGCAGAAATAGATGAAAACAATATCGTTCTTCGCGTAACAGTCGGAGATAACAATGACCCAGCAGGCGATGAAGGCTACCAATGGTTAATAGATAACCTTGGTGGTACTTGGATAAAGACTTCTTACAATGGAAACATTCGTAAAAACTTTGCTGGTATTGGATTTACTTACGATCCAGTACGAGATGCTTTTATTGCACCAAAGCCTGACGGCATAGGCTGGGTTTTTAATGAAGAAACTTGTGGTTGGGAAAACCCAATCATTGAATAGCAATATAATTTATATAGGTGTAAATATATTCTTTAACCTTAGTTGCATCTAAAATAGGAACAGTAAGTACACTCAAGTCTGACCTAAACCGTTGCCATTGATCGTAAAGGTTTAACGGTTCTAGGTCTGGTGGGTTTATTAAAAAAACTTCAAACTCAAAACCATAGTAGTTTTCTAAGTACCACTTCTCTAACGACCAAAACCACAGTACATCGTGGTTAGGTATGTTCTTAGAGATAGTTAATACTTCTTCGTAGATTGGCTGGTTGCTATGATCTGGGAAATGATCTAAGAATACGCAGTCAAACTTATTGTTTGTGGTGTAACTCTTAGCATCTCCAAGTTCAATAGTTATCTTGTCAGTTACTGGATTTGACCTTACAAATAGATCAATTACTTCTTGAGAAAACTCAATGACCTTAATAGAAGTAACCTCTGGCTTAGCAGCAAGCCAAGTGGCAAGCATTCCAAAACCTAGTCCAGTGATAAGAACATCACCGTATGCCAAATTATAGCAGGCGTACTGTTCTTTATATTCTCTCAGTGACTTAATGTTTAACTGCATTAGTTGCGCTTTATTTCTAAACAAGCGAAAACAATTACCTTCTTTGATTATACTAAAGTCTCCCTGGTTTGCTGGAATCACAGTTATCTTTGGAATAGTATTGCTATCAAACATATAAAAAGCCTAACAGAAGGAGCAACAATGGGCATTTCCACCCGGCAAGTCACCGTCACCACAGCAGCAACGGCGCTCGTTGACGCGACCCAAGAAGCAGAGATGGTTTATCTTCACAGCTCAAGCGGCACATGCTTCGTGGGCAATTCAGATGTAACTGCAAGCACCGGATACAAGATGGATAACGGCGACAAGATCACGATCGATAACAAAGCAAACGGCATCTGGGCAATTACCAGCTCAGGAACCGTCACGATGCAAGTGATGGCGATCGGCAAATGACAGTTCAAGATTGGGCAGCATTAGCAGTTTCTCTTCTGACAATCGGTGGAGCATTCCTTGCCGTGACTCGATGGCTTGTCAAGCATTACCTAAATGAATTGAAACCAAATGGTGGCTCAAGCATGAAGGATTCAGTTGCACGCTTGGAGCGACAGGTTGAAGAAATCTATCGCATCCTTCTTTCAAACAGTAAATAGGGGAGAATAATGTCAGCTCAACTCATTAAGTTTCTTGATGTGGCACGAGGCGAAGAAGGCTTCATTGAAGGCCCTGCCGAAAATCAAACTCACTATCAAAAGGCAAATCAACCGTGGTGCGGAGCCTTCGTCAATTGGTGTGCAAAACAAGCCAAAGTGACTTCAATTCCCAACTGCACATTCACCCCGTCAGGGGCAGAGGCATTCCAGGCAAAGGGCAAGTGGGAAGATGCCGAGGTTGCCACGCCCCTGCCAGGTGACATCGCCTTCTTTGATTTCCCAGGAGATAATGTCAACCGAATCTCTCATGTTGGCATCGTCTTGCAGGTTCGAGATGATGGAACTGTCGTGACAATTGAGGGCAACACGGCACCTGATAAAAAGGGTGATCAGCGCAATGGCGGTCAAGTTTGCCGTAAGGTTCGCGCCTATAAGAAGAACAATCGTGGGAAACTAAAGACATCCTTGCCCGTGTTCATCGTTGGATTCGGCAAGCCTACCTTTAAGGAGTAATGATGTTTGACAAAGTAAAACTTGAAGCAATTGCAAAGACATATCTTCGTGCAGCAGCAGCAGCCGTTGCAGCTCTATATCTTGCAGACCCAAATCAACCTGTGAAGAATTACCTTGTGGCAGGATTGGCAGCAGTTGCCGGCCCTGTCTTGAAGGCGCTTGATTCCAAGTCAACAGAATTTGGCAGAGGAAGCAAGTAACAATGAATCGGGGGGAAATTTTAGATGAGGCAAAACGCCTCACACATACTGATCGTCAAAAAAACTATGGATCACCGTATGTAAATCACAAACGCATCGCCGACCTGTGGAGCGTGTATCTTGAAACTGAGATAACACCTTCACAGGTCGCTTTGTGTTTATGTCTTGTGAAAATAGCTCGCTTGATTGAGACACCTGACCACGAAGATTCATTTGTAGATTTAGCAGCATATGCCAGCATTGCAGGGGAGATTGAATCACAATGGAAATGATCACACTTGTTCCAACTCGTGGGCGACCACACAATGCCGTTGAACTTTTAGCCTGTCATGATGACCTGTCATCTGCCTCACGACTGCTCTTTATTGTGGATTATGACGACCCAAAGGCAGATGAATATGTCTTTGAATTAGGCGATGACTATGTGATCACCTGCAACAATGATTCACGCGGTATGGCAAAACCACTCAATTATGTGGCACGCAAATATCAAGACAAATACAAGTATTTCACCTTCGTTGGCGATGACCACCGCCCACGCACCGCCGATTGGGATGCAAAACTCATTGAGGCGTTGCAACAGGCACCGTCACTTGCCTACGGCAACGACCTACTTCAAGGCAAGCGCCTTCCAACTATGGTCTCAATGACATCAGACATTGTTGGCGCACTTGATGGAATGGTGCCACCGAATATGAAACATCTTTACTTGGACAACTTTTGGAAGAAATTGGGCGAGGATTTAGGCGCTTTGACCTACCTTGAAGATGTCATTGTTGAGCATATGCACCCAGTTGCAGGAAAAGCTGAATGGGATGAGGGCTATCGTGAGGTCAATGCAGAAGAAGTTTATTCTGCCGATTTTCTTGCTTACAATAATTACATCAAATCTGAAGGCTATGAGGTCTTACTGAAGAAACTTCGCAAATGAAACAGGCAATATCCTTTTCTTTGTATGGGTCAGAGCTTCGATACTGTGTCGGGGCAATCAAAAACGCCATCATCGCTCAAGAGATTTTGGATGAGGAATATGACCTCATCTTCTTCGTGGGTCAATCGGTGCCTTCCTGGGTGGTTTCGACCCTGCGCCTGTTTCCCAATGTTCGGATTATTCAAACAGATGCACCTGAAGATCACACCGCCAAGTTGTGGCGCTTTCTTGCCTGTGAACTAGATTATCACTTTGTTGCCTTCCGTGATGCCGATGCTCGACTGTCTTTGCGTGAACTTAACGCACACGAGGAATTCATTGAGTCAGGGCTAGATGCACACATCATGAAGGATCACCCTATCGGTCACAACTACCCCATCAATGCAGGTATGTTCACAGTTCGATCTGCCTTGTTCAAAGACATCCGCAACCTCATTGAATCGGCAGAGATTTCGGACTACTACACCCAAGACCAAGACTTCCTGAGAAATCTGATTTACCCACGCATTCAATTCTCATGCTTTATTCATGACGAGTTCTACGATACTCAACCTGAAGGCAAATCTCTTCGCAAGCCGTATCTGCTTGAACCTGTCAACCAGGTAAGTCATATTGGCGCAGCTTTAGATGAGAATGATAGGTTTATCTTCACCGTTGACCAACAGAAATCTGTGACTTTATCGGGTGATGATAAGTATTTGTATGAGTGGGGGCAATAATGAAAATTCTAATCACAGGTGATGCCGGCTTTGTTGGGCGTGCATTCCATCGTGCGCTTGAGAAGCAAAACCACGAAATCACAGGCATTGACCTAGTAAATGGCAAAGAGGTTCGACATTTCTTCGCCACAGATGACACACAGTTTGACATCGTGATTCATCTCGCGGCGATTGTCGGTGGGCGGATGACTATTGAGGGAAACCCTTTGTCAGTTGCCTCTGACCTTGCCATCGATGCAGATATGTTCCAATGGGCGCTCAAGACTCGCCCGAAGCACATTGTTTATTTCTCATCGAGTGCGGCTTACCCAATCTTTTTGCAAAGACTTGCCTATCAGCAAAAACTGCGCGAAATTGACATCAATCTTGAACACATTCGAACACCTGACTTCACCTATGGTTGGGCAAAATTATCGGGTGAAATGCTTGCCTCATATGCACGAGCTGAAGGTCTGAAGGTAACTGTATTGCGACCATTTAGCGGATACGGCGCAGATCAAGCACTTGATTACCCATTCCCATCCTTTATTGCACGCGCTCAGCGCAAGGCAGACCCATTTGAAGTGTGGGGAAGAGGAACCCAGGTACGCGATTTCGTTCACATTGACGATGTTGTTGGCGCAACTTTTGCAGCCGTGATCAATGATGTAGGTGTCATGAATATCTGCATAGGTCGCCCAACTTCTTTCATTGAATTGGCAGAAATGGTGATGTTGCAAGCAGGTTATCTTGCACCTATCAAAAACAATCTTGATGCACCCATAGGCGTTGAATACCGAGTAGGCGATCCGACTCAAATGTTGCAAGTCTATGAACCAAAAATTTCTCTTGAAGAAGGCATTGCTCTCGCACTTGCCGAATAAGAAATCCCCCTCACCATTGGTCGGTCATGGTGAGGGGGATTTCTTTGTCTTTTTAGGCTAAATCCACTCCATCATCGGTGCAGGTTGGATGTCCTTGACGACCTCATAGAACTTGCCTGATTCGTGCAATGATCCTGCGCCTACAACATATCCATTGTGTTTGATGTCAACACCTTCACGCAATTTGCCCTTGAACTTCGCATCGGCAGGGGCGGTGTAATACAGATGCAAGCCATCGCCTGTTGCAACTGTGAATGTGTCTAAGTTCAGACCTTCAGTTGTTCCGCCGTTTCGGTAGTCAATGTCAAAGACAACTAAGTTTGAAGGGGCGCAAGCGATGCCGATGTTGAGCATGGGTGCGCGAGTGAACCATTTTTCAATGGATTCAATGTCAGTTGTTGCTGACTTATACCCATTCTTTGCAATGGGGAAGAATGGTGTCTTTTGATAAGGGGCAACAGGCAAGATGTGCCAACCTCTTTCGGCAAAGGCAATGGCGGTTGTGGCTTTTGTCATTTGATATATCCCTTCAAAAAGTCAACGATTACTTCGGAAACTGATTTGCCTTCTGACTGTGCCTTCGCCTTCGCCTTCGCCCATACTTGATCGCTGACTCTGACTGACCTGATTTTCTTTCCAACCATTACAACACCACACATTCGCTCATTGAACCCCAACACCAACCAAGAAACTCTGCATTGGGTGCATCAATTCCAACCCACCACAGATTGCTTGCAACTTGCCAAATAAGAATGATGCCAACTGCAATTGCAATTGCTCGCAACTTCTTTCCGCGCTTTGTGATCATGCTTCAACTCCATCCCAAGTTGCAACCTCAAACAACATTTCTGAAATATCTAAGACACAGGCATATTTGAAAACTGTCTCACGATAATTCTGATTCAAAAAGTCTTGAACATCATCATCTGAATTCTCATACACTTCAAGCAAATCTTGAAGAAATGATTGGTATTTTTGAATTGCTTCTTCCATTCTTCCAACTGCTTCTGCCTTTGTGAATTGTTCATCTGCTGAAATTTCATATGCGTACATTATGCAACCGCCTTTATCTGTGAGATGTTGAATGTGCAGAAATTAAGATTCAATCCTTCAAGAAAAGCAATAACAACTTTTCCTGATTTCAAATTTATTTGATCAATGTAGCCAATCTCAGTTCCCCCCATATGAAGAACCTCAACCCTCATGCCAATTTTGAAATCTTCAACAGTTGTCATTATGCACCTGCCTTTGTGAAGGTTAATTGCCAGTCATAGTTGTGATCTAAAATTTTGTGCCATTTAACTTCTTCTGATACACATGACTTAATTGCGCCACCTGTTGTTGTTTTCCATCCGCAAGAACATTCTGCATCGTAACCCCAAGTACCACGCATTGTTGAGTTATGAGGAATCTTTTCTTCACCTGCATAAACAAACCACTTGATTGTTACTTTTGTATCTCTTGCAACTAGCTTCATTTTCTTTCCTTTTCTGTGTAGGTCGTTCGCCTACAAGAAGAACGATACTCTCATCCATACGGATGTCAATACACAACACAAGCAATCTTTCGGGTGTCTTAGGTGCCTGTGGATAACTTTGTGTCACCATTAAGCCATTCCACAGGAGAGGGGATGAATGATGCTTTTAGTCATTATTGGGGGCGCAATCGCCGTCACAGGGCTTGTGTGGGGGCTTTTAGCCCTTGAGGACAGGTTCACCGCACAGATTACACATTCAAAGGGTGGGTGGGGCTATTGATCAACCGCGACCCCCTGTTTTCGGTTCACAATGCCCTCAATGGCGATGTGGTCATTTACCTGGAAGAGCGCGATGCCAACCTTGATGTGGTTGAGGATATTTTGGCAGCAGTTCCGTTGGTGCAGTTGAAAGGCATTCAAAGCCTCATTCTGCACGATTTGAAGTCAATTGAATCAGCTCGATTGATGGATAAAGCAAGATCAGCCGTTCCTGACCTTGCAATCAAACTCGCAAGCATCAGCGAAAGCGAGGCACTTACTTTGGCTGAACAACTCATCACCGCCGTCAAATATGCACGCGCTATGCGTTCGCAGCCTTTGGCGACAAAATTGGAGTTGGTGAAGTAAGTTGGCAAATCCCAATGGTCGCAAGGGCGCACTCTTTGAAACTTCAGTAATGAAGTGGCTGAGAGAACACGGGGTCAGCGCCGAGCGACTAACAAAGGCAGGAACCAAGGATGAAGGTGACATTGTTTGTGTCGTTGCAAACAAGACTTACATCTTTGAGTTGAAAAACCGCAAGGCGATCACACTTCCTGCCTTTTGGGATGAAGCCATCACAGAAGCCAACAACTATGCATTAGCTCGCGGTCTTGAACAAACTCCACCTGCTTATGTCATAATTAAACGCCGAAATGCCGGCATTGAAAAGTCATGGGTTGTTCAGGATTTAGAACAATGGCTTGGAACTAGGGAGTGAATTTTAGAGACTTCTTCCCCACATTACCTTTGTTGTTGCAGGCGCAATGCCGTGACATCGAAAACCCCGACATTTTCTTTCCTGAAGGAAAAGTCGAAGAGGCAAACAGTCTCCCAATCGCTCGCAGTATTTGCGGCGGTTGTATTGAACGAAAGGAGTGCTTGGAATACGCACTTGCAGAAAACATCCCTCACGGGATTTGGGCAGGAACGACACCAAAGGAGCGTGGAGTTTATGTTCAAAGAAGGCGCAAAAAGTTCGGTATCAATAAAGCCGAGACGATTCGCAGACTTCATCTGCAAGGAAGAACACCAAAAGAAATCTCAATTGCTTTGAATGTTGACCTTTCGTACACAACGCAAGTTCTTCGCAAAGCAGGGGTGAAATCAAAAGGAGAACTCCAATCACAACTCAAAACAAAAGACTTATCAGGGGGATTGCAATAATGATCAGCGTGAGTGGTTTGACATCAATGGTTGTCAATGCCGCATTCGCTCCACAAATTGCAGTTCCTGCATCCATCATCTATTCAGAGCGACCACCGCTTGCCCAGGTAAATCCGAAGGAAGTGGCTCGTGATTTGCTTACAACTAAGCAATACAAATGTTTTTCCGCGTTGATTGGCAAAGAATCAGCCTGGAAAGATGCACAAAATCCAACGAGTTCAGCTCAAGGCATCGGCCAACTGCTTGACTCTACCTATCGCAATCTTGGAATGGAACATTCTGAGTCTAAGGTGTCACAACTCGTGGCAACTCTCGCCTATATTCACCGGCGCCATATGTCTCCATGCAATGCATGGTCACACTTCCAAAAATTCAATTGGTACTAAACAGATTCGGGGGAATTACAAGTGACCATTGAAATTGAACACAAGCGTGTTGTCTTAGATGATGACATTGCTGCTTGGCTCAAACAATACAAAGATGCTTTGAGTCGCATCAAAGAATGGCAAGAAGTTGCCGACATAGCTCGTTCCCACCTTGAAAGTGCATTGGGCGATGCTGAAGTTGGTATGTATCAAGGCAACGAGGTTGTCCGATGGTCATTTGTGGAATCCAGGCGACTTGATGTGAAGAAGGCACGAGAAATCCTGCCGGATCAGGTCATTCAGTTGCTTGAGATTCCAACAACTTCACGCCGCTTTACAGTTGTCGAGAGTGGTGAGCAATGAGCATCATCACGCCTATCTCACCACTTCTTGATGAACCACCTTTTACACCGTATGAAGATGACGAAGAGGATGATGAATAAATGACATTCGTTGCTCCACACAAACCTTCAAAGGTGTTGGCAAATGAACTTGCCGAAATCATTACAAAGGCAGGTCAATGGTCGCCACGCTCAAAGCAAATTGCCATCGGCCCATCTGAAATCGGGCATGAATGCTCACGCCGTCTTGCTTACAAACTTCTTGATTGGGAAAAGATCAATGAAGGCGGAAGCAGTAGTTGGAGCGCCCAGGTGGGAACAGCAATTCACGCTTACTTGGCAGAGGTCTTTGGCAAGATTGAAGGGTATGAAGTAGAGCAACGAGTCACTATTCGTTCAGGTCTGTCAGGTTCCATTGACTTATTTGATGTCAACCGTGGAATCGTGATGGATTGGAAAACCACCTCATCCAAGCAAATTGAAACGCGCAGAAAAGAAGGCGCGACACAGCAACAAATCATTCAGACTCAGCTTTATGGATACGGAAAAGCACAGCAAGGTGCCATCGTCAACCATGTGGCACTTGT
>Ga0214917_10004824_pt1 | contig 14764 bp, 9 predicted proteins | sample LL_1208_BB_MetaG_FD_177983 | JGI IMG/M metagenome (GOLD analysis project Ga0214917, IMG submission 177983) | Freshwater microbial communities from Lake Lanier, Atlanta, Georgia, United States - LL_1208_BB | ecosystem: Environmental > Aquatic > Freshwater > Lake | place: USA: Georgia | collected... | reverse complement strand
ATCCCGCCACAAGGGGGTATGCCAGTAGCGGGGCAGGCTGCTGCCATGGGGCCTCAGGTGACGCATCACAGCCACCTGAGGCCCCGTGGCGGCCCAGAGATCAGCGCCGCGCACAACATCGGCCATCCCCAGGCTCAGCTCATCCACCGCCGTCGCCAGGTGATAGGCGAGGAAGCCATCCGCGCGCCGCAGCACCACGTCGCCCACCTCCCGCTCCAGATCAAGAACACCGCAGGGCACCAGCTGCTCCTGCCAGCAGAGCAGGCCAGGATCCATCGCCAGTCGCCAGCTCGGTAGGCGCCCCGCTTCCGGCCCCCAGCGCGGTTCCAGGCCCCGGCACAAACGCGGGTAAACCGGTGAGCGGCCATGGGGTGCCGAGACATCGGCCAGCAGCCTGCGGCTGCAGCGGCAGGGGTACAGCAGACCGGCACCGCGCAGGCTGGAGAGCACCGTGGCGTAGAGCCCCCGCCGCTCGCTCTGGCGGATCAGCGGGCCATCCCAGTCGAGCCCCAGCCAGCGCAGATCGTTCAGGATCGAGGCTTCCGCGTCCGGGCGGTTGCGCGGCGTATCGAGGTCGTCGATGCGCAGGAGCCACTCCCCCCCCTGCAGGCGGGTGATCAACCACGAGAGCAGAGCTGTGCGCAGGTTGCCCAGGTGCAGGGGTCCCGTGGGGGACGGGGCATAGCGACCACGGTGGTGCTGCCGGCGCAGCCGCTCACCTTCGGCCAGCAGCCGCTGCAGATGCTCGGGAAGGGTGATCGCTGTCACGGCGACCAGGCTGCCACCCAACAAAAACGGCGACCCGAAGGTCGCCGTTGGCAGCAGTCGACCTCAGGGTCGCTGCGAGGGTCGGAGGGTGAGGAACTCAGCCCTGCACACGGTCCTTGAACAGCTTGCCGGCGGTGAAGGCAGGAACGCGCTTGGCCGGGATCTTGATCTTGTCACCGGTTTTGGGGTTCAGACCCTGACGGGCGGAGCGCTCGCGAGGTTCGAACGAGCCGAAGCCAAGGATCGACACCTTCTTTCCATCGACCACCGAGTCGATGATGGTTTCGATGGCGAGGTCCACAACTTGGGACACTTCGGTCTTGGTCAGCTCGGTGCGGGCATGCACGAGGTTGACGAGGTCAGCTTTGTTCATCGGAGTGGGAAAGCCTCTGGGTTCAGTAGCAGCCGGGCGGATCGGGAACACCAACCGCCACTGGATTCAGCGCGCCAATGGTATGGGTGTTGCGGAAGGGCGGCAACCAACAAACCCCCCATCGGCACAAGGATCTGCCCCTTTTTTTGCTGAATGTTGCGGAAACGCCCCCATCAGCGCGATCGCAACGGCCGATCAGAGCCCCTCGCGAACCGCCAGACCCTCCAGGTCGAGAGCATCGATCACGCCTCGTCCCTGGCCGATCAGCTTGTCGCCGCGCAGGGCCCCGAGGCCGGCGCCGCTGGCCAGCCAGCCGGGCATGCCAGCCGGCAACCAACGGCGCAGATGATCCAGGCTGCGCAGCCAGCGGCCCCAGTGAAAGCTGCGGCTGGTGCGCAGCGGGCCGGCCTGCCCCGGCGCCAGCGGACTGAGCAGACGGCCACAGAACAGCAGGGACTCGGCGGAATCCCCGACCTCGGCAAGCAGCACACTGGCGCCAGGGGTAGGCCCCGGGGTCCAGAGCAGTCGCAGCCCCGCGGCCAGCTCCAGCTCGGCGCCGAAGCTGCGCAATCGCTGCAATCCTGGCAGCAGGTAGGCCTCCTGCTCCTGCACCAGCACCGGCCAGCCCAGGGCGTCCTGCAGCCGACGGGTGCGGCCATGGCCCTCCCGCCCCAGCAACACGATCACCCCCTCGCCCCGCTCCTGCAGGAAGCGAAGGTTGGCCTCCGTGAGGGCGGGGCAGTCGATCAGCACCCCGGCCACGTCCTCAGATCCAGCAACAGCCCGGGCCTCGGCAAAGTCCAGCCACCAGGCGCTGCCGCCCTGGCTGTCGCGGTTGGGAGCGAACAGCCACAGGTTGGCGGCCACGGGCTGGGGCGGTCGCCCTGGATCCGCCGGCCTACCTATCAGCAGGCCCGGCTGCTTCGCTGCCGACCCTGCTTGCTCCGGTTCGCCCATGGCCCTTGCTCCTGCCCTTCGATCATCCGACTGCGCGCATCGCTCTGAGCTCCGCTGATCATCTCGGTGCCGCAACCGAGGGCACAGGCCGGCAGTCACACCTAGCTTGTGGCAGTCGCCCGCTGGCTCCGTTGGGATCGATTCGCCTGGGACAACCCTGGCCCCTGGGGGCAACGGCCACGCCGCGTGGGGTGAATTTCTCCCTGGCGGCACCACTGGCCACCCGGGTGGAGCTGCTGCTGTTCGCCAACGGCAGCGCGCCTGAACCGATGCAGGTGGTGGATCTCGATAGCCAACACCACCGCTCCGGCGAGCACTGGCATGTGGAGGTCGAAGGGATCGGCATCGGGTGTTGCTACGCCTATCGGGTGTTCGGCCCGCTGCAGCCCGGCCGCCACGGCTTCAACCCCTCCAAACTGCTGCTCGATCCCTGCGCCCGTGCCATCACCGGCTGGGATGTCTACCGGCGGATCGATGCCCTCGGCGCCACACCAAACACCGCCACCTGCTTGAAGGGTGTGGTCACCGAGCGTGACCGCTTCGATTTCGCGGCGGCCCCCCGACCTCGCCACAGCTGGCAGCGCACCGTCATCTACGAGTTGCATGTGGGCGGCTTCAGCCGCGGCCGGGGCAGTCCGGTGAGCCCGGAAGGCCGCGGCACCTACCTGGGCCTGATCGAGGCGATTCCCTACCTGCGGGAGCTCGGCGTCACCACGGTGGAGCTGCTGCCGGTGATGGCCTTCGACCCCCACGACGCCCCGGCGGGCCGCCTCAACTACTGGGGCTACAGCCCTCTGAGCTGGATGGCCCCCCATCACGCCTACCAGCAGGGAGACGATCCCCTGCAGATCCGCCAGCAGGTGCGCCAGCTGGTGACGGCCTGCCATCAGGCGGGGCTGGAGGTGCTGGTGGATGTGGTCTACAACCACACCTGCGAGGGCAACCAGGCAGGCCCGACCCTGAGCTGGCGCGGTCTGGACGACAGCCTCTACTACCACCAGAACGCCAAGGGCGACTACCTGGATGTGAGCGGTTGCGGCAACTCGATCGCCGCCAACCGTCCGCACGTGCGGCGGTTGATCCTCGAATCGATGCGCTGCTGGGCCCTGGAGCTGGGCGTGGATGGGTTCCGCTTCGATCTCGGCATCGCCCTCAGCCGCGGCGAGGAACTGGCCCCTCTCGACAATCCGCCCCTGTTCGAGGACATCGAAGCCGACCCGGAGCTGGCGGACCTCAAGCTGGTGAGCGAACCGTGGGACTGCGGCGGCCTCTACCGGCTGGCGGACTTCCCCGCCCGCCGCATCGGCGCCTGGAACGGCCGCTTCCGCGACGACGTGCGCCGCTTCTGGAAAGGCGATGAGCGCAGCTGCTGGGCGGTTGGCCAGCGCCTCACCGGCAGCCCTGATCTCTATGGCGGCCATCCGGCGGTGCTGGGGCGCAGCATCACCTTCCTCACCGCCCACGACGGCTTCACCCTGGCGGATCTGGTCAGTTACAACGGCAAGCACAACCTCGCCAACGGTGAGGACAACCGCGACGGCGACAACCACAACAACAGCTGGAACCACGGCGCCGAAGGCCCCTGCAGCGACCCGGCCGTGCTCGCCCTGCGCGAACGCCAGCTGCGCAACCTGCTCAGCTCGCTGCTACTGGCCCCCGGAGTGCCGATGCTGCTGATGGGCGACGAGGTACGCCGCAGCCAGGGGGGCAACAACAACGCCTGGTGCCAGAACAACCGTCTCGGCTGGATGCACTGGCAACCCGACCCGGGCGATCAGGCCCTGTGCCTGTTCGTGCGGCGCCTGATCCACCTCCGCCATCACCTGGCGGCCCTGCTCAACCCGGAAATCCCCCACAGCGAGGGGCGACCGCTGCGCTTCGATCAGCCGGGGCACATCCACCGCGAATGGCACGGGATCGAGCTGGGCAAGCCGGACTGGGCCGCCTGGTCGCACACGCTCGCCTGGAGCCTGCACGACCAGAAAAACACCCCCCTGATCTGGTGCGGACTGAATGCCTACGCCGACGATCTCAGCTTCGAGCTGCCCGACTGCCCCACCGGCTGGCTGCGGGTCATCGACACCGCCCGCCCGCCCGGTGAGGACCTACCCGCACAGCCAGCGGCGCTCAGCAGCGACCGGATGCCGATGACCAGCCGCAGCCTGGTGCTGCTGGTGGCTGAACCTCTGATGCGCGGCCACGACCTGGCCCGGCACGGCCTTTGAGAGTGCCGGCGATAATCAGAACTGCATCGACGCACTGATTCAGAGCTGCATGAACAACCCTTCATCCACGTATCTTCCGGCCGTGAATTTGCGGCTGTGATTGATCAAGCGGGCTGCGGGAATCGAACCCGCATCATCAGCTTGGAAGGCTGAGCCATGATTCAGGCAGTCTCAAGCCGCGTCCCCACCGCCCGTGGGCTAAAATGAATATGGAGCTTAGAGGACAGGTGGCGAGTCAAAGGTTTGGCCCAGCTGGCTTTGGGAGCAAGGAAGAAAAAGAGCAACTTTCCAAGAAGACCAATAAGCAGGCTGAGTTAGGACATTTTCTCTACCAGCAAGGAAGGCTTGAGGATGCAGTAGCGATTTACGAAGCCCTCATTCAGGGGAAGGCAAAAAGTGCCTTAATATTGGGTAATTTGGCAGCCATTTACGCACAAAGAGGGAGGTATAGCGAGGCAGAAAAGCTGCTTGAAGAAGCGCTTGCTGTAGATCAAGATTTTCCAGAGGGGTGGGCAACCCTCGGCTTCGTTCAAAAAGCCCAAGACAATATCCACGGGGCCATCCGAGCTTATACAATATCCTTGTCATTGGCACCGGACAATTGTTATTGTCATTACAATCTTGGCAACGCACTAAGCCAAGTAGGTCGCTTTAACGAAGCGATGGAGGCCTATGGTCAAGCGCTGGCGCTAAATTCCCAATTCCCAGAGGCCCTTACCAATTTGGGATCGGCATTCCTTGAGGTTGGCAAGTATCAAGAGGCTGCTAGCAGTTGTGTTGATGCTTTGACCATTAATCCAAACCATTTTGCAGCCCTGAACAACCTCGGCAAGGCCCAGCAAGCGCTGGGCGACAGCCGTTCTGCCGTCGATACCTTTAAGAGAGCCATTGCATGTAATGCAACGTCGCCAGATCCTTTCTTTAATCTCGGCAGTGCTTTAAAGAGTATTAATGAGACTAAGGATGCAGCGGATGCCTATCAAGAAGCTCTTCGCTTGAAGCCCGAGTTTGCCGAAGCCCATTTAAACCTCGGGGCTGTCTATGCCCAGCTTGGAAGGTCACCTGAGGCCATCGCCTGCTACGAACAGGCACTGATCATTAAACCCCAACTTGTGGAGGCTCTTTTTAATCTTGCCAAAGCTTATGCCACTTCAAATAGACAAAAAGAAGCCATTATAGCCTATAACAAAATTCTACTTATCAGCCCAAGACTTGCAGAAGCAGAACGGCAGTTATCCTTGCTTGTGGATGCGAAGGTTGATCCAGCTCCAATGCAGCGAGCGCAAGGGTGCTTAACAACCACCGACGACCCCGGGGAACGGGCCCAATTGTATTTCGCCATAGCTAAATACAAGGATGACTTGGATGATACATCAGCCTTCGACTGCTATCAGAAAGGCAATCAAGAGATGAACAAGACGTTGCTCTGGGAGCGTCCAAACATTCAGCAGTTAATCGAAACCAACGCAGCAATCGCCGATACAAAGTCAACGTGGCAGGATAAGCATGAACCGATTTTCTTGGTGGGGATTCCATGTTGCGGAGCCGATCTAGCCCAATTAGTTCTATCACAAAACCCTAAACTAGGAAGACTTGGGAAGACAGAGTTTCTAAGTATAGCATCAGATTATATACTTGACTCAGACATTAATTCTAGGTCCGAAGATGTGATTTCCTCTATTAAGGCGATCCACCGTGATTTTGATGTGGCCAAGCCCATCGATGATCATGACCTATTTGGATTCCGGTATTGTTCTGCGATCGCCAGTTTATTTCCACGCGCCAAAATACTCCACTGTTTTCGCAATCCTGTCGATAATTTACTTGCAATTTACACTGCTTATTTAGGGACTGAGAATCCGTGGGCCTACGACTTGGATGCGATTATTGAATATTATGACTTTTATCGCCAGATCATGGCCTATCACCAGGCAAGCGCTCCAGCTGCCATGATTCACCTCAATATAGATGAAATGCGAGCAAATCCATGGATGAAGATTCCCCATCTTATTGAGACCTGTGGGTTTGAATGGTCTAATTGCTATCTAAACACTGAGATTCTCACACGATGCGATAAACCAGATAGCCTTTTTTCGGGTTTCGGGCTAACCAGCAAAAAGAAATCTTCATGGCTATTGCGCTCACAACTGATAAATACCTTATCGAAAAAGCTCGAATTAAAAGGCTACATGGCCAGCAATTGGCACCAAGGGATCGCTTACTAGCGGTTATCGCTTTTAAGTTTATTTATCAACGGGGCGTTTTTTAACACAAAATCCCTTAGGGCCTTTGACGCTGCCTGGGAAAAGGTAAGATCCTGGAAAGCACAATATAACTTGAGATCCCTGTACAGCTCATCAGAAATCTGTACGGTCAAGCGCCTTGTCATTTGTCGTTGGAAATGTAATGGCGAAGGGCTTTAAGAACAACATCAGTAATTGTGAGGTCTTTTCTTGCGCAATAGAGGCGAAGATCCTTGTGAAACGACTTGGGAACCATTACTGAAAGCTTTTTAGTCTCTTCCTCGGCGAAGGCCACTCCGGGCTGGCCAAGCTGCTGAGTGGCGTTGGGGGAGACGAAGCACTGCACTGGGGTTGGGTCGCTGGTGTAGAGGATTGAGTCGTGCCAGTCGTTGATCTCAATGTCCATTGATGACACTTGGGAACCGTTTAGGCTGACCCAGTCTAAGTCACCAATTTAGGGACATGCAACCCCCCTTGTGGGTAGGGCTCTAAGGCCGTCTCATGCGATGAAGTCGGGCTCGTGTAAGTCAATAGCAGGAGCTTCACAGGCCCGGCATCAGCCCTTGATGCAACAGATGGATCCTGTACAATAGGGTGAGAGGCCCCTACTATGGCCACACCTCTTGAACTGATTGGGGACAAGGTTCCCCTTAAAGACGACAAATTCCGCGTCTCCATTGAAGGAGGCCTCGCGGGAGCATCTCTTGCTGTCATCCTTTCAGTTTTGATGCCTGAGTTGGTGGAGGCCGCTGAATGGGCCGCAAAGCTGTTGGATGGACCAGGACCGGTTGAGGGTAATCCCCTAGAGGATGGTGGCCGACTGTCTTCATTCAAGGATCAAATCTCCATCGCTCCACTCAATCCAGCCCCAATCACGGGGATAGATCAGGTTGATTTGGAGGAGGCGGGAAGGATGGCTAATCCTCCAACCATCAGACCTGCCACTCAAGCCATAGGGGATGACCAAAGCCCGTTTGTTGGGAATTCCATCCAAGCATCACTACTACCATCACCATCACCATCACCATCACCATCACCAGTAGGGTCCGGCTTAGGCAGAGAATACGGTGATAACAGTAACAATCCTGAGTACCCGCCTGCAAGCCTTAGACTGGTTGAAGACGATCGTTATATCAAAGTTGATGTCAATAGCCCTGTAAGGGCGATCAGTTCCAGTGTGGATGGGTTGGGCAATGCGATTGCCAAAGCTGATTTAGTTGGCCTAGATGGTACGGCTATCAGCATCAGTCCTTTGAATTATCTCGGAAGGGCTATTTCCTATAATGAAGGAAGGATACTAAAAGATACGAGTAATTTGGTCGTCAGGGCCAGTTCGATGCTCGGCCAGGGGAACCTGCTTGGCAGTGGACTAGATATTGGCGAAACTCCCACGGTTGGCCTGGCAACAACAGGTGTTGTGGGATCGGTTGCTCGGTCCTTGCATGCTGATGCGACTGCGATCCTGGAGGGACAAAATAGTGGGTCGCGAAATAGTCAAATTTCGAGCTTCCGCGATGCCGCTGAGTTCATCAGCGTAAAGGCCAGGGACTTCATCGACCTCCTGACCCAGGCCGGAAAGCTTGCCGTGGGTCAAATTGTCAATACGACTACGGGCCTGTCGAATACGATCCTGCGCACGGGTGATCGCAGTGATTCAATCCTGGTGTCAGCGAATACCCAAAGCGATGTGCTTGCTCGGCAAGGCACTGATGGGCTTTCTCTTGATATTGGCGTGAATACCATTGGCTTGGATGGAAGCACGATCCGATCCAATAAGGGCGACGACGAAATTCAAGTAATGGCAAAGATGGATAATATGAATGATTCCAATCTTCCAGGCTTTAGTATTGCAATTGAGCAGGGCCTTGAGCCTACTAAGGGGGATATCAGGATCAATCTCAATTCAACGGGTCTAAAGCAGAGCACCATCGACTCCGGGCCTGGCAACGACCGTATCTTTGTCGATGCCGGCATTGACGAATATTTGGCGTCCCAAATCAGTTCTATGGCTGTCGATGCCAATCACGACCTGAATATTGGTGTTTCTAAGAGCATCATAAGTCTCAATGAATCGATTATTAACACAGGCACTGGTGATGACATAGTACTTCTCAGGGGGGACGTGGTGGATTCCACGGTTGATCTCGGCCCCGGTCGCAATCAGCTGGTGATTCAGGGCCACGTGAATGCAGGTTCTTCGATCAAGCTCAATGATGGAGATACCTATATCAACATTCCGTTATACGGGCGCACCCAAGTGCTCACCAATGGCGATGATACCTGGCTTGCCAAGGATTCTTCCGATGTATCCTTGGTGCTTGGTGGGGATGGAAACGATACGCTTTCAAGCAGTGGTGAGTTTAAGGATCGGGTCGAAGTGATTGGTCGTGATGTTGGCAAGCTTTATAACACCGCTTTTGTCTCTGTTGAGAATGTGCAATTGGGAGGTGGCAACGATATTGTGCTGTTCAAGGATTATGGAGCTCTATCGGGTCAGCTGGATGGTGGCAACGGCCTAGATACAGTTTCCTATGAAGATTCCAAGAACGCCCTTCTCTATTCAGGTCAGGGCGAGAATCTGTTAGACCCTGGCACCACCAGCACTGGCGGGCTGGGAGGATTCGAAACTGTAATCGGTAGCAACAATGGTGATGTTTTTGTTCTTAGTAACGATCTTGCTGGTGCAGCCGATCCCCTGCGCACAATTCGCCTTGGTACCGGAAAGGATCTGATTGCTTTCAATGATGTTGGTGCATTGACCGCAGCCTGGGATGGCATTGGCGGTGCACCAGTGATTGACAACTTAAATCTGGCCACAGGCGATCAAATTGCCTATCGCTACGGTGGAGCCAATGATGCTTGGATTATCCAGAAGGATATTCCTTCCCTGCCGAATGACCTGTTCAGCTCTGGTATTGGTGAAGCTGGTTTTGGCCTAGCTATTGGTGTTTCCAATGACAACCTCTCCAGCGGCTCCCTGTATCTCACGGGTCAGCAAGGCGGCAATTTGGAACTGGCCAAGCTTAGAAATGTAACACTACCCAGTAGCTCGAATTTTGCTTCGAGTTAACGGATCGTTCTGGTGTTGTCAAAGAACATGTTGAACTTGTCGGTTATGATGGATATAACGGGCCGTTTGCTCACAATAATAAGTGCAGCGACAGACATGCCAGCGCGCAGGGTGAAGGCCCGGCCTTTCTTGGTTTCGAGCACATTAGATCGTATTTCCACGGTGGCTGGAAATCGAGTGAAAGGATAGGCCTGATCGGGGGGCAGGGAATATTGGCCAATGCTGGCAAGCTTACCTTTGATTGCTCCATATTCCGTAAAGGGATAGGAGTCGATTCGGATTTCGGCAGGCATGCCCACTTTCACAAAGCCTATCTCAGAATCCTTGATAAAGATTTTAACCCGCAGCTTACCATCTGAAATTAATGAAAGACTGGGCCTATTGGGAGAAGCCAATTCACCATTGGCAATAGATAGGTTATGGACGTAGCCATCAATGGGTGCTCGAACCACCTGCAGGGTCAACCGATATTGCTGATCGGCTATGCGGTTTTCTACCTGGAGAAACTCTTGGGCTGCAGTCAAATAGCGAGTAAATGTCTGCTTCCTGTCTAGGGCTGAGATATATGAACCTTGAATGGTTGTCTGCTTCGATTTGCGTTCAGCGCTGAGGATTTCAAGGCGCTGACGATCTTGTTGAGCCCTGAGCTTTTCAACGTTATCTGCTTGGCGAAGAGCCTCTATTTCGGCAATGGCTCCCTGAGAATAGAGTTGTTGGTAGCGACTAAGAATATTTTCATTGGTTTTAAGCTGGGTCGTCGTGCCCCTGAGATCAGCCTCAGCTTGCTTTGTCTCAAAGTTAGAACGCTGGATGTCCTGAATTGATGAAAGTTTTTTCAGAAGTGTTTCCTGTTGGGATACCGCCACGTTTAATTCCGCTAGGGGGGGGATTTCATCTGGAGTTTTGAGGCCGAGGATGCGTTGGGAGACGACCAGTTCGGACGACCAGAAAGTGCGAATCTTTTTGAGATTTTCGAGTACAGCGGCCGTGGATTCATCCGTGAGGTTGAAGAGAGGCGTGCCCTTGTTGACATACTGACCATCTTTGACAAAGATTGTCTTGACGATGCCATTGACGGCGGGGGAAATATCGCGCTTCCCTTTTGTGGGAACGAGTTCGCCGCGGGCATTAATGGAGCTGTCAATCTTGTTGAGGAAGCCGTAAATGATGGCAAAGCTCGTAAGACCAATTAAGGCCCAAACGATTCCCCGGCCCCAAGCCCGGGTGGAGCGGGGCAAGGTGGTGCGGCGCTTGACGTAGCCAGCTGAAAAGAGTTCCTTATCATCCGCACCGTTTGATGGGGGTTCTTCCTGTGGGCCCGCTGGGGTTTGGGCGCTGAGGCTTTTGGGCTTTTCAGCAGAGGAATCTGTCATCGCTGCTTAGGCCAAGACCAGTCCTGCTGGCGGCTTGCCGGGCGAGGAGCTACTCGACTTACTTTGCTGGCGGAAGAGGGTGAAATAGGCACCCTTAAGTGCCATCAAATCGAGGTGGGTGCCAGATTCTAAGATCCTGCCATCACCCATCATGATGATTCTGTCGGCAGAGGTGATCGAACTCAGGCGGTGGGTGATGAAGATAGTTGTACGGCCCTGCAGCTCACGCATCAGATTGTCGCAAACAACCCGTTCTGTTTGGTAATCGAGGGCGGACGTGGCTTCGTCCATAATCAGAAGTCTCGGCCGTTGCAGGATCGTTCTAGCGATAGCGATTCTTTGACGTTGACCACCGGAAAGGTTTGATCCTTTTTCACCCACTTGGTTGGAGTAACCGGCGGGCAAGGACATGATGAAGTCGTGGGCGCAGGCGACCTTGGCTGCTTCGATCACGTCTTCTGTGGTAGCATCAGGTGAGGTGAGTGCAATATTTTGCTCAATCGAACCGTCGTAAAGAATGCTTTCCTGGGGCACGACGCCAAATTGGCGGCGGAGACTGTAGAGCTCAACCTTGGTGATGTCGACATTGTCGACAAGGATTAAGCCAGCTTCTGGGCTGTAAAGCCTAGTCAGCAACTTGGTGATGGTACTTTTACCTGATCCAGAGAGGCCAACAACCGCTACAAATTGACCAGGTTCGATTTTCATCGAAATCGATTTCAGGAGTAGCGGAGAGGTGCGTTGGTAGCGGAAATCGATATCACGGAATTCAACAAGCCCATTGATGGGCGGCATGCTGATCCGGGTGGCGTTGTCTTCGGGGGCTTCGACTGGGGTATCGATCACGTCGCTAAGGCGCTCGAGGGAGAGGGCCGTTTCCTGGACGCTCTGCCAGACACTGGTCATCCGTAGCAGAGGTGTGGTGACATAGCCTGCGATCACCCGAAAGGCAATCAATTCACCCAATGTTAGGTCACCGGAAAGAACCAGGTGGGCCCCACCCCAGATCACGAGCAGGCCAGAGAGTTTGTTGAGGAAGTCGTTGATGCTACTGGCTGTGGTGCTAATCAGGGTGACATCGAATCCTTCTGCGATGAAATCCGTGTAGAGCTCTTGCCACTTCCAGCGGCTTCTGAGCTCAATATTTTGGGCTTTAACAGTAATCATGCTGCCGATCACTTCAAGCAAGTGGCTTTGGGTTTTCGCGCTGGCCAGGGCCCTTTTTTGCAGGCGAGAACGTACCAGGGGAGATACAAAAATGGTGAGACCCACCAGTATCGGAATCACGGCCAGGGCAATGAGGGTGAGTTGCCAGCTGTAGATCAACATCACAACCACGTAGATCAAGGCAAAGACAGCATCGAGAATTGTGGTGAGGGCAGTACCGGTGAGGAAGGAGCGCACCTTTTCCATTTCCCCAATCCTGCTGCTCACCTCACCCACTGGCCTGCGATCGAAGTAGCTCAGCGGCAACCTGAGTAGGTGGTCCATGATTTCGGTGCCGAGGCTGAGGTCGAGGCGGTTGGTGGTGTCGTTGAACAGGAAAGTGCGCAGGCAGAGCAACAAGCCTTCAAAGATGGCGAAAACAACCAGCAGCAGCCCGAGGATGCCGAGGGCATCGGGACTGGAGTTGATGATTGCTTTGTCAATCACCTGCTGAATCAGGAGTGGATTGATCAAGCCGAACAACTGCATGAAGAAGCTGGCCAGCAGCACTTCAGTTAAGACACCGCGATACTTCGTGAGGGCTGGGACAAACCACTTAAAGCCAAAGCGCCTGGTGGGGGTCGTGTCGAGTTTGCGTAGTAGCAGCAGTTCGCCGCTGGGCCCCCATTGCTCCTTGAGGTCTTCCGGGCTGAGTTCCACCAGGCCCACAGATGGGATACCAAGAAGAAACTTCTCTTTGGCGTAGCGGTAGATCACAGCCAGGCCATCACCCCAAAGCAGTAGCAGGGGAAATTCCAGGCGGGAGATCGACTCGGCTTCCAATTCGAGCAACTGGGTTTGGAGACCAATCGATTCGGCAACGGCCCCACAAAGGGCCAGGGAGACAACGCTATGGCGGCTGACTTGATCGCCAAAGATGCGTCGAAACAGTTCTTTGCGAAAGGGAATGGAGAGGTGATCGGCCAGCATCCGAAAGGCGGCGATCTGGGAATCGAGGGAGCCAATACCCTTGTGGAAGGGGAAGGAGCTGACTGGCCTGGTTTGGATCTCCGCAACGTGGATCGGTTCTGGATCGGGAAGTTGGGGAGCTTCCGAGGCGAGGGCCAGTTCGCTATCGGTGTCTTTACTACCCGTTTGGTTGGGGCCAACCCTGGTGGCACGAATCGATTCCTGGTGATCTTTCCAGCGTTGAAACAGTTGGGCTTCTAGGTTTGATTTGGATTCACTGCTAGCTTGTTGTTCAGGATTTTCGAGGAGGGATTCTAATTTTTTCGAATCGATTCCCACGAAGCGTGTGAGTAACCCTTCAATGGACTCATCGGCTGCTAGTTTCGTGAGATAGGGCTCTGCCTCTTCGAGAAGACAGCCCGGCGGTAGGGAGCCTGAGGAGGCAATCCAGGTTTTGCCTTCCGGTAGTTTGGCCATCAGCTCCTTTGGGCCAATGCTCAGATACTGAGAAATACTGACGGAGAGAACCTGGGAATCTTCCGAGAGCTGGCGCGACGTTTCCAGAAGTCTTTCGCCAACGGCGAAGGGGTATTTGCTTAAGTAAGCATCCAGGATATAGAAGACCTCACTGGGGTTAACACTCTGGCGAATGCGGCTTGCAAAGCCTGCATTCATGGCCATTGCCGCTTGGATCGCTGTGTAGGGAACAGCAATGACCACCGTTTCGGCGGCGGCAATGAGAGTTTCGAGGCAGCGGCCACAACTGAGGGGAGTCCAACCTACTAGGGAACCGGGTTGGAATTTCTGTAGCGTGGCTAGTTGCTTGGGCAGACTTTTGGAATAGACGACTGAACGAACGGAACCTTGAATCAGAAAGAAGAGGTATTTGGGCGGTTGGTTGAGCCTGGCTAGGGTATCGCCGAGTTTGTATTTAATGTAATGGGCATTTTGTGATAGCTCATCAACAACATCTGCCGGCTGGTCTGCCAGGAAGGGAAAGAGGAGAAGGGTATCCCTAACGGAGGTGTTGGCTTCACTCATGCGGCTTGGACGAGGGTCTCAACGCAGTTTTTAATGATTGACTCAAGATCCTTTTCATAGAGTTCCCGCATCAATTGCATGCGAGTTTCATCGGTCATCCGGGCCGGCTGGGTGTGCACGAGGCTGAGGATGAGATACCATTTGTCCACCTGGATGGGAGGGTGGACTTCTTCAACGGCTAGGGCTGAGAGGGCTTTTTGGATGGCCGGGTGCACCTGCAGCACCGGTAGAGGACCCACGAGGCCTTTGGTGTAGCGTTCATCGCCTTCTGAATAGCGCTGGGCTACCTCCCCAAAGCTTTCGTCGCCATCGATAAGCCGCAGGTAGAGCTCGTCAGCGACACCCGGCGACGAGACCCGGATGACGGCATAGACCACTTTTTCTAGGGCTGCACGGCGTTCGAGGAAATAGGGATCGATTATATCTTGATAGGTATCGAGGATGAGTTTTCTCAGTTGCATCTCCCGATAACGACCAGTCATGATGGGCTTCAGGTTGTCTGGAGCCTGGTTAATCGTATCGATTGGGTTTGCAAGTATGGCCTCTGGTGGTATTGGCAGACCTTGGCTGATTTGCTTATTGACCATATCCATTTCTTG
>Ga0214917_10004823_pt1 | contig 14765 bp, 13 predicted proteins | sample LL_1208_BB_MetaG_FD_177983 | JGI IMG/M metagenome (GOLD analysis project Ga0214917, IMG submission 177983) | Freshwater microbial communities from Lake Lanier, Atlanta, Georgia, United States - LL_1208_BB | ecosystem: Environmental > Aquatic > Freshwater > Lake | place: USA: Georgia | collected... | reverse complement strand
CACCAACTTTCACCCTAAATTCAGTAGTGATTGGATACGAGGTTACTTCGGCAGTTCTATTCTTACTATCTATCGCTCTCTATCTTCGACTAATTAGACTAGATAAGAAATCGGGCTTAACCTGGGAGGGAGCCCTTGCTGCTCTTGCCATCTCGATATCTTGCTTCATGCAGCCTAGAATAATGCTTTTAGCACTTGGAGTTTTTATCCCATTTGCGATTTATCATTATCGCGGAAAAGCAATTCCCATTTTTCTAACCTTGTCACTGGGCATCGTTGCTCTTGCGCCAGCGACATTGATCTTTAGAAATATTCAAGCGCAGGGTTTTGCTGCTATCTCTACAAATTTAGGAACCACCATGAATATCGGCGCAGGTCCAGAATCAACTGGTGGATATACAAATTCAGCCACAGGGGTTCCTTGTGAGGCGATAGAGGGAGATGCTGCTCAGCAAGATAGCCATAAAGTGGGTTGCGTTTTTAAGTGGTATTTGGAGAATCCTTCTTCAGCGGTAGGACTCTTTGTAAATAAGTTCTTCTTTCATTGGTCGCCCTGGTTTGGGCCCCTCTCCAATGGAACAATGGCTAGAAACCCCTGGCTTAAATTCCATCCCTTTGCTGAGACGGCCAAGACCCAAGAAGGCTTCGAAATGGTCTATGGAAATTTAGGAAAACTTATTTCTTGGGCTTGGGTCCTGGGATCCCTAGTTCTAATAGGATATGGATTTCTCGCCCTTAGAAGGCGTGGAGGAGTTTCAACCCTTCTTGCCTGGACCCTGCTAATTCCAGTCATTCTCAATACTGGCTCATCAATGGGAACTATTGGCGATAATCGTTTCCGTATCCCGACCTTGAGCCTAAGCCTGCTCTTACAACTCTTTGGCGCCTACGCCCTATTCGCCCGCAAGTCCTTCCGACGCGGCGTTGATGGACCAGCCCGTCTTGCTCGAGGATTAAATTGGAAGGGTAGGGGGCAAGGAGATAATCTGCTCCCCTGACAGAAGACTAGTTAAGGAGGTCTCGCTATGGGGCGTGGCCGTTCAAAGGCAAAACAGACAAAAGTAGCTCGCGATCTTAAATACAGTTCACAGGATATTGATATCGATCGCCTCTCTAAAGAGCTTCATGGTGAGGTAGAAAAAGGCGATGATGATGATTTCGATCCATATGCTGAGGGTAATTACATCCCACGCAAGTAATGTCTAGATGAGACCAACTCCTTATGTTGCATCTCTTAGGGTCTATGAACCGATAGAAAGTTTCTCACCTGTTGATCAACTACGTTGGTCGAGCATTTCTATTGAGAGTTATACCGGAGGCGATGAGCAGTTAAGAGCGCTTCGAAGAGCGATTCTTTCTGAACCACCATCTCTTAAAGCAGATGGAGCTCACATTATTGATCATGATGGCAAGCGCTTCGTCTCACCTTGGTCAACTGCGAGAAGATGTTGGGCAGCGGTGGAAGATTTTAAAAGTTCACTACCAAGCACGGTACTTCCTTTTTTTATGCCAGAGAGTTTAAGTGAAGCGCTAGCGCAGAACTCTGAGGAACTTGAACTGCGAATCCCTCATATTCTCTCTGAAACTTGGATGATCCCACCCCGCTGGTTTGCTCTCTTTAATCCAGATGAGCGCTTAAGAGGGAGAAATGATGATGGCCCTTTCACAATTGTGCGGACAGATATTTCAAACGCTAAGAGGCGATGCATCGCAAGTCACCAAATAGTCAAGCAAGCATTTGGTCCAGGCCCGGTTGAGGGGGAGATTGCAGAACTTCTCAACTGGCTCAATGTCTTTCATCCAGAATCAATTCTTGAATGTGATTATGGCGGCCTTGCTCTATATCTAGAGAAGTCTCTTACCGATAGCGGAGAGGCAGGGCTTGAATCGGACACCTCAATTGAAGATGTCACGCAATCACTGCAGGGTCTATCAAATGGCGATGGAGTCTTAGCTGGCCAGGGATATGAAGCGCTTGTGAGGCGGTGGAGAAAAGTCGCAGCTCTAGAGCAGGCGATGTAGATTCTTGTCTTCTTCTAGTCGAAGGTGGATACTCCCTCTCATAAGGTGTGAAAAGGGCAAATCCCTCAATAGAAGAATTTAGGAGTCAATTGATGTCAAATATCAATCGCGAGAGCGAAGTGCTCTTAACTCCTTCAGAGGTGGCATCACTTTTTAGAGTAGATCCAAAAACGGTAACTCGCTGGGCAAGAGCGGGAAAGTTAACCGCCATAAGAACCCTTGGTGGACATAGAAGATATCGCCAATCTGAAGTCTTGGGTCTTCTTAAGGCGAATCAAACCTCAGGGGGCAGTAATGAGTAGCGATGGGCAAGATATGGATAGAGCTAAATTTCTTGAAGCTCTAGAGAAAAAAAAGCGTGGCAATGCCCCAAAGAGTGGCTCTAAATCAGGAGACTCCAAGGTTAAAGGTGGTCAATCTTCGGGCAGTACTCAGAAAATGTTTCGGCGTAAGTCTGGTCCTAGTTAACTAAGTAGATAGAAAACTCTAAATGCAAATTTCTTTAACGCAGTACCTTGCACTTTTTTCGTCATCTATGTTAGCTGTTGGTTTGCTGACTCCATTAATGCGCATTCTTGCGATACGACTAAATGTTGTGGATAACCCTGATCAAGGCCATAAAACTCATAGAACACCAATTCCCTATCTTGGCGGAGTTGCGATCATTCTCGGGGTGTTGGCTGTCACCTCATTTTCTCTAATTGGATACTCAATATCTCAAGCAAACACACTTCTTGCTTTAAGCCTACTACTTCCGGCGATTGCATTGGGCCTAATTGGCCTAGTAGATGACATTCGAAATCTAAGCCCCTGGCCTCGCTTTGTTGCCCAATCTGTTGCTGGGCTGCTTACTGCAATTTTGTTGATAAGCACGGACACTGTTGGAAGTCCAACGGGGTCAGTGCTGGTAGATGCTCTGATTACAATTATTTGGATTGTGGGAATTACCAACTCAATAAACTTCTTTGACAATTTAGATGGAGGAGCTTCAGGCACCGTTGCTATAACTTCAATCGCACTGCTTATCCTTGCCCTGCAAGGCGAGCAATATCTAATTGCTGCGCTGGCTGGAGTATTAGCTGGCGCAACTTCTGGATTTCTTCTTTGGAATAAACCACCCGCAAGAATCTATATGGGTGATGCTGGAGCCCTGTTTCTTGGATTACTGATTGCTTCTTTAGTTGTTCGCCTTGATACAAATCCAATAAATAACCTCGCCACCTTCTCCATTCCTATATTTTTGCTAGCGGCACCAATCATGGACACATCAGTTGCCGTGTTATCTAGGCTTCGAAGAGGGATTTCTCCATTTCAAGGCGGCAAAGACCATCTCTCCCATAGGTTAATGAGAAGTGGGTTGAGTAAGCGATTAGCCGTAATCTCACTATGGATAATGACGACTTATTTTGCAGCAATTGCTATTGTAATTTCGTACGCTCCCTTTAGACTAGAAGGATTAGTTTCTGCCATAGGCGCACTAAGTTGGTTAATTTTATTTTCTTGGTACTTTAGCAGAAGAGATTTTTAATCAAAGCCTAGAATTATTCTCTTAAAGTCCTAGTCCTACCTTAGATTTAAGTTTGATGAGAAGCTGATAAAAAAATATCACAACCCAGCTCCAATTTTTATGTTGCCTCATGCTAACGGATCTCAAGCGTTGAAACTTTGCATGCTCTCCAATCACATAGTTTGCGTGGAAGGCAATCGCACTACTAAATGTTAAGCCTCTCGAAGAGAGTAGATGGAAAAACTTATGGCCGATTACGTAGCTTTCTGGATCCAAAGGTTTAATTTGATTTTTTGCAGAACTTGAGACATACCAACGATTAAAAGTTGGCTCATCAGGAATCAAATTGCCAGACAAGAGATTTTTTAATTGGCTCTGATAGAGAATTTCTAACACGTGCAAACTATCCAAAGTGTTTCTCCAAAGCATTATTCCAGTGCAAAAGTGGCTATCAATTTGCGACGTTGGTGTGTCGTCTTGTATTGCAGCAAAACAGGAAACATATCTTTCTTCTGCGAAGATATCTACAGGAGGCTGATGCAGCCAGACTACGTCAAGATCTGAAAAAATAATCTGTGCCTGAGAGGGATGCTTACTCAGTGCGTCGTGTAATAGGAACCACTTGAAAACAGTTAACTTTATGAAACGCTCGTGCCCAAAACTAGAATAAGAAGTTTTATCAGAATGATCAAGTTTGAGTGAACTTAAGGCTTCAGAAGGAAGGTCATGGAAACATAGACAATTTTTCTTTGAAACAGGCGTAAGTTCATTGATCCACTTCTGACCTGATGGATCTCCAGCTACGCATACTCGCAATGGGTTTAAGGACAACATTGACTTCAAAGACTCTTCAGCAGAATCTCCAAGTTCTCCAAAGATTACTACGGCAAAATTTGGTCCCCTAGTTCTATGGTTCACTTTTTCACCAATGTAGACTTCAGAGTCATGTTTCCAACCTTAATTAAGTAGTGCGGGCAAAGTTATGTGAAAACTTGTAATAAAGTATAAATGCTCTCCTCCTATGATGTAGTGCTAAGACCGCCCGATTAGCACCAAGCTTGGAATTTCCTTCTCTCTTTTTGGGTTGAGTACTAAGAATTCTTTTCACGTTACTATTTGCTAAGAAACAATGTGGCTGGGGACGGGATCGAACCGTCGACCTCACGATTTTCAGTCGCACGCTCGTACCAACTGAGCTACCCAGCCGAGACTCTAAAGCATACTTCATGAGGCGACATGTAATTTACAAGTTGATTTCTCAGGCGTTTGAGAATTAATCTCTAGGAAATTGGCCAAATCGAAGCTTGCGAGAGAAGTGAATTGCCAGTGTTTTGATCCCGGAAGGGAACAACCTACTTGGACTGTATTCTGTTCCTTAATGCATGAAACCTCTTTATCCAAACCGCATTCCTGCGGTAAATGGGATAAAACTCAAGTGAATGGGAATTCCACTTTAAGTTAAGCAATTGAGGGTCAATAAATAGAAGTCCACCAGAATTTCGTATTTTCCTATTCAAAATAACGTGATCAATGTCTTCCTGCTGGTCTTTGGCCCCCACCCGCGAGTAATTGAATTTTAGAAGCCAGCTAGTTTTATATATAGCAAACCCCCCAAACGCTGATTCAACCGGGATAAGTGAGCTATGTTTAGGGATTTTTACCATCCTTCTAAAAATAGATACTTCTTTTGCCGCAGATTTAGAAAGAAAGTTTTGATACCAGCTTAATTCCTCAGTAACGCTTTTCGGTGACCAGATTGGGTGTCGGAGTGCCAAAATATCGTAGTAACGACCACCTTGATTTGCAAACAATCCTGCCCAATCAACTTCTCGATTCAAGCTAATTTTAATATTTTCAGTTTGTAGCAAAGAATTCTTGTTATCTAAGTCAATAACTATTGTAAAATCACTGAGCCTAAATTCTTTATTTTCTCTAATCTCTTTGATGTATTCGTTTCGACAGTATATGAGTCTTTCGATTCTATCTGGGAATTTGTCTCTGAGATCACCAAGGCTTGTGAAGGTAAAGAAATCAAATCTCGCGTTTAAGTTGTCGAGAACTTTTCTAGTCCCATCGGTAGAATCGGATTCAACAACATGTATTCGGTATGAGCCTAAGGGAGATAAGAGCTCGGAAATTCTCTTGATTTCACGTTCAAGTACAAGGGCAACATTTTTCACTGTTCCCACGACGATTATTCGTGGGCTCGCCATGAAATATTCTCCTTCGTACAGACCAAATGTTTGGGACCAAAGCGACCCAGACGGGACTTGAACCCGCGACCTCCGCCGTGACAGGGCGGCGCGCTAACCAACTGCGCTACTGGGCCTTCGATTGTCGATACACAGAGATAAACCGACAATTTTGCGTCCCCAACGGGATTTGAACCCGTGTTACCGCCGTGAAAGGGCGATGTCCTAGGCCCCTAGACGATGGGGACTAGGGAAGAAAAGTCTATCTTGGTTTCCGGCAGTGTTCGACCCGCCCTTGAGAAGGCTCTAGGCTTCAGTGTTGTTAAGGGGGCCTTTAGCTCAGTCGGTAGAGCAACGGACTTTTAATCCGTGGGTCGTCGGTTCGATCCCGACAGGGCCCACGTGAATTCCCTGTACACAGACGAATCCTTTATTCATGAAATTTCGAAGCTGTCAATAGTCATTCTGTGCCATAAACGTACCTGGCATCTTAGGAACGTTCTTGATGCCCTGTCGCTTTGCCCAGAAGTTAAAGAGAGCGAAGTTATATTCGTAGCTCAGGATTCACCTAGTGAGGTTTTAGACATCATTAAGGACTTCAAATTTGCAAAGAAGACCTTGCTTAAATTTAATAACTTAGCCTTCAAGAGTTCAGCTCACGCCATAAACCACAATCTCTTTGCAGGTCTTAAAGAGGGTTTCTTGGGAAAACAATCGAAGTATTGCATCGTACTTGAAGATGACATTGTTGTTGCTCCGGATGCTATTAATTTTTTGCTTGAGTCCATACGAGTCTTCGGAAAAAATAGGAGTTTTAGAGGGGCAATGTCTTATTCGTTTAATCAGTTAGGAAGTCATGATCGTGGAGATGTTGTCAAAATTAATTTTGGAATTGGTTTTGGCTGGATAATTACTGAATCCATATATAAAGAATTGCTAAAGTTTTGGACCGGAAAAGAGGAGAATCACTGGGACTATTTCGTTGAGCCTTACCTAAGAACCGGGTTCTTGATTGCTCCGCTTTACAGCAAAATTTTGAATATAGGCTTTGATCAAAGCGCAACTCACTCTGCCAAAGACTCTGAACTAGCAAATCTAATGGAAAAGAGCTTCCGGATTGGGCTTGAAAAAGCTCCGACTCAGGTTAAGGAGATTAGAGCCCATTACCAGCATCCTCGTAAAGATCTCTGCGTGATATCGAGGTTAAGTAAGCTGCAATCCATCCAACTTTATCTACTGCGGGAAATCTCTTTCAAGTTGTACAAATTGGCGTTAAAGGAAAAACCTAGAATTCACTTTATATGGCGAAAATTGAGGAATTTTACAGATCAGAGGTTCTCTAATGTCTCGCAAGCCTCGTCAAACTAATAAGATTTGGATGTGCGCTTAGAATCCTTTCGTGGCTCCTAGATAGAAACTTTCAGCAATTCCTCCATCCATAATGAAGTCTTGCTCCTTTAAATATTCAAACTTTCCAAACTCTTGGGTCGCTATAGAGAGTGCTAGCTGCTCAGACATTCGGTGAATTGAAGAGATTTCACGCTTTCCTAAAACTTCATCATATGAGATTGATGATATTTTTTGGAACAATTCATAAGCGCGGCTACGAAATTCCTTTAGCTGTGCTAACTCTCCAAGAAATACTAGGGACACATTGAGCATAAACCAACTTATATCTTGATCTAGCCCAAGTAAGTTTTTTAGACGCTTAGTTTGGGCATAGTCAGAAAATTCATACTCTTTCAGGAAAAAAATAGGGTTTTTATTTGACTTTATTCTTCCGTTCCAGAACATATCTACATCCGAATAGATACCATCCACTCCCAATTTCTCACAAATCAATTCGAGTTTGGTCTCTTGCCACATTGGCTTTACTTCAATCATCTTTAATTCAATTCGGTCTCTTCGATGAAATTTGCCAATTTTTTTTCTTAGTAATTTGATTCTTTGCTCATCACACCAAATTTTGATTTGGAATTCGGGGTGATATTGCCAGAATGAATTAGCACAATTGATTGTCGGCACTAAATAGTCATCTCGACTCACACATAGCAAGTGAAGAGTTTTGGTACTGCTCTTATCTACTTTTCTCAGAGATGCAAGTTTCTGTCCTATAAATCTGTGCAGGAGATCAATAAGGTCCAGTAGATAGCAAAATCTTCCTTTGAAAGATTTTAAAGTCCTCAAAAACAGGGACCTTTCATAGCGACTCTTTGACATTTTTCTCCTCTTCAAGGTTTCAGTGTTTTGGAGCAAAATCCTAGGGATCTATCGTAATCAATTACAAGTAGAGTTGCATGAAAAATTGAGAGTCCAAGCACGCTCTAGTGAGGTGAATGGAGTTAGAAAAAGTAAACGACATTGAACTGCGTTTATAATATTTCAAAAATTCTGCTTTGGTTTGTAATCACCAAAGTCATCTTCAAATTAAGTAATACGCTTGAATCAAGCTGAAGCGACAACACTCCAATGAAGGTTTAGTATAAGCAAGTGTTTATTTGGATGAAGGCATAGAAGCCAGGGTTTCTAATTTTATGGAGAGAATCAAACGAGCTACGCCATTTAAACTTCTTGTCGAAATAGTCATTAGGACTCCGAGGCAGTGGCGCAATCTGATACTTGGTTGTCCAATAGGAATTATGAGTGATTCGGAAACTCTTTCCCTCCTAGCCAAAGGCCACTCCTTCGTGCGATGGGGTGATGGAGAGACCGCTCTTGTTCGTGGTAAGTCAATTTTCTACCAAGAGTACGATAAAGAGTTAAAGAGGAAATTGGAGTTTGTAGTAAAAGATCCTCCTAAAAACACCATCATTGGAATTCCTTGGGTTGTTTACTCCTCATGGCGGGATCCAAAATGGAACAAGAGAATTTTCAAAATTATGTTTTCAACTCGTGTTTTTTGGTCTAAAAATCTCAAAGGACAAATTGAAAATGTTAATTTCTCCCGAACTGAATTCTGGTGGGATCTTGCCCCGCAGTTGAAATCACTTATGAATAAATTAGTGAGCTCAAATAGCAAGCTAGTTTTAATCGGAGATGAGAAATTTCTAGCTGTTTGCCCAGATGATACAAAACATCTATCCATTCCGAATCTAGATGCATTCTCTCATTACGAGACGCTTGCTAAGAATGTACAAGAAATCCTAGACTCTAGTTCGGGCCGGGTGACTTTATTGGTAGCTGCGGGCCCAACCACGAAGGCTTTAGTTAAAGACTTTGCGAATCAGTGTCAGGTAATTGACGTTGGCCATGGCTTTAATTTTGCATTGGGAGGAAGAGGTGCTTGGGCCTGGCAGAGAGACATGAAAGAGGAAGAGCAAGAACGCATGAATCAGCCTAGACATTTACCCTAGTCAAAATAGCTTTCAATTCGGAAAAATGCTCTGATAAGTTTATCCCGTGATTAGAAGCCTTGAGAGAAGAGTCCTCTCTTTGGCAGTGTATGGAGCATCAGCGGCGACAATAGCTGTCTCACCTATGTCAAGTTTTGATCCAATAAACCCAATTAAGATCTTAATCCTAAGTACTTTAGCTTTCGCACTTTTGGGTATCGTGCTGTCTTCTCCCAAAACCCTGCGTAAACCTGAGGGCAAATTGGAGATTTGGGTCTTTACAATATTTTTAGCCGCACTCTCTATTCCTATAGCTTTTGCAGATGCGCCGATATCCCAGCAATTCTGGGGAGTTTTCGGTCGCAATACTGGCTTTCTTACCTATTTTTGTTTGGCAATTGTCGCTTTTGCCTTAGGCCAAACAAAGCTGATAGACACTGAGTTCCGCATAGTTAAATTTTTTCTCATCACCAGCTTAATTCTTGCAACTTATGGTGTTATACAACTTGCTGATTTAGAGTTCATTAGTTGGAGCCAAAAGAGCGTTTTTGCAACTTTAGGAAACGTAAATTTCTTCTCAGCATTCTTGGGAATTTCGCTAGTTGTTTTACTGGCGCTAATTTTGGGAAATAGGGATCTAAATAAGCGTGGTCAGAGGTTCGGCTTAGTATCCTTTTTTGGAATTCAGTGCCTGTTGCTGTATGCCACCGATTCGGTACAAGGAATAGTTACTGCATTTTTCGGCGCTTACATAGTTCTAGCACTTGTTATTTATCGAAGGACTTTCTTTAGTTTTTCAAAAATGTTAATTTCTGCAACCACGCTCCTATTGACACTGGGAATTTTGCCAGCTCTTGGATTCCTAGGTAAAGGTCCTTTAGCAAAACTTCTGTATCAAGACTCCAATGTATTTCGCTTAGATTACATGCATGCAGGCCTAGAGATGACCTTAAAGAATCCACTAACCGGAGTGGGTTTAGACTCATACGATAATTGGTACCGAAATGAGAGAGGATTTATCTCTGCATTCCGAACAGGTCCCAATAGAACTTCAAATACAGCTCACAATATTTTTCTTGACATCTCTTCAGGAGGTGGCTTTTTTCTAGTTTTTGCTTACTGCCTAATAATTGCAATCGTTTTAGTGCGAACTTTCGCCCTTTTGCGAAAGAATAGAAACATTTCCGATTACCACATTGCCCTGATTGCTGGATGGCTTAGCTATCAATTCCAATCTTTATTGAGTATAAATCAGATCGGCCTAGGAATTTGGGGTTGGATATTTACAGGTGGACTTTTAGCGATTTCTCTTCGAGAAAGGACTACGACTCCTGGAGTTAAGGAAAGTGACTTATCGCAAAAGAGAGTCTCTAGATCGAAATCTGTTAATGTAATTCCTCCACTTGCCTCCATTTTTGCAGTTGCAGGAATGTCTTTGGGCTTTTTCCTTTCCTATCTTCCTTTTTCAACTGATGTGGCATTTAGGGAGGCATTCAACTCTCGAGATGTTTCAAAAATGATCCCTGTCGTGCAGGGGCCAGCTGCAAATGCATTTCAATTGGGTAAGACGCTCGAAGGAGCGCTACAAACCGGAGAGAACGCGCTAGTAGACCAAGTTTCTGCTCTTATGACAAGTCGATTTCCAAGAGAGATTTTCGCTTGGGATGTAAGAAGCAGGCTTCAAAATATTTCAGCTCAAGATCGAGAAGCTGCACTTCAAAATGTTAAAAATCTTGACCCTTTCCAGATCTGTTTTCTTGATGAACCTTCAGTTGAATTTTTGGCATACTTTGACTCATTGGGAATTGAGCAGAAGAGCGAACTACTGGGATGGTGGAATTTTGCGGGCAAGGGTGAAATTCTTACCCCTGAACAGATTGCGGGCTTAAGAAGCTCGGATGGCTTCATTCAATACTCGAAGTCGATATGCGGTCGCTAGTTGTCATTCTATGAGTAATTGTCCTATTTGTCCTAAATTCGCGACATTCTTTCTCCCTAAGCGTAGTAGTGGTTAGAGGTGACGACGGTCGACTCTGTTACACAAACCGGTATAAAAATAAGGGGCTTTCTTAAGTGTCACGACGCAAAAAATCTGCCTCCGCAGGTCTGAAACTCTGGTCTGTCGCGGAGCTTGGTGCTTTCTACACAGAGCATCGCAGTGAACTGATTGCCCATGCTTCACGCATCCTCAAAGACAGCGCTAAGGCTGAAGAGGTAATTCAAGACGCCCTGATCAAGGTCATGCTTGCCGCTCCTGAGCTTGAGTCTGAAGATCATGCTCTGGGTTACATGCATAGAACTATCGAAAACGTCTGCATTGATATTTTCCGCATGGAAGGGCGTCGTCCAAACCTTGTGGTTCTAGATGACTCCTCTGCAGAGCTTGAATCAACTTGGGTTGATAGTAAAGATTATGTTGATGTAATTGCTGCAGCAGATGATGCAGCAATTGTTAGGCAAGCCCTTGCAATGCTCTCTCCTGCAGAGCGAGCAGCTCTAGTGATGTGGGAGATGGAAGGTCGCTCCACCAAAGAGATTGCAGCAGAACTTGGTATCAAGGAGTCTGCCGTTAGACATACTGTTTCTCGCGCTAGAGCTTCGCTTCGCAGGGTAATGAGTGAGTTGATTGTTGATAAAGAGCGCGGACTTACTGCCTTAGATTTATTGTCTACGACTTATAAAAAGACAGTACATGTTGCCAAAAAATCAAGTAAAGCTGTCCTTTCGTTAATCCTAGTTTTCTTTGCCTTCCTTGGGTTTAATTCAATGCCAACTGATAGCGACGTTTCAAATATATTTGTTGACGAAGTCATTTCTTCTCAGAGTTCTGATAAAACTAAAGAAGTTTCGGAAAATGAAGTAAAGATTGAAAAAAAGAATGCCGTGGCAGTAGGAGTAGATGAACCTGATTTGATCGCAGATAAAGAATTTCTTGCGGTGGAAAATGCAAGAGCAAAAGTATTGAGTTTTGCAGGCCTAGATCAATTTGGAGTCCCGACTGGATTTACAGTTACTGACTCAACTGGATCTTTAGGTTCTCTTTATATTACAAACCGTTCTCCCATACTCTCAGAAACTGAACTCACCATCTCCCAAGTAGCAAAGACTGATTCAGGGGCTGCCAATATTTTCATCTCTCAACAATTAATCAGCGGCGCCAAAGGCTTTGAATATGCTCCAAGCCTCTCCTTTGGCAAGGCCGGGAACTGGGCTCCCCTTCTAACCTCCCTTTCATACCTTAATTCTGAGCGTCTTCTAAGCGGTGATTACCTAGTAACAGCGATAATTAAAGTAGAATCTGAGGTTGAGACGCCAGTTGTGATCCCCGCTTCGGCTATGGGTCGCGATCTAGCGCAAGCCCCAAGGCAGGTAGTAACCCGCCTAGTACTAAATCCAGGTAAGACTCAGATTTTGGCGCAAGCTGTTTATGTAGTTGAAAAGGGAGTGAAGTAATGAACTCCCAGTTTAAGTTTCTTCGCCGCGTCCGGATACACGGCGGAGAATGTGGTGCAGTAGCACGTGCATTGCATCACAAGGCTAGGAATTCGTCCTTGCCGGCCGTATTTGAGAAAGTCTTGAATACGACTATAGAAAGGAAACTAATGACTAACAAGTCAACAGGCTTTAAGCGTATTGCGCTTTCAGTCGTAGTTGCGTTGGGCTTTGGTCTGCTCACATCGATGCCGTCTGCGCAAGCGACGCCTATTGGTGCGACTTTGACTATTGATGCTACTTCAACAAAGGCATCGTCTATTACCGCTGGTGATACTGCGACAGCTACGTTGAAGACTACGTTTACCACAGAGAGCACCATGGACTCTGTAGTAGTACGGACCACATGTTTGACACCATCAGGAGCGGCATGCGGTCAGAATGGTCCTGGAACTCAGAATTTTGATATCGACTTCTATTGGTCGCCAACACCTGATTCGTCCACCGGAACTACGGTGAACAACGGAAGCATGCCTGCTAACGTTGCTTCGGCTTTTACTCAAAACGCAGGTGACTCAATTGTTGTCTCGAACGCTGCAGGAGGAGCTGCTACTAGCTTTACATGGAGCGTTAAGGCACGCGCAAGTACTTCTGCCACGGTTGGTACCTATGCAATTACATTCTATCTGCAGGGCTCAAATGCTGGTGCCACTGCAACAGGTGCAAACGCTAACAACCAATCAGTAACCTTTAATGTGACCGTAACTGCATTAAGCACGACAGTTTCCGGTCTAACAACATATGTTGGATCGGTTGGCGCTTCAGGGAGTCTTGCCAATGCAGCAAATCAAGCTATCTATTGGAGGAGTAATGCGGTTTATCAGTCAGCTAAGGAATCTGCCATTGTTTTGGCAACCACAGCTGCTGATGCAACAACTCCAAGGGCAGCCGGTATTGTGCTTGGGTTTGCTACCAACGCTGCCGGTGAAACTCGAACTGCTGGCTATCTAACCGGAGCAACCGGAGTCAACATTTGTTCTCCTGCTTGCGATTTGACCGCTGTTGTAGAAGGTGGCCCTGGCTTACTCACGGTAAACAGTACTGGCACTGCTACTAAGTCAGTAACTGCTAGCTACAGCAACGGCGCCTATGGCGTAGCCGGAGAAACCATCACGGTATTTGCAGATGGAACCGCTGGAACTTCAACCTTGAAGTTCTATAACGGATCCACAGTCGTTAAGAGCATCACTCTTGTATTTACAGGAGCTCCAGCAAGTGCTACTTCCGTATCTCTTGCTGATACTGCAGTTGCAGTTGGAGCAACGGGTACAGCTACAACCACCACCCTTCGTGCTGTTATTAAGGATGCAGGCGGTAATGCGTTGACATCCGGAACAGTCTATGTCTGGGCATCTGATACCAACGTTGTTCGCTCAGGCGCTGTCAGCAGTGCTGCTGCTCAATACACTCAGGCTGCGGCAGGGGTTGCTGGAAGCACTGCTGGTCGATGCACCAACTACGATACAACGCTTGGAATGTTTAGTTGCACAGTCGGTATTGCTGATACGGGAACATCAACACTCTTGTTCTCTGACTCATGGACCGTTGCTGCATCAAGTTGGACATCAAGCGCTGTAACAGTAGCTGGCCATGGCCGTGCTTCTACCTATGCAATCACCTTCGATAAGACTTCATACAACGCAGGTGATCAAGCAGTCATTACCTTAACCGGTAAGGATTTAAAGGGAAATGCTGCGAGTGCGCAAAAGAACGCTCTCGCTGTAACAATTAACATGGGTCTTGGAAATGGTGGATCAACTCTGCAAGCAAGCACAAGAGGAATCCAAACCTTTACTTCTGTAGCTGCTTATCAACCTCGAAAGGTTGTTGGTGGCTCCACTTATGAGACCAGCGAAACCTTTGTGGTCTTGATGCCTGCAACTTCAGGTACCTTAAAGGTCACTGTTAAGACCACTCCTGAGGCAACAACTTCGACTTCATCCACAGCTGAGGTTGAATACACAGGATCAGTTGTTATCAACAACCCAGCAGAGGAGGCAGCAAAAGCTTCAACTGCTGCTGCTGAAGCTGCAACCGATGCTGCTGCTGAGGCAATCGATGCTGCTAATGCAGCTACCGATGCTGCAAACCTTGCTGCAGAAGCTGCTGATGCTGCAACTGTCGCTGCTGAAGAAGCACGCGATGCTGCTGATGCCGCAACTGCTGCTGTTGAAGAGCTTGCAACTCAGGTTGCAACTCTGATGGCAGCTCTAAAGGCTC
>Ga0214917_10004821_pt1 | contig 14767 bp, 17 predicted proteins | sample LL_1208_BB_MetaG_FD_177983 | JGI IMG/M metagenome (GOLD analysis project Ga0214917, IMG submission 177983) | Freshwater microbial communities from Lake Lanier, Atlanta, Georgia, United States - LL_1208_BB | ecosystem: Environmental > Aquatic > Freshwater > Lake | place: USA: Georgia | collected... | reverse complement strand
AAAAAGAAATAGAGTTTATTAATAAATTTAATACTACAGATCCAGATAAAGGCTACAATTTACGATCTGGTGGTGAGGGCGGTTTGCATAACGATTCAACAAAATTAAAAATAAGTGAAAGTAATAAAGCAAATAAAAATGGAATGTATGGAAAAGTTCCTTGGAATAAAGGAAAAAAACTTACTCAAGAACACATAAAAAATCTTAGTACTTCTCACATTGGTCAAAAACCTTGGAATAAAGGTAAAGAATTACCAAAACGAGGACAATTAGACGAAGAAACAAAAAATAAAATAAGTAAAGCCAATAGTGGCGAAAATAATGGTAATGCTAAATTAAATTGCAAAATCGTTAAAGAAATAAGACAAAAATATGAAACAGAAAAATTTACACAAAAAGAACTCGCAGCTTTGTATCAGTTGAGTTCAGAAAGAATAAATCGCATAGTAAACTACAAAGTTTGGAGGAACTGTGAATAAAAAAGGTGTTAAGTTCTGCCATTTGGCTGACACACATATCAAAAACCTAAAGTATCATACAGAATACAAAACAGTATTTAATAAAATTTATGAAACTCTAAAAGAAGAGCAAGTAGATTACATTATTCATTGTGGAGACATAGCTCATACAAAAACACAGATTTCACCAGAATTTGTTGAAATGGCAGCAGACTTCTTTAAGAATCTTTCTGCTATTGCTCCAACATACATTATCCTTGGTAATCACGATGGCAACTTAACAAACGATAGTAGACAAGATGCACTAACTCCAATTGTAAATGCTCTTGGTATTAGTAATCTTCATCTACTAAAAAAGTCTGGTGAAACAAAATTAAAAGACAATTTTGTTCTTAATGTTCTTTCCGTCTTTGATGAGGAAGGTTGGGTAAAACCCTCTAACCCAGACGCTATTAACATTGCTCTTTATCACGGTTCTGTAAATGGAGTAAAAACAGATACAGGTTTTGTTCTTGAGAAAGCTGACCACGACGTATCAATCTTTGAGGGTCACGATTATGCTTTTCTTGGAGACATTCACAAGACCAACCAAACTCTCGATAATGAAGGAAGAATTCGATACCCAGGATCTACTCTTCAACAAAATCACGGCGAGACAAACGATAAAGGATTTCTTATTTGGAACATTCAAGACAAGCTCTCATTTGATTGCAGACACGTTGTAATTAATAATCCTAATCCATTTATCACAGTTGAGCTTGAAGAGAATGGAGAGCTTCCCAGTAACGTTTCAATACCACTTAATGCAAGACTTCGATTGCTTTCCAGAACCAATCTTCCAGCAGAGATTATGAAGAACGTTGGTGACCTAATAAAAGAAAAATGGAAGCCAGAAAGTGTTTCTTTTTTATCCAAGAACGTCGCCAGATCAAAAGAATTAAGGGAAAGTGTAGATGGTATTGAGAAAGAAGATTTGCGTAATGTAAAAGTTCAAGAACAATTAATTGAAGAGTTTCTTGTAAACTATAAAGTACCATTAGAAGTATTAGAGAAAGTATTTGAGATTAACAAAAAATTTAATACAGAAGTTGAATCTAAAGAGGAAGTTGCACGAAACATTAATTGGAAAGTTGAATCTCTAGAGTGGGATAATCTTTTTAATTATGGTGGTGGCAACAAAATTAATTTTAAGAATCTACAAGGTATTGTTGGAATTTTTGGTAAGAATTATTCTGGCAAGTCTTCAGTAATTGACAGTATCCTTTACGCTCTTTTCAACACAACTTCTAAAAATGAAAAGAAATCATCAAACGTAATTAACACAGCAAAGAAAAATGCTGTTGTAAATCTTAAACTGTCGATAGATGATAGTGAATACGTTGTTGCTCGTACTTGTGAAAAGACAATCAAGAAAGATGGAACTGAAGAAGCTAAGACAGTTTTAAATTTTGTTGGTGATGGTGTTTCACTTAACGGAGACAGCAGAGTACAAACAGATACAAACATCAAGAAAATGTTTGGAACTATTGATGATTTTATGCTTACTTCAATGTCTTCACAGCTCGACTCACTTTCGTTTATTCGTGAAGGTTCAACAAAACGTAAAGAGATTCTTGGTAGGTTTTTAGACTTGGAAATCTTTGATGCCAAGAACAAACTAGCTAAAGAAGAATCAGCAAGCATCAAGGCACTTATTAAGAAACTTGAAGCAACAGATTACGATACTCAAATCTTAAAAGCACAAGATGAAATTGATTCAATCAATAATAATACTGAAAGGCTAAAGAACAATGTAAAAGTATCTAATGAGACTCTTGCTAGTTTAAAAAGTGAAATTGATTCATTGGAAGGACAACTTAAAAACATTAACGTAGAATCAATTGACATTTCTAAAACAATTGAAAGGAAAGAGTATCTTGAAGCCACGCTAAAAAAAGCTGTTAAAGCAAAAGCAGATAAGACAGCAGAAATAGCAAATAGTAATACTGACTTAGAAAAGATTGTAGAATTTTTGAAAGAGTATGACATTGAAAGTCTTAAGAAAACAAAACAAGAGATTGTTGATTACCAAACCAAACTTTCCGCAATTACTCAAGATGTTGGGCTAAACAATAAAGAAACAAAACATTTGAAAGATAAAATTAAATTGCTTGAAGAAGTTCCTTGTGGCACGCAGTTTGCAACTTGCAAGTTTATTAAAGATGCTGTTGCTGCTTCTAACAAAATTGAAAGCCAAGAAGAGAAAACAAACAAGCTAGTTCAAGAACAAAATGAACTTGGCAATGTTCTGCAATCACTAAACCCAGACATTGTAGAAAACCAAATTGCAAAGCATCAGCAACTAATAACTAAACAAGCTAATCTTGAGAAACAAATTCTTGAATTAAAAGTAGATGTTGAAAAATTTAACACAATCATTTCTAACATCAATAAGGAAATGAATACTGTTAATGATAAGATTGAACAGTACAAGAAAAACGAAGAACTATTCAAACAAGTACAATCACTAACAGAAGATAAATCTGCTAAACAATCACAGCTAAGCAACTTGGAGAAAGAAGCAAAAGCTGCAAATGATGAATTACTATCATCACACATTAGGTTTGGTTCGTTGAGCGAAAAGATTGTTGGACTCAAATCTTCTAAAGAAGAGTTAGAAAATTATAGAAATGAATTTGCTGCTTATGATTATTTTATGAAAGCAACAAGCTCAAATGGAATTTCATACGAGATTATTAAGAAGAAACTTCCAGTAATTAACGAAGAGATTTCAACAATTCTTTCTAATATTGTAGACTTTCAAGTTTACTTTGAGGATGATGGCTCTAAACTAAACATTATGATTGAGCATCAAAATTCAGAGCCAAGACCAATTGAAATGGGTTCTGGTGCAGAGAAATCAATTGCTGCTATGGCTATTAGACTTTCGATGCTTCAAGTATCAAATCTTCCTAAGTCAAATCTGTTTATACTTGATGAGCCAGGAACTGCTCTTGATAATGAAAACATGGAGGGATTTATTAGAATACTTGAAATGATCAAAAATTATTATGATACTGTTCTTCTTATCTCTCACATGGATGCCCTAAAAGATGTTGCAGATCAAATTATTACAATTGATAATGTTGATGGATTTGCCAAGATTAGTATTTAGAACTAATTATAGGTATGATAATAACAGAAATTAAATTAAGGCAAATAATAAGACAAGAATTGCTAAATCTTCTTGAAGGTAGACAGCCAATGGAAGATTTAGCAATTTTTCATAAGTTATTAAACCAATTAGGAACATTTCATTTTGGTGGTAAGCATGAAGAAGAAACTTTATCATTTTTAAATAATGAAATGATTCCAAAATTAAATCAATTAATTCATGATATTGAAAAAGCACACGATAATATGTTTAAATATTACCAACATGAAGTTAATGAAGGTATTCTTGCAAAATTAAAATACTATTTTGGTAAAGAAAAAGAAACACCATACAAAATTGAAAAAACAGATTTACAAAAATCTATTCAAAAAGTAAAAGATAAATTAATTATTTTAAGAAAAACAATACGAGATAACCGTCGTTATTTTAATAAAGAATATGACGTATTTCATAAAAGGGATCTTTTACCTGTTTTAAACGTACTTCAAGGAACACTACAATACCTCATAGGAAAAAATACAAAGTATCCATCTCGTACAAAAATGACAAAAAGCGACATATTAACAAGAACTGAAGGAGGATACTGATAGTGACATTTTTATTGTCTCATTGGAAAGTAATCATGCTTATACTGTATTCAGTAGCAGTTCCAATTTATTTCAGTATCTCCTCTGATAATGCAGTTAAAAAAATGGAAGCAACTTTAGATGTTTCGCAAGAATCTAACCAAAAGCAAATAAAAGTTTTGCAAGATGCAGTTAAAGATCAAAGAGAAGCATACGATAAAATGTTTAAAGATTACCAAGATAAAGTTAAAAAACTTGAAGAAGACTATCAAAAAGATCTAAAACAAGTTAAAGATAAACAAGCAAAACAACAAAAAGATTTGCAAGAAAGATTTGCTGATCCAAAAGTTGTTGACAAAGAATTAGAAGAAAGGTTTGGACTTAAAAAATGATTACACTATTATTATTAACAAAACTAGCATTTGCACAAGACTATGCACCAATTAAAAAAGGCGAAGTAGCACCATTATCTGGTACTATTCTTGCTCCTTCTGGTATGGCAACAATTATTGCTAAATGCGATGCAGATACTGCTGAAGCAAAACTAAAAGGCAAGTACGATTTAGATAAGCTACAAACTGAATGTGACTTAAACGAAGAAAAGTTACAATATGATTTAGAATTACAAATTAAAACTAGTGAAGAAATAATTGCAATAAAAGACAAAGAATTAGAAAAAACATACGAAATTATAAAATCAACAAGCAAAAAAAATACATCACTTTGGATTGGTGTAGGGTTTGCTGCTGGACTTGCTACATCCTTTGGTACTATTTATGCTTACGAGGCAATAACAAATGATTAAGATACTAGTGAAGGGATTGGGTAAATCAAAATCTTTTAAATGCCCAGCACCAACAAAAGATATAAAATTAAATCTAAAAAATAGAAATAAAGCAATAAAAGAACAACATTATGGTCCTCCAAATCCAAACGAAGAAAATGAAAAGTTCTGGAAAGCAAAACAAAAGCTTTGGGAAGTTGACGATCCAGAAGATGTTAAATCTATGTTATGTGGTAATTGTGCCGCGTTTGATATGACTAAACAAATGCAAACTTGTATTTCTGAAGGATTGGACAAAGATGATGATCCTTGGGCTACTATTGAAGCTGGTCAGTTGGGATACTGTAAAATGTTAAAATTTAAATGTGCCGCAAAAAGAACTTGTGATGCTTGGGTAGAAGGTGGTCCAATAAAAGACTAAGAGGTATTATGAAAGATCCAAATGAGATTGTAAAAATTGAAAAAGCCATAGCACAAAAGTATGGCGAAGATACAATTGCAAATCCAAAACATTATTGGAATGAAGATAAAGAAAAAGAATATTTAAATCAATTAAAAGAAGTTGCTAAAAAAGAACAACAAAAAGATCAAAAGATTGATGTTGGTGGTCTTTTTATTTCTAAAAAACTACTTAATAAAGACAGCAAAAGAAGTTGTCCAGTTTGTTGCATTTATTCTTTTGATCTCAATGATGATTTATATATGAATCGATTTGAATGTTGCAAAAAATGTTACATTCAATGGGTTGAGGGAAGAGAAGAAAGATGGAAAACAGGATGGAGGCCAAATGAAAATAACAGTAAGTCGTGAAGAGCTTAAACAAATAATTAAAGAAGAATGGGAACGCGAAATGCTTCTAGAGATGCACGATGAACAAATGCATCAAGAAATCCCAATGGGCTACGACGAAACTGTTCAAGGCCAAGATCAAGAATTAGATTATGAAGGATACATGACAAAAAGCCAACTTTTTAAGATTGGTGAATATGCACTTAAATTACACGATATGATACAAGACGGCGAAAATCTCCCAGAGTGGATGCAATCAAAAGTTTCTCAAATGGAAAAAGACGTTGGTTCTGTTTATCATGCACTTAAATACGATAAAGTAAGAGGTACTGTATAATGGCTACTACTCTTGAAATAATTCAAGGCATCGCACAAGCAGCAGCAAATGCTTATGATGGTTCACACATTGCTAAATATCACGCTACTGGTGAAGAAAAGAAAATAGGACTCCGTAGAGAAGAGGGTGACCCAATTCTTGATTCAAGAGTTATTGATGGATTTAAAGTTAAGTTTAAAGGAAACAAACTTTGTATTACTTATCAAAGTGAAATCTCTATGAAAGAAGTTCATAAAGGTGGTAAGTTTGAATCTGAAATGGAAGGTGTAATGGCGGATATTGTTAAATTCTTAAAGAAAGAATACAAAACAATAACAGGTAATACTCTTTCATTAAAACCAATTGATGAAATAGATATATTTGTTCAACCAATTTCAAGAACAAGAACCGATCTTTCTATGTACCAAGAGTTTGAAATTACTTCTTTGGATAAATCTGTATTGCCAGTTGGCTCCCCTTCCGAAGATACTACAAGAGACATTACAAAAAAGTTTCTTTCTATGGGAAGAGAAAAAGCCAAGAAACCACAAAATGATAAAAGACCAGCAGAAAAGAAAAAAGACTAAAATGAAATGGCTGTTTACCGTCCCACAAAACAACAAATACAATCTGAAATTTTAAAGTGTGGTAAAGATCCAATTTATTTTTTAAATACATACGCAAAAATTTCTGATACACAAAAAGGTCCAATACCTTTTAGAACTTTTGAATTTCAAGATCAAGTTCTAAAAGATATGAAAGACTATCGTTTTAATGTAGTTTTAAAGGCAAGACAGTTAGGACTTTCAACAATTGTTGCAGGATACATTGCTTGGTTGATGTTATTTCATAGAGATAAAAACGTTCTTATCTTAGCAACTAAACTTTTATCAGCATCAAACTTAGTAAAAAAAGTTAAATATATTATCAAGAGTTTGCCAGATTGGTTAATGATTGCTGATGTATCAATTGACAACAGAAATTCATTTGAGCTTACAAATGGTTCACAAATCAAAGCTTCCGCGACTTCTGGTGATGCTGGTCGTTCGGAAGCTCTTTCTTTACTTGTTCTGGACGAGGCAGCATTCATTGAAAACATGAAAGACCTTTGGACAGGCGTTTATCCTACAATGGCTACTGGTGGTCGTTGTATTGCTATTTCAACTCCAAATGGTGTAGGTAATTGGTTTCATCAAACATATATTGATGCAGAGAGTGGAATAAATGATTTTCATCCAATAAAATTACATTGGTCTGCCCATCCTAATAGAGATCAATCTTGGTTTGAAAAAGAAACCAGAAATATGTCAAAGAGAGAAATTGCTCAAGAATATGAATGTTCTTTTAATGCATCTGGTGAAACTGTCATCGAACCAGATGATTTGGAAAGATTACATTCTAATTTTAAAGAACCTAAACATAGAACAAGTGCTGATAGAAATTATTGGATTTGGAAAGAGTTTAATTCAGAAAAGTCATACGTTCTTGTAGCAGACGTTGCTAGAGGTGATGGTAAAGATAATTCTGTATTTCATATAGTAGAGATTGATTCATTTGAACAAGTTGCAGAATACCAAGGTAAATTAAGCACAGAAGATTTTGCTAACCTTTTAGTAACTGCTGGTAAAGAATATGGTAATTGTATGATAATTGTAGAAAATAACAACCTTGGATTTTCAGTAGTTGAAAAAATTATTGTAGCCAATTATCCAAACATTTATTATTCAACAAAAGGTTCTGGTGAATATATAGACCAAGTATCTGCCGAAGGTGCATTAAATACAGTTCCTGGTTTTACAACCTCACATAAATCAAGACCATTAATAATTGCAAAACTTGAAGAATTTATTAGAAATAAATCTGTTACAATTAATTCATTAAGAACAATTAATGAACTAGATACATTTATATGGTCACTAGGTAGACCACAAGCAATGCAAGGATACAACGACGATTTAGTTATGTCTTTAGCGATTGCTTGCTGGATCAAAGATACTGTATTTCAAACTAATCAAAGAGATTTAGAATATAAGAAAGCTATGTTGACAAGTTTAGTAAAAACTAATACAATGATAGATACAAAAATACCTGGTATGCAAGGTTATAATAAAGATTTAACTATTGCCAGAAACGAAGCAAGACAGCAATATGACCAGTTTTTCTGGGTTTATAAAGGATAAAAATGGCAGATCAAAAATTTAAGAATACTAAAAATCAAGACTCTGAGTTATTCAAGAGACTTACTAAACTATTCTCTGGTCCAATTGTAAATTACAATCAACCAGTACAAAGTAGGTATAGACGAAACCAAATGGATAAATTTGGTCAGAAGTTTACATCTGCTGGTGGTTTAGAGTTTAAAAAATCTGCTTACAATCCATACGAAAATTTCTCATCTAAAATGATGGCTAATCAAAATCGAGCCGATAGGTACATCGATTTTGACCAAATGGAATACATGCCAGAGATTGCATCTGCTCTTGATATTTATGCAGACGAAATGACAACATCTAATGAACTTAATAATATGTTAAACATTAAATGTCCAAATGAAGAAATAAAATCTGTATTGCAAACTCTTTTCAATAAAACATTAAATCTTGATTCTAATTTATTCAATTGGTGTCGCAATATGTGTAAATATGGGGATCACTTTTTGTATTTAGACATTGATGAAACATTAGGTATTAAATCTGCTATTGGTCTTCCTGCAAATCAAATTGAAAGAATGGAAGGTAAAGATCCAACAAATCCAAATTATGTTCAATTCCAATGGAACTCTGGCGGTTTAACATTTGAGAACTGGCAAGTAGCCCACTTCAGAATTCTTGGAAACGATAAATATTCTCCATATGGAACGTCTGTTTTGGATCCAGCAAGAAGAATTTGGAGACAGCTTACATTACTTGAAGATGCAATGATGGCTTATCGTATTACAAGATCACCAGAACGTAAAGTATTTTATATTGATGTTGGTAACATTCCTCCACAAGAAGTTGAACAATACATGCAAAAAGTTATGACTTCAATGAAGCGTAATCAAATTGTAGATCAAAATACTGGTCGTGTTGATTTACGTTATAACCCAATGTCTGTTGACGAAGATTATTTTATTCCTGTTCGTGGTGGGCAAAATAATACAAAAATTGATGCACTTCCAGGTGGTCAATTTGCTTCTGCTATTGAGGATGTAAAATACCTTAGAGATAAATTATTTGCTGCTCTTAAAGTTCCTATGTCTTATCTTATTAGAGGAGATGGAGCTACAGAAGATAAAGCAACTCTTGCACAAAAAGACATTCGTTTTGCAAGAACTATTCAAAGACTTCAAAGAGTTGCAATTGCAGAACTAGAAAAAATTGGTATCATCCATTTGTTTACTCTTGGATACAGAGGTTCAGATTTAATTTCATTTAAACTTTCTCTCAACAATCCTTCTAAGATCGCTGCTCTTCAAGAACTTGAACATTGGAAAACTAAATTTGATGTTGCTGGTGCGGCTACTGAAGGATATTTTTCTAAGCGTTGGATTGCTCAACACATCTTTGCTTTGTCTGATGAAGAATTCTTACGTATTCAAAGAGAACAGTACTATGACCGTAAATTTACAGCATCACTTGAAGCTGCTGGCGCACAACCACAAGGCGGTGCTGGCGGTGGAGCTGGTGGCGGTTTAGGTGGACTTGGAGGAGGTCTTGGAGGACCAGAGGCTGGAGGACCAGAAACACCACCACCAGAGGGCGGCGCACCAACTCCAGAGGGAGGAGGCGAAACCCCAGAAGCTGGAGGAGGAGAAGGTGGAGCACCAGAAGCCCCAGAAGCCCCACCAGCAGCAGGAGAAGAAGGTGGTGGAGCATTACTCGCAGCACCATCAAAGAGAAGAGATAATACTGGTAGAACTATAACTACTACCCCAGCGTCTAAAGGTAAATGGTATAAGCCAGTAGCAACAGACAAAAGAACTATTGGTGCAAGAGCAAGATCAATTAATGCTTCTGGTGGTGGGTTTACTGCAAGTGGTAGTGACAAAAATGTAAGAAAAGATCAAGAGTTGCAATCATTGATTGGCGATTTCTTAAAAGAAAATCAAAATAACAACAATGAAGAAGAATTTGAACTATTTAGAATAGAGCGTGAAACTCGTCAATTAATCGAAAGTTTGGAGTCCAAAAATAATGGAAAGAATAAAGCTTAAACATAATAAGAAAAGAAACACCGCTTTTCTTTTTGAGTCTTTAACAAAAGAGCTTACAAAAGCAATTGTTGCAAAAGATGAAAAAAGAAAAGCTCTTGTCCTGTCAATTATAAAAGAACATTTTAAAAAAGGAACAACCCTAGCTAAAGAATTGGATGTTTACAAATCCCTTTACGAATCAAGAGGACTTCCAAAAGAAACAGCAGAAAGAATGGTTAATGAAGCCAAAAGAATTTATTTTGGTTTAAACCAACAACACGTATTTAATGACCAAAGCAGAGTTATTAACGATGTAAATAAACAACTCGGTCCTGCTGTATTTACAAACTTTATGTCAAACTATAAAGATCTTGCAACAATAGCACAAATCTTTGATCAAGAAATTCCAATGAAAACTAGAGTTATTCTGGAACAATTCTTGGTAGAAAGAATAGTAAGTGAAGACCAAACACAAACACTTAAACCAATTGACAATATTGTTTACAAAGAATTCGTCAAGAAGTTTAATGATAAGTATGGTACAACTCTTCTTGAAGAACAAAAAGAACTATTAACAAGATACATCGCTTCATTCTCAGATGGTGATTTTGATTTTAAAATTTATCTAAATGAAGAGATTTCAAGATTAAAAGATGTTGTTAAAAACACAACCAAACTTAATGAAGGCACACAAAGAAAAGATGTTCTTAGTGTAATTGACAACATAAAGAATACTCAAATAAACCACGAAGTTATTGAGAAAGTACTTAAACTTCAAGGAATTGTTAAGGAACTTTCCTAATGTCAATAAAAATAAAAGTCAAAGATGATACAATGCCAAATGCTCCAAAAGAGCCACCAAAAACTAAAGTTAATCTTGACATAAGAAAAACTTTAGATGGTAATTTTATTATTCAAGATCATCCTTATATTGACATTATTATTTCTCCATCAAAAGGAAAAATACTTGTTTTATCAACTCTTTCGATGGATGATAAAACTTATTATACACAAAATAAGTATTTAGACTTTCTTTACAAACGTGGTGTAATTGATCCATCAACAATACAAGCAGGAAATATTTATGCATCAATGGAAGCTGCTATTCCTCAAACAGAAGAAAAAGTAGATCCAATTGAAGTTATTATCTTTTCAACTGCACTATTCATGGATAAAGAAAGACCATCATTTGAGTACGAAAAAGCTATGAGAAAAGAGCAAGACAATTACCTTACCAATCCAGATGAAGAAGATTCAACTGAACTTGGCGAAGTACCACAGAAAGCTCGTCAAGGTTCAATTGGTACTGCTGCTTACTCTATCAACAAACATTACAACATTGCTTATCTTGGAGAGCAAAAAGAGAAGAAATAATGTGGATTTTGTTTTTCATTCTTGCTTGTTATGGTTTAACCAACATCCTTGTTTATGGTTCAATACTTTCTTGTGTTAGACCAAAAGAAGGATTGTGGGGAGAACTTTTTAAATGCCCTATGTGTATGGGATTTCATGTTGGATGGTTTGTTGCTTTGATGATGAAACTATCTAACCTAACAAGCATAGACCCAAATATTGTTGATTTATTTTTGCTTGCTTGTTTATCATCTGGGAGTTCTTATGTTCTTTGTTCATTATTTACGGATTTTGGAATTAATTTCAAGATCAATAAAGAATAATAATAAAAATGAATCTAATTAGAATAGTTGGAGATTAATTTATGAAAACTAATTTAACACAAGGTTTTTGGACTAGAAAGTGGGCATTACAACCTGTAAGACTTTGCTGTAGAGGAAAGCCGTAAAGGTATACCATTATTACAATTACTATAAAAAAGGAATTATTTAAAATGAAATTAACAGAATCTCGTTTGAGAGTAATAATAAAAGAAGAGCTTAAAAATTTGCTTAATCTATCAGAAGTTGGAACAAATGCCCCCTCCAGAGGCCAGGATCCCCTCCAGGCATCAATACGAGCAGCAGCACAAAAAAAAGCATCAGAAGAAGCACGTAGGAAAGCAAATCAAGATAGAGTTAGGAATAGAATACCAACAGAGGAAGAAATGAAACCATTAGAACAAAGAGTTAACCGACGTGATTTATTAAATAGATTAGTAAATCATAACAAAGAATATATGAGAACATTTTTAGGTGGAAGTAAATACGAAGAACCCAATACCGATCTTTTAGCCTATTTTGTTGGTCCAGACTTTGCAAAAGCAATTCAAGATTTAGCAGACAAAGAGTTTAAAAAACCAAGCTCAGATGAAGATGCATTTGAAAAGTTTAAAACAATAGCACAACAATTTGCCCCTATGCGTGGTAGTGAAGGTATTGGTGGAAAAATAACAAGAGGCTTAGCAAGTGCAGTTTATAGTCCAAAGACAAGGGAATAAAAAATGAGCAAATCACTTCTAAGAGAATTTTTTGAACTATGTCCAGATGGCCTTTGTGAAGACATTCTTACAGAGAGTGATAAGCATTTTATAAAACAAGGTGGTATGATGCTTTCTGGTGTCATTCAAAGAGCCGATGCAAGAAATGGTAACGGAAGAATTTATCCATACTCAGTATTGAATAGAGAAATGGAAACATACAAAAAATTAGTTCAAGAAAGAAGAGCACTTGGAGAACTTGACCATCCAGATCAATCTGTGATTAATCTTCGTAACGTATCACATCTTGTTACGGAAACATGGTGGAACGGAAAAGATGTAATGGGTAAGATTCAAGTTCTAAATACTCCATCTGGTCAAGTATTAAAAGAATTAGTAAACGCAAACGTAAAGATTGGTATTTCTTCAAGAGGTACAGGTTCTGTCAGAGAAAACAGAGGCGAAACAATTGTTGAAGATGATTTCAATCTTATTTGTTTCGACATTGTTTCTGAACCTTCAACTCATGGTGCATTTATGTTCCAAGAGAATAAAAAGATTGTTACAGAAAACAAGCAAACAAAATTGAATAATTTAATTCAAGATTTATTAAAAAAATAAGGAGATAATAAATGCAACTTACAACAGCAAGACTCAAGCAAATCATCAAAGAAGAACTTGAGGCATTAACAAACGAAATGGCAGAGGAAGAGGAAGAAGTTGATGCAGTTGATGCAGAAATTGCAGCACTTGAACAACAACTTGCAGAAGCTAAAAAAGCTAAAAAAGCAAAAGTTATGAAACAAATGAAAGGTGATGCTAATACACACAAATCAGCAAAATCAGCTATGAAACCTCTTTCTGGTAAAAGACACGACAAGAAAGGTTATTGATCTAAAAATAAAACCTAAGTTATAGGTTTTTTTCTGAAAGCGGTGCATTTTTATGTGCCGCTTTCTATTTATGTATTGTAAAGGAATTTTATTTTATGCAACTATCAGAATCTCAATTAAGATCTGTAATAAGGGAAGAATTACAACAATACTTAGTAGAACAAGGTTTTCTTCAAAAAATTGGTTCTGGTATTAAATCTGCTTATCAAAAACTAACTGGTGGCGGTCAGCAAACACAACCACAAACAACATCTTCTGCGGCACCACCAGTTAATCCTAATGTTGCTAAACAAGTTAGAGATCAAAAAGTAATTGATAGACAAAAAAGTGGTGAATACGGACCTACAATACAAAGTGGTAATGACATAATGAAAGCAAGACGTTATTACTTACAATTATTAAATACAGGTAAAAGAGAACAAGCATTAAGAGAAATTTTCAATAATTTAACAGCTAACATAACACACAGAAAAGAAAGAGGTCAAAGTTTAAATTCTACTGAGATTGCAAGCTATAAACAGTTTATTTTAAATATTGAAAATAAATTAAAAAATGTCATTAAAGAAAATCAAGAACAAATACAAACAATTATTCCAAATACTTTGTTAGCAGGTTATTTGTCTACTCTTAACAAAGAAATAATTAATCACAAACTTATGACAACTGAAGAATTTAAACGCATAATGAACATAACAGACATTAGTTTAAAATTTCAAAACTTAAAGAGACTTATCGCAGGAAATCAATGAATTCAAATGATTTAAAGAAAACTCTTCGTCCTCTTGTTAAGCAACTTGTAAAAGAAGCAATGCAAGAAGAATTGACAACTGTAATAACAGAAATAATTAAACAAACTTCATCTGTTCAAATGGTAGAACAAAGACAAGTTCAACCACAAATGAACAGACAATTACAAGAAGATAGAGCAGTAGAGAAACAAAAACAAATTGAAGAAAGAAGAAAAAGATTAGAAGAGTTTAGCAAGAATTCTTTTGGTGGTATGAACCTTTTTGAAGGAACCACACCAGCACCAGCACCAAGAGACGTATCTGGAGCAAAAGGTGCAGAGTCTGTTGCTTCTCCTTTGTCTGGCGTTGATCCAAACGATTCTGGTGTTGACATTTCTGGCTTGCTTAAAATGACGGGTGGTTGGAGACAAATAAAGTGAAAACAATAACCGAGCAACAAATAAGACAAGTTGTAAGAAAAGAATTACAGCAATACTTAATTGAGGAAGGATTAATGAGTGATCTTTCTGCTTC
>Ga0214917_10004820_pt1 | contig 14769 bp, 10 predicted proteins | sample LL_1208_BB_MetaG_FD_177983 | JGI IMG/M metagenome (GOLD analysis project Ga0214917, IMG submission 177983) | Freshwater microbial communities from Lake Lanier, Atlanta, Georgia, United States - LL_1208_BB | ecosystem: Environmental > Aquatic > Freshwater > Lake | place: USA: Georgia | collected... | reverse complement strand
CCCAGCGCGAGGCCTTCGGCGAACAGTTGCGGATACGGTTCCAGGAGTTCCTCGCAGGCCGGAGCGCCGGTGGCGATGGCAGGCGCGACACAATCGACATCCTGCTCGAAGCCCAGCGCTTCTGGGCCGACGCCCTGGCCAACGAGTACGACGCGGTCGTGAAATACAACAACGCATTGGTGAACTTCGAATACGGCAAGGGCACCCTGCTGCAGCACAACAATGTGGTGATCGCCGAGGGCGCGCTACCCGGTGTCGCCCAAGTCAGGGCGGTCGAGCACCAGCGGGAGCGCAGCAAGGCTCTAGTCCTCCGCGAGCAGGCCCGCGCCGTGCCTCACGATGAGTTCCAGCCCGATGCCGGCCAGGTTGGCCTCCCCGCTTTGCCGAAGAACGATGTTCCCAGCCTTCCCGCCCTTTTTGAAAAGGCTCCAGCGGTGCCGGAAGCGCTGCCGGCGCCCGAAGGCAGCGACACGAAACCCGCGAAGCCAGGCGTGCCTGCCAAACCAATGGTTCAACCCGGGCTGAGCCTGGCCCCCGGAGCCGCTCCCATCACCGTGAAATCCACCAATCCGGTGGTTGCAGCGCTCGACCTGCCAGCCAATGGCCCCACCTCGAGCGTGATCGCTCCCATGGGCGCGCCGACTGGAATGGTCACGCAGGTTGGCGCCCGAATTCGCGAGGAAAACAGCCTGGGGGGAACGAGTTCTGTTCCTCCAGTTCCCATCGGATCACTGCTGCCGAAGGTGCCCGCTCAACCCTGAGGCCGGATCCGTGGCCAGCATGTAGCCCGCGGACTTCGGACACCCGCCCGCCAGGCTGGCCATCCCGACCAAAGGTTGACCGAAGCCGCGAGGACCAGGACCTCGCGGCTTCAATTTTTTCCCTCGGGAAAACCCGATGAATTCTTCCGAAAAATGGGTCGTGTATATCCTGCTATGCGCCGACGGCACGCTTTACACCGGCGTCACCACCGATCCGAAGAGGCGCCTGGAACAACACAACGGCGGCAAGGCCTCAAAATACACGCGGGCCAGGCGCCCGGTGGAAATGATTCACCAGGAATCCGGTCACACCCGTGGAGGAGCATTGGGCCGGGAGGCGGCCATCAAGAAGTTGCCAAGGGCCGCCAAGCTTCTCCTGATAGGAAAAACAGGCTCCGGGTCAGGAAAGTCCGGCAAGCGGGCCCGTTGAATCGGAGAATTTTGTGAGGTTGGCGCCGGTGGCGCGCGCGAGGCTCAGCAGGACATTCGAAAGCGGAGGAGCCTTGGCCGGGTCGTGCGCCAAGTGTTTCCCCAGTTTCAGGCCCAATTTTCCGCCCCCGGCGACCAACAGCGGAAGGTTGCGCGGTGAATGCTCACCACCCGCGCCACTGTTCATGCCCGAGCCGAACATGATGGCCGTGCGGTCGAGAACGGTATCCCCGTTTTCCCCGGTGGCCTTCAGCATTCCCATGAACCGTCCCAGCTTTGACAGGTGGAACCGGTCGATTTCTGCTAGTTTTTTGAGCATTCCGGCATCACCGCCATGGTGGGAGAGTTCGTGATGATTCTCTCCCCCGCCTCCATAACCACCCGCCTCCCGGCTCCATTCAAATGTCACAACCCGAGTCAGGTCGGTCACGAATGCCAGGTAGACCAGTTCCAGCATCACATCGATCCACATGGGCCTGTCGTGGCCGTCCATCGGCTTTGAGCCAAGCTGCAACCCCGTCTCTGAAACCTGAGGCTTGGGCACATCGACCCAGGCGGCCATGCGCGCAATTTGTTTTTCAGTGGCGCGCACGCTGGCGAAGTATTCCTCCATTTTTTTCCGGTCTTGGCTCCCGAGGCGGGAATTGAGGGCCTTGGATTCCTCCGCGACATCATCCAGAAGCGACCGGCGCTCGGCGTATCGTTTCAGCAGGGCCTGCCGATCCGCGGCGCTTTCCGGGACGAAAAGACGTTCGAAGAGTCGGCGGGGTGAATTTTCAGCAGGGACGGGTGTGCCGTTGATGTCGAAGGAAAGCGTGTGGCTATGGCCCGCGGAACCGGTGCCGCTCATGTCCGAAAGCTGAAGTGAGGCGAAGCGGGTTTTGGGCCCATGGGTTTCCGCCAGAAGCTGATCCACGGAAATGGAATTGGCGTAATCGGAACCGGGCTTCGATTTGAGGTTGGCCCCGGTCAACCAGGTATCGGCGCCGCTATGCCCTCCCTGCGAGGCGGGATGGCCCAGGCCGCTGATCACGCTGAAGTCTGCGCGGTGATCCTTCAGCACGGAAAGGGTTGGGGAAAGGGTGTAGCTTTCCCCCGCTCCTTGCGGGACCCATTCGAGGATGTTCACGCCGTTGGGCACATAACAGCACACCAGTCGTGGAGAGGGCCCGACAGTCGATTTGCTCCATGGCTTGAATGTGGAAGGGGCCGCGGATAATCGGGGAAGCATGGCCTCAAGCCATGGCAGGCCCAAGGCAACTCCGGCACCCCTGAGGACCATCCTGCGGTTCAGATGGGTCGATTTCATCCCCGAGACTCCTGTCAATGGCTTGCAAAAGGCTTGGAAACCACGATTGATTCAATGAGGGCCCGGATGGCGTTCCCTTCGCGCTTCATGCGCTCAACGGCCAATTGAATTTCCGCCTTGTCGGACAATGTCGTTTCCCTTCCCAGGCCGTAAGTGAACATTTTTTCCGCCAGGCAGCGCAAAAAGAGATCAGACCTGTCAAGTATGGCCTGCTGCAATCCTTCCACACCCACGATCGGGGTTCCGTCCACCATCTCGGAACGGGCGTCAATCAAAGGGTCGTTGCCTTGAATACGCCCCTTATAGCCGAATCCCTCGCGGTCGCGCCATTCGCCTGCGGCATTGTAATTTTCCAAGGCGAATCCAAGAGGATCGATCCGGTTGTGGCACCGGGCGCATTGTTCCAACGACCGATGGATTTCAAGCCGCTGACGGACGGTGGCCTTGTCGATTCCTGGCACCTTGGGCGCGATGTCCCCCACATTGGCGACTGGCAACCCCGGGTCCATTCCCAGCAGGTTTTTCAAGACCCATGTGCCCCGCTTGACTGGCGAGGTTCGGGTCCCGTTTGATGTGGTTGAAAGAACCGATGCCTGAGTCACCACACCGCCGCGGCGGACCCCGGCGGGAACGGGAACCCTTCGGAAGGAGTCGCCCCGAACCCTGCGGCTTTCATCCTTGATGGTGGCATTGATGCCATAAAAACGGGCCAGGCGCTCATTCACCATCACGAAATCGGACTTCACCAGGTTCATGGCATCAAGATCATGGGCGAGTATCTCCCGGAAAAACGATTCGCTCTCCGCGATCATCGATGTCTCCAGGTGCCGGTCGTATTGGGGGTAAAGGTCCGGGGCGGGAGGGTTGCTTCCCACTTCCCGCAGGCCAAGCCATTGTCCGGCGAAGTTCCGAACCAAGGCGTCGCTCCTGCCATCTTTCAGCATCCGCCTCACTTGCCTGATTCTTTCCGCGGGTTGCAGGAGAGATCCACTGTCCGCCGCGGCGGACAATTCCGCGTCCGGCATGGTCGACCAGAGGAAGTACGACAACCGGCTTGCCAATTCATGGGGCCTTAATTGAGCCCCGGCTTGGGAATCAGCCTCGGAAAGATAAAGGAAATGGGGTGAAACAAGTATCGCCGTGAGCGGATGCTTGATCGCCTCAACAAACGACGCGCCGTCCTTCCGCGCCCTGTCGAATCGTTTCAGCTTGGTTTCCACTTCCTCATTGCTGACAGGCCTGCGGTAGGCCTGGCGCATGAACTTGGACACCACTTCTGACGCGTAACCGCGTTCGTCCGAGTCGCGCCGGGGAGACGCGAAAAGGATTCTTGTGTGCGTGTCAGGCGGCCAGGAATCGTAAAACGGGCCTTCGATCTCGAACCATTCGATCAGCATTTCCGGCCGGGCGAATTCATCCCGCCGCTGCATCCAGAAATTCTCCAGGACCTTCGGGATGCTGTAATCGTATTGGATGCTGATTCCAGCCGATTCCGTCGTGAAACGAGTTTTGAACTCATGGATTCGAGGTTGGGCCATGGTGCCTGTGGCGTCGAATTCGGCCAGGGTCTTGGGTTGTGGGCCCAATTGCAGCACTAGCTTCACGCGGGCGGGCCCATAGTCGTACATGGGATCGGTCTTGAAGTGCCCAAGGTCCCGTTCAAACTGTTCCTGGTTCTGCTTGGCGCGATTGGGTTGGCGGGCATTGTGCTCGTCACGGCGGGAGCCAAGAATGGCCCCGGCGCTTTGAACAACCGCGTCGCGGTCCGGCACTGTTCCGGCGGCGGATACCCGTATGGCGTACATGCCGGGGGACGGAACCCGGAAATCCCGGGCCCCGACCGACTTGTCCCACGACTCGGCATGCACCGCGACAAAGCGGCCTTCCTGGCGATTGTTTCCACCGTTGACCAACGGATTGTTCTTGGCGTCCAGCCTCACCCGTGTCCTGTCGGCAGGTCCCACCTTGGGAGTGAACCGCCACTTGACCGTGCCGGGGCGATCGCCCTCGACCAAGGCGCGGTCGATGACTTGCCTCGCGGCGGAAAGGTACAACTCTGCATGAAGGGGGGAGAAGGTCAGGGCGCCACCGTTGTTGTCAAAACCGGCAGCGGGCGGATCCTGCGGGAAGCCCGATGGGTCGAAATCCACGCCTGCCAAATCCCGGATGGTGTTGCGGTATTCCTCACGATTCAGTCGCCGCATCGTGACGGAGGAAGCCTTCTTGCCCGCTTCTGATTCCAACAATTGCCGGGTCACCCAGTCGATGACCTTGGAGGTTTCGCTGGCCGGGGGTTGCTTGGATTTTTTAGGGGGCATTTCATGGCTGCCCAATACCCTCAGGACTTCCTTCCAGCGACCGGCAATGGCCGGATCATTGAAGTTGGCCGGCAAACGCTTGGAATCGGTGGCGAAGTCGCCCTTTGGTTTGTCCCCGGCATGGCAGGAAGCGCAATAGGCATTGAAAAATAGAGAGGCTGTTTGATTGTGCCCGGTCTCGTCAGCGGAGGCGTTTTCAGCGCTTGCTCGAGCAGAGTGGAGAATCATTAAAAGGGCAGCAATCTGCAAAACACGATGGTGCATGATAAACATCCATTTGTCACAATTTTCAATTCTATTGAGATGTACCCAAGAACAGCAACGGATCAGGAAGGTTGGTCCGGTGGCACGAACAAGCCATTCAAGGGGTTAATTGCCTGTTTACATGTTGGTCAAAACAAATGCGAAAATAAAAACAATTTAGGCGAATAATTTTTGAGTCAAGGTATTTCTTTTTGGGCCCAAAGTTTTCACGGACTCATTGGTCCAAAGCCGCCTTTGGTGCCAAAAGCTGGATCAGTTCCTGGATTTTTCCTTTCCAAACCCCGGTTTGGCTTCGGGCTGCCATCACGAAGTTGTCACCATTGGTTTCCATGACATGCGCGTCGATGCCGATGGTGACGCTTCCCAGAGGATGCAACTGGTCTTTGTCAAGTTTCCAAGCCATGATGCGACCGTCGAGTCCCGCGGTAAAAACCATTGTGTCATCTCCATATTGAACGGACGCCACCCTGCGCACGCGTCCTTCGTGGGCCTTGATCGAAAACAATGGTTCTTCCTTGGCCAAGTCGAGGAGGATGACACTGCCCTCCTCGTCTCCGATGGCGACCTGCAAGGATCCTTCAGGTGATGATGGTAAGTCGCGCGCGTGCGTCAGCGCCGTCTGGCCTATTCGCCAGCTTTTCAAAAGGAGCAGTTTATTGTCAAAAAGCCTGACTGTACCATCCACCCCCAAGGCAAGGACCCTTTGCCCGATGGTGAGAAGGTGGTTGGTTCCTCCACGACCGATCCCCTTGCCAGAGTAGTTGGTCCATTCGGCGATTATCTTATTGTTCGTCGCATCGACGTAGATAATGCCTTTGTCAGTTCCAATCAAAAGTGCCGATATTTTATGACCATCTTCCTTGGGGATCGCGTAACACATTATATTGTTAGGAGATTGAATTCCCGAAATATTGGACGGAGCCTTTGATCGGATCATGTCCTTAATTGGAACGAAAAATTGCTCTCCCATGTTTTGATTGCATCTCATGACTGAATTCGAGGAGTTAAGGAACTCTATTCCGCTTTTGACCTTTTTGCTGATGGTGCCTTCCAAGCGGACCATGGTGCCCATGACATCGGGGTCAAGGCGGGGGAATAGGATCACCTCGGGATCAGGACTGTCATCGCCATACCAAGCGACTTCAGGTTCCAATGACCCGGTTTCCACGGGGATTGCCAGCAGCGGGAATTGAAAACCATACATCTGCGCCCCTGAATTACCCGTAATGGCCAAGTATTTGCCGTCAGGCGAGAATGCCAGCGAAACGAGTTCACCCTGCTTGTGCCAAGAGCAAACAAGGCGGCCTGAAAACGCCTCGAACACGTAAATGTTTCCGGTATTGGTCAGCAGGGCGATATAGGATCCGGATGGGTGCACCGCGCATGCCAGTAGCGGCGGGAATTCCGAACCCCAGTATTTGGAATTTCCTAATGTAACTATCGGCTTTAATTCAAGACTAGATTGGCTGCCAGGATAATTGAATATATTAATAGTGCATATATCTAATTTGTTGTTGTGGCGGCGGAGGATTGTCCCGTCGCGAAGAGTGAACACTGAGGTTCCAAGGTTTCTGCCTTGGGCGCGAATTGTCCCGGGATCATCCAAGGGTCGAGCCTGAATGGTGGCATCGTTCATAGCCATGAGGATCAGACGGTTTTCCGGTGTTATGGTCATGCTTGTGACAGGCAATTCAGCCAGCGGCTGCCTCGAGGTTAACAAATATTTTCCACCTTGGCCCCGAATGGTTACCAGCACCTTGTCGCCGCTGAGGCATGTGATGGTTCGTCCTTCATCCGAGATGAACAAGTTGCGGATTTCATCGGACTTGCAATCCAGCGAATACTGGGGATGCATCTTATTATTTTTCAGATCATAAATATGGACAAAACCGCTTCTTGTTCCAGCGTACAACCATCGCCCCGTAGGGGCGATAGCCATGGAGCGCACCCCGTCCTGCCGCCCTTTCGTGGCCTGGAATGCCAAACTGGGTGGCACGGCGAGGCTTTCCCTCACGGAATCGGTACTTGCGTTTGCGAAGTGGATTCCCGAGGAGAGAAACAGTTTTCCCTTGGGGTCGCTCAACGCAAGCCAATCGGAAATTGGGGACCAAGCAGACATGTAATAGCGGGTTTTGCCGCCCCATTGCGGCAACGATTCGATCCTTGGAAGCAGGCCCGCTTGCAAGGCCAGGCTTCTGGCCTCGTGTATCGTGGATGAGTCTGTGTTGGCGGATATCAGTTTGGAGAGCAAGGCAAGGGCTTGGGCAACGGAATCAGGTTTTGGCGAATCCAGAAGCACCCTGGCTTCCGAAAGGGATTGTCTTTGCTCCAGGAGATCCTTTTTTGATGCCTCAAGGCTGGCCCGCAGTTCCGCCTCTCTCTTGGCGCCCTTTGCCAATTCAAGCTGAACGGCCATCACGATTCCAGCGGAGGCCATCAGGGTCAAGGTGACGCTTACCGCCATTGCGGAGCCAATCAGCACAGGCCGCCGGAGGAAAAGTCTTTTGAATTGGCCAATTGATGTCGCACGGACGGCGACAGGTGCCCTGCCTTCCAAAAACAGTTCCAAATCGCGAGATACCTCCTCGGCCGAGTGGTATCTGTCTTCAGGCAGTGGCGACAGGCACTTTATTCGGATTGCATCGAGATCTTTTGGAATTGGGCGTGGTGCCGGGAGAGGGGCGGCGTTTGATTCAAGCCTATTGAATATGGCTTGTATGGATGTTGCTTGGTGGTGGTTTTCCCCGAATAGCAATTCATGAAGGATGGCGCCTAGCGCGTAGACATCCGTTCTGACCGTCAATGCGGCTCTCCCGCGAAGCTGTTCTGGCGCCATCGTGGCGGGAGTGCCCATCGGACCGTCGTCACGGTCCATTCCCTGTTCCCCGTTCCAGCCACTCAATCCGAAATCCATGATGCGGGGGGTGGCAAACCCGGTTTTTCCTTTGGAGGCTTCATCCAGCATGATGTTGCCAGTCTTCAGGTCGCAATGAAGAATGCCACGGTCGTGGATTGCCTGGACACCGCGAGCCGCCATCGCGACCCATGTCGCTGCCTGCTTTGGGGGAATGGTGCCAGGGCCATCCGCCAGCCAGTCTTTCATGCTCAAGCCATGGATCAGCGCGGATACCAAAAACGGATTTCCGTTGTGTTCACCGATTTCGAGCAAAGGGACCACATTTGGATGATCGATAGCGGCCGCAAGTTGGGCTTCCCTTCGAATGTATTCCCAATCCTGTTGTCCTTTATTCTTGGAAACGGGTAATTTTACCGCCACCGTTCTACCGAGGGATGTGTCAATTGCCTCATGGACTTCACCGAATGCCCCTTTTCCAAGAAGCCTGACAAGTTTGAAGCGGCCCACCATTTGCCTAGCAGCGCGCTGACCGGATCCCGAAGTACCCCGGTGTGCCCAAAAGCTCATAAACAGCGAAAGCCATTCGGAAACAGTTCGTCCCATCAGGACCGCGTTCAATTGACCCGGTTTAATTTGTCCTAATTCAAATCCGCTTTGAGCAAAAATTACCAAGGCGGCCAAGGCCAGTCCCTCATGCTTGTTTCTTGTTCCGGACGTTGAAGTTCCGGCAGTTTCCGCATCCGCTTGCGCAATTGTTGGAATCGTGATGGTATTCAATTCATTACGGATCTCAAAATCAATTGTCTCTACTGTTGCATCCATTTCCTGTGGGTTGAGGGTTAGTCCCTTCAACATGGCCGGGATATCCTGAGGACTGGCGTTGCAGATGGAGTTCAGCGTGACAGTGGCTTGGCCAATTACTTTTGGATTTTTGTCATCGATTCCATGTGGGCGGAGCAAAAATGATTCTGAGTCTTTGGTGCATGAAACAGATAAAGGCTGTTGATAATTATTTTTAATATATTCGCAAATGATGGCAGCCAAGACGATTGCGGACGGTTTGGCATCAAGCGACTCTCGATCCACGAACGGTTTCGTTGCGGCATCAGGGAGATTTGCGTCGGTAGTTGATGCGATGTTTTGGCGTGACTGCCATTCCATGGGCATACCCCCGTGAGTAACAGCAGGGAAAACATTTATTCTTAAATTATTCAACAACCGGATTTGCTGCACTCAATAATTTTAAGAATCAGTGGACAAGGTCTGCCGATTTTCTGTAGTTAGTTATTTTTACTGCTTGTGCAAATAGCGCCAGATAATTTAAATTGATATGAGAGCTATGTTTGTATTACAATCCGGCATTCCGCTCACGGGGCGGTCTTGGCCTCGATTTTCATTCCATCCGCGACGCCACGGACGCCAGGGACCGATTCGACGGCCTGAAGGACCAATGGCCTGAGTTGTTCCGATGGCAGGCTTCCCGTCAGTTCCACGACATCGCCATCCATCCCGCGCGCATGGACATCGCAACCGGTCAACCTGCTGTCCAGAATCAGCCGCAGCCTGACCTTCTGGCCGACCTCCAATCCCTCGATAAAGCCGGGAAACATAAGGGTTTGGGCGGTCAGGCGGGTTTTCAATGCTCCGGTGGCGGACCCGACCCGCGCGGCGACCTTGCCAGCCATGGCCCCCAGGCGTTCCGGATCCTTGCCGCATCCGGCAACCAAGACCGGCACCACCAGCGGAAGCAGCGATTGAATCCGCATGCGCCATCGCGTCGGCCAGACGCGCTCCGTTACCATGTAGCGAGACAAATGACATGGTGGGCAGGAGTGTTGCGGCATGTCCAGAGACATTCATGTGTTGGCCGAGGATGTGGTCCGGGAAAAGCTGGACCAGTCCGGCCTCCAAAAATGGACCATTGAAAACGGTTGGATCCGTCGCAAATTCAGCACCGATGGTTGGCCCTCCACGCTCATGCTGGTCAACGCCGTGGGATTTGCCTGCGAGGCCGCCTGGCACCATGCCGACCTCGAGGTGACTTGGGGGCGGGTGATCGTGAAGCTGAAAACCCACAGCCATCGGGGACTGACGGACCTCGATATCGAGCTTGCGCGCAAGATCGAGGACATCGCGTTGTGGCGACCGGGTCCCGGTTCCGCACTTCAGGGCAACCCCAACAAATTCGTTCACGACAAGGAGTAGTCCGGGAATGCACCCGGTGGCGACCATACCTGAACAGGTACCAGGCAAGTCACTGAGCCTTGGCGGCCTTTCCCTTCCCAGCCGGTTTTGCCTCGCACCTCTGGCGGGTTACACCAATCTCCCGTTCCGATTGGCGGTGCGGGAAATGGGTGGGCTTGGTCTGGCCACCACCGACCTGGTGAATGCCCGGGCCTTGTTGCTTGGCTCCGTGAAAACCCTCGACCTGGTGATGACCTCGCCAGAGGACCGCCCTTGGGCGGTGCAGATCTATGGTGCCGACTCGTCGGAATTGGCCAAGGCGGCCCGGAAGGTCGAGGGGTTGGGGGCGTCCAGCATCGACATCAACATGGGTTGCCCGGTCAACAAGGTCACCAAGGGTGGCGGTGGCTCCGCGCTCCTGTGCCAGGTGGGCAAGGCGGTGGACCTGGTTCGGGCCGTCGTTGAGGCGGTCGCGGTACCGGTGACCGTGAAGATGCGCCTGGGTTGGGATGCTTCCAGCCACACGGCACCTGAGTTGGCACGGGAATTTGAGCAGGCGGGCGTGAAGGGAATCACCATCCACGGCCGGACCCGGGAGCAGGGCTTTTCCGGCGTGGTGGACCTGGATGGAATTCGGCGGGTGGTGGAGGCGACCCAGAAAATTCCCGTTCTGGGAAACGGTGATGTTAAAACCTTGGCCGATGCTGCGCGGATGCTCAAGGAAACGGGTTGCGCCGGGCTTGCCATCGGGCGTGGAGCGTTCCTCAATCCTTGGTTTTTCCGGCAACTGGATGCCTGGGATCGCACTGGCGACCCGGGCCCTGGCCCTTCATCGCTTGAACGGCTTCGTTTCATGCGCCGGCATTTTCACCTGCTTTCCACCATTCGCGACGAACGGTTCGCTTGCCTGACTTTCCGCAAGGTGGCGGGGTGGTACTGCAAGGCGCTCAAGCCCGGGCATGACTTGCAACAGGAACTGGTGATGCTGCGGAGCATCGAGCATTTCGAGTCGTTGGCGGCCCGCGTCGAGGAACGCATTGCCCATCGCTCCGGTGATGCATGGGAGCCGATCGACCACGCCGTGGCAGTGCCGGACGGCCCAATTTCCCATTGGTGAAATCCAAAAATTGGTCTGGACTTGAAGTTCCGGCCATGCCTATTGCGCCCCTCGCATCCATCCGGGGGGAAGGATCCGTTGGCAACGAATCATCAAATACCCGTAAGGGCAGGTTCCAGCGCGCCTGAGGCGGCTTACAGCACACCTTTGGGCCAGTGTTGGAACATCAATTCACTCGACGGCATGGGCGCCTTGGCTGACGAGTCGGTCGACCTTGTCGTGACTTCGCCGCCCTTCGCACTGCGCCGGCGCAAGGCCTATGGCAATGTCGAGCCTGCCGATTACGCCGCGTGGCTTTGGCCTTATGTCGAGCAGATTCATCGGATTCTGCATCCCAAGGGGAGCTTTGTCCTTGAATTGGGAGGGGCCTGGAACCGTGGGTCTGGCACCAGGTCGCTTTACCAGTACGAACTGTTGTTGCAGCTTTCGAGGATGTTCTTTCTGGCGCAGGACTTTTATTGGTTCAACCCGAGCAAGTTGCCAACTCCGGCGCAGTGGGTCACCATTAGGCGCACCCGGGTGAAGGATGCGGTGAACCTCGTCTGGTGGTTGTCGAAAACCACGGAGCCTCGCGCCGACAACCGCAAGGTTCTCAGGCCCTACAGCCCATCGATGAAAAGACTTTTGAGGGACGGATACGATCCGGCCATGCGGCCATCCCAGCATGAGTTGAGCAAGGTGTTTCAGCGCGACAATGGAGGGGCGATTCCCCCCAACATGCTCATGGTTCCCAACACCCGTTCGGCGGATCCTTACTTCACCCGGTGCCGCGAGGCCGGCCTTCCGATCCACCCCGCCAGGTTCCCTTTGCCTGTTCCTGAATTTTTCATCCGGTTCCTCAGCGATGAGGACCATCTGGTGCTCGACCCCTTCGCCGGAAGCAACACCGTCGGCTTCGCCGCTGAATCGCTGGGCCGCCGCTGGCTCGGGATGGAGATCAATCCTGAGTATGTCGAGGGATCGAGGTTGAGATTCACCGAGCCTGTCAGGCGCAAAACCGCCGGTTGAACCGGCGCCCTGTCATTTTCCAGCCCGGCTGCGAACCAGGTTGATATGGCGGGAGAACCGTTCCTGAAGGTAATTGTTCAGCGTTTTGAGCAGGGAAACATCAGAAGATTCCACGCTTCGCCCGTTGCTCAGTTCAAGCGGGCCGCCGCCTAAAAGCGAATCGGCTTGGTCAAGTTCTGGCTTCAGGGCCGCCAGCTTTTCCTTAACGCTGTCCGCTCCCCTCGCCGGGTCGGCATCCCAGAATTCGCAGGCGTCGGTGAAGCTGATGTCGGAAGTGCGGTCTTCCATGTGCTTGCTGAAAACCGCCCCATCCAACAGCCTCAGAAGAACAGCGTCGAGGGGCAGGGGAAACCCGGAGCGGACGGCTCTGGCCGGTGCCGGCGGAGCCGTTGGGGTGACGGGCACGGGCTTCGCGGGCGCCGCCGCGGGCACCTGCTCGCCCGCCTTGAGGCGCTTGACGGCGTCGCGACCCTCCTTGGTCAACTCGTACAGCTTTTGCCCCACCTTGTTGAGCCAGCCCTTCTTGGCCAAGCCTTTCTCCCCCATGATGCTGGCGAGAATTTTGTTGGAGTCGGGGTACTGATCGGCGAACCCCTTCAGACCGAAGGTTTGAGGATATTTTCGCCACGAGGCCACTATCAACGCCTCGGCCGTGAAGGAGGGTTGTCCCGTTGTCCGGACGAGTTCATCGCCCGCGAGGAGGATCTTCTCGGGAACGGTGAAATTGTCGAGATCGTGTCCGGTCGAGGTTGCTGACTTGGGTGCCATGTTCCGTCCGGGAGCGAGGGGTCTGCTGGGTAGGGACGATTGTTGGTAATCTTGCTCCTGTTCTCAACCTTTTTTTGCCGGTTCCCCACAAATGCAGCTGGTTACCAGCTGGTTTACCCGGCACGACCGGACCATTCGTCACTCCCCGTCTTCGTCCAGTATTTCTCCGCTTGTTGTCTTGCTATCTTGCCCAAGCAGTTCGGCTAGCAGCACGGTGGCATAACTGCCCGAAGGCAAACTGAAGCCCAGGACAAGCCCCTCCTCGTCTTCCGTGATCGAAAGGTCAGGCACGGGGACCAATGCCCGACGGCGCGTGCCTGCGAACAACGCCCCTTCCGGTTGCCACCCTTCGGGCAGGTTCCGAGATGCGAGCAGTTCGCGTTCGCGTTCCAATGCCTTCGACCCCGCCGGGAGCATTTTGGGGCCGAACATCGGTCCCGCGGGAACGACTTCAAACCGGTCCAAACGCGCCTGTTCAGCGGCAGGATCAGCGCAGGTGAACATGCCCCCTCGCGGGCTGTGAGCCAAAATGTCGCCCTCCAGCGCCACGCGGGCCAATCCGTCCGCAATCCGGCGGTCGAGCCAGTCGTTGAACAAATCGGACTGAACCGCTGAGCAGGCAAGTTTTTTCAGCCACGGGTTCAGTCGCGGGCGTTCACCATTGACCAAGGCCCAGCCGAGCCGTGCTGTTTCCCCGTCGCGACCGAAACGCTGGGGGCCAAAGGAATTGGGCAGCCCCACGGCGCGCAAGGAGTCGGTTCTTCGCCGCAACTCCATCGCGGATTCCGCTTCCAGACCGCGGACACGGATTTGGAATGAATTTCCTCGGGTGTGTCCGGCCCGCAGCTTGTTTCCATGCCTTGAAACTGACAGCACTCGCAGCGATTCATCGTTGAAATCCGTCAAACGGTCGGCGCAAGTGTCCGGAACCGAGATCCATTGGCGGGTGATGGCGCGCCGGTCCTTCAGGCCGGCAATGCCGACATCCTGTGGTTTAACCCCCAGCCGATGGCCGACTTCCCTTGCCAGTCGCTCCGCTGGAAAATCCCTTTTTTGAACCCAAAGGTAAAGGAATCCGCCGGTTCCGCAGGGGTCATAGGCGGGCAATTCCTCCACCACAAAATCTTCAGGCACATCTTTGATGCGTCCGCCCAACGAGGGAAGGTCGCCAAGGATCCGGCGGACTCCGTAATCTGGTGGCATGAGGTTCAGGCTCCGGTGCAAGGTTCCCAAGAGCCCACGGTAGGGATGTCCGCATGATGATCCAACCGATTCAATCGGGAGGTATGGCCGAAACCTTGGCCCGAGCGCGTGCCGCCCAGGCCGAATGGAGCCTTCAATCCGCTGGAAGGCGCTCGGTTTGGCTGTCTGCATTTCGGGGTTGGCTTGTTGATCAATCCTCCCGGTGGTGCCAAACCATCGACAGCGAAATCGGCAAATCCCGCGAGGAGTGCCTGGCGACCGAAATCTTGCCATTGGCCGCCGCGTGCGCCCACCTGGCCAGGTCTGCCCCGCGCTTGCTGGCTCCCCGAAAGGCGAAGGGCACTCCCCTTTTCTTGGCCGGGGGAACCGACAGCGTTCATCGTCGGGCCCGCGGCGTGGTTGGAATCATCGGCACTTGGAATTATCCGCTGCTGCTTTCAGGAGTGCAGTTGGCGCAAGCCCTGGTCGCTGGCAACGCGGTGTTGTTCAAGCCTTCAGAGAAAGCCCCCGCATGTGGAAAATTGTTGGTTGAGGGACTGTTGGCCTCCGGG
>Ga0214917_10004819_pt1 | contig 14772 bp, 21 predicted proteins | sample LL_1208_BB_MetaG_FD_177983 | JGI IMG/M metagenome (GOLD analysis project Ga0214917, IMG submission 177983) | Freshwater microbial communities from Lake Lanier, Atlanta, Georgia, United States - LL_1208_BB | ecosystem: Environmental > Aquatic > Freshwater > Lake | place: USA: Georgia | collected... | reverse complement strand
TTCGCCAAGGTCCTGACGGGCCCCGAGAACACGACGGACTTCACGTACCTCGGCATGCTCACCGCGAACGCGGCGGGCGAGGTGCCCACCCTGCGGCTCACCCGCGCCTCGACCCTCGGCGCGGACAGCGCGCCGGTCAAGGGCCTCGGGTGGCTGTTCGACGTGATCCGTCGCGACGACGCCGCCTCGTGGAGCCGGGCACAGGTGTGGCACAGTGACACCTGCGCACGGTGTGGCCGGGCGCTGACCACGCCCGAGTCCGTCGCGGCCCGCCTCGGCCCCGAGTGCCGCAAGGTGCTCGGGGTCGCGACCCCCTCCCTCACCCCGGCGGCCCCCGCCGAGGGGCAGGGCGAGGCCCCCGCCGCCCCGGCGCGGAAGGCCCGCAAGGGGCGGAAGGCGACCCCCGCCGCCGCCCCGGCGGCCCCGGCGGCCCCCGCCGCCCCGGCTCCCGACGTGCTGGCGTTCTAGCCTGCCGAGCCCCTCCCCGAGAGGGGCTTGACAACCGGCGTCCGACGAGAGTAGACTGCTCTCGTCGGGCGACCCCCGACCAACCCACCCCACCGCGCCGCTGGCGCACCCGAGGTTCCGCATGAGCACCCCCACCCTCCCCGCCCCCACCGTCGCCCCGAGCGACGCCCTGCTCAACGCGGTCGCGAACCGCGCCGCCCACGAGGTGGCCGTCGTGACCGACCTCGACGAGGTCGCCCGCCTCGCGTCCCTCATCGTGGCGCGCAACGTCGACAGCGCGGCAGTGGCCGAAAGCCTCGACCTGTCCGAGGTCGCCGCCGAGATCGACATGTCCGACCTCGCGAGCCAGATCAGCGTCTGGGAGATCGCCAACGAGTTCGGCGCGTCCGAGGTCGCCGCCGAGATCGACCTCGGGAACCTCGCGGACGAGGTCGCGGGCCGGCTCAACTTTGGGGACCTCGCGCGGCGTATCGACCTGTCCGACCTCGCCGCCGAGGTCGAGGTCGACCCCGCCGAGGTCGCGGGCGAGATCGACCTCGGGGACCTCGCGGGCCGGCTCGACCTCGGGGACCTCGCGGGCGAGGTCGTGAGCCGGCTCGACCTCGCGGACCTCTCGGAAGAGTTCGTGGAGGGCATCGCGGCGCGCGTGAGCCGCGACCTGCCGCCGGATGCCACCGAGCGGCTGGAGCGCGTCGAGGAGCGCCTCGCGATGCTGGAGGAGGCCGCCCCGGTCGCGGCGGCCCCCGCCCCCGCCCCGGCGGCCCCCGCCGCCCCGAGCGACGAGGTCCTCGGCCTCGTCGTCAGGAGCGCGGTGGACGCCCTCCTCGCCGCGCTCAACGCGGCGGCGCTTGAGGGTCGCCTGTGACCCCCTGCCCCGTGTGCGCCGGCTCGGCGTACGTGTTCCTCGGGGCCCTCGGGCGGGTGGCGTGGTTCTCGTGCCGCGACTGCGGCTGCGAGACCTGCGAGCCCGTCGAGGACGACGAGGACGCCGAGCGCGAGCCCGGCTAGCCGGGCTTGACATACTGCCCCGACGTGAGTAGACTGCTCTCGTCGGGGCCGCCCCCGACCGAACCCACCCCACCGCGCCGCAAGGCGCACCCCGAGGTCCCCATGGCCGAGTCCTTCCCCATCCTCGTCAACCTCACCCCCCACCCCATCGGCCTGTCCGTGGACGGGGTCGTCACGACGATCCCGACCTCGGGCACCGTCGCCCGCGTGTCCTCCACGCCGGGTGAGCAGTGCGGCACGCTGCACGGGGTGCCCGTGTTCCTCCCGCCGTCGTTCGGCGCGGTCGAGGGGCTCCCCGCGCCGCAGGAGGGGACGGTGTTCATCGTCTCCCTGCTCGTTGCGTCGGCGCTTCAGGCGGCGACCCTCTTTCGCCCCGACGTCGTCTGCCCCGGTACGGGGCCGCAGGACGGCGCGGTGCGCGACGAACAGGGCCGCATCGTTGCGGTGACGCGGCTCAACCGCGCCTCCCCGAGGGGCATCTTCTGACAACGGTGCCCTCCCGGCCCGCTTCCCCAGCGGGCTGGGAGCCACCCCCGACCAACCCACCCCAACGCGCCGAGAGGCGCACCCCGAGGTTCTCCATGAGCACCCCCGCCACCGCGACCGTCCCCGTCACCCTGACGCTCACCTGCGACGTCAGCAAGGACACCCTGCACGGTCTCTTCGTCACCGCCCTCTGCGGCGGGATCGGGTACTGGTCGTGCGCGACCGCGTTTCACTGGTCGCTCCCCGACGGAAAGGACGACGTCGAGGGTTTCTACGCCGACGTCGAGGAGACCGAGAGCGGGGAGGACGCCCCCCCGGTCCACCGGATCGACGCGCAGACCATCCTGCGCGGCCTGCTCTTCTTCGCCCAGCCGGGCGACGGCTACCAGCACGTGCGGCAGGTGGCCCGCGCCGTGCTCATGGGCGACGACGAGGTGGACTACGACGCCATCGACGCCGACTGCATTGTGCAGGCGGGCCTGTTCGGGGAGGTCGTGTACGGCTAGCCCGCCTTGACAGTGTGGTCCGACGAGAGTAGACTGCTCTCGTCGGGCGACCCCCGACCAACCCACCCCACCGCGCCGCGAGGCGCACCCCGAGGTTCCCATGGCCCGTTTCAAGCCCCCCACCGACTGGAACACCGCGACCCCGCTCACGTTGGGGTTCCTCGTCTACACGCGCCCGTTGACGATCCCCCGTGACACAGGGCTCAAGTCCGTGTCCGACGTCTACGTCGTCCTGCGCTGGCACCGCACCGAGCGCGTGGCCGACAGGCTCGCCGGGACGGTGGACAACAAGGACGGTTACGGGTCGCCCGAGGCCGCCCAGAGCGTGGCACGTCACTGTGCCAACCTGCTGCGACAGGGCGTCGACACCGTCTACGAGGTCTCCCACTGGGGCTCGGGCAGCACGGCCATGACGCTGCGCTGGCAGCAGTTCGACAACGAGAGGTACTGCGACCGCGACGGCGGCCCGACCGCCGTCGAGGCCGACGGCGACGAAGGCATCGCATCGTGGGAAGCCCGCGCCGTCTTCTATCGCTGGCTGGAGGCCAAGGTAAAGCGCGGCGGGGGCGACCTGCGCGACCCGCGCCACCTTGTCGAGACCCTGCGCCGGATGGGCGCGGTGCCCCTCCTCATGTGGGAGCAGCGGAAGGCGCGCTACGGCGACGACCACGTGGGCTGGATCGCCACCACGTACGAGGACGTCCTCGCCCGCCTCCCGGTCGAGGCGCGGGCCGAGGAGGCCGCCTAGCCGGCCCTTGACAGACTGCCCCGACGTGAGTAGACTGCTCTCGTCGGGCGACCCCCGACCAACCCACCCCACCGCGCCGCGAGGCGCACCCGAGGTCCACATGGCCTTCCCCACGCTCCCCGACAACCTCGACCTGCTCCCGCGCAGGGACCTCGTCGCCCTCTGCGAGGCCGCCGACCTGCGCGTCCGCGCCAACGAGAAGGCCGCCGACCTGCGCGAGCGCCTGCTCAACGCCCAGCGGGACGAGGCCCGCCGCGAGCGGGACCGTGTCCGCTACCTGCGGGACGAGGCGTACCGTAAGCGTGTCCCCGCTCCCCGCTCCAACCCCGCCGTGGATGCCGTCTGTGCGGGCCTCTGGGGGCTCGCCAACCTCGCGGGCGTGCTCGAACGTCACAACGTGGTCGCCTCGGCAGTCCACGCCGCGCTCCCGACGCTCGACGCCTACATCAACGGGGGCGACGTCACCCCCGAGGAGGCGCGCCTCGTGGTGCGCTCGCTGGAGGAGGCCCTGCGTCTCCACGAGGCCCGTGTGGACGAGGCACCGGGGCGCATCGAATGGCACCTCGCTGACGTCTCCCGCCTCCAGCAGAAGCACGCCGCCGCCGAGCAGGCGCGACGCGCGGACCAGTACGCCGCCCGCAAGGCCGACCCCGCCGCCTAGCCTCCCTCTCCCTGTCCTCTCCTCTCTCCCCCGAGGTTCCCATGCTCCCCACCTTCCTCGACCTCCAGACCGCCCTCGCGCAGGGCGACCGAGCCAACCTCGATAGCGTGGTGCTCGGTTTCGGAAAGGCCGCCCCTCTGCTCCACGTCGTCGGTCTCCTCGGCTACAAGTACAACTGGGAGCACACCGGGACGCTCCTCGCGTCCCTCGTCCGCGCCAAGGTGGCCTTCCCGTCGAGCGACGTGTTCGGTGAGGCCCAGATTCTCGCCCGCGCCGCCGACGCCGGCTTTGACGACGCCCTGAAGGCCCTGAAGGCGACGGGCGACGGGGGCGCGACCTACGTCGCGAGCGTTCTCGACCTGATGGGTCTGGAGAAGGAGGCCGCCACCCTGCGGCGTGCGCGGGGCGTGTACCTGCTCCTCTACGCGCCGCGCGCCATGCTCGACAAGGCCCTCGGGACAGGTGCATGATGCCGGCACGGCTCGCCTACGAGGCCCCCTCCAACGCAACCCGACACAGGAGCACCATGCCCCCCAACCCCTCCCAGCGTCCCAGCGGCACCGCCCCGCTGCACTACGACGTCCAGAACGTACGGCGGGACGCCGACTACGACATTGAGTTCCGAGGCGCGCTGCTGGCGTCGGACTCGTACTGCGCCGACGGCGAGCGGTTCACCGAGGTGGACCTGTTCGTCACCGAGAGCGGTCGGTTCGTCGCCGTCGTTCGGTTCGGCAGCAAGACTCGCCCCACCATGCGCCACGATGCGCAGGTCTGTGACACCCCCGAGGAGGTTGTCGACTGGATGCGCGGAACCAGCGGGAAGATCGGCATGGCATCCAAGCGGGTGCTGGAGAGGGCGCACCGGCTCTATCCCGACCTCTTCCCCTTGCGCCCCGTCGTCACCGTCTCCTAGCCGCAGGAGGCAACGGTGCGGGCCGCTCGGCTCGGTTCACACCCTCTGCTACTAGGACTTGACACCGCTGTCTGACGAGAGTACACTGCTCCCGTGGTCGAGAGACCACATCGCCAACCCACCCGCCCCGAGGTTCATCATGCACCCCACCCCCGCCCTCACCAACACCCTCACCAACGGTGCCACCATGCCCCAGCCCCTCGCCCCCGCCCCCCGCCTCATCCCCGAGCGCGTCTTCGCCTCGCAGGGCTCCACCCGTGGCGCGCTCTCCACCCTGCGTCTGGAGGAGGTCCGCGATCACCTGCGCCGCATGAACACCGCGCAGGCCCCCGAGGAGGTCGAGCGTTCGTTCTCCCAGATGCACCTCTCGTTCGACGGTGGGCGCGTCTACGCCCAGTTCCTCTCCCCTCGCGGCATGGGTGACCGCATGCTCGTCCACCAGACGGCGTACCAGCAGATGGCCTCGACCCTGCTGCCGACGCGCGGCGGCAACTTCCTCCTCGACCAGAGCGCGTTCGGCGCGCAGGGCGAGAAGGTGTCCACCCTCTCGTGGGCGACGTTCGCTCGCAGCGACGAGAAGCCGCGCCTGTTCCGCACCATCATGACCCGTGACCCCGGCACCGGGGAGGTCACCCGCATGATCCGCTCGCAGCACTCGCAGGGCTACGCGCCCTACGACAACCTGCGCTTCGTGGAAGACCTCCTCTCCAACGCCCCCGAGGTCCGCGACCTCCCGGTGCTTCAGTACCACAACACCGACGGCGCGATGCGCCTGCGATTCGCCCTCACCCCCGGCGGCGAGATCGCCCTCAACACGCCCACCACGATGCTGGAGGCGTGGAACAGCGAGGTGGGCCGGAAGAGCGTCTCGCTCAACGGTGGAATCTGGAAGTTGATCTGCACCAACGGGATGGGCACGTGGGAGCGCCAGAGCGAGTACGCGTGGCGTCACTACGGCAACAGCGACCGCATCGGGGCTGGCGTCCGCTCGGCGGTCGACGAGGTCACCGTGTCCGCCAACGGTGTGAAGGACGCCTACGCCAAGGCCCTCGACGTCGCGATCAACGACGCGGCGGCGTGGCTGGACGCCGAGTTGACCCGCGAGAAGGCCTCCCAGACCTTCATCGCTCGGGCCCAGCACGCCCTGACCGACGCGACCACGACCCCCGGCGGCCTCCTCGCGAGCGCCGTGGACGCCATCACCCTCGCGGCGCAGGAGACCCCCGACCTGCTGGCGCAGTCCGAGTACGAGTCGTTCGCGGCGCGCATCCTGCGCCGGGGGCTCACCAACGCCCGCGACGGTCGCCTGACCATCGAGGCCTAGCCTCGCAAAGGGGAGCGCCCCGAGCCCTCCTAGAGGGCCGGGAGACGCTCCCCGCCCCACGCCCGAGGCCCTCACCGGCCTCGGGCGTCCTCAACAGCCAACACCGGGGACAGCCTCTTCTCGGCATCGGTGCTCCCCCTGTGTGTTGGCTGTTTAGGGCGTCCGAGGCCTGTCAACACAACAACGTGCTACCAGAGGTCCAACATGCCAGAGCCCACCTGCTACACCTGCTACCTGACCCCTGACGACGCCACCCTGCTTCGTGCCGTGGGCCTCCACGAGGCTCGGGAGGGGTGCGTGGACTTCACGCTGGACCTGCTCAACGAGGTCCTCTACCTCCTCGACCGCGCCGCCGAGGCCGGGAACGACGCCGCCTGTCGCCTCGCCGGCATCCTCCTCGCCACCTGCGAGGTGCGCCATGGGTAGCACCGTGTCCACCTACCGGCCCCCCATCACCGCGCGCACCGGGAGCCCTCTGGAGCGCGCCTACGCCTACCTGCGGGTGGCCCGCACGACCGAGGCCCCCGCAGACTTCCTCGGGGCCCTCACGGGGGCCATGGAGGAGGCCGCGCGGTGCCCCTACGTCGAGGTCGCCATGGTCCGCGACGCCGTCGCCAGCATCCAGCGTGAGCGCGGCCCGCGCCTCGTTCCCGAGCAGTTGGGGCGCAGCCGCCACGAGGTGGACGAAGCCGCCACCGCTGCCGAGGCCGCCGCAGACGCCGCCGAGACCCTCTAGGCGACGTGTCCGTTTCCACGGGCCTCGCCCGTCCCCCTCTGTGAACCACACCGCGCCAAAGGAGGGCGCACCCCCATGACCCACCCCACCCTCGTCAACCTCACCCCCCACCCCATCGGCCTCTCGGTCGACGGCGTCGTGACCACGATCCCCGCCTCGGGGACGGTGGCTCGCGTCGCCGCTTCCCCCGGTGCCCAGAGCACCACGGTCCACGGCGTCCCGGTGTTCTTCGCGCCCCGGTTCGGGGACGTCGAGGGGCTCCCCGAGCCGCAGGAGGGGACGGTGTTCATCGTCTCCCTCCTCGTCGGCAACGCCCTGCGCGAGGCCGGCACCATCCGTCCCGACGTCCTCTGCCCCGGCACGGGGCCACAGGACGCCCCGGTGCGCGACGAGCAGGGGCGCATCGTCGCAGTGACGCGTCTCGTCCACACGACGACCAGCGTCGCGGACGTGCTTCGCGCCGAGCGCCGGGGTGCCGCGTGACGGCCCCCGCACCGCTCCTCTGTCTCAACCCCTTCGTGCAGCGGCAGACGGTGGACTCCCCGTTCTCGTCGTTCGACGGATCGTGGGGAGACCTGCTCGCCCGCGTCGAGGCCGGCTTCGTGGCCGGGAACGTGCGTCCCGGCTACCGGGACGGCGTGTGCCTCGTGGACCTCAACCCCGAGGGCATCCGTTCCGGCGTCGTCCTCCTCAAGGAGGGCGACCTGCTCGTGGGCTCCTTCACCCCCCGCCGCGCAGACGAGGCCCCCCGCAAGCAGGTCCTCGCCAAGGGGGCACGAAAGATGCCCGCCGTCACGGCGTACGCCGTCCTGTACCGCGCCGACGTTCTGGCCGAGGGCGGCGACAACACCCTGCCTGTCGAGAGCGGCGGGTGGGAGGTGATCTCTCTCAACGCTTCCCCGGTCGAGGGAGACGCGCCGATGGACCCTCTCACGCTGATGTACAACCACTTCTCGGGAGAGGGCGGGACCGCTACCCACATGACCGACGAGGCCTTCGTCGCTGCGCTGCGAGCAGGCTTCCACTGGTGGAAGGACAAGGCGATGGCAGGGGGTGCGTGACGGGCCCCTAGCGGGCCCAGCGGTGTACGCGCAGTGCTACAGACCCCTCTCACGGCTTGCACCTGTGAGAGGACACCGCTAGTGTGTCTTCGTGCAACAGGGCACACCCTCCTGCTGGGGAGTAGGAGAGGGCAAGGTTAGGGGAACACACAAAGCCGCCTCGGGAGACCGGGGCGGCTTTCTGGTGCGTGATGCGACGGGGCTGGCGGCCACACCTGTCGCCCCACGCAGCGGCTACGTCCCCTCGACCGGGGCCCCTCCTCGGGTTCGGGAGGGCACCTTCTTCCCCGCCGCGCGGAAGAGGACGTTGCGGACCCACTCGCTGAACGACATGTCCATCGTCGCTGCGTAGGCCCGCAGGATGCGCTCCTCTTCATCGCTGACGGCGAAGGTGAGGGTGTTGCGGCGGGTCTTGTCGGGGGCCACCCGAGGGTGCCGGTAGTGCTTCTTGCGCCGATCCCCCACCATCGGCACGGGGAGTTCCTGTCGGCCCCGCATCCACGCCCCGGCCTCTACGTCGTTCGGCCCCACCGCGTCGGGGAGAGGGGTCATGGCCTCTACCGGGGCACGGGGCGGGGGAGGGGGAGGGCTTGCCCTCCTCGCAGTGGAGGGTGCGACAGGGGGCGTCTCGCGCCGCTGGGAGGTCCTCGCGGGAGGGCTCGGCTTTATCGTCTGATGAGGGACAGGTGGGGTAGGGGGGTCCTTCGATGCAGGGGCTGGGGACGGGCGTCCCCAGAGGGAAAGGCGAGTGGTCATGTTGTCATAATAACGCGGTTCTCATACGCGTCGCTAGCCCTCCCGGCGTTCGCGAATAGAAGGTTCGGCGCAAGGAGGACAACGGATGGCTCGTGGTGGACGTAGGCTTCTCGACCCCCTTTCCGACCCTGTGAACGTGTCGGCCATGCGGGGGGCCCAACAGGACGAAGACGACTTCGACGCGAGCGAGCCCGAAGAAGAGGAGGGCTACGAAGGGGAAGACGGTGCCGCAGAGGGGCTGAACGACCCCGACGTCTCCTCTCTGGCGGCCCCGCCGAAGATCGGCGGCGGCTACGGCGCGCGGGGCCGGCGTTCGGAGATGTTTGGGGAGGAGGCAGACCACGCCCTCGGGCGCGCGTCTTCGCCCCGTCTCTACGCGCAGGCGAGCCAGTTCCCCACCTGCGTTCAGTTGCGGGTCTGGAAGTGGGAAAACGGAGTTCCCGTCGGTCTGGGAACCATCGACGCCACCTCGACCGAAGAAGACTTCGTCCGCAAGTTCTACACGGCCATGCCCCGTCGCGGAGAGGGTCGCGCCCAGTTCCGCCTTCGCCCCATCGACATTCGCGGGCAGGAGTTGGGGCAGGAGGTCACCACCGTAATCAGCGAGCACCACGCCGCGATCCGCCAGATGCGTGAGGCCGAGGAGGAAGAAAGGGAGATGCGCATGTACGGTCGTGGAAGGTTCCGTGGAGAGGACGACGACCGCAACGGCGGTCCCCCACAGGTCATCGTCGAGGCTCCGCAAACCAACGACAGTGGCGAGCAGATGGGCCACGTCGTCGACAGAATGTTGGAGGTCGTGGAAGCCCGCTCCCGCGCTCTGGAAGAGAGCCTTGAGATGGAGCGCGACCGCCTCCGTGAAGAAGAGAGTCGTCGTGCGCAGGAGCGCATCGACCTCGCCACCAACGCCGCGCAGGGCGTTCAGGTCATCACCGACCGTCTGATGAAGGACGAGGCGCAGCGCGCCGAGCGGGCACTTCGGGCCCAGCAGGAGCAGAGCCAGATGGTGCTCACCACGATCACGACGCAGTTCCAGCAGTCCCAGCAGATGGCCGCCCAGATGGCGGAGGAGCGTCGTCGTCAGGACGAGTATCGTCTGGAGCAGGAGCGCCAGCGGGCCGACCGCGAGCGCCGCGACGTCGAGGAGCGCCTCCGTCGCGAGCGAGAGGAGTACGAGGCCAAGCGCATGCGCGAGCGCGAGGAAGCGGAGATTCGTCTCCGAACCGAGCGTGAGGAGTCTGCTCGCAAGTTCGAGCAGCAGAAGATGGAGTTGGAGATGCGTCTCCAGCGCGAGCGCGAGGAGTTGGAGCGCAAGGAGAAGCGCGAGAAGGAAGAGCGCGAGGCCCGTGAGCGGTGGTTTGCGGAGGAGCGTGCTCGTCGCGAGGAGCGCGAGGCGCGCGAGGCCAAGGAGCGCGAGGAGGCTCGCCTTCGTCGGGAGATGCTGGAGCGCGAGTACCTTGAGCGCAAGGAAAAGTCCGAGCGCGACGACCGCGAGCGCCGTGACGCCATCATTCGCGAGGAGTTGCGCCTTCGCGAGGCCGAGCGTGAGCGCAAGGAGCGTCTGGAGAAGGAAGAGAAGGAGCGCCGCGAGATGCTCCTCAAGGAAGAGTTGCGCGAGCGCGAGGCCGAGCGGCAGCGTCAGCACGAGTTGCGCGTCAAGGAGATGGAGGCGGCTGCGGCTCGGGATCGTGAGCACGCGGAGCGCATGGCGTCGATGGCCCGCATGGAGTTGGAGGCGAAGGCGTCCGCGAGCGGAAACGACACGCTCGGCAACACCATGAAGTTGTTCTCCCAGTTCGGCATCCCGCCCGAGGAGGTCTTCCCGCGCATGTTCGGCGTGAAGACGAGCGGTGGTGACGAAGAAGAGGGAGAGGAGAAGTCTCCGGGCTGGATGGCCGCGCTCCCCATGGCTCTGGGTGCGCTCGGCGAGGTCGCGAAGGCCATGGCTGCCCGCAACAGCGCGCAGCAGCCCATGCCGCGCCAGATGCCTCCGCAGATGCAGCGGCCTCTCCCGCCCCCGCCGCCCCAGCAGCAGTTCATCCCGGCCCCGCCGCGTCAGCCCCAGCCGCAGATGCAGCGGCCCCTTCCCCCGCCGCGTCCGCAGATGCGTCCGCCCGCGCCTCCGCCGCAGCAGGTCGTCGAGTTGGTCCCGCCTCCCGCTGAAGAGCAGGTGATGGAGCAGGTGCGGGAGCCTCTTCCCGAGCAGATGATTGAGGTTGCCCCGCCGCCTGCACCGGAGCCCCCGAAGCCGACGCTTTCGCAGTTGGCGTCCGAGGCGGGCATGACCCCGAAGGCGCAGAAGTCCGCACGGGTTGCGCTTCGTTCGCTCATCAAGAAGGTCGCCGCTTCGGAAGAGGACAAGTGGGAGGAGTTGATCGGTACGGCGATCCTTCAGGAAATCAACATCTACTACTACATCCGCGCCGTCACGGTGAAGGCCGCGATGCTGGAGTGTGGTGCCGGTGAAGAACTCACGGCTCGCGTCATCACTGCGATGCGGGCGTCTTCCTCGGTCCCGAGCGACCTGCCCTACGGGGACGGAGGTGAAGCATGAAGTACGTCTTGGAGATGACCGAGGGGGAGTATCTCGCCCTCATGCGGACGACGGAGAACATCGTCTCGACGCTGTGTGGCGCGATGGCGAACATGACGGGGTCCAAGCAGCATGAGGTCACGAAGGTGGCCTATGCCCGAAGCACCCGCGTGTCCGACAACGATGAGTACGAGAAGCCTCACGCTTTCGAAGCGGAGAAGCCTGTGAAGGAGGTCGAGCACGACTACGACTGGGGAACGCTGGACCCCGTCCCTTCTCCCACGTGGCTCACGCCCGAGGAGCCCCCGACGGGGGAGAGCGTCGGGCGCGGCCCTGCGGACGCCCTCTCTATCCCCAAGGAGAAGCCCATCCCGACCGCACCTGCGTGGGTCGCGAAGCCTCTCCCCGCTGTCAACGGTGAGAGCAAGCACCTTGCGAAAGGGCGCGAGGTCTTCAACGGGCTTGTGGCCTTGTGGCTTGACGGCTACGAGGTTGTGGATGCCCCCCAGCCGGATCGCGCGGAGGCAGTGCGCGGCATCGCAAACGGGAGAAGCGCCTACAAGGTGCTCACCTACGTGAAGTCGGTGGGAGGCCTGACGCACGCGGTCAACGCGGCGATTCCGGCCTCGGACTACGCCGGAACGGAGCAGGAGCGGCAGGCGCTCGTGACGAGCGTCTCGGGGAACATGACGCAGGTCACGAGCATCCTCTTCCCCGACCTGTCCGACCTCTACGAGTACAAGAACATCTTCCAGAGCGAGGACAACGACGATGAGTGAGTACGTTTGCACGATCTCCGGCGTGGAGGCCGACGAGGAGGACCTCGTCGAGGGCTCGGACGACCTCGGCGACATGCCGGTGGGCTGGACGAAGATCACCATCCAGCGGCGTCTGTACAACCCGCGCTGGCTGGAGGTTCGGCAGGCGAAGGAGGCCCTCGTCGAGGTGACGCTCTCGCAACTGCCGGAGGAGGTGCGCGACCAGATGCGTCCGCTCATCTCCATTCAGGTGGACGCGCAGTTCGCGGCGCTTGAGGCGAGCATCGACGAGTTCGTCCTCGATGAGGAGGAGGTCTTCGTTGCTCCTCCCGAGAGCGACACCTCGCTCGCCGCCGAGTACTTCGAGATTCGCGACCGACTCGGGCTCTCCAACGAGGGCTTCGGCGAAGAGGACAACACCAGCGACGAGGAGGCGTAGGCCATGTTCGGAAAGCCCAAGTTCGATCTTCCCCCGCTCCCTCCCGAGTTGGTCGAGGCCGTGAAGGCCGCGATGATGCTCGCGGAGCAGCAACTGACGGGTCAGGAGGGCGCGAAGAAGCGAGAGTTCGTGAAGGGGAAGGTGAAGGAGGCGGCCAAGCGGCTTGACCTCAAGAGCCTCCCCTCGTGGCTGGAAGAGCCCATCCGCGACGCCGTGGTGTCGGTGATCATCGAGGTGTGCTGGAACCTGCTCATCAAGGACAAGAAGGCCTAGTGGGCCGCGTCGCCTTCACGTTCGCGCCCGAACACGTTGCCCGGATGGGCACCGTGTCGGACTGGGCCGTGGCGCGCGAGGCAGGGTGCTGTCGAGCAACCGTCTGCGCCTATCGAAAGAAGCACGGCATCCCCATGTCCCCGAGGCTGATGGAGACGCGAAAGGTCGCCTACGCTCGGTTCTTGGGGCTCGTGCCGGACACCGCGATTGCGGAGGCCTTTGGGGTCACGAAGCAGGCGGTGAACCGCGCTAGGGCTGTTCGCGGCATCGTAGGGCCAGCGTCTTCGTTCTCGATGGAGGTGTGGCAGATGCTCTTCTCCGTTATCGACAACGCGGAGGTAGGGGCTGCGCGGGTCACCATCCCCCGCAGCGTCTACGAGGACATCGTGGCTGCCGCCGTCCAGAAGAAGGAGCCGCAGAAGTAGCCGTAGCACTCCGCCTTACGGGGCTGCCCTACCTCCTCATGCTTCGCGAGGTAGGGTAGCCACGGAGGTTCGAGCCATGAACTGGTCCGGGGTTCTCGGAACGCCTGTGCAGCAGATCGACACGGGCGTGCCCAAGGTCTTCGACCTGCCTGCGTTCGACAACTACCAAGACCCGAAGAAGATGGACGTGATCTCGAAGATCGCGGAGAACGCGGGTCGGGACCCTCGCATGGCGACCGTCGCGGTCGACATCCTCCGTGCGGCGAACGTCAAGCCGCGTGACTACAAGGCGCAGGCAGCGGCGCTGCTCGCGTGGGTTCAGAACCCCAAGAACGTCTACTACGTCAATGAGCCTGACGAGCGGTTGCAGGACCCCTTCTACACCCTCAAGGTGAAGTACGGCGACTGCGACGACATGGCGATTCTGCTGTACGCGCTCGCGCGCTCCATCCGGCTCCCTGCGCGCCTTGTGATCTCCGGTATCAACAAGCAGGGCAAGAAGGTGCGCTACCATCAGGGCGACAAGCACTTCCCGAGCGGGGTCGACTGGGCGCACATCTACCTGATGATCGGCGACCGACCCTACGGCGAGCCCAACTGGCATTACGCGGAGCCCACGCTGCGCGTCCCGCTCGGGTGGGACGTGGTGGCGAACAACGCCGCCCTTCTCCCCGAGATGCAGCGGGAGTTCGCAGGTACGGACGGGTTTACGGGAGAGACGCACGTCGCGGTGAAGGTCGCGGCGGGGGTCATCCTCGTGGGCGCAGGGGTCCTTCTGTGGAGGAGCCGGAAGTGAGCACGTCGCGTTTCGTACCTTCTCGCTACGGAGGGGCCAGCAGTGCAGCGGCTGCGGGCGGAGCCGTGGCTGCGGGAGACCTTCTCTACTACGACATGCTGGATGAGCCCGAGTACCTCAATGCGGACGAGAGCAAGCCCTCAAACTTGCAGGATGAGAGCACCGCTGCGGGGGGCCGGCATCTCTCCGCCTCGGGATTCCTCGGCCTCAACTGGCGCTCTATCGGGGCAGCCGTGGTGGTAGGAACGCTCGTCGCGGTGGGCACGGACCTCGCGCTTGAGTTCCTGCGCCCGCGCATCTTCGGCAAGAAGAAGCAGGAAGGCTAGATGCGCCTGCGTCTCCGCAATCCGTTTCCGCCGTACCCCGAGGCTCCCGAGGGCGTTCCGAACGTCTACTGGACGGCGGACCTCGCGTCCTACCAGCCTGTGGTGAAGTACCTCCTCAACAGTCTGCGTGATGACCTGATCTCCGCAAAAGTTCCCGAGAACACGCTGCCTACGAACACGGCGCTCGTCAATGCGGCAGACAACATCGCTCTCTCCCTTGCTCGCGTCAAAGGCAAGACGGAGCCTTTCTGGAACACGGTGAGCCCCGAGCAGTTCGCGGACGATGCCCTTCGCGTGATCTTTCCCCCTCTAGAGGGAAACGTACGCGCCCAGCGAGCGGTCGAACACACCTCTCGCGTTCTGGCGGACAACATCCGAGATGGTCTGATGGCCGCCGGACGGACACCTGTAGAGGATACGCGCGGGTCTTCTTCTCCGACAGCCGCAAGTGAGCCCCCGGCACCGAAGTCCCGCAAGCCCAAGAAGACGGCTCCTGCTGTCGCAACCGTGCCGCCGCCCGAGCAGTTGCGCGTGACGCCCGAGGTTCGTGCGGAC
>Ga0214917_10004818_pt1 | contig 14772 bp, 15 predicted proteins | sample LL_1208_BB_MetaG_FD_177983 | JGI IMG/M metagenome (GOLD analysis project Ga0214917, IMG submission 177983) | Freshwater microbial communities from Lake Lanier, Atlanta, Georgia, United States - LL_1208_BB | ecosystem: Environmental > Aquatic > Freshwater > Lake | place: USA: Georgia | collected... | reverse complement strand
TCTGTGTAGCCGCACGCGACAGCGCTCGCAGCACGATTCCCCCCGTGAGCAGGATGCCCACCACCGTGGTCACCGCGCGCACCGTGTCCCAGGTCAGCGTCGACGTCACGAGTGTGTACCACACAAACCGCCGCAGGTTCTCGAGCGTCGGCGCGCCGGCAACGAAGGAGATGTCGGTATTGCCACCCACCGCGATGGGCCAAAACCAGAGGTTCATTAGAACGCCAAAGGCGTAGGAGGCGCCAATTCCGTACACGGCGAGCAGGACAAGTCGACGCCAGGTAGGTCGAACACCACCTCGGGCCACCCAGATTTTGCTCACCAGCCCGGCGCCGGCGCCCACCCACCCGAGCGCAAAAGCCTGAAATGCCGTCCACGGCCCGAGTCCACCCCAGACGAGCGATGACACCACCATCGTGGTGAGGCCGAGGAGAAAACCAAATCGGATGCCGAAGGCAGCAGCCGACAGAATCACCACAGTGAACACGAGCTCAAATCCGCCGAAGCCCGTTCCGAGCACGCGCAGCACGGTTCCCACCGCGGCGAGTACGCCCAGCATGGCCACGGTCGTGCCGTTGGCAATCGAACGGTCGAGCGCCAACGACGCAATCACGAGCAACGCGGGGAGCATAGTCATCGCCACGAGTGGGGCAATGAATTCGTCGGCCTCGGAAGACGAGAAAAACGGCCACGCGAACGAGATCAGCGCACATACGCTCACGATTGCGAGCAAAACGAGCTGTCCGCCTCGATTCATGAACGGACACCAACTCTCGAAGCGACGTTAAACGCCGCCACAAATTCCTGATCGTGTGTCGCGAAAATGATTGAAGTTCCCGAGTCTGCAAGGAATTCGAGGTGATGCATCAGTCGGCTCCGGGCAGAGGAATCCAGCCCACGAGTCGGCTCGTCGAGCAGAAGAAGGGCGGGGTGAGCGCTCGCCTGTAACGCGCACGCGAGTGCCAGGCGTTGTCCGGTGGACAAGTCTCGTGGGTGCGCATCCATCGACAGTCCGGGCATCAAGGTGAGCGCGAGCGTGCGCGTTGTGCCGCGGGGAGACTGTGTGAGGTGGTCGTTGTGCACGCACTCGTCACCGACGCTGGCTTGGCAAAAGAGCAGTTCGGGATTCTCGGGCACGAGTCGCACGTGCGCCGGATGGGCTTGCGCGAATTCGCGCAGCCACGTCGTCTTTCCCGCTCCATTGGGGGCGACGAGTGGGGTGACGGGTGCACGTCCGCGGGTCTGTTCGTCGGCACCCGCACTCGCGTCGGCGTCCGCGCCCTCGACGTGATTGAGCGACGGCAGGAGATGAGTGTCATTCATCCCGCTTGGTCGCAGTCGAATATGCCGGTCAGCGAGGTGCTCGAGCGCACCCCAGCGGTGTTCCGCGATGATGATGGTGACGCCGGTTTCCCGACGGACGTGCTCGAGAACGTTCACGACGCGACGCGTGTTGGCTTCGTCGAGATCTGCAATGGGCTCGTCGAGCAACAGCAGCGACGGTTTCGTGACGAGCGCAGCCGCAATGGCCACGAGCGTCGCTTCGCCGGCCGACAGCGCGTCAATCTCACGCGAAAGCAGGTCGGTGATGCTCATTCGACTCGCAACGGCGTCGACATCCCTCAGTATCTCAGATTCGTTCGCACCCAACATGCGCAGTGAAAACGCGACTTCATCAAACACACGTGCTGCGACGAACGCATCGCGCACATCTTGTTCGACGAGTGAAACGAAGCTGGCCGTCTCGTGTGGGAGCGCGCCACGACGATCGACACCGCCCACTTCGAGCACGCCGTCCTGCCAACCGCCAGAGAGATGCTGAAGGCGACCCGTGAAGGCGCGCAATAGCGCCGACTTGCCCGCTCCCGTATCGCCGGTGATGAGAACGCACGAACCGTGCTCGACCGACAAATCGCCGACCGACAGCGACCACGCATCACCGAAACCAATCGTCAGGTCGCGAGCCACGACCGGCGCATCGCACATTCCACCCACTCGGTCACGAGCAGCTCCGAAGCCCCGTTGTTCCAAACTCGCACCCAGTGTGACTCCTCGATCGAGGGCGCGCTCGAGCACGGGCACAACGAGTGAGCGCAAGGAACTATCCCGGCGCATCCGTCGAGACCAACGAACGGTGCGAACTGACTCGAGAAGAGCGGGAAAGGCCGACAAGGAAATCACCATCACGGTTCGCAAACGACGAAGCCCGCCCCGAGTGAGTCCGCGCGCGAGGGCACCCCGAAGGTCGACGATGACGTTCAGCGCACCGAAGACCAGAATCACCGCAACAAAAGGAAGGGCGGAACGCCCGACGCCGAATATGGTCGAACCCCACTCGGTGTTGCCGTGAGGAAGACCACCGAACACGACACGATAAATCAACCTCAGCCCCACGAATGCGAGCGCAAACCACAGACTCATCACGAGAGGTGCGCGGTGACGCCACCACGTGCGGGGCCGACGCACAACTTGCGGATGCATTAGCTCGGCGTTGGGGTAGTGGTGCCGGTCGTAAAGACGAGGCCGATGGACTCTCCGGGCTTGAGCAGAAGATCGCTGACACCGACCATGGCGTAACCCCAGTCCGGGGTGCCCTGTTTCACCCACAGAGCCCAGTAAGCGAACTCGGGCGGCATCGACGAGCACGATTCGATGAACGGGTCGTGCCCGTCCACGGCGACGGGGGTTGTGGCAGATGGAAGGTCGTTGACTCGACACACAACGGCGTCTCCGTAGTCGTCCGTGCCGGCGAGAGAGACATTCGCCCGATTCAGGATGTCCGCAGCGGGTGTCTCCGTGGTGACCTCGACGCAGTCGCTCATTCTTGTGGCGTTCAAAATTCCGAAATCCACAATCACGCTGACGCCGGCGCAATCACCGGCGAGTGGCTCTGCGGTGGTCAGGATCTCCCCGTCGAGGCTCGCGGGCCCGGCGACGGCGCCACCGGTGGCACATGCCACCAGACCTAACACAGACAGTGCGAGCACGCCCGTTGCGCTGACGCGAAGGGCGGCAGTCGTAACAGGGCGCAGGTTTGTGCGCAAAATACGACGGTGCGTGTCTCGACCCATGGTTCTATTCTGGTGGGATGAACGCCCGCCCCTCGCCGGGAGACTCGACCCAACCGGTTCTCAAGTCGCACATCAGCGCGGAAGACCTGCTCGACGACGATGCGCCGAAGCTGTTTGAAGAAGACGACTCGTGGCGACAAGGGTACCCGTATGCGCAGAAGATGACTCGAAAAGAGTACGAGAACCTCAAGCGAAGCCTTCAACTTGAATTGCTGAAGCTTCAAGCGTGGGTCAAGGAATCCGGTCAGCGCATCGTCATCGTGTTTGAAGGTCGGGATGCGGCGGGCAAAGGTGGCACGATTAAGCGATTCATGGAGCACCTCAACCCTCGTGGCGCGCGCGTGGTCGCACTCGAGAAGCCCACCGAGCGTGAGCTGTCACAGTGGTACTTTCAGCGATACGTCGGACACTTGCCGGCCGCCGGCGAGATCGTCTTCTTCGATCGTTCGTGGTACAACCGGGCCGGAGTCGAGCGCGTCATGGGGTACTGCACGCCAGCCGAGTATGGCGAATTTGTTCGCTCATGCCCCCAGTTTGAGCAGATGCTCGTCGAATCGGGCATCCACCTCATCAAGTTTTGGTTCTCCGTCGGTGAGGCCGAACAGCGCCGTCGGTTCTTAGAACGGAGAACCGATCCGGTAAAACGCTGGAAACTGTCCCCCACCGATATCGCGAGCCTCGACAAGTGGAACGAGTACACGCAAGCTAAAGAGGCCATGTTCCAGTTCACCGACACGACCATCGCACCGTGGACCGTCGTTAAGTCGAACGACAAGAAGCGCGCACGCATCGAGGTTCTGCGCTGGGTGCTCTCGCGCTTTGACTACCCCGACAAGAACGCCGAAGTAATTGGTGGCAACGACCCCCTCATCATCGGGAGCCCGGACTCGGTATACGACCAAGGCGAAACACCAACGGGCACGATTCCCCGCCAGAAAACATAGGCTCTTCTCATGGCAACTATCGACATTGGTGCGGTCAACTTCGATGAGACCGTCATGGGTAATGACATCGTGCTCGTTGACTTCTGGGCGAGTTGGTGTGGCCCGTGCCGCCAATTCGCGCCCGTTTTTGAGGCAGCCTCGCAGGCGCATCCTGAGGTGATTTTCGCAAAAGTTGATACGGATGCGGAACAAACGCTGGCCGGTGCCGCGAACATTCAGTCAATCCCGACCTTGATGGCGTTCCGGGAGCAGATTCTCGTGTTTTCGCAACCTGGCGCGTTGCCCGCACCTGCTCTCGAAGACCTCATCGGGCAGATTAAATCTCTCGACATGGATGATGTGCGTCGCAAAATGGCTGAAGCGCAAGAAGCCTGACCACGCCCTCTTTTCACTGACCGGACGTTCGGTGTAGGCGCGGACGTCCGTTATACGCCAATCTAGAGGGGCGCAAGAGACCACCGTGGCGCATCTCATCGTCGAGATCAAGGGACATGCAACATGAAACTCAGCTTTATCGGATTGGGATCCATGGGATCCGCCATGGCAATGCGGCTCGTCGAAGCGGGTCATGACGTGTGCGTGTGGAACCGCTCGAGCGCGGCGACCGAGCCACTCGTGGCTGCCGGTGCGTGCGCGGCCGCATCCATCACCGAGGCTCTCGAGCGACCCGTCGTGTTTTCGATGCTCTCCAACGACGCGGCCGCGCTCGACGTGTTCAGCGCAGAGAACCTCGCAAGCGCGAAGCCCGGAACGATTCACGTGAACCACTCGTCGCTGAGCCTCGACGCAGCGGACGAACTTTCCGCTCGCCACGCCACCGCGGGCGTCGGTTACATCGCGGCGCCCGTTCTTGGTCGTCCGCCGGTGGCCGCCGCTGGGCAGCTCAACATCATTGCGGGCGGTGACCCGGCCCACATCGAAGCGGTGCAGCAGTACCTCGACGTTCTGGGCAAAAAGACCTGGAACATGGGCCCGACCGCGCGGGGTGCGAACCTCGTGAAGATCGGCGTGAACTTCAACATCATCCACGCGATCCAGGCATTGGGTGAGTCGGTGGCTCTCGTCGAGCGCGGTGGTGTCGACGCAAGCCTGTTCGTCGAGCTGCTCACCAGCAGCCTGTTCGGCGGCATCGCCTACACCGGCTACGGCAACGCGATCGCAACGAAGACCTACCGACCGGCCGGATTCACGATTCCGCTCGGTCGCAAAGACCTCGGACTGGTTGAGCAGGCCGCTGCCGAAATGAACATCACGCTGGCGTCGATTCCGGGGCTGCGCGAGGTGTTCGAAAAGGCGCTGGCAAACCCCGAACTCGAAGGCGCCGACTGGGCGGCCATCGCCGAGGTGTCGCGCGAGTCGTAGGCTACGACGCGTGGATGCGCACGGGCGCGATTTTCGTGCCCGGCAAGTATTGTGGCCCGAGAACGTTCACTCCGGTCATGGTGAGGTGGGCATCCGCGACGATGTCGTCGCCCTCACGTGACGCCGTGAGCTTGGCGATATCGAGCTGGCGACCGTCTTTCGCGCCGGGGTAGGCAACGCGAATCTCACCTGCGCCGTTGTCGAGCACGACGCATGGGTCGGTCAGCACAACGTTGAGCATGCCGTCGTGACCGCGCAAGGTTGCGGTGCCGCGGAAGCACAGCGTGCCCGTCAAAGTTGTGTCGTCGAATTCACCGGCTTCGCTCGCGGGTGCGTCGGCGACCTCAAAAGCGAAAGTCTCACCCGTGAATGAGGCGCCGTCGCTGCCGACGAGTTCACCATCCTCGAGATCACCGATGTAGGAGAGCAGGCTCTCTTTAACGGCCCAGGTCAGTTGTGTGAGGGTCATGCGAAAACCATATCTACGGCCCATGCGATGGGCGAATCAGGACGCTGACTAAAAGCCGAAATCTCCGAAGTCGCCGAACCCACCGTCACCAAATCCGCCGCCGAAGTCTCCACCACCAATGTCGCCACCACCCAAATCTCCCGCACCGTCGGCGGAGGTGAATCCATCTGAAGAATCGGATCCTGAGCCTGCGTCGGTACCGGCGTCGCCGCCAGATTGGCCGCCGCCAGATTGGTCGCCCCCCGCATCAGCTCCGGAATCCGCACCGGCGGTCGCGTCGGCTCCCATGTCCATTGGCATGAATGCACTCATGAGCGTTGATGCGATGACGTAACCTGCAACGCTTCCCAGCAGCGAGCTGGCGAACATCGACCCGAAGCCGGGCGCACCGGTGCCCGAGTTGGTTCCGCCTCCGAGTGCCTGCACCATCGTGCCGGGTTGGCGCATTTCCGATCGCGTGGCTGCGACCGCAAGAGAATGAGCATCATCGGCTTGAGGTGCATCGCCGGCGGGAGCATCCGCCTGCAACTGAGTGAAGAGCATGCGACGTTGTTCGGGGGTGAGCTTCGCAAATGCCTCTTCGTGCACCTGTTCGATTGTCTCGGGAGGTGCGGTGCGGAGCAGGTAGCGGTAGCGCTCTACTGCGATTTCGTCTTCAGAACGAGCAGCGGATGCCTGCCTCACCTGTTCGGTCGTGCGACGGTATTCCTCGTCGCTGTCAGTGCCAAAGAGTCTGTCAAGAAATCCCATGACGCGAGACTAAGTCCGGAAAGGTGGATATTCGCTGAAAGTGGCTCCGACGGGCGTCGATCCCGTGACCTCACGATTTTCAGTCGTGCGCTCTACCAACTGAGCTACAGAGCCCGAAGGCGAAAGCCTTCGTGATGAAAGCCCTTCCGAAGAAGGGCCGCATCCGCGACCCTGACGGGACTTGAACCCGCGACCTCCGCCGTGACAGGGCGGCACGCTAACCAACTGCGCTACAGGGCCTTGCTTGTTGGAACAACCTCCACAGTCTATACATCCTGGTGACCCCAACGGGATTCGAACCCGTGCTACCGCCGTGAAAGGGCGGCGTCCTAGGCCACTAAACGATGGGGCCGGGATGCGCGACTGAAGTGAAAAACTTCCGACGCCCAAGCATAGGGGAAACGCAATTGCACGCGCCAATCCGCGAGGCTCACGGGTTTTCCCAAGGTTCGTTGTTAGCGTGAATCCCGTGCGTCTGCGACTTCGGGCGGTTATTGCCGTGCTCACGACACTGACGGCGACTCTCGCCCTCGGTGTCCTTGTCGCGTCGCCGGCCGCGGCGTATCCCACGTGGAACGATGTGCTCGCGGCGAAGGGAAACGCGGCCGCGAAAGCTGCGCAGGTCACGAGCATCCAGAAATTTATGGTGCAAGTGCAAGCGGATGCCGATGCAGCCCAAGCCGAGGCCCAAAAGAAGGGCGATATTTTCGCGGCCGCCCGCGAGAAATTCGATGAGGCAGACCAGCGCACCCGCGATCTCACGGCGCAAGCCGAAACCGCGAAAACGACCGCCGATGCGGCCACAAAGGCCGCGGGCCGACTTGCAGCGCAGCTCTATCGCTCGGGCGGAACCGACATGAGTATCTCGCTGCTCCTCGACGGGGGTGGAACAAAGAGCAGCGATTTGCTCTCGAAACTCGGCAGCATGTCGAAACTCGTCGAACGCTCCTCTCAGGTGTACGACGAAGCGCAAGCCTCGCTCAAAGAGGCCGAATCTCTCAATGCGCAGGCGGAAGTAGCCAAAGCGGAGCGCGAGCAGCTCAAAGAGGCCGCGGATGCGGCTTTCCAGGAAGCCAACACGGCCGCTCAAGCAGCCGCGGCGAAACTGGCCGAGACTCAAGACACGCTCGCCACTCTGCAGGCGCAACTCGCGGCTCTGGAAGACGAGTCCAACCGCACGGCTGCTGAGTACGAGGCCGGTGTTCAAGAGGCGAAACGTATCGCCGCTCAGCGTGCCGCCGAAGAAGCGGCAGCGCGCGGTGTTGACATCAGCGATGCCGGCTGGGCTCGTCCCTCTAACGGGTATGTCAGTGACTGGTTTGGCCCGCGACAGTCGGTCTGGACCGGATACGGCTGGTCGTCATCGTTCCACCGCGGAATCGACCTCGCCGGTCGATGCGGGAGTGACATCTATGCGGCGTCCGGAGGACAGGTCGTCTATGCCGGTTGGAACGGCGGATACGGAAACTTCATCGAGATCGACCACGGCGGGGGCGTTCACAGCGCCTACGGCCACCAGTCCAGCTTCGAGGTCGGTTACGGTGACTGGGTCGGCCCGGGCCAGGTCATCGGCTACGTCGGAACCACTGGCTCGTCAACGGGGTGTCACCTACACTTCGAAATCCGCGTCGACGGAAGCGCGGTGGATCCCGCTGCCTACCTCGACAGTCGGGGCGTTTCCTTCTAGGAACGCGTGTTTCTCAGCGGTTTTCTCGGCCGACGTTGTCGGCCTTAGTGCCCCTCGGCCGTGAGTCGTGCGAACCCGTCCGTGATGATTTGCTCGGCCTCGGCCGCATTGCCCCACCCCTCGACGTTGACGAACTTGCCGGGTTCGAGGTCTTTGTAGCGTGAGAAGAAGTGGTGAAGTTCGTTGCGGGTGTGCTCCGGAACATCCGTGATGTCTTGGATATGCGCCCACCGCGGGTCTTTGTAGGGGACACACACGATTTTTGCGTCGCTCCCCGCTTCGTCACTCATGTTGAAAACTCCCACCGGGCGCACTTTGACACCCACTCCGGGGAAGACGGGGTACTCGAGCAGGACGAGTGCATCGACCGGGTCGCCGTCGAGGCCGAGGGTGTTCTCAAAATACCCGTAGTCGACGGGGTACACGAAGGGAGTGAAGAGAACACGATCGAGGTAGACCCGACCGGTCACGTGGTCGACCTCGTACTTGTTCCGGCTTCCACGCGGGATTTCAATGACAACGTCGTACTCGGCCACAACGGCTCCTTCAGTCTCAATCGGTGGGCGGAATAAGGTTACTTCACAATGACAATGCGCCCGAGACTGACCCCCGCGATGGCGGATGTTCGCCGTGCTGTGCGTTTGTCGCTGTTCGCTGCGTTTCCGGATGCTCGCTCGCGCGTCACGCGCGATCCCTCGTGTGGTCACCCCGGGGGATGGGTTGTTCCCGCGGATGCTCCCCTGGTGTTGGTTGCCCTGAGCGGTGGACCCGACTCACTCGGGATTGCGGCCGCCCTCGCGTTTGAGGCACCCAAGTGTGGCGTTGTCGCGGGTGCCGTCATCGTTGACCACGCTCTGCAGCCTGGCTCGGAGGTCGTGGCGGAACGTGCCGCAACAACGGCGCGCTCGTTGGGCCTTTCTCCGGTGGTCACGAAACGCGTCACCGTGCACGCGTCGGCTGCCGGTCCGGAGTCGGCTGCTCGAGACGCTCGCTACGCCGCCCTCAGCGACGTCGCGAACGAAACGGGCGCCTCGGCCGTCATGCTCGGTCACACTCGAGACGACCAAGCGGAGACCGTACTCTTGGGTTTGGCACGAGGATCGGGTCTGCGGAGCGTCATGGGCATGCGCCCGGTTTCGCACCGGGCACAACTGCTCCTCCTGCGTCCGCTCCTCGAGGTGGCACGTGAAACGGTGGCCACGTCGTGCGCCGATCTCGGCCTCGAACCGTGGGTCGACCCGCATAACTCGGATGAGCGATTTGCACGGGTGCGCGTGCGAACGACGGTGTTGCCCGTCTTGGAGCGGGAGATAGGACCGGGTGTTGCGGAGGCACTCGCGCGCACGGCATCCCAGATGGCGATGGATGCCGATGCTCTCGACGTGCTCTCGTCGAATGCGCTCATGCTCGCCCGACGAGCAGCGGAGTTAGACACGCTCACCCTGGCGGGGCTGCATCCGGCGATACGCCGCCGAGCGATTCGACTGTGGTTGCTCGAGGCGGGTGCGGGCGAGGTGACGACGACGCACGTGGACTCCGTCGACGACCTCGTCACTCACTGGTCGGGGCAAGCCGGGGTAGACGTTCCCCGGCTGCGCGTCACGCGTCGAGACGGCCGCCTTGTGATCGACCGAAATGGTGCCCCCTAACACCGAGACAGGCTCGCGTCACGCGTGTAGCGTTAGCTCACCGCGAAGAAAAGGAGCGTACGACGTGGAGTTCTCGGATATTTCCACTGACATCTCTGAAGTCTTGTTCACCGAAGAGCAACTTCAGGCTCGACTTGCGGAAATGGCTCGTGAGATAGAACGCGATTATGCGGGCAAAGAAGTGCTCATCGTCGGTGTTCTCAAGGGCGCCGTGATTGTCATTTCGGACCTCATTCGCGAGCTGAAATTCCATGCGCACATCGACTTCATGGCGGTGAGTTCCTACGGGGCGAGTACCCAGTCGTCTGGTGTGGTGCGGATTGTCAAAGACCTGGACGCTGACTTGCGCGGCAAGCATGTGCTCATTGTGGAGGACATCATTGACTCTGGGTTGACGCTCGCCTGGATTGTGCGCAACCTCGAGTTACGTCACCCGGAATCGATTGAGGTGTGCGCCATGTTGCGAAAACCCGACGCCATCGTCGAAGACGTGCGGGTCAAGTACGTGGGTTTCGACATCCCGAACAAATTTGTTGTCGGATACGGGCTCGACTACGCCGAGCAGTACCGCAACATCCGCGGAGTCGGTGTGCTCGATCCGGCCGTCTACTCGGATGGCGACCCACACGCCTGACGTTCACGCCATCGGCGAACATTCAGGCGACGCGTAACGTGACCGCTAGCCTAGACACACCATGACTTTCTTCAAGCGACTCTTGCGCGGACCCCTGATTTACATCCTCATTGCCATCGCCGCAGTGTGGGTTGGTTCGTCGCTCCTATCGGGATCCGGGTATCAGCAGATCACGACGGATGAAGGCCTCACCTTTCTCAAGAACAAAGCCGTTTCGCAAGCCAAGATTGTCGACGTGGAAAACCGCGTTGACCTGACGTTGACCAACGCCGATGTGAAGTATGGCGAGAAGGTGCAGTTCTTTTTCGTCAGTGCGCGCGGCACCGATGTGGTTAAAGCGGTCAACGAAGCATCCCCGTCAGACGGGTTCAACGACGAAGTGCCGCACGATAATTGGTTGTTGTCCACGCTGGGCTTCTTGCTTCCGATTCTTCTCATCGGTGTTTTCTTCTGGTGGATGCTCTCCTCGATGCAGGGCGGCGGCCGAGGCGTCATGCAGTTCGGCAAATCGCGCGCCAAGCTTGTGACGAAGGAAACACCCACGGTGACTTTTGCCGATGTCGCGGGGGCGAACGAAGCCATTGAGGAACTTCAGGAAATCAAAGACTTCCTTAAGGAGCCGGCGAAGTTTCAGGCCGTGGGTGCCCGTATTCCGAAGGGCGTGCTGCTCTATGGGCCTCCCGGGACCGGTAAAACGCTCCTCGCGCGTGCGGTTGCTGGCGAGGCCGGCGTGCCTTTCTATGCGATTTCCGGGTCAGACTTTGTGGAAATGTTCGTGGGTGTGGGTGCGAGCCGGGTGCGCGACCTGTTCGAGCAAGCGAAACAGAACGCTCCGGCCATCATCTTCGTTGACGAAATTGATGCCGTTGGTCGGCACCGTGGCGCCGGCATGGGCGGCGGTCACGATGAGCGCGAACAGACGCTGAACCAGATGCTCGTCGAGATGGACGGCTTTGACCCGAAGACGAACGTCATCATGATCGCGGCAACAAACCGCCCGGACATCCTGGACCCTGCGTTGCTTCGCCCCGGTCGTTTTGACCGCCAGATTGGAGTTGATGCGCCCGACCTCGAGGGTCGAAAGCGGATTCTCGAAGTGCATGCCAAGGGCAAGCCCATGGCAAAGAACGTCAATCTCGAGGTCGTGGCGCGCAAAACGCCGGGCTACACCGGTGCCGACCTCGCGAACGTCCTCAACGAGGCCGCATTACTAACGGCCCGTGCGGGCGAGAAAATTATCACGAACGAGATGATCGACGAGGCCGTCGACCGTGTGATGGCCGGCCCCCAACGTCGTAGTCGCCTGATGAAAGACCAGGAACGACTGATCACCGCGTATCACGAGGGAGGTCACGCTCTCGCCGCGGCGGCGATGAACTATTCCGATCCCGTAACGAAAATTACGATTTTGCCGCGTGGACGAGCCTTGGGATACACGATGGTCATGCCGCTCGAAGACAAGTACTCCATCACGCGCAACGAGTTGCTCGATCAACTCACCTACGCGATGGGTGGACGTGTGGCCGAGGAGATCGTCTTTCACGATCCAACGACCGGAGCATCCAACGACATTGAAAAGGCAACAAATATCGCTCGAAAGATGGTCACCGAGTACGGCATGACATCAACCGTCGGTGCCGTGAAGCTCGGCGGTGGTTCGGGTGAGATGTTCTACGGTCGCGACATGGGGCACAGTCGGGATTATTCCGAGAAGATGGCCGACGCGGTCGACAGTGAAATCCGCAAGTTCATCGAGAATGCGCACCACGAGGCGTGGACGGTTTTGAATGCAAACCGCGCAATTTTGGACAAGTTGGCAACCGAACTTCTGGAAAAGGAAACGCTAGACCAGGAGCAAATTGCCAAGATTTTTGTGGGCATCAAGAAGCTCAAGGAACGCCCGACATGGTTGTCGAGTGAACAACGACCCGTGTCAAAAAAACCACCGGTGGGCGTCCCTGCGCGCAAAGCGTCGTCTTCGCCGGGGGCCTCACCGTCGAAGCGGGCCACCAAGCCGCGCAAAACAACGAAAACGACCGAGTAGGCGACTGCCGTGCCGGTGGATCGGGAACGGATTCGTCGCGCGGTTGCGGAGATTCTCGACGCACTCGGCGAAGACGTTTCGCGACCTGGTTTGGCCAGAACACCGGAACTTGTTGCCGATGCGTATGCCGAACTCGTTTTCGGACTCGATGAGAACCCCGTGGAGTACTTGGCGGAGGGCATCCCGTTCGAGGGAAATGCCGAAGCCGTGATTATGAGCGACATCGCTGTGCGCTCATTGTGCGAGCATCACTTGCTCCCCTTCACGGGGCGAGCACATGTGGCGTATGTTCCCGGAGACCGAATCGTTGGCTTGGGCAAGATTCCTCGCGTCGTGCATGCGTTGGCTGCGCGTCCACAAATTCAAGAACGCTTGACCGATGACATCGCGACCACCTTTGAACGCGGACTCGCGCCACGCGGAGTGCTGGTGGTCATCGAATCAACACATCAGTGCGTGACGGCACGAGGTTCACAAGAAATTCATGCGTCGACCGTGACCGTCGCCTCGCGTGGCTCGCTGACCGATCCGGCTGCCCGAGCCGAGATCATGGGCATGTTCGGAGTGGGCAGTCGTGACTGAGCAACTGTTGACCGCCGAGCGAGCGGTCATCATGGGCATCGTCAACATGACCGTTGATTCGTTTAGTGACGGTGGCAAGTTTGTCGACCACGACCGGGCCGTGGCTCACGCACTTGATTTGGTATCCGCGGGAGCGGACATCATCGACGTGGGTGGCGAGTCCACGCGTCCCGGTGCGACGCGAGTTCCCCATGAGGTCGAACGTGCGCGCGTGGTACCTGTCATTGCCGAACTGTCCTCCCGGGGCGTCGCCGTGAGTGTCGACACTCTCAACGCGTCAACAGCTCAGGCTGCGGTGGAGGCCGGGGCGCGATTTGTCAACGATGTCTCTGGCGGGCTCGCCGACGAGCAGATGCTACGAACCGTGGCACAGTCCACGGCGGTCTACATTGCGGGCCACTGGCGAGGAACCCCTGCCACCATGAACTCGATGGCAACCTATGACGACGTTGTCGGCGAGGTTAGTGCAGAGCTCGCTCAGCGGGTGGATGCCCTGCGCGCGGCAGGCGTGTCGAATGAGCGCATCGTGCTCGACCCGGGGCTCGGATTCGCCAAGACCTCGGTTCACAACTGGCTGTTGTTGACCCACCTGAACGAGCTCCGTGAGCTGGGATTTCCTGTGCTCGTGGGAGCCTCGCGCAAACGATTTATCGCTGAACTCCTGCCGGAGGGAGCACCCATGCACGACCGGGATCTGCCGTCGGCGCTCGTGGCAGCTCGCGCCGTCGCGGCTGGCGCGTGGGGCGTTCGAGTGCACGACGTGCGTGCCACGCGACTTGCGCTCGCGGTCAACGAAGCGTGGAAGGCGGCATCATGAGCCGGGCCGCGGATCACGGCGAAAGTGAACGGGCATCCCGGTCTGATCGAATCGAACTCACCGGGCTCACGGTGTTCGCGCACCACGGAGTGCAGGAACATGAGCGCGTGCACGGACAAGATTTCATCGTCGACCTGATTGTCGAGTTCGACATGCGTTCCGCGGCCGCGTCGGATGAGGTGACTGACACTGTCGACTATGGTCGACTCGCACTCATCGCGGTCGAGCATGTGCGACGAGACCCGGTGAACTTGCTGGAAACGGTTGCCGAGCGCGTCGCATCCGCCATTTTGGCCGACAAGCGCATCGACGCGGTTGACGTCACGATTCACAAACCACAGGCGCCCATCGAAACGGCGTTTGCCGACGTCACCGTTTCGATTCGCCGAACCCAAAGCGGGCACCGATGAGTGCGCGCGCCGTCGTCGCCCTCGGTGGCAACGTGGGTGATCGGGTGGCGACGTTGGACGATGCCGTGCGTCGACTGGGTGCCCACGACGCAATTTCCGTGGTTGCGGTGTCGACGTACGTGGATACCGTCGCCGTGCGCGTGGACGGACCCGACACGAACGCGCCACGATACCTCAACGCAGTCGCCATCGTGCAGACCGAGCTCAACGCCGAAGCGTTGCACGCAGTGTTGCAGGAAATCGAATCGGTGTGGGGGCGCGAGCGTCGAGAACGTTGGGGTGATCGCACGCTCGATCTCGACTTGATTGACTTCGACGGTCAACAGATTTCAACCGAGGCACTGACCGTGCCG